>ULUV01019669.1_pt1 | contig 123429 bp, 82 predicted proteins | sample 1958921 | NCBI WGS metagenome assembly ULUV01 (sample SAMEA4835772, study PRJEB28245) | human gut metagenome | biome: gut microbiome; material: fecal sample | place: Denmark | collected 2008
ATTACAATAAAAAATAACACTTCTAGAAGCCATCCGCATCCGGAAGTGTTTTATTGTGCACAAGACATTGACAAACACATTTTATTATTTTTTATAAACTCGTATGACACATTCATTTTGGAAAGCAGCCCTCAAGGCAGCAGTAGCCTTGACCACGGTCATTTCACTCGCTTCTTGTAAAGAAGAAACTCCGAATGATCCGTTTGCAAACAAGCCGGAGAAAACAAACCCTACAACACTTGCTGATGTCAACAAGGCAGAAGAGGGAACATCATTCACTGACCTCCAGTGCCTTACCGTGGTAGCCGCCAATGCACAGGGACTCATCCTCCAGGAGTTCCAGTCCACAAAACCTACCGACTGCATCTACGCCTACATTGGAGAGGCCCACAATTTCAAGGTCGGCGACATGGTGAGCGTCTCTGGTACAATTACCATGAGAAACGGACTCCGCCAGTTCGCAAAAGGTGTTGAAATCATCAAGACATGGGAGTACAACTACACCCAGCCGAAACCTGCTGAGTTCAAAGGCTCAGATGTAGATGCCTACATGGGCGCACCTGAAATCAAGTATGTAAAACTTGACGGAACTCTCAGAGTTGCAGGAAATTATGCCAACCTTGAAATCGACGGCACCGACAATATCGGTAGCCTCGACTACATGACTGATGATTTTAAGAGCAAATACGACGGACACTCATTGACAATCTCAGGATGGCTCTTCGGTTCATACAAGACCTTCATGTACATCATTCCTGTAGAAGTCGTTGACAACGGAGAATACCAGGAGCCTATCCCAGAAGGCGCAATCTTCTACAACACATTCGACAAAGAGATTGCTGTTCAGAACGCTGAGAAATACGGCACAACCAAGGGCTGGCCTTGGCTCGACCAGTTCGACGGATGGCAGAACCAGAAAGGTTCAGGTGTTGAAAACGTCACATACAGTTTCGATGGGATGTCAGTGCGTACCAACCAGGCATCAAAAGGCTTCCTTGCCACATACGACGGCTCAGGTAACAACAACCTCTTCTTCGGAGGTTCTGCAGAAAGACCTAACCACTTCACTATCGAGAAGATCGCTGTTCCTTCTGAGAACTTGAGACTCACATTCGGCGCCCAGTACTACTCACAGGGAGCTGCCAACACCTTCATCAAATCAAATTTCGAGGTATTCCTCTCAGAGGACGGCAACGTATGGGCACCGACGCTCGATTATGATTTCGGTGGAGTGGAAGATGACAAGACAGGAAAATGGAGACTCGCAACAGCTGACTTCACCCTGCCTGCAGGAACCAAGACACTCTATATCAAGTTCACAGCCAAGGGCTTCAGCACCAACAGACTCGATGACGTACTCCTTACCGAAGGCAAAGGCGGCCAGCTCGTCGAATTCGGCAAAGTAGTCGAGACTCCTATCTCTACCATCGCAGACGTCATCAGCAAACCTGTTGACGAGCTCTACAAAATTAAGGGACAGATCGTTGCAACTCACACCAAAGGCTTCCTCGTAAAGGACAACACTGGCATAATCCTCGTGTTCAAGAAGAACCACGAAAACAAAATCGGCGACAATGTGACTGTAAAAGGTCCTACCACAGAATTCGGCGGAATGAAGCAGTTCGATGGTTCTTCAGAGATTGTCGTACTCGGCAACAGCGCTGTTTCACAGCCTAAGCCACAGGAGATGAAAGCTGCTGATTTCGAGGCTTATGTCCAGAATCCTACCATCAAGTACGTTACATATAAAGGCACTCTCAAGTCTGTTCAGGACGAGATTTACCAGTGGCACTACAACGTGGAAATCGCAGGCACGGACAAAGTTCAGGCTGCAGTTTCTTATCCTAACACTGAATTCTATATCTCCAAGTATGACAAGGCCGAGATTATCGTAACCGGATACCTCGTAGGTGCTACCGGCAGCGAAATCAGCTATGCCAACACAATGGCTACAATCTTGAAACCTGCTGTTGAGGAAGTAGAACCGGATGAGAACACAGCTCTTACAGTAGAGGCCCTCAATGCTAGACTCGACGAAATGAGCAGCGGTACCGTCCTCAAAGACCTCGTAGGCTTCAAGGGATATGTAGCTGCAAACAATGAGCACGGCAACCTCAAGGGCGCCCTCTCCATCGTCGACAATACAGGCAAGGTTCATTCAGGAATCATCGTGAAGGACGGCAGCGACAAGATTGCTGTAGGTACCAAGGTTATCATTGGACTTAATACCGCAAAATTGACTATTTCAAATAAACTCCGCACCATCACAGGCGCAACCATCTATGTCAAGTCTGAGAAAGTGGACATCAAGGTCCCTGAAATCAATGATGATCAGCTCAATGACTACATGGGACAGTATGTGAAGGTCAAGAACGTTACCTCTCCTGTAGATGCCACTGTCTGGTATGATGCCGACAAGAAGGGCAACACCATCTTCAAGGGCGTCAAGGGTACGGATGTAACTGTTTACCTCACAAAGACTGCAGACTTCGGTACATTGTCCATCAAGAAGAACTTCTCTGGTGACATCAAGGGTGTTATCGAAAAATATAAGGAGAAACTCGAGGTCGTTCCTACATGCAAGGAGGACGTTGCATCTTTCACTGAATAATCCTTCATATCGAGCGTTGTAAAACCTCAATATTGATTATAAGTAGAGGAGGCTGACCTTTTGGGTCAGCCTCTTTTCGTATATGGCACCTTCCTAAGAAACGGCCGGCATCATCTAATGGCACTTTCGGGTCAGGTGGAAAACTTTCCCGTCATCATAAAAAAAACTTGCAAAGAGCCCCGATTATTACCTGAATATTACTAACTTTATCAGGTTAAAGAAACAACTATATGAAAAAGACGCTACTGATCTTAACTGCGCTGGCACTCTGCGCAGGATGCAAAGAGAAAGATGCCAATGACGCAAGAGTGGACAAACTGATGGCCAAGATGACACTCGCCGAAAAAATCGGACAATTGAACCAGTTCGTACCGACAAATGCCGACGTCACAGGACCGGACGGAAGCCCTGTCGATGTGAAGAGTGTAATCAAAGAAGGCAGGTGCGGCTCGCTTCTCAATGTCTGGAAACCCGAAGAGATCATTGAATACCAGAGGCTTGCCGTTGACAGTTCACGTCTCGGAATACCTATCCTTTTCGGACATGACATCATCCACGGAGCAAAGACCGGATTCCCTGAAAATCTCGGAATATCATGCTCCTGGGACACTGAAGCCGCAGAAAAAGTGGCAAGAATTTCCGCCGCAGAAGCATCTGCATTCGGTTTGGCATGGACATTTTCACCAATGTGCGACGTCTCAGCGGAACCACGCTGGGGACGCGTGTCTGAAGGCTCAGGAGAAGACCCATATCTTTCCGGCCAGATGTCGGCAGCCATGGTTCGCGGCTACCAGGGAGATGACCTTTCCGCCGGAAACACCATCCTCTCATGCGTGAAGCATTTTGCCGCTTATGGCGCACCTGAGGCAGGAAGAGACTACAACACCGTGGACATGTCGGAAATGATGTTCCGCGACCGCTACCTTCCTTCCTACAAGGCAGCAATCGAGGCCGGAGCATTGAGCGTAATGTCCTCTTTCAATGACTTCGACGGCATTCCTGTCAGCGGAAACAAGTGGCTGCTCACAGATATTCTCCGCAACGAATTGGGATTCAAGGGCTTTGTAGTTTCAGACTACAATGCCATCAATGAAATGGTAAAACATAGAGTAGCGGCAGACGGAAAGGAAGCGGCAGAACTGGCATTGAATGCAGGCCTCAACATGGACATGGTAGATGGCGACTACTACAAGTATGCTGAAGAACTGGTAAAAGAAGGCCGCGTGAGCGAAAAACAGATAGACAGGCTCTGCAGGGAAGTTCTGAACATAAAATCCAAGCTCGGACTGTTAGACGACCCGTTCCGCTATGGAGGAGAAGGCAGATGGGACAAGGAAACCTGCCTTCCGGAATACATGGAAGCGTCCCGCAAGGTCGCCAGAAGCTCGATGGTCCTGCTCAAGAACCAGAATGACATACTTCCGCTTAAGGAAAACGCAAGAATAGCATTGATAGGACCGGCTGCAGATTCCCGCAGCGAAATGCTCGGCACTTGGAACGCTTTCGTGAGTTCAAAGAATGCTGTAAGTTTCTTCGAGGGACTTAAGGCCCGGTTCAGCAATGTAGTATGTGAACGTGGCTGCGACTTCTTCAGTCCTATCGACGGAGGCATTGCCAAAGCAGTTGCCGCAGCACGCAATTCAGATGTCGTCCTGATCACTTTGGGCCTTCCGAACTCATGCAGCGGTGAAGCCTCATCATTGACCGACATTGACATTCCTGCCGCTCAGAAGAGCCTTTTCAATGCAGTGAAGAGCACCGGCAAGCCTGTGGTCATCCTTCTTGTCACCGGACGTCCCATGACTATCGCTCCTGAGACACAAGCCGCTGACGGACTTCTGGTTACGTGGCACCCGGGCTCGATGGGAGGCGCTGCACTTGCGGATGTCCTGTCCGGCGACTATAACCCTTCCGGACGCCTGAGCATAACATTCCCGCTCTGTCTCGGACAGATCCCGATCCATTACAATTACAAGAGCACCGGCCGCCCACACCTGAACCCGGACAGCGACGCGAAATACCTTTCCCGCTACCTCAGGACCCCGAACGAGCCTCTGTTCGCATTCGGTGAAGGCTTGAGCTACACTGACTTCAGCTATTCCGACCTCGAAGTTTCGTCGCAGGAAGTCAAGCTCGGAGCCAATGTTCAGGTCAATGTAAAGGTCACCAATACCGGCACCCGCGGCGGAGAAGAAGTAGTGCAGCTCTATCTGAAAGACGTGGTAGGCAGCCGCACCCGTCCGGTCCGTGAACTGAAGGGATTCAAGAAGATTTATCTGGAAGCAGGCGCATCAGCAGTCGTCACGTTTGAGATTACACCTGAAAGCCGTTCATTCTTCCGCGCAGACAAGCAGTGGGGCGAGGAACCTGGCGATTTCGAAGTATTCGCCGGCCACGATTCCCACGCCAGCCTCAAATGCGGATTCAAGGTCGTGGAATAGAGAGCCTCTCTTCCGCCTCCCGGACTGTTTCGAAATGGAAGCCACCAATGACGGCTTCCATTTTTTTGCGTATCAGGTCATTGCACAGATTACCTATGGAGCCTTCATGGGTATGATGGATATCCCCATGGAATTCAAATTTTCCGGCAATGATGTCCAGGCCTACTTTCTTGTACGCATCCCTGAACGGAACACCTTCCTCACGGACAAGGCGGTTCACTTCCTCCACACTGAACACCGGCTGATATTTGGGATCATCCATTATGCCTCGGACAATTTCCATATTGCGTATGGCATAGGCAGTGATGTCCAGGCAGTCGTCCAATTCCTGGAAAATAGGGATGAATACTTCTTTAAGTATCTGCAAATCACGGAAATAGCCTGACGGAAGATTACCGGTAATCAGTCGTATATCATTGGGAACCCCCTGAATTTTATTGCAATGCGCCCGTACAAGCTCGAACACGTCCGGATTCTTCTTGTGCGGCATGATGCTGGACCCGGTCGTCATGTTGTCAGGCAGATGTATGAATCCGAAATTCTGGCTCGCATAGAGACAGCAGTCCGTCGCAAGCTTGCCAACCGTCTCAGCCACAGCAGCATAGGCGAAAGATATGGCACGTTCCGTCTTGCCACGCCCCATCTGGGCATATACGACATTGTAGTCAAGGTCGGCGAATCCCAGGAGCCTGGTAGTCATTGTCCTGTCCAGCGGAGCGGATGAACCGTAGCCGGCAGCTGACCCGAGCGGATTCTGGTTCGTGATTTCCCACGCGGCCTGCATCAGACGCATGTCATCTGTAAGGCTTTCGGCATAGGCGCCGAACCAGAGGCCGAATGATGACGGCATAGCCACCTGCAGATGCGTATAGCCCGGGACCAGCACATCCTTGTATTGTTCGCTTTTCTGCTGGAGGACATCGAACAGGTCCTGAACCTTCTCTACAGTCTTCATGATTTCCGCACGAGCGAAAAGCTTCAGATCCACGAGGACCTGGTCATTGCGTGACCTACCTGTATGCACCTTCTTCCCGATGTCGCCAAGCTCACGTGTCAGCATCAGTTCCACCTGAGAATGAATATCCTCCACATCCGGCTCGATGACAAGTTTTCCAGCCACTGCCTGCTCATGAAGCCTCGACAGGACAGGCAGCAGTTTAGCCAGTTCTTCAGATTCCAGCAAGCCGACGCTTTCCAGCATGGTAATGTGCGCCATAGTGCCAAGTATGTCATATTGAGCCAGATACAAGTCCAGCTCACGGTCTTTTCCCACCGTGAATTTATCGATCAGGGCATCATCGTCATATCCCTTGTCCCAGAGTTTTGCCATATCCTTGCGTTTTTATCGGAGACGGAAGCCGTCAAGCAGTTTCACGTACAGATCCATTCCTTTTCTGATTTCCTCTATTTCAATGTATTCGTCAGCCGTATGAGACCTGGCGGAATCTCCCGGACCTATCTTTACCGTAGGAAACGGAGAGAGTGTCTGATTGCTGGTAGTGCTGGACCCGAACGTATTGATTCCCAATTCCTTGGCCCTCATCACGATCGGATGCCACTCTTCAATGTGGGAGCTTCCGAGCCGCGTCGAACGTTCTTTCACATCGCAGCTGACCGAGCTTTTTATAAATGAAAGCAGTTCCCGGTTCGTGTACATACCGTTGGACCTGACATCCACCACGAAGGTACACCTGTCCGGGACAATATTGTGTTGCGTTCCCGCATTTATCTGAGTCACAGTCATTTTGACAGCCCCGAGATACGGGGAAACCTCCGGAAACCGATACGTGCGGAACCATTCGATATCCTCGATGGCCTTATATATGGCATTGACACCCTCCTCACGGGCTGCGTGGCCGCTTTTTCCCTCGGCCGTACAATCCAGCACCATCAGTCCCTTCTCCGCCACCGCCATTTCCATCTTCGTCGGTTCGCCGACAATACCGAGGTCAATGTTTCCGATTTCCGGAAATATCATTTCGATGCCGCCTTTGCCGCAGACCTCTTCTTCAGCCGTAGCCGACCATATGAGCCTGTACGGCTGGGGCCTGGATGTCAGTTCAATGTAGGCGGCAAGGAGTGCGACCACCGATGCGCCGTCGTCATTGGTACCAAGTCCATAGAGACGTCCGTTTTCATTGACAGGAACAAACGGGTCTCTGCTATAGCTGGGAGCAGGGCGGACAGTGTCGATATGGGCATTGAGCAGAATCACAGGCAGGTCCGCGGAGTTTTCACCGGATTCCAGCCAGAGATTGTTGCCGGCACGATGCGGGGGCAATCCGTTACGGATCAGCCACGATTCCAGCATGTCGGCGACTTCATTTTCCTGCCTGCTGAAAGATGGTATCCTCACCATCTCCTCCAGAAGTTGCAAAAGACTGTCCATATCCGATTATTTTATAATGGTTCCGGACGGCATACCGAGCGACGCCGCATCTGTGATTACCACTTTAGAGACGCCTGAGCGGATGGCCGAAAAGGCATTGTCCAGTTTCGGAATCATCCCTCCCGAGATTACCCCATTGGATTTCAGCAAGTTATAGCTTTCCTGCGTAATTTCCGGGATGACGCTGTCCTCATCTTCAGGGTCAGACAGCACGCCTTTCTTCTCGAAGCAGAATGTAAGCACGGTTTCTTCGCGGGAAGCCAATGCCGCAGCAACTGAAGTGGCGATTGTGTCGGCATTGGTATTCAGCAGACCGCATGAGGGCGAGAACGACAGAGGTGCGACAACAGGTGTCACTCCGTCCCTGACAAGACGCGAAAAGACATCTGCATTGACCTCATCAATATCACCGACATAGCCGTAGTCAATGGTTCCAGCCGGGCGTTTATGCGCCTTTATGCAGGCAAAGTCTGCACCTGTAATACCGGCAGCATTTACGCCAAGTGATTGAAGGTCAGCGACAATGCTCTTGTTGACCAGACCGCCGTAAACCATTGTCACCACCTCCAGCATCGACTCGTCAGTAATTCTGCGCCCCTCTGCCATCCTGGTTTCAATTCCGAGCCTGGCGGCAATGCCTGTGGCAGTACGACCTCCGCCATGGACGAGGACATTGACCCCGGGCATTGAGGCGAAAGCCTTCAGAAATCCTCTGCGCAGCTGCTGGTCTTCGACGACGGCACCGCCGACTTTTATCACATTTACAGGCATAGTCCTTCGAGCATTCTTTTCATGACGACCTGAGCGGAGACGACACGGTTCGCGGCTTCCGGAATCACCAGGCTCTGAGGCGAATCAATGACTTCATCGGTCACGATCATGTTCCTGCGGACCGGGAGGCAATGCATAAAATAGGCATTGTCCGTAACCGCCATCTGACGCGCGCCGACTGTCCAGCTCATATCCTTGCTGAGAATCTGCCCGTAATGTTCGTAGGAAGCCCAGTTTTTCGCATAGATGAAGTCCGCGCCCTCGAACGCCTTCATCTGGTCGCGTTCCACCTTCGCGTTGCCGGCAAACTCGGGAGCAAGGTCATAGCCCTCAGGGCAAGTTATCACGAAATCGACATCAGCGGCGTTCATCCATTGGGCAAATGAATTCGGGACCGCCTGTGGAAGGGCTTTCGGATGCGGAGCCCAGCTCAGGACCACCTTCGGGCGGTCTTTCTTCTTGTATTCGTCAATGGTAATGAGGTCGGCAAATGCCTGGCAAGGATGTACCGTAGCTGATTCCAGACTGATGACCGGCTTGCCGGAATATTCTATGAACTGCCTGATAATGTTTTCGTTATAGTCGAAATCGCGGTCTTCGAACTTGGCAAATGAGCGCACGCCTATCATATCGCAATAGCTTCCGATGACCGGAATGGCTTCACGCAGATGCTCCGACTTGTCGCCGTCCATGACAACACCCATCTCCGTTTCAAGTTTCCAGCTCTCGCCATTGATATTCAGCACAATAGCATTCATGCCGAGATTCATTGCGGCTTTCTGGCTGCTGAGTCTGGTACGGAGGCTGCTGTTGAAGAACACCAGAATTATCGTCTTGTTCTTGCCGAGATGCTGCCACGCGAACGGTGTCTGTTTTACCTGGCGGGCTTCCTGCAGCGCCTGCTTCAGGTCGCCGATATCGCTTACATTAAGGAACTGTTTCATATCCGATGATTTAAAGAATTGATTTCAAAGCAGTTATAAACTGCGCAGCTTCTTCCTTCGTCAGGACAAGCGGAGCGAGGAGGCGGACCATATCCGTTCCGGCCACGCCTGTAAAGATATGATGGTCGAAAAGCAGGGACTTGCGGATCTGGGCTACCGGTTCATTGAACTGGATGCCGAGCATGAGTCCACGCCCACGCACCTCGCGAATCCGAGGCGATGCAGGAACATTGTCTTTCAGCCACTTGCCGACTTCGAGCGCATTATGCACAAGGTCTTCCTTCTTCATGATGTCAATGACGGCCAACGCTGCTGCCATGGCCAGATAATTTCCGCCGAATGTCGTCCCGAGCATGCCTTTGGTCGCCTGAAAATCAGGAGAAATCAGCACGCCGCCTATCGGGAAGCCGTTCCCCATGCCTTTCGCGACGGTTATGAGATCCGGGACAATTCCGGCCCACTGGTGCGCGAAGAATCTGCCTGTACGGCCATAACCGCTCTGGACCTCGTCCAGGATAAGACAAGCGCCATATTTTCGGGTCAATGTCCTAAGGTCTTGAAGAAAGACTTCAGAAGGGACATTGATGCCCCCGACTCCCTGGATGCCTTCGATTATCACGCCTGCGACATCTCCTTTCGCGAGTTCGGCCTCAACTGCTGCAGAATCATTCAAGTCCACGAAAGTGACATTATGATGAGCATTGAACGGCGAGACGTATTTCGGATTGTCGGTCACGGCGACCGCCCCGGAAGTGCGTCCGTGGAAACTGTGGCGGAATGCGATGATGCGGTCCTTGCCGGTATGGAAAGATGCCAGTTTGAGAGCATTTTCATTGGCCTCGGCACCGGAGTTTATGAGGAACAGGGACCAGTCTTCCAGTCCTGACATCTCCCCGATTTTCTTCGCAAGTTCCTCTTGCATAGGGTTTTTCACGCTGTTCGAATAGAAGCCTATCCTGTTCAGCTGAGCGGTTATCGCCGCCACGTATTCCGGATGGCAGTGCCCTACGGAAATCACCGCATGCCCGCCGTAAAGGTCCAGGTATTCCTGTCCCTTGTCATCTATGATATGACATCCGTGAGCCTTCACCGGAGTCACATCGAAAACACTATATACGTCGAAAAGGTTCATTTTATTCAATGATTTATTATCCGGGCTTCACGTCGCTTAGAAACGGTTGCCCTTCAGATTAAGGCCGGCGGTCTCAGGCAGTCCGAACATCAGGTTCATGTTCTGCACGGCCTGACCGGAAGCGCCTTTCACAAGATTGTCTATAACGCTGACAATGTGCAGTTTGTCGCCGTATTTCTTCACATTCACCACGCACTTGTTGGTATTGGTCACCATTTTCACGTCAGGATTCATGTCAATGACATTGACGAAAGGTGCGTCGGCATAGTAATCCCCGTACAGGCGGACAGCCTCATTTTCAGTCATTTCCGTCTTCATATATGCGGAAATCAGGATACCTCTGCTGAAGCAGCCGCGGATGGGGATGAAATCCAGTTCGCCTCCGAAAGACGGGGCCAGACGGTGCAATGTCTCCCCCACTTCGCCCAGATGCTGATGCGTAAACGGCTTGTACACAGAGAGATTGTCTGTCCGCCAGCTGAAATGTGTGGTTTCCGAAGGCTTCTGCCCGGCACCGGTAGAACCGGTAATTCCGGTCACATGGATTTCCGTAAGCCTGTCCGCATCAGCGAGCGGCAGGAGAGCTAGCTGCATGGCAGTGGCGAAGCACCCCGGATTCGCGATATGCGAGGCTTTCACGATATCAGCCTTGAACGCTTCCGGAAGGCCATATACGAAATCTTCCGCATCAGAGGCCAGGCGGAAATCATTGCTCAGGTCAATGATTTTTCCCGTATAGGTCCCTGGCAGCGAGTGGACATAGAATTTCGATTTCCCGTGACCGGAACAGAGGAAAATCACATCGGCATTGTCCAGATCGGCATCCTCACAGAAAAGCATATCCGTCTCACCCACAAGGTCCTGATGGACTTGCCAAACGGGATTCCCGGCATTGCTGCCGCTCTGGGCAAAGGTAATCTCCGCGTCGGGATGTCCTTTCAGGATACGCATAAGTTCTCCTGCCGTATATCCCGCCGCCCCTACGATTCCGACTCTTATCTTGTCTGTCATGTCCTAAAGTTCTTGTTCCAGTTTTTCGCCTTCTTCCTTGTGGTTCGCATAATACACGCGAAGCGGTGTGGAAAGCACCTTGATGAAACCCTTGGCATCGTCGCTGGTCCAGCCCTTCTGCATCTCGCCATATTCTCCGAACTTGGTCTTTACCAGGTCATCGGCAGAGTCCACGCCTACCGTGGAGAAGCAATAAGGCCGCAGTTCCATAATGACCGTACCTGTGACATTTCTCTGACTTTCCTCCAGCATCGCTTCAATGTCCCTCATCACCGGCTCCAGGTATTGGCTTTCATGGAGAAACATTCCGTACCAGTTGGCCACCTGGTCTTTCCAGTATTGCTGCCACTTGCTCAGGGTGTATTTTTCCAGGAACTTGTGAGCTCCTATTATCAGCATCGGCGCAGCAGCCTCGAAGCCGACGCGGCCCTTGATGCCGATGATGGTGTCGCCCACATGCATATCACGGCCGATACCATAAGGAGCTGCAATGGATTCGATTTTCTGGATGGCCTTTATCTTGTCATCGAAGTGTTCGCCGTTCACGCCCACGATCTGCCCTTTCTCGAATTCCAGGCGGACAAGTTCCGTTCCTTCTTTCGTAACTTGCTTCAAGTAAGCACTTTCCGGAAGGCCCTGTGCTGAGTCAAGTATTTCGCCGCCACAGATGGAAGTTCCCCACAGACCCACATTGTACGAGTATTTCAGTTTTTTGAAGTCTGCTTCGAAACCGTGGCTGTTCAGATAGTCCACCTCATACTGACGGGACAATGCCATATCCCTGGTAAGGGTAATGATTTCGATTCCCGGCGCCATGACAAGGAAGGTCATATCGAAACGGACCTGGTCATTGCCCGCGCCGGTAGAGCCGTGCGCTATGGCATCGGCACCGATTTCCTTGGCGTATTTGGCGATTGCCATTGCCTGGAATATGCGCTCCGATGAAACTGAAATGGGATAGGTGCCGTTACGGAGGACATTGCCGTAAATCATATAACGGATGCTCTTGTCGTAATATTCCCTGGTAACGTCGAGGGTGACATAGGCTTTCGCGCCCAGCCTGTAGGCATTTTCTTCATTGGCCTTCAGCTGTTCCGGGGAGAATCCTCCGGTATTTGCGCAGGCCGCATAGACTTCGTATCCCTTTTCTCTGGTGAGATACATTACATTGAACGAGGTATCCAGACCGCCGCTGAATGCGACAACAACTTTCTTAGGCATGGTTATGAGACTTTCTTGTGGAACATACTTGAGATTTTCATCCATAGATGGAGCAGTTTGTCATGGCTCGCCCGCGCTTCCGGCTGAGCAGCAGGTTTTTCCGCAGGATCATAGAGCATTCCGGTACAGAGGCAACGGGTGTAGTTGTTCCTGGTGAGCACGTCGAAGTTTATGCAGCTGGAGCAGCCTTTCCAGAAAACGGGGTCCGATGTCAATTCGGAGAACGTCACTGGTTTGTAGCCAAGTTCAGTATTGATTTTCATGACTGCGAGTCCGGTAGTGAGTCCGAACAGCTTGGCATTCGGGAAACGCTTCCTGGAGAGTTCGAATGCGGCATGTTTGATGGTCTTCGCAAGTCCGAAACCTCTGTATTCCGGTTTCACGATAAGTCCGGAGTTGGCCACGAATTCTTCGTGATCCCAGGATTCAATGTAGCAGAATCCGGCAAAGTCCTCGCCATGCATCGCGATAATGGCCTTCCCTTCGAGCATTTTCTGTTTTACATATTCAGGGTTTCGTTTGGCGATGCCTGTTCCCCTGACTTTCGTGGCGTCCTCTATGGTCTTGAGGATCTCGTCCACATACGTCAAATGCTTTTCAGTCGCGACTCCGACTGTAAAATCATCTATTGTCATCGTTTTATATTTTTAACTATTTTTCCGACTAAATTCGTCTTCAACCTAAATCCTTCTCTTCAACCATTCTTCCGACTAAGTTCGTCTTCAACATAGATTAGTCTCTTCAACATAGACTCGTCTTCAACTATTCTTCAACCTAAATCCGTCGGGCGGAAATGCCCGGTATGATGCGCTCAATTTCTGCCAATATCTCATCGGCTTCCGTTTCCGCGCGCAGGACAATGAGAATGGTGTCATCCCCCGCGATTGTCCCCATAATCTTGTGGGACAATGCATTGTCAATGACGGAGGCTACCATGTTCGCGTATCCCGGCCTGGTTTTCAAGACTCCTGCCTGTCCGGAAAACTCTATGCTTCTGATTCCGGAAATGATGTGTGATGCCTCATGGGCACGATAGGATACTCCCGGTGTCTCCAGAACGGAGGGCATATCTTCAGGCAGCCTGTACCGATATTCGCCCGCCGCATCGGGGGTCTTCGCCACCTGAAGTTCTTTCAGGTCTCTGGACAGAGTAGCCTGTGTAACGACAATACCATTATCTGCAAGCATCGAGAGGAGTTCCTCCTGATTGCCCACCTTGCTGGAAAATATGATTTTCCGCAGCATCTCCAGACGTTTCTGCCTAAGACTCATATACTTGTTTCGCTTCTTATATGTTTGCTGTTCATATACCGATGCACTGGAATACTGGCTGTGCGATTATATATCGACCTAATGTGCTATGCGATTATACACCGGCCGAATACTCTTTGCGATTATACACCTGCTTAATATGTTGTACGATTATCACCGGCCGAATATGCCGCCGAATAACATTTATGCATAACACACCGCCAAACACTTAACCGCCCACTCAGCCTTCCCAATGATCTGCATCCGCAATCTCCGTAATGCATAACTGTATATTTATACATTATTTTCGATTACGAATGCAAATTTATACAAAAACTATACATCCGCAAAATTTTCTTTGAATAAGTTTGCAAAGTTTTGTGGAGGACATCCGAGGGCCGACGTCTTTCAGAAGACAGCCAAATTTTCGAACAACCTGCACATCTGATTTCAGCTTATATCGCTGAGTGTCAATAAAATACATCAATCACTAAAAGCCAGGTTATATAAAAAATAGGGTAACCCGACTTTCGGCTTTTCTCATAACTATCTATGAGTCAATACTTTCTACCATCAGCCTAAGTGCAGGTTGTTCGGTTTTTCTCTCTAATCATGCCTCACGGAAGCAATCACGTCCGGCAACAAGAAGCCCCACTACCGTTTTTCTTTCCTCTCAGATAGTGCGGCTGTCCGTGTAGCGGCATTCCTCAGAGACCAAAGGCATCATCAGATGCCCGGCCGGAGTTGGCGGGCAGGGAAAGCCGTGCGGCGATGGAGAGCCCGTAGGCCGTGATCGCCCCCTTGAAAAGGGGGATGGGGGGATTGACAAGGCATCATCAGATGCCCGACCGGGGATGGCGGGAATATGTCCAGCGGCGCAAGGCTGAGGACTTGAACGAAATCATTGAAAGTGAACATCTTAAACCGGAGGAGACTGAGAAGTTCATCGAAAGCAGCTTCAGGGACGGACAGGTCAGGACTACGGGCACGGACATTGACAAGATTCTTCCGCCGATGTCGCGTTTCGGCGGCGGCAACCGGCAGGAGAAGAAGAAATCCGTCATCGAGAAGATCCAAAGTTTCTTTGAACGGTATTTCGGGCTGTGAGCAAGCAGTGAAAATAAGTTGTAAAGATTTGTGGAGGATTTACTATCTTTGTAAGACTTAACAAAACGGAATATGAAATCTGACATTGAGATTGCGAGAAGCATCAGGCTCAGGCCGATCGGCGAGATTGCGGAAAGACTCGGGATACCGCAGGAAGAACTTGAACCCTATGGAAAGAATATGGCCAAAGTGCCTCTTACTCTGATAGATGAGGAGAAAGTCAAGAAAAGCAAACTGATTCTGGTGACGGCCATCACACCTACCAAAGCAGGAATCGGAAAGACGACTGTCTCAGTGGGACTTGCACTCGGACTCAATAAAATCGGGAAAAATGCTGTGGCGGCATTGAGGGAGCCTTCTCTCGGCCCTTGCTTCGGAATGAAAGGCGGGGCGGCAGGCGGCGGATACGCCCAGATTCTTCCGATGGAGAAGATCAATCTGCATTTTACCGGAGATTTCCACGCCATAACATCGGCCAACAATATGATTTCAGCATTGCTGGACAACTATCTGTACCAGCACCAGGCAGAAGGCTTCGGACTGAAACAGATATTGTGGAAACGCGTGATGGACGTGAATGACCGCTCGCTCAGGCATATCGTAACCGGTCTCGGACCTCACTCCAACGGACTTGTACAGGAATCAGGCTTCGACATCACACCGGCTTCAGAAATAATGGCCATCCTCTGCCTGTCCAGGGACATTGACGACCTCAGACGCAGAATCGAGAACATTCTCCTCGGCTATACACTTGACAACAAGCCGTTTACAGTTAAGGACATGGGAGTTGCAGGCGCTATCGTTGCCCTGCTCCTGGATGCGATGAACCCGAACCTCGTGCAGACCACGGAAGGCACACCGGCATTCATCCACGGCGGTCCTTTCGCCAATATCGCTCACGGCTGCAACTCCATTCTCGCCACACGTATGGCCATGACCTATGGTGACTACGTGGTGACTGAGGCAGGATTCGGTGCGGATTTGGGCGCAGAGAAATTCTTCGACATCAAATGCAGGAAAGCCGGGCTGAACCCGTCACTCACCATACTTGTAGCCACATTGCGCGGACTCAAGATGCACGGCGACGTACCTGTGGACAAAATCAGCGAGGCCTCGGAAGAAGGCGTACGGAAGGGATTTGCCAATCTGGACAGACACATTGAAAATATGCGCAAATTCGGACAGAGCGTACTAGTCTGCTTCAACAAGTTCGGCGACGACAGGGACGAGGAAATCCGGATGGTACGTGAACATTGCGCCGAACTCGGAGTGCCGTTTGCATTGAACGACGCATTCAGCAGAGGCGGCGATGGTGCAGTAGAACTCGCGGAACTTGTCGTGAAAACCATTGACAGTCAGCCTTCTGAGCCGGTGAAGTTCATCTACCGGGACGAGGAAAGCATTGAAAACAAGATAACCCGCATAGCGAAAGAGATTTATCGTGCCGGGGCTGTGGAGTTCAGTCCGGAAGCCCGCAAGATGCTCGCGAAAATCGAGGGAACTGAGTACGCGAAATTCCCTGTCTGCATCGCCAAGACGCAGTATTCATTCTCGCAGGACCCTAAACTCTACGGAGCGCCGGAAGGATTCGAGTTCGACATCAAGGACGTTGTCATCAATGCCGGGGCAGAGATGATAGTGGCCATCGCAGGAGACATCATCCGCATGCCGGGTCTGCCGAAATCGCCGCAGTCTCTCAGAATCGACGTGAAGGACGGTGCCATAGACGGACTTAGTTAGGAGTCAGGACAATGCTTTTCGACAATCACAATCACTGCCAGTTTTCCTTCGACGGAGAACGCACAAGCGTGGAAGCGACCGCATGCAGTGCCATCCGGAAAGGACTGGGCGGCATCTGCTTCACCGACCACTGCGACTTCTATGTGCCGCCGATAAAGGCCAAATACGAGTCGTTCGTCTCCGAAGTCTTCGACGTGGACGCGCGCGATGCCGAAATCGACAGGGTCAATGATCTTGTCCATTCCGGAGAAATACCGGGCTGCGGCGAACCGGCAAAAACTGCAGCTCCCGGAAACGGAGATGTCGCAATTCCGACAGGCTTCAAAGTGTTCAAAGGCATAGAGATAGGCGTCCAGAAAAGCGAACGGGAGAAAATCGCCAGGCATCTGGAGGAGCACAGTTTCGACGAGGTCATTGCCTCAGTGCATTATCTCGACGATACTGACCCGTTCTGGGGCGGCTACTATGAAGGCAAGGACTGGAAGACGGCGTACAGGCACTATCTCGAGACATTGTACGAAGAAATCGTCTGGCTCGGGGACCGTTTCGACATCATGGGGCACTATGACTATGTCACCAGATATGCCCCGTATCCCGAGTCCAGCATCCTGTACAAAGATTTCCCGGACGTGCTGGACGAGATGCTCAGATTCCTTGCAGAGAACGGCAAGGCATTGGAAATCAACACCAAGACATATCAGGAGCTGAAAGGCAGGACACCGGTTCTGGATGAGAACATCCTGCGCAGGTACCGTGAACTTGGAGGTGAGATAATCAGTCTCGGCTCCGATTCACACGATGCCGGGAACGTGGGCCTGCATTTCGACAGGTTCGCACATATTCTGAAAAGCTGCGGATTCCGCTACCTCGCACATTACGAGAAACGCCAGCTAGTGATGCTGCCCAATGAGTAGGCCCTAAGCCGTGAAGGTGCAGCGAGGCTCTCGAGCAAGGACTCCGCATCCGAAAATGCTGAAAAGGCGAAAGGAGCAGGCTCGAGCCGCCGGCTTCAATTCGCCACCTCGGAAAGGAATTTCATACGCACCAGCCTGATTTCCATCTCTTCATAGTCGCCGGCAAGAGCGTCGATGGCATCCTCGAGCGAGTCGGACTCGGCTTCAGTTCTGAACCATTCGTAGAGTTCGTCGGCCACGTCCGCATCCAGATTGTTGTCGATATAGTAATCCAGATTCAGCTTCGTGCCGGACTCCACGATGCCCTCCATAGCGGAAAGCAGATCAGACATCTCCATATTGCGGGCTTCCGCGATATCTTCCAATGCCATACGCCTGTCCACGCTCTGGATGATGAATATCTTGTCCGAAGACTTGTTCGGCATCGACCTTACCAGGAAATCATCCGGACGGGAGATTTCATTGTCCTCCACATATCTGGTAATCAGTTCGAGGAACGGCTTTCCGTATTTCTTCGCCTTGCCCTCGCCGACACCCTGGCACTTGATGAGCTCGTCAAACGTCTCAGGATACATTATGGACATGTCTTCCAGGGACGAATCGCTGAAGATTATCCAAGGCTGAAGATGGAGCCTCTTGCCCTCGTCACGCCTGAGGTCCTTCAACATTGACAGAAGCTGCATATCGCCTCCGCCGGCGCCTTTCGCCGGAACAGGAGCGTCGTCGTCATCGTCATCATCTGCATTGCCCTCGGAAAAGCTGCGGTCGGCTGCCAACATCAGCTCGGTCGGCGCGGCAGCGAATGCCAGGCCCTCGTCAGTCACGGAAACAAGCCCGTACGAGTCAATGTTCCTTTTCAGGAAATGCCTTATAATCCCCTGATGGATAACCATTTCCCAGAATCTTACAGGATGGTCCGACCCGGCGCCGAACATCGGAAGCTTGTCATGATTGTACGACTTTATCATCGCCGTGGCAATGCCGGTCAGCACATTGGCAAGATGTTCCACCTTGAAATGCTCCGGCAGAGAATTTACCAGACGGATGACCATCGCCATCTCCTTTCTCGCATCGAAACGCGGCTTAGGCGACAGGCAGTTGTCACAAGCACCACAGTTGTCCTGAGTATAATCTTCACCGAAATAGCTCAGCAGCAGCTTCCTGCGGCAGTCACCCGACTCCGCGTAGGCCTCGATTTCCATGAGCAGCTGACGTCCGATTTCCTGCTCGGACACCGGTTTGCTCATCAGGAACTTGTCCAGCTTGCGGATATCCTTATAACTGTAATATGCTATGCAGACACCTTCCCGACCGTCTCTACCGGCCCTTCCGGTCTCCTGATAATACCCTTCCAGGCTTCTCGGCACGTCGTAATGGATGACGAACCGCACATCAGGCTTGTCGATACCCATTCCGAATGCGATGGTGGCCACGATCACGTCCACTTCCTCCATCAGGAACTTGTCCTGGTTCTCCGCCCTCACTTTCGCATCCAGGCCGGCGTGGTAAGGCACGGCACGGATACCATTGATCACAAGCACCTGGGCCAGTTCCTCCACCTTCTTGCGGCTCAGACAATATATGATGCCCGACTTTCCGGGATGCTGCTTGATATACTTGATGATGTCCTTGTCCTGGTCTATCTTGTCGCGTACTTCATAGTAGAGATTCGGCCTGTTGAACGAAGACTTGAACACATGCGCGTCCATAATCCCCAGGTTCTTCAGGATGTCGTTCTGAACCTTCGGAGTGGCTGTCGCCGTCAATGCAATGATCGGGGCTCTGCCGATTTCGTCCACGATAGGACGAATCTTCCTGTATTCAGGTCTGAAGTCATGTCCCCAGTCGGAAATGCAGTGCGCCTCGTCCACGGCGAAGAAAGATATGCGGATCTGCCTCAGGATGGCGATGTTCTCCTCCTTCGTAAGGCTCTCCGGCGCCACATACAGCAGCTTGGTCACTCCGGAAGTCAGATCCTCCGTAACCTCCGCAATCTGGGCTTTTGTCAATGAAGAGTTGAGGAAATGCGCAATGCCTTCGTTTCCCGCCACGAAACCGCGGATGGCGTCCACCTGGTTTTTCATCAATGCGATCAGCGGGGAAATCACGATGGCCGTGCCTTCCATCAGAAGAGCAGGCAGCTGGTAACACAATGACTTTCCTCCACCTGTCGGCATAATCACAAATGAATCATTGCCTTGCAGCAGGTTGGATATAATCTGTTCCTGTTCCCCTTTGAATGAAGAGAACCCGAAAAACTCTTTCAGTTTAGCGTGGATGAGCTCTGAGTCAATTCCCATAGGCAAAAAATCATTTAACCAAATTTAGCATTAAATTTCTGACTTTCAAATAAAATTACGATATTTGCGGCTGCTGAAGAAGCGGAAAAAGATATTTAATAATTATACTAAAATGAAAACATTAAAATTCATCGCAGCATCACTCATCGTAGCGCTTGCAGTATCATGCACATCAAACGGCGGCAACAAAGCAGCCATTGACGGTGCCGACTCCACCAAAACAGTTAAACCGGTAGATCCTAAGTCCCTGAAGCCAAGCAGGTCAGAGGTTGACTCTGTCAGCTACCTCATGGGTATCAACTTCGGTTACTTCATCAAAGGTTACAACTTCGGTGACGAGCTCAACTACAAGCTCATGAGAAAAGGTATCGAGGATTTCATCAATGCAAAGGGCGAGCCTCGTGACTCTGCTTACGCAAAGCAGTTCAAGATCGATCCTGAGCTGTTGAACGACGTGTTCAATGAGTTCCTCTCCAAGAGACGCGCTTATGTAGCAGCTACCAACAAGCAGAAAGAGACAGAGTTCCTCGCAAAGAACGCCAAGGCTGAAGGCGTACAGGTTACCGAGAGCGGTCTCCAGTACATCATCACAGAGCCTGGTAACAACGTTAAGCCTGCTGCTGCAGACACAGTATTCGTACACTACAAGGGTACTCTTACTGACGGTACAGTATTCGACGAGTCTCCTAAGAACGACGAGGGCGTGAGAATGCTTCTCAACCGTGTCATCAAAGGATGGACAGAAGGTCTCCAGCTCATCGGCGAAGGCGGCAAGATCAAACTCTTCGTACCTTCAGAACTCGGATATGGCGAGAACGGCCAGAGCAGAATCGAGCCTAACAGCACATTGATCTTCGATATTGAGCTTGTAAAGGTAAACAAAGTCGCTGCTACTGAAGAAGAGGCAAAATAATGGAACTTGAAGGAACACTTATTACCAAGCTTGCGGTTCAGTCCGGCAAATCCGCCAGAGGCGACTGGGCGAAACAGGAATTCGTAATCGAGTACCAGGACGGCAATTTCCCGACCAAGGTCTGCTTCAATGTATGGGGCGCTGACAAGGTAAAGGAACTCGGCTCGTTCCGTCTCGGAGAGAAGATCCGTGTAAGCTTCAATATCTCAAGCAGAGAGTATAACGGAAAGTGGTACACTGACTTGCGCGCGTGGAGAATCACATCTTCAGCCGCAGCAGGAGGACAGGCTTACGGCCCTGCTCCGGCACCATCCGAACCGCTGCCTTCACCGGCTCCGGAACTCACCGCAGACGATATGCCAGGCGACGACTTGCCATTCTGATTCAAGATTGACGCAATAAAAAACAGGACGATGTTCAAATCGCCCTGTTTTTTATTGCTTTGCCTTAAGCGGCATCAGTCCAGTTTATGGATAGCCAGTCCTGAACGGAGCTTAGGCTCGAACCAGGTGGTCTTAGGAGGCATTATGTTGCCGCTGTCCGCAATGTCGGTAAGCTGTTTCATGGAAACAGGATAGAGAGCGAAAGCAACCTTCATCTCACCGCTGTCCACACGACGCGAGAGTTCTCCAAGTCCACGGATACCGCCCACGAAATCGATTCTCTTGTCGGTCCTCAGATCCTTGATGCCCAATATCTTGTCGAGGACAAGGTTTGAAAGGATGGTAACATCGAGGACACCTATAGGGTCATTGTCATCATAACGGCCCGGCTTGGTCTCCATGGAATACCACTTGCCGCCGAGATACATCGAGAAATTGTGCAGATGGGACGGATGGCACTCCCCTTCTCCTTCATATGGAGTGACAGTGAAATCATCCTCCAGTGCTGACAGGAACTGCTCCGGAGTCAGACCGTTCAAGTCCTTCACGACTCTGTTGTAGTCAATGATCTTCAGCTGAGTTTCAGGGAAGCATACAGCCATGAAATAGTTGTATTCCTCGTTGCCGGTATGGGCGGCATTGCCGGAACGCTTCTCTGCGCCGACTCTGGCAGCGGCAGCTGTACGGTGATGACCGTCAGCCACATAGAAAGCATTGACCTTGTTCGTGAAGATATCGGTAATCTTCTCTATCGTAGCGTCGTCGTCGATCACCCAGAACGAATGCCCGAAGCCGTTCTCGTCGGTAAACGAATACTCAGGAGCAGCGGCCACTGTCCTGGAGACGATCTCATTCAGCTGAGAGTTATCCTTATAGGCGAAAAATACCGGTTCGATGTTGGCATTCTGGATTTTCACGTGGACCATACGGTCATCTTCCTTGTCCTTGCGGGTAAGCTCGTGCTTCTTGATCTTGCCTTCAGCATAGTCGTCGGTATGGGCGCAGAGCACCAGTCCGTACTGGGTGCGTCCTTCCATTGTCTGGGCATAGACATAGTAGCAAGGCTTCTTGTCCTGCACCAGCCAGCCGTTCTTCTGCCACTGGGCGAAATTCTTCACGGCCCTGTCATAGACCTTGTCGTCATGATCCGGCAGTATCGGGTCGAAATCTATCTCCGGCTTGGTGATGTGGAGCAATGACTTCTCACCGGCCATCTTCTTGGCTTCCACAGAGTTGAGCACATCATAAGGAGGTGCAGCCACCTCTGTCACAATATTTTTTGGCGGCCTGATCGCCGCAAACGGTTTCACTCTTACCATAATCGAATCTATTTGTTTACCTGGAAGCGGGTGCATCCTTCAGCAAAATAAGCTACTATCTGTCGTGCGGCAGCAAGGCCTGCATTCATATTGGCCTCAGCTGTCTGCGCTCCCATCTTCTTAGGTGTGGCAAATACTCTGAGTCCGAATTTCTCCTTGAGGACAGCGAGATTGTCCGGAGCCACGTCAGTCACATATTTGAGGTCCGGCCTGTCTTCCAATGCCTTCTCGAGACCTGCCTCGTCTATCACTTCCTTGCGGGCTGTATTGACCAGGACAGCGTCTTTCGGCATCGATGTGATCAGGTCATATCCGATGGAGCCGATAGTCTCAGGGGTAGCAGGGATATGTACGGAAACGAAATCGGATTCAGCATAAAGTTCCTTGACCGTAGCTACCGGTTTCGCGCCGGCCTCGGCGATTTTCTCAGCTGGCACGAACGGGTCCGTAGCCAATACCGTCATACCCAATGCCTCAGCTTTCTTGCCGACCAGACGGCCGACATTGCCGAATGCCTGGATACCGAGCCTCTTGCCTGAAAGCTCTGAACCTGCCGTCGGGGTAAACTGGTTACGGCTCATGTAAATCATCATGGCGATCGCCAGTTCAGCCACTGCATTCGAGTTCTGACCGGGAGTATTCTCGACGATGACGCCGCGTGCCTTGGACTCCGCAAGGTCAATGTTGTCGAATCCGGCTCCTGCACGAACCACGATTTTCAGATTTCCTGCAGCCGCAAGAACTTTAGGAGTAACCTTGTCAGAACGTACGATCATGGCATCAACATCAGAAACAGCTGCAATCAGTTCACCTTCGTCAGCATATTTCTCCAAAACCGTTACCGTATGACCGGCTTTAACGAGGATTTCCTCAATGCCTTTCACTGCCGCCGGAGCAAAAGGCTTCTGTGTAGCAACAAGTACTTTCATTGTATCAGGACGTTATTTTTTCATTGATTCGAATTCTTTCATGCAGGCTGTGAGTGCGAGCACATCTTCCTTCGTGCAGGCATTGTATATGGATGCCCTGAAGCCACCTACTGAACGATGGCCCTTGAGACCGACCATTCCCTGGCCTTTCGCGAATGAAAGGAACTCGTCCTGGAGCGCCTCATATCCCGGAGCCATGACGAAGCATACGTTCATGATGGAACGGTCCTCGACAGCCGCTGTTCCGGTAAAGAGAGCATTTCTGTCAATCTCCTTGTACAGGATGTCCGCTTTCTCGACGTCCAGCTTGTGAATGGCTTCCACGCCGCCCATGTCCTTGACCCACTTGAGAGTCTCGTTCATCACGAAAATCGAGAACACAGGAGGTGTATTGAACATTGACTCCTTGTCGATATGGGTGCGGTAGTCGAGCATTGTCGGGATATATCTGCTGACTTTTCCGAGCGCGTCCTTGCGGATGATGGCGAACACTACGCCTGCAGGGCCGACGTTCTTCTGCGCACCGCCATAGATCATCGCATATTTGCTCACGTCCACCGGACGGCTCATGATGTCTGACGACATGTCCGCAATGAGAGGTACAGGACAGTCAATGTCCTCCTTTATCTCGGTACCGTAGATGGTATTGTTCGTGGTGATATGGAAATAGTCGATGTCCTCAGGTATCACATAGCCCTTAGGGATATAGGAGTAGTTCTTGTCTGAAGAGCAGGCCAATGCATAAGCATTTCCCAGGCCCTGCGCCTGCTGCAATGCCTTGTGGGCCCAAACGCCCGTGTCCAGGTAGGCCGCCTTGTTCTCAAGGAAGTTCATGGCCACATACAGGAACTGGAGGCTCGCGCCGCCGCCGAGGAACACTACCTCGTGGGTATCGGGGATGTGGAGAAGTTCTTTCCAGTTCGCGCGGACTTCATCCATCACCTCTCCCCACTCCTTGGATCTGTGAGAGACTGACAATACTGAAATACCGGTATTCTTGAAATTCTTCAGGGCTTCTATTGAATTGTCAATAGCCTGCTGGGGGAGGAGGCAGGGGCCTGCATTGAAAACGTGTACGTCTGACATAGTTTTGCGTGTTTTTTTAAAATATAACAACGATTCATATTTGAAATATAAATCGTTGTAAAGATAATGATTATTTATTATTTTCCAATAAAATACTTCATTTTCTTAAGAATTCTACCTGTAACCGAGAAGATATGAAATTACAGCCATCCTGACATACATACCGTTTCTCGCCTGCTGGAAATAATATGCATAAGGCGTATCATCCACATCGGTAGCGATTTCCGTGATTCTCGGAAGCGGATGGAGAATCTTCATGTTCGGTTTCACGCCGGAAAGCATGGAAGCGTGAAGTTCATAGACGTCCTTCACCTTGTCATAATCCTCCTTGCTCGGGAAGCGCTCCTGCTGCACCCTGGTCATATAGAGGATGTCGCAGTCATTCAGGTGTTCTTCCAATGAAGCGGTCTCCTCGTAAGGTATATGCTTGCTGTCCAGGTATTTCAGATATTTGGAAGGCATCTTGAGATCATCCGGGGCGGTGAACACATACTTCGGAGAGAAATCCGACATGGCCTCTGAGAGCGAATGGACGGTACGGCCGTATTTCAGGTCACCTACCATATTTATGGTAAGGCCGTCGAGCCTGCCCTGAGTCTGCATTATCGAATACATGTCCAGAAGCGTCTGGGTAGGATGCTGGTTGGAACCGTCACCTGCATTGACAACAGGCACCGGCGACACCTTGGCAGCGATTTCGGCGGCTCCTTCCATCGGATGACGCATCACGATCATATCCACATAATTGGAGACGATCCTGATGGTGTCTTCGAGAGTTTCACCTTTGGAAACGCTGGTGTTTCTGGAATCAGGAAAACCTATGACTCTGGCTCCCAGGCGGTTAACCGCTGCTTCAAATGAGAGCCTCGTTCTTGTGGACGGTTCGAAGAACAGACAGGCGATGACTTTTCCCGCGAGGAAGTTCTGCTCTCTGTTCTTTTCAAATTCCTTGGCGACGTCCAGGATGTGGAGAATCTCATCCTTGGAGAAATCGCCGATTGAAATCAGACTTTTAGGCATAATGCACAATCATTTCAGACGGCCGCACCAGAAAAGCCGCATTATTAAGTTCTTATATGAAGAGTGTCTGGTCACTCCAAAATTTCCATCCTGCAGCCCTCCACGTTCCCTACTCGCTTCTCGAAATCCTCCACCACGGAAAGACGCACTTTGAGGTCAATGCCGCATTCATTGCCGAAAGCCTGGCCGCTCTGCTCAAGCCCCATATCCTTCACTATCTTCATCACCCCGTTCATCTCCACATAGCCGAACGAAAGCCTGTAATGCCTTGTCGCTGTTTTGGTTATGATCTCGGCATGGGCCAATGCGTCTGCAGATGAGCTCTTGTACGCGCGTATCAGTCCCGGTATGCCGAGCTTGATGCCGCCGAAATACCGCACCACCACTATCAATATGTCGCTCAAACAATTGGAATCGATCTGCCCGAGAATCGGACGTCCCGCTGAAGACGAAGGCTCGCCGTCATCATTGGCCCGGAACACATCTCCCTTATAGCCAAGACGATAGGCATAGCAATGATGCCGCGCATCGTGATACTCCTTTTTCAAAGAACTGACAATTTCCCTTATCTGCTCGACCGTCTCGACAGGATAGGCCAATGCGATGAACCTGCTGCCGTTGTCCTTGAAGAGCCCTTCGGCAGGAGCCGCAATGCTCTTGTAAGTGTCGCAGATAGGGTCAATGTTCTTTTCCATAGGCTCAAATTTAGTTAAAAGCGGATTATTATGCAACGGAACGGAAATATTTTGTAACTTTGGGGAGGTTGAAGCAATTTTTATTAGACTAGCATTTATGATTCTCAGGTATCGTGTATCCCTTCCGGGGATTAAAGGGTTCGCCCGCGTTTACGAATTGAAGTCAACGACGACTTTATATGATTTTCACAAAAGGATGAGATATGATATGGATTTCTCTCACGACCAGCTTATACAGTTCAAGGGCCTCGATGAAAACGGAAATCTGGTGGCCCGCTACGGAATGTTCGACCTTGGCGCAGGCGCCGTGGACGAGGTCACGGTAGAGGAAACAGTGAACAGGGGCATTGCCAGATTCACCTATTTCTATGATGTCACTGACAGGAAGAGCGTAATCGTCACATTCGAAGGTGAGGTGGAAGAGGAGCCTGGAAGGACTTATCCTGCACTGGTTGAGAGCAAAGGTCCTAATCCTGTGGAGTTCGAGAACGGATATGTGGCTTACGAGGACCTTCCGGATGAGCAGAGACATCTGCCTGGCGAATCGCTTATGGCGAAAGAGGACAAGGCAGAGAAGGATGCAGATGGCGCAGATGACATTGACGATATTGACCCTATCGATGATGATGACGACGACGAGGAAGATGAGGAGGACGATCTCAAGTCATCCATCGCAGAGGACAGCGATGAGGTTTATGACGGATCAGAGGAACTCCTGTTCTAAGCGTTCATTGACCTTTCAATGGGCAGGAAGCTTGTCATAATTACCGGACCCACGGCCGTAGGTAAAACCGACTTCTGCATCGAAGCCGCCCTCAAATACGGTTCTCCGGTGATTTCCTGCGACTCAAGACAGATATATAAGGAAATGACTATTGGGACTGCTGTCCCTGATGCTTCGCAGTTAGCCGCTGTGAAGCATTATTTTATCCATAGCATCCACGTTACCGAGCCATATTCCTCAGGCCAATATGAAATAGATGCCCTGGCTCTCATTGACAGACTTTTCAGCGAGGGACGCGAGACACTTGTAATGTGCGGAGGTTCAGGCTTTTATATCGACGCGGTATGCAATGGTCTGGACTGCCTGCCGGTTCCGCCTCCCGAGCTGAGGGAAGAGCTTACGCAGAGGGTCAAGACTGAGGGAGTCGGTGCATTGGCAGAGGAGCTGCGCAGACTGGATCCGAAGGCGTGGGAAGCCATAGACATCCACAACGGACAGAGGGTGGTCAGGGCGCTGGAGACCATCATGATATCGGGGCGCTCGTTCACCGAGTTCAAGCTCCGGGAACCGAAAAAGCGGGATTTCGAGATAGAGAAAATATGCCTCACGAGGCCGAGAGAAACGCTGTACAGCCGTATCAATGAACGTGTTACGACTATGGTCAATGCAGGGCTCGAGGAGGAGGTACGCGGTCTGCTGCCATATCGGGATCTGCCGGCTCTGCAGACTGTGGGGTACAAGGAAATGTTCGATTACATCGACGGAAAAACATCATTGGACGAGGCTGTAAGGCTGATTCAGCGGAACACCAGACATTATGCCAAGAAACAGCTTACCTGGTGGAAAAGATATTCTGACGTAAAATGGATCGAGTTATGAAAGTGGGCAATATGCTTTTGTGCGCATCCGTCTGCCTGGTTCTGGGCAGTTTGGCTAATGCCACAGGTACTGATGACAGATTGTTCTACCGGCGTCCTGCCAAGATCTGGGAGGAGACTCTTCCGCTCGGGAACGGCCGGCTGGGACTGATGACCGACAGCGGGACCCGCCATGAGCACATTATGCTCAATGAGATTTCCATGTGGAGCGGCTGCGAGGCCGACTACCGTAATCCGGAGGCGGCTTCCTGCCTGCCTGAGATAAGGAGTCTGCTGTTCGAGGGGAAAAACGCTGAGGCCCAGGCGCTTATGTACGAGCGGTTTCTGCCGCGGAAAGAGGTTTCAGATGCCAGGTACGGGACCTATCAGACTCTCGGCGCGCTGGACATTGACTATGATTTTCCTGTCAATGACGGTCGTGGACCGGATTTACAACCTGTGGAATATATCCGCGAACTGATTATGGATGAGGGAGTTGCGAGAAGTTCTTTTATCGTGGACGGCATCCGTTACAGCAAGGAGTTCTTCGCATCGAGGGCTGATGACGTGATGGTGCTGCGGCTTACTTCTTCCGAAAAGGGAGCATTGTCATTCAAGGCGGTGCTGAGCCGGCAGGAAAATGCTGCTGCAGGGGTTGAGCACAGGAAATGCGGACGCAGGAAGCTGCACACTGCCACGCTTGAGGGCAGTCTTGAGAGCGGTATTCCTGGCAAGAAAGGTATAAGCTATAAGGTGTCCATGACGGTCGCCTCTTCTGACGGCAAGGCAGTGTACAGCAACGGGGCCATAACATTGACAGGAGCGAGCGAAGCTACATTGATCATTTCGGCCGCGACTTCGTATTCTGCGGAGGAGACCATATTTCCCGGCGAGAGGTATGTGAGTTTCTGCGACAGCCTGCTTGACGCGGCGGCTCATATAGATTACAACAAGCTGAGAGACAGGCATATAGCATCACATGGCGAGCTTTACGGAAGGGCAGGGATTTATCTTGAGGAGGGCGATGACGATGAGCTGGCGACTGATGAACGGCTCCGGAAAGCTGCCTCTTCGGACAGCGGGAGTCTGGCTCCGGGACTTGCGGTATTGTACTGGAACTATGGGCGTTACCTTTTCATAAGCAGTACGAGGCCGGGGTCGCTTCCTCCGAATCTCCAGGGGCTGTGGGCGGATGGTACGAGCACGCCGTGGAACGGTGATTATCACACGAATATAAATATCCAGATGAACTACTGGCCGATGGAGCAGGTCGGTCTGAGTGAGTTTGTCCAGCCGCTGATGTCCATGATGGAGAGGCTGATTCCGTCCGGGCAGGAGAGCGCCAAGTGTTTCTACGGAAGTGAGGCAGAGGGCTGGGTGCTGCATATGATGACCAATGTGTGGAATTATACTGCTCCGGGCGAGCATCCGTCGTGGGGTGCGACCAATACCGGCGGGGCCTGGCTTTGCGCCCATCTCTGGGACCATTACCGTTACACTCTCGACAAGGATTTCCTTAAAAGGGCATATCCGATAATGAGGGGAGCCGCGAGATTTTTCTTGTCAACGCTGGTGGAAGAGCCTGTGCATCAATGGCTTGTCACAGCGCCGAGTTCTTCTCCGGAGAACGCTTTCTGGTGCGGGAAAGACTCTATTGCGACGAGTATCTGTATGGGGCCGACAATGGATGTCCAGCTGCTCGGGGAGCTGTTTTCATCGACGTCTGCCGCAGCCGGGATTCTCGGCATTGACAAGGATTTTTCTGACAGTCTCGCAGCTGCGACGAAGCGGTTTCCGCCTATGAGGGTGGATTCTCGTGGACGGCTGATGGAGTGGCTTGAGGAGTATGCTGAAGTGGAGCCTCAGCACAGGCATGTCTCGCATCTGTACGGGCTGCATCCCGGCAATTCCATCAGTACTCTACGGTCACCGGAGCTCGCCGAGGCATGCCGTAACACTCTGAAGGTCAGGGGCGACGGCGGCACGGGATGGAGCAGGGCCTGGAAGATCAATTTCTATGCTCGGCTCGGTGACGGTGACCACGCCCTGAAACTGCTGAAGGCGCTTCTGGCTCCGGCCGTGAGGTACAGTGAGATAGATACGTTATCTGTTCCTTATTATAAGGACAATCTGCATCTGGAGCAGTTCAGCGGCACTTTCCCTAACTTGTTCTGCTCGCATCCGCCGTTCCAGATAGACGGCAATTTCGGTGGCACTTCCGGCATAACCGAGATGCTGCTCCAGAGTCAGGACGGATACATAGCCCTGCTCCCTGCCCTACCGTCCGGGTGGAGAAGCGGCAGTGCAAGAGGCCTCAGGGCCAGGGGAAATGTGTCCGTGGATTTCAACTGGAATGATTCGCGCGTGGAGCAGGTGACCATCACCGGCCTGCCGCTCCGTGATGGTGAACGTGGCGGAGGCTCGGGCACGAGTGGCGATGGTGGTGCCGCGATGGACGGACCAGATTCGGGCGCGAGTGACGGAGTAAATTCCGTGGAAGCAGGTGACTTGGTGGCGTGCGGCAGGAGTTCAAGTGCGATGGCCAAGAGTTCTGCCGCGACGGATGGACTGACCGCGGCTAGTACGGACGATGGTGGCGCTATCACGGCAGGCGGACGGAACTTGGTGGTTCTGAAGGTGCCGGCAGGAAGCATTGCACGGGATCTTTACGGCAATGAGTTCCCTACCGACTCCTCAGGTTTCGTTCACATCAGCGTCCGAAGCGGCGAAAGCGTCACGATACGATTCGGAAGGTGAACGGGGACGGAGGACGGTAACGGAGACGATGATGGAGGACAGAGCTGAAAACGTGGACGGAGGACGGTTCCGGAGACAAGGATGGAGGACGGTTCCGGAGACGAGGATGGAGAACGAAGGACGGAGACGCTTACGCGAAAAAGAACGCAGATCATCCAGCACACCTCGCAACGTATTTTTCTGTGGGCTCTCTGTTATTCCTGATAATCGTTATCTCACAGAATGGATTTTGTCCGTAAAACCCCGCCTTTACACGGACAAGTTGTTGATTTTGAGAGACTTGTCCGTAAAACACCCTTTTATTACGGACAAACTTAGCATTTTGAGTCAACCATATTCAGTAATTTGAGGACTGTGTCGTCCTGAAAAAATTTAGTCAATACGTAATCGCGGAGACGCTTACCTCAAAAAAGTGTCAGCGTCACCTTCATCACCTTATTTCCCTGACCATATCTTCGAACTTGTCGCGAGGGCCTCTGGACTTGTTTCTGATTTTAGCGCGATAATTATATACCGTATTGGCCGAGTAATGCAGCAGCGACGCTATCTTGGACGATTCGTTCACGCCAAGCTTCACCAATGCGAATATTCTCAGCTCAGGAGTAAGCATATCATTGTCCTTCAGCACAATAGCCTCGCCTTCAGCGAGCAGGGCATTGAACTGCTCGATAAAATCAGGATACAGATTCAGGAACGTCTCGTCGAACATCTTGTAGAACGTCTTGATGTCCTCGTCTATCGGCGGCAGCATCTCTATCTCGTCAATGATGTATTTTTCATTGCCACGCTTGAGATACTTGAGAATGTGGTTCTGATATTTTCGGGTCTTGTTTATATTGTCCGACACCATTCCGAGGAACAGCGCGATGTACTCTTCCTTGATCTTGTCCGCCTCTTTTATCCTGCTGTTCAATAACTTGAGCTCTTCATTGGTCCGCGCGAGGATATTGTGATGCCGATAGATATGGAGCGACAGCACGGCAAGTACCACGAGAAGCAGACTCACGAAGACGACGGCAGCCATCATCATCCGGTTCTGCTCCCGCTTCCTCTGTTCATACTCGTGCTCTATCCGAGGGAAGAATTTGGAAATCTGCCACGGACGCAGTTTGCCGTTGAAGGCCAATGCATCCTGCATACAATGGTCTGCGCAGTATTTGAACGCCCTGTCCACGTCTCCCATGTCGAAGATATACTGGGCGATGAGGTTCAATGACGCGTAATCCTTCGTGGCGCTGGAGATGTCAGCCTGAGCCGACTTGCAGAGCCAGTACATTATGCTGTCCGGCTGGTTCTTGGGCACGCCCTGAGAATAGTAATAGCAGGCTCCGGCGTATTTGCGGAGATCATTCTTCTGCGACAACGTCATCATTTTCCTGGCGAATTTCCTCACTGATGCCGAGTCCTTGGCTGACAGCGCGGCCTCCCTGTTCAGGTCATACCATTCGTAAGTCCCCGGAGCGACATATTTCATCAGCGAATCGCGAAGCTTGTTCCTGTCATCGAACTGAAGCACGCCCACAGCATTGTCAGACGCATAATACATCAGCTCCCCAGCCAATGTGTGCCGTGTCCTGAGGTACTGCAGCTTGACGCTCTCCGGAATGCCGTCGTCAATGACGCTCTGCATCAATGTCGTGGCTTCTATATGATAACCGGCCTTGGCATACACTTCCACAAGCGAAAGATTTGCAGAGGCAAGTCTTTCTTTATCATCATTCTGCTCAGCGAGTTCCCGGTTACGGGCAAGGAAGAACACGGTGGAATCGAAACTGTTCGCACGGAATTCATTTGCCATCCTGAGATTGAACGCCACCTGGTTTTCGTAGCTCTGGTCCGGCCCGTACACCTCCCTGATGGACTTTATCCTGGATTCAAAAGCCTTTTCGTAGGTCGCTTTCATCGCCAATGTCGCATCCAGTTCGCTTACGGCTTCGTTTACAATGCCAGTTTCTCGTCCGCAGGAGCACAGACACAGAAGCAGAGTTATGTAAATATATTTCCTGATCATATCACCAATCTTCCGGTTACAATCCGCTAATATAGTCAGTAATCTTGAAACTTGAAAAAAACACGATTGTTTAAAGATAACGATTTTTTGCACATTTTTTAGTTACATCCAAAAAAACTGGGCGGATGAAAACGAGGATGGAGGACGGTTTCGGAGACGAGGAGGGAGGATGGTTCAGGTGACGAGGATGGTGAACAGAGCTGAAAACGTGGACGGAGGACGATTGAGGTGAACGGGGCTGCGAGACGAATCTGATAAACAGGGCCGAATAGTCCCGGTGAAATAGTTCGGTGAACGGGAACGGAGAACGGTAACGTGTACGTGGCGTTAGGGGTGCACCGCGTAAAACCCTGTAGCACAACGATTTAACGCTTTTCAGAGTTGGCATTTTCACAACTCTGAAAAGCGTTAAATACTTATCTATCAGCCATTTACAGGTTGCGCTAAACACGTCGTCCTGGCCATCCATTTCCGCATTCCACGATAATTGACGCGTGAGTCCTTGCAGAACGACTGCATCGTCAGTGCCGGAACCGAACTTGACATCTGGTTGTATCGCATCCATGTCCGTTCGTACAATCTTGCTGCAAGCGCCGGAATTACTGTTTCTTTTGTTTCCATGTTAATCTGTTCTTGACATTTCCATGGGCAAAAGTACAGAACCGCTAAAAATGCGTCAATACGTAACCGCGGAGACGCTTACGAAAAAATTTAGCCAAAAAAATGTCAGCGTCACGTTCAGCATCACGCTACTTCGCGATGAAGTCACAGAGCTTGTTGTATCCGGTGGATTCTTCCCAGAGTTTCATGTTCGCCAGACGGATACTGTAGAGCGGATTGTCGTGGAGAGTTGCACGGGCATCCGGAAGATTCAGATAGAGGGCATACTTGTGGCCGGTCTGGAGAGTGGACGGAAGATGAAGTGTTTCGGTAACTTCCGCTACACGACCTGCGGCCCAGCGACGTGGGTCGATATTGGATTTATAGACACTCTTCTCGCCCGTCTCAGGATCAACGATGATGAATTCAAGTCCACGAGGATTGGCCAGAGCCGCGAAACCTTCGTTCTTGATCGACATTGACACAGTCAAGTTCGTTCCTGCCTTGAAATCGGAGTAGAACTCTGCCTTGTCGAGCACGAAGCGGTAGCCGAGCCTCATCGAGATTTCATCCATACATTGACCTGCCTCCCAGACCTTGAAAGTGCCGCTGTGGTAGCCGCGGTTCTGGTAGGTCCAGTGGTAGTCCTCCATGGCCTCGATTGAAAGTGAGCAGGCGCAGTAAGTCGCGTCGCCGGAGCAGGTCTCGCCACCCATAATCGTGTAGGCAGTCTCGGCCTTCCAGAGAGCACGATCCTTGCCGCTGCTGTAAGTTCCCCAGTCAGAGCCACTTGAGATGAAGCAGTCATTGTGTCCGGCTATACGTGAGAGGTCCGAGCCGTCATAAGCTGTCTCTACAGTTATAGTATCACGCAACTTGGTCTTGAAGAGACCGAACTTCAGCATTGGTGTACGGACTGCAACCTGCCTGTCCTTAGGCATTGCATCCAACAGAGCGTATATGAGCTTCCTGCGAGGTTCGTATGCAGCAGAGTTGCTAAGGCTCTGGTTAAAATGTGTCGTATAAGCCCATTCTCCCCACGAGCCGCAGAAACCGGCCTGGAGAACAAGGATTATGTCGCTGTACTCCTGAAGTATAGGTTTGAGCTGCTCCACGTGGCGGAGAACGATGTCCACTTCCGGGTCATACGGCTTGGATGCCTCATCGTTATTGTCCTTGTAGGCAAAGCGCACGATAGTTTTCATGCCGGCATCACGATGCGCCTGAAAGCTCTGGCGAATGATGTCGAGAGCTGCCGCACTGATGTCGCCTTCCATAAAATCAGTGAGATAGAACATGCTCAATGTCAATGTCTGACAACTTCTGCGGTTCAATGAAATCACCGATGAAGAAATCGCCTTAGGCATCTTGCCGCTGTTGAATCTTACAGTATATTGGGAATAATATCCTCTCTCGGGATTGCAGAAATTGGTTTTTGACGGTCTGTATGTCACTGTTTCCGCTTCCCTGGTGAGGACAGGTTCCTTATCGCATCCGCAGTTCAGTACACAGGCGAATGACAGGGCACAGAGGGTGTAAATGTATCCTTTAACTTTCATAGCACATATTATTTCTTGTCGATTGTAACTGCAAGTTTCTCGGCTGCGCCGCCTTTCGCATTAGGAAGCACTCCAGAGCTTATCCAGTTCTGCTGAAGGTCAACGCCCACCGTAAATGTGTCCGCAAATGGCACGTCCATCATCAGACGCATGATCTGAAGTTCATATTTCCCTGCCTTTCCGCTGCCGCTGCCGATACCTGAAGCGGAAATGTTATCCCATTTCCATTCGACAGCACCGACTTTGCCGCTGTATTGCCAGAATGTAGGACTCCACGATGAGTAGCCACCCGGCTGATAACAATATCCCTGAAGCATGTAGTCCACGTCGTTCCCGAGATGTTCACCGAGCGGATTTCCTCCGGTAGAAGGGTCATTGTCAGCATTGAGGAAAAGATTGAGGACTGCGCCGGCATCCGTCTTGAGCATGGATTCGTCAAGTTCGAAATACATCCAGATATAGTCGTCATTGGCATATACTCTCATCTTCTTGAGAGCCTTCCATTTCGCATCCTCCGCACATACGGTCTCCGCAACTTTGGACGCGTCGAGTGCATCCCAATCTGAAAAATCCGCGTCAATCTTGATCGGCAGCAGTTCGCTCGGGTCCGGCTCAGGCTCTTCGTCAGTGCCGTCATCCGGAGAAATCACAGACGGGGTGTTGTCCACGGCCGGGGCATCTTTCTGACAAGACACCGCGCCGAACAACACAGCCGCCGTCACACACACGGGATAAAGAATCTTTTTCATACAAGAACAACTAAGGTTATAGAGTATATATCGCTACTGTTTCTGGAAAAAAATGTGGAGGATGGCTATCTGCATACTGATAGCCATCCTCTGGATAATTAAAGGCTATTTGAGGGTAAGCTTGATGGAAGTGCCGTCGGATGGGAGGATGCCGGCATTGTTCCAGCCATCATCTACGTACAGGGCAACAACTCTGACTTGTTTGCCGAGGTCAGGAACATTTGTCTTGTCGACTGCATATTCTACACCATAGAAGCCGCCCTTGACGAGAGAGCCTGCAACATTTGCTGCAGATACTACCATATTGTCCAAAGCCACATTCTGCTGGCTTGTAGCAGGACTCATTCCCAGAAACTGTTTATTGGCTTCCGAATCAATGTAAGTCCAGCATTCGCTCCAACCGAGCTTAATCTTACCGGCATTAGACCAGATGTATGAGTCAACAAGGACATCATAGCCATTAGGCTCCTCAGGGAATTCAGGCATCTTTCCGCCTGTATCTTCATTATTGTCAGCATCAAACATAAGACGGAGGGTACGAGGCTGGCTCTTGCCACTGTCCCATTTCTCAGCCTCTGTATAGGCTGTTCCGATTACAGCAGCATCAACCTCCGCATAAACGTAAAGAAGTTCGTCCGTGTCATAGAATTTTACGAGTTTGACAGCTTTCTTGTCAGCATCAGACTCAACCTCTTTCATCACGACATCAGCCTCCGGAAGTTTTGCCCAATCGTCGAAGTTTCCGTCGATTACGACTCCTTCAATGTCGGCGTTGCTGTCATCGTCATTGTTGTTCTTGTTGCCGCCGTTGTCCTTGCTGCAGGCAACTGCTGCGAGTGACACCATCACTGCCGCAGCGAAAAAACTCATTGATTTTTTCATATTTTCACTTGTATAGAACGTTATTTCATAAGTTCAAGAGTGATGTACTGCTTGTCACCGCCCTGAGGGAGATAGCCATAAAGTTCTTTAGCATACTTCTCACCACCATAAGAGAGGACGCTGATATTGACCTTGTTCTGTCCGCGGAGCTGGTCCATAGCGTCACGGCTGATGGCAAACTCTTCTTTTACTACAGTTCCGACAAGTCTTGCCTGGAAATCACTTCTGACAACAAGAGTATTGTCGAGGTTTCCCTTATTATCGGTTCCCCACATATAAGGAGGCCAAAGGTATTCGTCACCATCTTTTGCTTCCCACTTGCTGTTAGCCCACTCTGTCGTCGGGTCCCAATAGTTATACTGAGTCCAGCCGAGATTGATCTTACCGGTCTCTACAGCGATGTACTGATAGAGTTCACAGCCGACTTCAAATCCTACCTGATTGAAAGGGCCGTCCTCCCTGAATATCATACCGGTCTTAGGATTAGCATCCGTATCGATAAACAATGTAAGTTCTTTAGCAAGACCACCTGTATTCCAAGGGCCGTTTCCATCCCAAGACGGATCTATCTTTTCAAGAGCAGGAAGATTGTTTACAAACTCGGCATAGCAATAGATATAGTCAGCATCAGAAGTGAATTTAACCGTCTTGAGACCAACCTTCTCCTTGGCATCAGCAGGAAGAGTAGCAACTGCTGCTGTAGTACATGCATCCCAGTCCTCGAAGTTTCCGTCAATAGCGATAGACTCCGTTGGAACCTCGCCTCCATCATCATCACCACCGTTATTGTTTGTGGAAGATGACTTGTCGCAGGAAACGACTGCAGCACCCATCATGATGGCGGCTGCAAAAAACATAAATGTTCTTTTCATGTTGTTTGTGTTTTTAAATTGTTAAAAAAGTGGTTATTATTTCTTTTTGGTCCCCCAATTAGGGTTCTGCTTGAGATTCTTGTTGAGCGCCAGGTCCTCAGACGGCAGCGGCATCAGGTAATCGCGGGACTCGTCGAAGACATGCTGAGTCTTCTGATGAGGGTCCACATAACCATTGGTCTTGCCGCTGAGAGTGATGGTCTTGCCGACCTGAAGCACATTGTAAGTGACCTTCTCGTCCAGGTCTGCAGGCTTCTCCTTCGTGTAGATCCAGACTTCATTCTGGCCGTCATGGTCGAGGTCGAATCCGCGGTCAACTCCAGGGAAATACATTCCGTAGAAGTTCTGCTCAATACACTTGCCTGCCTTCCATCTCATCAGGTCATACCATCTGAAGTCACCTTCTTCCGCAAGTTCAATCGTCCTCTCACGACGTATCTCGAGGATGACACCCTTGTTCGCGCCCTTCACATTCGGATAGCCGTATTCTGCACTTGACATATAGGCGCTCGGAGAGCCATTCGCATCAGAGAGTTTCAGATTCGGCATTCCGACGCGGTCTCGCAAAGGTTTGATACTAAGATCAATGTCATCCTGAGTGATATTTACATCGGTACGCTCAGCCATAGCCTCGGCATAGTTGAGATAGACCTCGGCAGCACGGAAGATAGGCATATCATTGTCAGTAGCCATCCAGCGTCCCGTCTCGAGAACATTGTTGCTCTGCGCGTACTTCACGACCTGATAGCCGGTGCAGCTGGTATTGAAATCGCCGACCATGAGGGAATCCGCGTCAATGCGGTGGTAACCCGGGCAGCGCATGGTCTGGGCAAGGCGCGGATCACGGCCGGTCATCTCCTCATAGTATTCCTTTGTCTCCCAGCCGGCATTGGCAGTGAACTCAGTTCCGTCAGCCATAAGATAGCTGTCCACGAACTTCTTGTTGAAGGCAAACTGATTCTGTCCGAAAGTGTTGTAGGTGGCGAAGTGTGAAAGGCCGAGAGAATAACTGTAGGCCTTGGCGAGGATGACCTCGTCGCTGTTTGCCACCTGTGAGGCGAAGAGCATCATGTAGTCCTCGGCAGGTTTCCCGGTACTGTAAATCTTGTAAGGTGAGGTAGTTATGAACTCCTTGGCCGCAGAAGCCGCCTGCGCGAGCCAGTAGTTTCCGTCGTGCTCGGCGCCGTCATTGCCATGGTAGTTGCGCCATGTGCCCTCGAAAAGGCAGAAACGGGATTTGAAAGCGAGCGCTGTCCACTTGGAGATTTTGTACAGGTTCTTTTCTGTGGAGAGGTGAGCGACTGCAAAGTCAATGTCTTCGAGCATCTTGCCCATGACATAGTCCCTGGAGTCTCTTGCCTTGTAGAGCTCGTTGTGTTCCTTGACGCTGAGTTCGTGGTCATACCATGGAACGTCACCGAAGTCGCGTACCTTGAGGAAATAGAAATACGCCCTGAAGAAACGTCCTACCGCCTCGTACTCAGCTCTGACTGATTCATCGGCACAATTGCCGAGATTGTCGAGCATATTGTTTATGTCGCGGAGAGTGCCCCAGTCCCAGCCGCCGCCGGAAGACGGAACCACACGGAGCTTTCCGCCACGTATCTTCATCGGAAGATTCGTCTTGAAACAGATGTCGCTCTCTTCGTCGAAGAACGGGCCTTTGAAAAGGTCGGCATAGAATGTATTGGAAACGTTCTCGAACTGAGGCGCATCCTTAAAGTAAGAGTCTGAGGTTTCCTTGTCGAGAGGGAACTTGTCAAGACTGCACGCAGAAATGCCGAATGCGGCAACTGCGGTAATATAAAGTATATTCTTGATTTTCATACAGATTCCTCCTTTATTAGAATGTTATGTCCACACCGAACACAAATGACTTCTGGTAAGGATAGTAGTAGCCGAATGAGCTCTGCTTTGCCATCGCTTCAGGGTCCATGTAGCGTGAGACTTTGGTGAGCGGCGAGAGATAGCCGAGGTTCTCACCGGTGAAGTAAACTCTCAATGCGCTGATGAACGTCTTGGAGAGGACCTTTTCCGGAATGGTGTATCCGAAAGTGAGGTTCTTCAGACGGCAGTATGCGAGATTCTGGAGATAACGGTCATTGGTCATCGTCAGATAGGTAGTACCCTTATTGGCCTGAAATCCTCTCGGACGCGGGAAATATGCGCCGGTATTGTCGTCGCTCCAGACATTGTCCATATAGTTCTTAGGAATATATGTCGCCTGAGGGCGGTTATATGCTACCCAGAACGCCTGGTTGTCTGCTGGCGGATACCAGTTGAGACGGCCGATGCCCTGGATGAACATGGAGAAGTCGAAGCCGAGCCACTGTGCAGTGATATTGACACCGTACTGGAAGCGCGGAAGCGAGTTTCCTATGATGGTGAGGTCGCCTGAGTTGTCCACAGTGTAGGCTCCACGTGAAATCACGTCATCTCCGTCGAGATCGCGGATACGCAAGTCACCGCCTTTCCAGCCGCCAGTCAGGTTTCCCTGAAGATAGGACTGGTCGATCTTGGATGTGTATTCCGCTGCCGCAGCGTCAGACTCGAAAAGTCCGTCAGTACGGAAGCCCCAGATCTCACCGAATGTCATGCCCTCATAATAGGTTCCGAGCACCTTGGAAGGGTTCTTGTATTTGGTAAGTTTAGTTATGTAGTCACTGTAGTTCACGCTCACGCCATAGGTGAACGGACTGCCTGCGAGAGTGAAAGTATCTTTCCATGACAGAGTCAGCTCAATACCCTTTGAACGCAGATTCGCAGCATTTGCGCTAGGCGCTGCCGCTCCATAGACTGAAGGGACTGCCTCACCGGAAGTAATCATACCCTTGGTATCACGGATATATGCATCTCCGGTGAAAGCGAGACGGTTTCCGAGGAAGCCGAGGTCGAGGCCGAGGTTGTAATGATAGGTGGTCTCCCATGTCAGGCCGTCCATACTTGAAGAACCGACTGTGGCTCCGTTAGGCTTGTTGGACGCTCCGTTCTCGAAAATATAACCGAGATTGTAGGTGGAGACGGAACGGATGTATGCATAGTCCGAAACCTGCTGGTTACCAAGCGCGCCATAAGAGAATCTGAGTTTGAAGAGGTCCCAGGAGGACTTCAGCGGCTCCCAGAATTTCTCCTCAGAGAGTTTCCAACCCACTGATGCTGAAGGGAAGAAGCCCCAACGGCTATTGCGCGCGAAACGGGATGTTCCGTCGTAACGTCCGCTGACCTCGACGAGATATTTGCCCATATAGTCGTAGTTGAACCTTGCGAACACACCTGCGAGAGCATATTCGGTCTGGTTTCCATTGACAGAGAATTCCTTGCTGCCCTTGGAGTTAGGCTGCACGAGATTGTACTCGCTGAGGTACTCTGAAGACAGGTTGTTTCCGCTGGTGTATGTGTAGCGGTAGTGCTGGGTCTCGTAGTTGTAACCTGCAGTGGCATTGATATTATGCTTGCCCTTTATGGATGTATGGTAGGTCGCATAGACATTAGCCGCGATGTAGCGGGTGTAGGCGAAACTGTCCTCAAGCTTGTTCTGGAAACGACCGTAGTCTTCGGTGAGAATCTCGCCCGGATACATGCTGTAAGTACAAGGCACCCAACGGTTTGTAGAACGGTCGTTGTTGAAGGTATAGGTGAAATTCGCACGGATGTCCAGTCCTTCTATCGGATGGATGCCGAGTTCAGCTGTGTTGGAGAAGTTGTATTTCTTCTTGTTGTTCACTTTCTTATCGTCAAGCAGCTCGATATGGCAGCCGTTGGTGACATTGGAATCGGTGAATATGGTCTTGTACACATTGGTCCCGTCGGGGTTGCGGAGCGGAATGCTGGCAAGTCCGTGAACCTGGGAGTACATGAACGTGTAGTTGTAGTTTCCGTTGCCCGGCCAGTCGTAGTCCGAGGTATAGAAGCCGAGGTTGTCGCTGAGCGTGATGTATTTGTTTATCTTGAACTCAAGCTTGCTGCGGAGGTTGTACTTGTTGTACTTGTCCGGACGCACACGGAATGTTCCCTCCTTGTGCTCGTAGCCGCCGGAGAGGTAGTATTTGAAATACTCGGAACCGCCTGACACTGAGATGTTGTGCTGGGTGAACGGATTCACTGTCGTATAGAGCGACTTGTACCAGTCGGTGTTGCAGTAGTAGATATAGCTCATCTTTCCGTTCCTCATCTCCTGGAGCACCCAAGGTCTTTCAGGATTTTCGGTCTTGTCGTTGCGGCGGATGTAGAGCTGGTGCATATCCTCCTCGGTATAATGGGTGTAGTTCGTGCCGTTGGTGGCGAAAGTGAAGAGATCATTGATATAGACGGAGTCATAACCCCTCGACTCATAGTCGGTACGTGTGGTCGGGACAGAGAATCCGCCGTTGCCGCTGTAGCGTACAACCGGCTTTCCCTTGCTGTCCTTGCCGCTCTTGGTGGTTATGAGAACGACTCCGAATGACGCGCGTGCTCCGTAGATGGCTGCGGAAGAAGCGTCTTTCAGAACGGACACGGACTCCACGTCATGAGGATTGACCTTGGCCATGTCTCCCTCGACACCGTCGATGAGCACGAGCGGAGAACCGCCGTTGATGGAGTTGTAACCGCGGATGTTGATGGACGCGACATCATCCGGAGAGCCGTTGGATGTGGACACGAACATTCCGGGAACAGAGCCCTGAAGCATGTGGGTAAGTGTCGGAGAGGTCCTGTTGTCGAGTTCCTTGGAAGTGACGGTGGAAACCGCTCCGGTAAGATTTACCTTCTTCTGCACGCCGTATCCGACCACGACGGTTTCCTGAAGGTTCATCGCATCCTCAGTCATATAGACTGTAATATTGTCCTGCGCCGGCTGCACTGTCTGTCTCACTGTCGAATAGCCGAGACAGACGAATTCGAGAGTCACGGCTTCCGACGGAACGGTCAATGAAAATGCTCCGTTCATGTCGGTCACGACTCCGTTCGAAGGAGACGACATCACTGTAATGCCCATAAGAGGCTGCTTTGCCGCATCGAAGACCTGTCCGCTGACAACTCTCGTCTGAGCAAATGCCCCAAGACTGCACAGAAGCAGTGCGGACATCAGGAAGATTTTATGTAACGCTTTGTGGTACATATAGTTATTTGTTTAGATATGGTTATTCTGCTATAAATGAAGCCACTCTGTTGTAGCCGAACGCCTCGTCCCAGACACCCTTGTTCGCGAAACGCACGCTGAAATCAGGATTGTCATGAAGTTTCGGATCAATGTCGGGAAGGTTTATGAAGAGCGTGTAGCTCTCGCCTTTTTTCAGACCTTCCGGCAGCACAAGTGTCTCATCATATTCATAATGCCTGCATCCCTTCCAGTCACGCGGATCCTTTTTCGAGACATAGACATATTTTTCCGTCCAGTCATTGTCATTGCGGAGAATGAATTCGAGTTTGCGTTCATTGATCAGAGACGCGAAGCCATAGTTGGTCAGGCAGTACTTCATCAGGAACTCTCCCCCGGCGGTGAAATGTCCGAAGAACGATGCTCCGTTCAGCACGAATCGGTAACCGACACGTGAGGTGAGGTCCGTGTGGCACTTGTTCTGCTTCCAGTAATCCACGATTTCACCGTTCCATATGCGGAGATAGGAAAGATGGAAATCGCGCATGTGCTTGTTCGCATAGCCGCACTCGCAATACGTATAGTCACGCTGAAAGCAGGACTCGCCACCGATGGTCGTATAATTGCCCTCGGTGCGGAGCAGCTTCTTGTCAGGCGTGCCGCCGTATGTTCCGCCGTCCGTGGAATTGACGAAATAACAGTCACAATGGTTCGTAAGGCGGGAGCCGTAGTCTCCATTGAAAGCGGTCGTGACGTTCACGGTGTCAGCAAGCTTGTACTGGCGGCCGAGAATGTAGCTCATGGCGCTGCGTTTCTGGCAGACAGTGCGGACTGCCACCATCCTGTCTTTCGGGAAGCTGTCCAGAAGCGCCTTCACGATGGTGCCCTTCTGCTCGTCCGTCTTGATGTTGGTGGTAGTGTGCCATTCTCCATAGACGCCCACAAATCCGGCCTGAAGCACATAGATAACATCCTTGTACTCTTCCCAGATAGGAGCGAGCTGCTGGATATGCCTGAGAAGCTGAGGAAGATCAGGTTCCATCATCTCGGCCTTGTCGCTCCACGAATAAGCGTGGCGCAGTACGACTTTGCATCCGGCCTCACGTTCACGTTCGAAATGGGTACGGAGCACGGCGAGGGCCTCTTCCGGAATGTCGCAACGCAGATAGTCACAGAAATAGACTCCGAGATAATGCAGGGTGCAGTTGAGACTGCGGCAAGTCTTGAGGCGTGCCACAGTGAAGGGTTGAGGGACATTGCCGTCCTTGAAATGGTATTCCATCTGCTCATAGGAACCTCTCTCAGGGGAACAGAATTCCGCTTTCTCATACTGATAAGTCAGCGTGTAGTCAAACGGAGGCTTAGGAGCCTTGAAACTCTCCACCGTCCCATCGAATTCGTCAAGACGCCAGCCTGCGAACGGGTCGAAGTCCAATGTGGTCTCTCCCCCATTCTCAGGATTCACGTCCTTCTGACACGATACACCGGTGAATGCCAGCGCGATGAGCAGAACCGCCGTCGCTATTTTATTTGTCAATGTCATATTTTATTCAGCCTTGAATGCTGCAATTCTGTTGTATCCTGTAGTCGCATCCCAGACGCCACGGCTCGCAACCCTCACGCTGTAGGCAGGATTGTCATGAAGATTCGGGGCAATGTCAGGAAGGTTCAGCCAGAGGGTATAGTTCGCACCCGGCTTCAGGGTCTCAGGAAGCTTCAACTTCTCGTCCCATTCGTAATGATGACAGCCTTTCCAGTCACGCGGATCCTTGTCTGAAACAAAGACATACTTCTCTGAAGGGTCAGCGTCATTGGTCAGAATCAGCTCGATCTTCCTTTCATTGATAAGAGACGCGAAGCCATAATTGGTCAGACACATCTTCATCAGGAAGTCGCCGCCGGCAGTGAATTTGCCGAAGAAGGACGAGCCGTTGAACACGAAACGGTAGCCGATACGGGTAGAAAGGTCCTTGTTGCAGCCGTTGTTCTTCCAGTAGTCCACGATGGCATAGTGGTTTGAGAGGTAGGACCAATGATACTGGCGCAGGTGCTTGTTGGAATACTCGCAGTCGCAGTATGTGTAGTCACCCACGAAACAGGACTCGCCACCGACAGACACATAATTGCTCTCGGTACGGAGAAGTTTCTTGTCAGGTGTTCCGCCGAATGTTCCAGCATCATTGCCATTCACCAGCACGCAGTCATTGTGGTTGCCTAGACGGGAATTGTACGAGCCGTCAAATGCGGTCGCAGCCGTAATCGTATCGGCAAGAGAGTATTGACCGTCATTGATATACTTCATCACGAGTCTCTTGTGACCAGGGGTGCGCAGGGCAATCTGTCTGTCCTTCGGGGTATGGTCGAGGTAGCACTTCACCAATTCGCCTTTCTGTGCATCCTTGGTGATGTTGGTGAGCGTGTGCCATTCACCATAGACTCCGATGAATCCACCCTGGAAGACATAGATCACGTCCTTGAACTCATTCCAAATAGGAGAAAGCTGCTCGATATGGCGCTTTATCCACTTGAGTTCAGGCTCCTGCACAGGCCATTTGTTGTCCCATGAGTAGGCATGGCGGAGAATCACTTTCGTTCCGGCCTGACGCTCGAGAGTGAAATGAGTGCGGAGAATTTCGAGAGCTTCCTGAGGAATGTCGGACTCGAGATAATCACAGAGATATACTCCGAGGTAGTGCAGCGTACAGTTGGTCGTCTTGCAGGAGACGAGACGCTCGAGCGTATATGGCTTAGGGAAGCCCTTGGTAGCCACGTCCTTGAAATGGTACTCAAGCGGGGCATACGGTCCGCGCTCCGGGTTGCAGAACTCGTCCTTGTCATACTCGTAGGTGATGGTGTACTCGAACGGCGCATCAGGAGCCTTGAAGCTCTCCACCTTGTTCTCCAGTTCGCTGGCAATCTCCCACCCTGCCTTCGGATCGAAGCCTCCCGTCTGGGTGCCGTCACCTTCAGTAACGCTTTCTTTCTGGCATCCTGAAATCAATGCCACGCTCAGCAATGCCGCTATATAAATTCTTTTCGTCATTGTTTCAATGTTGTAAATTATTATTCTGCAAGTCTGAAATATGGAATCCTGTCAAGTGGAACATTTATCTTGACTGTCTGTCCGCCGGTGTATTCCTTTCCGTCATCCGCAATCCATCCGCCTTCAGGAAGGATGACTTCACGCTCACGTCCCGGATTCACCATCGGAGCCACGAGGATGTCAGAGCCTATCATGAACTCGTCCTTCACGCCCGAGAGCCCCTGGTGAGGGAAACGGAACTCGAGAGGTGTCACTACCGGCTCACCCGTCTTGGAAGCCCTGATTATCAGAGACTTGATTTCAGGCAGGAGTTTTTCCCTGATCTTCACCGACTTGAGCACTGCCTCGAGATGTTCCTTGTCGAGAATGCGCCACGGAGCCACGGAGAACTGCATCATCGGCATCAGGGCATGAGTCTGTGCAGAGCGGACGATGAGGTCCTGATCTATCGTACATCCCGGAAGGAACGAAGCGAAGCTGCCGCCTCCGATCATGTCCGGGCAGGAATACCAGTAACCCATAAGGTTGGTCGCCATCATCTCAGGAATGAGGACCTGGACCGCTTCCCAGTTGTGAGCCTTGTCATGAAGACGCTGTACGATGGCCTTTCCGCCGTCACGCCAAGAGGCACGGTATTCATTGTAAGGATACTTGTCGGCATAGTCAGCAAATGCCCGGCAATACTCGTAGGCCTGCAGATTGCCCATTGTACGGGAATCCTGCGGGAAGAGGTTGAAGTCGCCGGCATCGAACTTGAATCCATCTACGCCATAGTTCTTGCAGAGATTGTCAAGCTGCCGGTCGAACCACTTGACAGTCTGAGGATTGGAAAGGTCGAGCTCGGCAGAATAGCCGTTCCACCACTCCACAGGATAGACTCCCGCGCCTTTCTTTCCGACAAATCCTCCGAAAGAATTGATTTCAGCCCAGATCTGATACTGGTCCATGCTGACAAACGGGCACACCCAGAGCATAAGTTTGAATCCCATACGGTGAAGCTCATCTGACATGGCCTTCGGGTCAGGGAAACGCCCCGGGTGAAACACCCATTTGCCGTAGTCTTCCTGCCATGTGTCGTCAATCATGATGATGCCGGCCGGAAGTCCGTTACGGATTATGCCGCGTGCATATTCAAGCACGTCTTTTTGGTTTTGGTTGTACTGTAGTTCTATCCAGGTATTGTACTGCGGACATTCGAAGAACTCCGAAGGAGGGAGCTTACCGTCCGCAGGGAAAAATTCACGCTCGCCGAAGCGGTATGCATCCGCGAGAGTCTTGCCGACAATGCCGGTCTCTATCTTCGCAAGCGCATTCTCCACTGTAAGTACATTTCCGTCAATATGGAAATCATAAGGTGCATCAGACCAGACATAGCGTCCGTCGCTTGTTATCAGCAACGGCATTATCTGGTTTCCGCTGTTCTGGCTGAAGGTGGTCTTGAAGCCGTCCTGGTAAGGCATGAACTTGCCGTCGGCAATGCGTCCGCCCCATACCTGCTCGCCCTCGTTCAGGACAATGCGGGTGGAATAAATCGCAGGAGCGTCAAGAGCCTTCTCGATTTCCTTCACTGACAATGTTCCCTTTACCTTGACCATCTTCTTGTCGGAAATGAGGTAGAGGGACGGCACCAGACGGCTGTCGAATGCATTTTCATAACGCACCAGCTGTCTGGAGTCGATATAGTTCGCCCAGTCTTTCAGGACAGCTGACTTGGCGGCGAACTCGTCATTGTTTTCTCCGATATAGATAGAAATGAGACGGAGTTTGTCGTCTGAGGCAGCCTTTTTGAGCACTGATGAATTCACGGCTTCTTCCATCAGTTTCGTGCAGGCCTTGCAGTCCTCACCATAGATGAGAATGACGGCCTGACGGTCCAGAAGGCGGTGAAGCGATGTCTCGTCACAATTGCTGTCGCTTATAGGGAGGTCGATCACTTCGCTGCCCACTGCATTGGCCTGAAGCAGATGCCTCTTCCAGTCCACACGTCTGTAGTCCGTGGACATCAATGATGTGCAACGGGCCTCGCGGTCGAGGATGTGGAGATAGAGTTCGTCGTCACGGAGCGGTGAATCCACCTGATAGAACGTCTGTTCCATCGCATCCGAGAAGACGATGAAAGTTCCGTCCTGCTCTGCAGCAGTAAGGCTGTCAACGGTGGTATAGACTCTGTCAATGAGTCTGTACGCTTCGTCAGGATCGGCTGTTGAGAGTTTTTTGGCAAATTTTTCGAACTGTTTCTGCGACATCTGCCAGCAGTTGCCTTCTTTATGGAAATCGAGGGAGACCTCGCTGTTGCAGCCGACTGCCGCAACAAGCGAGATACCCAACAAATATAAAAGCCTTGTGAATTTCATATAATGCGCCTGTCTGTTCTTTAGTTATTCAGTTTGATGGTGCTTCCGACTGCATCAGGGGTGTTGGAGTAACCGCTGACACCGTCTTCATACATAAATATTCCGAGCTTGAGTTCTGTCAATCCCTTGAGTCCGAGACGTTCACGCTCGATAATGAAGCTGTAACGGAAAGTCTTGTCCTTCCATTCGCCCTTTCCGGTAGCGAAGTTCTGCCAGTCTGATGTGCCGGCCTTGACGTCACCGAAGCCGCCGTTCTTGCCTTCCGTGATGGAAGGGCTCCAGGTTTCAGGAGTGATGGTATAGGCAGGACGGGTTTTGGTCTCTGGATCGAAAGAATCTGAAGGGAAGATGTAATGTCCCCATCTGTCCTTCCACCCGAGAGCCTTGTCTTCATCGCTCAGAGGGCGTTTGCAGGAGAGGATTCTTCCGTTCAGGACGGTTTCCCAGCAAGTGCCTACCGGCCAGCCGATTCCTTGTCCTGACTCCACGCCGTCGAGGTCGAGTCCGATGGCCAGCTTGCTGATGAAGCCAGGGCAGAACTCATAGTACTCGCCGTTCTTGAAATAAAGATTGTCAGTGTTAGGAACTTCGATATAACCGTAAACATAGTCTGCGTCGGAATCGAACTTTATCTTGGTGTTGCCTCGGTTGTTGCCCGGGTTTGCAATCGGGGTGTAGTCCACATTGGCCCAGTCGTTTACGCCGCGAAGCTTCCTGTAGATAGCGGTCTCGTCGAAAGCTGGGGAATCGGCATTCTTGAGGTTGAGCCTGTAACCGCCCCTGTCAGGATTGGTAAGGTTTGCTCCGACGATTCCTTTGCCGTTGTCGAAATTGACACCGACCACCGTCTTGGTAGCATCAGCCAGTCCTACGACTTTACGGTCGATCACGAAGGTATATTTGAATACAGAAGCGGAGAAACTGCCTTCACCATATCCTGCAGGAGAGCCTGTAGTCACTTCCGCACCATATTTCTCTCCGTCTGCGGATGTCTGGCTATGCAGGCCAGGTGTCCACACAAGGTTTTCGCCGACCTCGCCATAGACTGACACGTCGAAGAATTTGTATAGGGTGAAGAGCCATCCGCCGCCCTGGGTTGCGCTCTGGTCTCCGTCTGTGTCAAGCCAGATTCCGAGGTTCTTCAGCATAGACAAATCCTCGTCTCCCTTGGACTCGATATAGCCGTAGATGTAGTCGAGGTCGGAAGTGAGACGGATGCAGCTGATGTTGTGTCTCCACTGCGTCCTGTCATATTCCTTGTCCGTGGCGGTGTAGGCCGGTGAAGGGGCAGGAAGATAAGCCATCTCCGACTCCCACCATGAGAGCGGTTTCAATGCTGTCTTAAGCTTCTCATTAGGGTCTTCCTGAGGTTTTTCTTCAACGGTAACTGCCGTGAATGCATCACGTGAAATCTCCACTGCCGTCTCGCAGGCTACGGTTCCAGCATCGGAAAGGGTGATGGTGTAGCCTCCTGCGAGGTTTGCAGGAAGTGCTGTCACGTAATAGGTCTTGCCTACTTCAAATCCGGCTGCAGGGGCATTGACCTTTATCTCCGAGACGCTCTGCTCTGCAGGGGTCGCAGCAGGTTTGCCTGTGGCATCGAGGGCTACGGAAGCTTTTCCGGCTATCTTTTCGCCATTGGCAGCCTTGAAAGTAAAGGATGTGATGCCTGCTCTCTGGAAGGTGACAGCCACTCCGCCGCATACTGCGGAGAATTTGAGTGAGCTGTCCCCGGATTTGGCAACGAGCGGCCAGCAGGTTTCGGCTGCAAACGAGCCTTCCTGCGCGGTCTGTGTATCAGGCACTGTGACTGTGAACGCCGTACCGTCGAATGCGGAGGCCGTCGCTGCTGGATAAACTGCCCATTTCTCCACTGCAGGAACTTCTGCAGGCTTTTTCGGGTCAATGAGAAGGCTCATCCTGCCCTTGAATGTGGCGCTCGCGCCTTCGCCTGCGGATGTAAATTCGCTCACTTCCGTCTTGCTGTCAGCAGTATAGAATACGGAGATCTTGTCGCCGCTTTTCCATGTGATTTTGCCGTCGGAGAATGTGGTCTTGGTAAGTGCCTCGATTTCACCTGTCAGTTCGACATCGGTCATCTTGTATGTGGCCTCGCCCTCGTCCGGTTTCTCAGGAGTCACCGGCGTTTCAGGCTCCAATGGTGTGTTGCCCGGCTTTTCCGGCTTCTCCTGCGGTTTCTCACATCCCGCCATAAGCGCGATGCAAACCATCGCTGCCGCTATAATGTTTCTCTTCATGCTTTCTGGTGATTAGTTGTTGAGTTTGAGAGTTGTTCCGGCGGCATCTGGGGTATTGGAGTAACCGTCGACACCATTTTCATACATAAACACTCCAAGTTTGAGTTCCGGCAAACCTTTAAGACCGAGACGGGCACGCTCAATGATAAAGCTGTAGCGGAAAGTCTTGTCCTTCCATTCGCCTTCTCCAGTAGCGAAGTTTCGCAAATCCTCAGTACCAGCTTTAACGTCACCGAAACCACCGCTTTTGCCTTCAGTAATGGATGGACTCCAAGCCTCAGGAGTAATGGTATAAGCAGGACGCGCAGTTTTCGCAGGATCAAACTTATCCTTGTAAATTGCATAGTGTCCCCAGCGGCTAACCCAGCCATTATTCTTGTCCTCTTCGGAAAGAGGAATCTTATAGGAAATCATGGTTCCATTAAGAACAGTTTCCCAGCAAGTGCCTACTGGCCAGCCGATTCCTTGTCCAGTCTCTATGCCGTCGAGGTCGAGACCGATGGCGAGTTTTTTGATAAAGCCAGGGCAAAACGAGACAACAGGGCCATCGGGCAAGGCTTCTTTATCGCTTCCATCACCCACATAAAGATTGTCAGTATTCGGAACCTCAATGTAGCCGTAGATGAAGTCAGCGTCAGAATCGAATTTAATTTTCGTATTTCCGAGGTTGTTGCCAGGGTTTGTAATTGGGGTATAATCCACATTCGCCCAGTCATTTACACTGCGAAGCTTTTTGTAGATAGCTGTCTCATCGAAGACCGGGAGAGAATTCTTAAGCGGTACGATATAGCCTCGTCTATCAGGATTAGTAAAGTGATCTATGTTCTCAATATATATTCCATCATCGAAATTAAGTCCAACAACAACTTGTCCATAATTCCTTATGCCGGCTACACGCCTATCAACAACGAATGAATAGGAGAACACATCGCCTTCAAAACTTCCCTCTCCATAACCAACATTGGATGGTATTTCTCTTTTAGTCCCCAATAACAATCCTTTATCCGCATTATAGAATTTTGGAGTCCATTCCATTGAATCATTTGAACTAATAGAGCCATGAATAATACGGTCAAAGTACTTATAAAAGGTAAATAGCCAATCTCCACCTTGTATATTAGTCGCAACCCCATCTAAATCAAGCCATACTCCAAGTTGCTTATATCTTGAAAGATCCGTATCTCCAGCCGACTCGATATAACCATAGAGATAATTCTCATCTGAAGTAAATCTGACACATTTAATATTACGTTTAACCTGAGTAATTTGCCATTTATTTTTATCCGGAATATTTACAGCAGATGTTGGTACAGGCTCTGACAAAAGATTCATATTTTCTTTCCACCACGAAATCGGTTTGAGGTTTGCCTTGATGTCCGCATATGTGTCAGGAGCATCCTTGCTGTCAAGCACACCGAAAACTGAGCGTTTGATGGCGATGGAAGAGGTGCCGCCGAATGACTTGCCGTTGGAAAGTGTTACGGTATAGCCACTTGTAAGTGTTGCAGGGAATGCGGTCATATAGTACCATTTGCCGACCTCGAAACCGCCTGCAGGGGCATTGACAGTGATTACTGACGCCGCACCCTCGCCGAGAGTGGCGACAGGAGTGCCGTCCTCACTGATTTTCACGCTTGCGGTACCGGCGATCTTTGCTTCTTTGGCGTCAAAAGTAAATGAGGTGATGCCCGGAGTCTGGAAAGAGACTTTCACTCCTCCGCATACAGCCTTGAATGAAAGCGGCGAAGTAAGGTCAGATGTCTTGGCCACGACAGGATACGCACCTTCCATGAATGAGCCCTCGACAGCCGTCTGCACGGATGGTACAGTAACATTGACAGAAGTACCGTCGGATGCGTCAGCTGTTGTAGCCGGATAGACTGCAAGAGCGGAGACCGTCGTCAGGTCCGTGTTTTCTGCAGGAAGAGAGAGGCTGCCGGCGAACTTTGCAGAAGCAGCCGGTATGTAATTCTTGGATGTGAACACACTGTGACCTGTTTTGCCCTCTACGGTGTAGAACAGACTGATTTTGTCAGATACTGACCACCAGTGCGCATTGTATTCGGTCATCACGGTCTTGGTCGCATCTGCAGCGGCAGAAGCCGTCAGTTCGACTGCCACCTCCACCTGTGATGGTGCTTCTGCAACTTCCTGTTTCTGGCAAGAAGCAAATGCCACGAGGCAAGCTGCTGTATAGATTATATTTCTTTTCATGATGTTTCTTCAATTATTGGTTATCTTATTCCACGGCATCTGATTACCATTCCTCAAATTCAGGAGACTCCAGATTGCCATAGTCTTCCATCTTATGGTCGTAGCCACTCGGAATCGTAGCAAATCCACCCTCAGTAGTGAAGACAAACACTTTCACTTCTGGCCTGTAATACCCTTTAGTATTCATAAATTATTGGTTATTAGTTTATTGATTATTCAGTTTCAATCGAAATCCGGCACGGTCAGGTATAATGGCATAGTCATTCATACCGCCTTCATCGAAGGTGATGCCGATGCCGATTTCCTCCATTTCACGAAGTTTCAGACGGGTACGGTCGATGGTAAATGTGTATTTGAAGATACCGTTTGCGAACTCGCCGCGTCCAGTACCGATATTGGACCATTCTTCCATAGACGTGATGGTGTTGCCGAAGTTGTCTCCGCCTGCAGATACGTCGCTTGCCTGCGGATTCCAGACAGAAGGCTCATAGGCTGTAGCGCATTTGCCGCGCAGAAGTATATTGAAGCCCTTGTAGTCACAGAGGAACCATCCGCCGCCCTGTCCTTCACGCTTGTCGTCCGTGTCGAGCCATACACCGAGGTTGTTCAGGATATTGGTTCTTTCCGTCCACTTGTCGCGGTCAGCAGTATTGACCTCCACATAGCCGTAGATATAGTCGGCATCGGAAGTGAGTTTGGTGATTTTCGCACCGCGCTCGAATTTCACTTCCTGGTGCGGAAGTGTCTCAAGGTTGTCGAAGAAGGAGAATTCCTTCACATTGGACAGAATCTTGGACTCGTCGTAAGTGTCCTCTACTTCTTCCGGTAGTTCCGGCTGAGGAAGAGGCGTAATCGGTGGAAGCGGCTGTTCAATTTCGGTTTTGGACTTGTCGCAGCCCGGGAAAACAGCAAGCGTCATCACCGCAAGAGATACGGTGATGAGCCTGCCAAACCCATATGAAGTATTGAATTTCATATTTTTCAGATAGTATTATTAACGTGGATTCTGAGGGATGCCCGTCACGAGGATTTCCTTCTTAGGGATCTGGTAGCGCAGACGGAGATCGTCGTACTTGACGACTTCCCACGGCTGACGGCCTGCATATCTGCGGTCAATGTCCTTCTTGTTTCTCTGGAGGTCGAACACGCGGAAGCCTTCGAAGCAGAGTTCGAGACGGCGCTCATCCAGAACGACATCCAGAACGGTGTCATAGCCGCGCTCCTTGTAGTTGGCGAGTGTGAACATGGCCTCGTCGGAAAGCCCTGCACGTTTTCTGATGACGTTCACGTCGTCAAGCGCTTTCTGGTCTTCGCCCAAGTGAGCATAAGCCTCTGCACGGTCGAGAATGAGCTCGCCCCAACGGATGAACGCAGGAGATGAAAGGTTCGTGAGCTGGCCTTCCTGGCAGGAGAACTTCTTCATGTAGTTCAGCGGATAGACATTTCCGCCACCGCCGATACGGCATCCGAGTGAATCAGTAACAGTGACATACTGCTTGGTGCCCTCGTGGGTCGTGATGTAGTATTTCGGGTAGGTATTGACAATCTCGGTTTCGACTTCGTGCTTCTTGGAGCGCTCGGTTTCACCTTCGAACCAGTATTCAGTGCAGGTCCACTTGCCTGTAGCCTCATTGAAGACAGGATTACGGTCAATGTTGTTCTCATAGTGCGCATCACCTGTCGGAATCGGCCAGTAAATCATCTTGGCACCAGTCTTGGACTTGTGCATCTGGTCGAGCATCGTAAGGCGCTTATCCTCAGGATATCTCCAGAAGAGGTCGAGGAGCGGTTGAGACCAGTAGATCTCTGCCCATCCAGAACCGTCGCCCGGGTCACCCTGACACCAGTACATTGAACCGAGAACTGCGGACTGGCCTGCGATGTCAGTGGTATTGTCAATGAGACCTACGCACCAGAGGACTTCCTTGGACTCCTTGGTGAACTGGAAAAGGTGCTCATAGTCAGGGTCGAGCATTGAAGAAGGCTCTGCGCCCGCAAGCATCTCACCCACCATGTTTATACAGTCCTGGTCACGTCCTTCATAGAGATAGAGACGGGCGAGAAGGCCCTGTGCGGTAGCCTTGCTGATGTAGCTGTTGTTGCCGCGTCTCGTGCCGCCGTCCATACATGCCACGGCCGCCTTGAGGTCAGCCTCCACCTGGTCATAGACCTGTTTTACGGTAGCGCGGGTCGTACCGCTTTCACCTGTGTTGATGATCACTCCGGGCTCCGAGCCGTCGCTCCACACATAAGGGAAACTGAACACCTGGCAGAGGTTCATGTGGGCGAATGCTCTCATGACGAGGTTTTCTCCCTTGATATGACGAAGGACAGCATCGTCAGTGTCGTCCGGTATCATATTGATAAGCACTGATGTAGCGTAGCATATCTTGTAGGATATGAACCAGAAGTACTCGGTATTGGTATCAGTAGCCGAGTCATCGAGTGTGGAATCGAGGAACAGAGGGTCAGTACTCTTTCCTGACATCAGGGTATTGTCACCCTTGAACTCGTTGAGCTGGAAGAGGTGACGGACATAGGTGTTGCCGACGGTGAAGAATCCGCCGTAGTCCAACGCCGCCTTGAAAAGGGCGTAGTTACCGTCAGTGGCCACTCCGGCATTCTCGACATTCTGCATGCTTCCGGACGAAACCTTGTCGTACGGGAAGAACTCAAGATTGCAGGAAACCGCTGTTATCAGCGTGGCAATCAGCAATATATATTTTTTCATGACTGCTTTCATTAAAATTTAACGTCAACTCCAAGAGAGAATACGCGGGACACAGGATAGTTGTAGCTGAAAAGCCCCTTTACACCTACCTCCGGGTCCATTCCGGAGAATTTGGTGAATGTGTAGAGGTTGTCACCTGAGAGGAAAATCCTCAGTCCCTGAAGATGCATCTTCCTCAGCACATTGGCAGGAAGAGGATAGCTGATGGTGATATTCTTGATACGCAGATAGCTGCCGTCCTCGAGATAACGTGAAGTAACCTCATTTGAAAGACGGTTTCCGCCGAGTCTTGCGCGAGGATGCGTAGCATTGTCACCCTTCTTGGTCCAGCGGCTCCATCCGAGGCCGTTGTCGATGGACATGAAGTTATAGTCGATGTAGGCTCCGTCCGAGTCCACATAACGGCGTGAGTCATTGAAGACCTTGTTGCCATAGTTGAACTGGAGGTTTGCGCTTATCTCGATGCCATAGACATTGAAAGTATTGAGAAGACCACCGACAAGTTTAGGCTGAGCATTGCCGACAATCTGGTTGTCATTGGTGAGGTCGAGCTTGTTGGTAGGCTCGGTACCTGTGACATTGCCGTTCTCATCCTTTATCAGGTGTTCCCAGAGAGGGTCGCCGGTCTCAGGATCTACGCCCAGCCACTTCGGCATATACCAGCTGTAGAGTGCCTCGCCTTCGCGGTAAATCTGGTTACCCTGTGAGCTTGAAGACATGATGTCCTCGTGGTCAGGAAGATATACGACAGTATTCTTGTTGTGTCCGAGATTGAGGGTGGTAGTCCACTTGAAGTTCTTGCGGTTGAAGTTGTTGGAGGTCAATGTGAGTTCCACACCCTTGTTGCTTACCTTGCCGACATTTTCAGTTCTGCGTGAGAAGCCGGAGCTGAGGGCGAGAGGGACATCGAGGAGAAGATCCCTGTTCAGGTTACTGTAAACATCGATATTGAGGGTGAGGAAATTGCGGAACGACACATCGATTCCGAGATTTCTCATCACCGCTGTCTCCCAATGGAGGTAAGGATTGGCTACAGTTTCAGGATAAGCTCCCTGAACTCCCTGATACTGAAGTCTTTCGTTGAATCCGTAGATATCGAGGTACTTGTAGTTTCCGATATTGGAGTTACCGGTAAGACCATAGCTTGCCCTGAGTTTGAGGAAGGAGACGACATCCTGGGACTTCATGAAATCCTCATTGGAGATGAGCCAGGCGAAAGAGCCTGCCGGGAAGTAGCCTACCTTGTTCTTAGGTGCAAAAACTGAAGAGGCATCTGCACGGAATGTGGCATTGAAGAAGTAACGCTCGTTATAGGAGTACTGCGCCTGGGCGAAAAGTGACCAGGAAGCAGCCTCTGTCTTGGTTCCGTAGATGTTCTCAGGCTTGGTTCCGTTGAGCACCTGCATTCCGTTCTTGAGGCCTGAGGTGACAACGTTCATATACTCGTAGTCGCTGCAGCCGTACTCATGACCGAGGAGGGCATTGACACTATGGACATTCTTAAACAACTTGTTGAATTTGAGAATGTTGGTAGTTCCGAAAGAGTGGCCCCAAGTGAGTCCCTGACTGATCTGTCCATCCGGCCAACTCTTGCTTTTCGCCTCCGGAGTGGTGACGCTCTTGTAGAAAGAGTCGTCTGAGGAGTAGCGGTTTGTAGTGGAGATGGAGAGGTAATCGGTGATGTCCCAAGACAGGCGAAGGTCACCGATGAAGCTCTTCGATGTCGAATACGGGTTAGGATTCATTGACGATGCGAAGAGAGGGTTGTTCGCCTCGCGGCCATACCAGGTCTTTCCGTTGTCAGGACGCACGGCAGAGTCAATGTAGATGTATTTTCCGGTGCGCTCATCGTAAGGGTTGTTCCACGGAAGCTGATAATAACATCCGAGTCCATGCCCGGTGATGGTCTTGGACTGGGTGTAGTTCACGCGGGCCGTAAGATTTACGCCTTTCACGAGTTCTGCACCGACTTCTACCTTGCCGGAAAGTTTGTTGTACTTGGATTCGCGCTGGGTTCCGTTCTCGTCATACCAGTCCAGACTGGTGAGGAAAGTGATTTTCTTGAGGTTGGCGGAAGCTGATGCGTAATAGTTCTGGGTGACACCCAAACGGCGTGCGTCATCCAACCAGTCGAAATCCTGGTTACGGAGTTCCTTCGGATAAGCCTTCATTGAAGCTTTGGAAAGAATTGACGAATAGAAGTTATAGAGCTCGTTTGCGTTGAGAACGCGGAAGCGTCCGGTCAGAAGCTGTTTGAGGCCGACCTGGGCCTTGAAGTTCACAATCGGTTCCTGTCCTGCCTTGGCATGCTTGGTGGTAACGACGATTACACCGCCGGAACCGGAAGCACCATAAATACCGGTAGAACCTGCATCCTTCAGGACTGTGATGCTCTCGACATCGTTAGGGTTGAATGTACCGCCTGCTACGCCATCCACGACATAGAGAGGGTCTGAACCGGCTGCAATACTGCCTGTTCCCCTGATTCGGATGGTTGCAGAAGAGCCTGGAGCACCTGAGGAATTGGTAACCTGGACGCCGGCGATCTTGCCCTGGAGCATTGACCCGAGGTCTGGAGTCGTGACGTCGCGAAGCTTGTCTCCCTGCACAGTGGTGACCGCGCTGGAAAGCTCCGCCTTTTTCATTGACGAGTAACCTACCATCACGACTTCATCGAGCGTGTTGATGTCGGATTCCATTGTCGCATTGACTACAGAACGGCCGTCCACATCGACTGAAATGTCTTTGTAACCGAGGTAACCGAGGAGGAGTGTAGCATCTGGAGATACTTCTACAGTGTACTTTCCATCCACGTTTGTGATGACGCCTTTGGAAGTTCCCTTTACTGCTACGCTGACACCCACAAGTGGCTCACCAGTAGCTTTATCCGTGATTTTTCCGGACACGCGCTGCTGCGCAACCGCCTCCACAGAAAATGTAAGGAGGCATAAGGCCAGCAATGTACTGACCTTACTAAGCAATAAGGATTTCATTTAGCTATTTATTAGTAAATAGTAGTGAAAATATGGTTTTATCTCATAGAACCGTCGGCGAAGGCATACTTGAAGCCATCCACCTTGTTCCAAGCTCCACGAGTGAAGTCAGGCACCTCGACAGGAGCGCAGCCGTTCGCGATGGAAATGGAACCGAGTTCACCGATGCAGCACCATTCTGCAAGGTCATATACGTCCATATCGAGCGGAAGTCCGTAGTGGAGACAGTAGTTCAGACGGTAGTCCATAAGGAAGTCCATTCCGCCATGTCCGCCGACCTTCTTTGCAAGTGCCTCGAGGTCATCATCAAGAATCGGTGTAGGATACATTTCCTGAAGTTTCTTCACTACACTTTCAGGAAGGGTTCCGTGGAAGTCGATACGGTCTCTTTCATTCATAAGGCCGTCGCCTTCTCCTTTATCGTCACTTACGATAAGACCGATGTGCTCAGCCTGTCCCTTGCTGATGCTCCACTGTTCTACAGGGTATTTCGCAGCATAGCCTTCTGTTCCGACAAGCTGGTACATTCTGTTGTAAGGACGCGGAGTCATCACATCGTGTTCGATAAGGATGGACTTGCCGTTTTCGGTGAGAATCATTGTGGAAGTGAGGTCACCGTTCTGGAAATCAGGCATATCCTCGTTCTGGTATCTCTTGACAGACTTGATACCGTTAGCAGAAGGGGTATCCATGGCTACAAGAGTCTTCAGGCGGTCTCCCCTATGGATATTGAGAGCCTGGCAGACAGGGCCGAGGCCATGAGTAGGATAGATGTCTCCCTTGTGCTTGCTGTTGAATTCAAGACGCCAGTTTCTCCAATATCCGTCCCAGAAGTCTGTAAGGTTATGGCAATAAGCACCTTCAGCATGGATAATGTCCCCGAAGACACCTTTGCGTGCCATCTCGAGTGCAGAAAGTTCGAAGAAGTCGTAGCAGCAGTTCTCAAGCATCATACAGTGCTTCCTGTTCTTCTCTGCAGCATTGACAAGAGCCCAGCACTCGGCAAGAGATGTGGCTGAAGGAACCTCGATGGCGGTGTTCTTGCCGTTATTGAGGGCTTCGAGCGCAACCGGAGTGTGATTTACCCAGTCGGTGCATATATATACAAGGTCAATGTCGTCTCTCCTGCAGAGTTCCTTATATCCTTCATCGCCGGTATAAGTCCCTCTTACCTCGATTCCATGCTCTTTCAGGAAATCGACATTTTTCTGAACTCTGTCAGGTTCAATGTCGCAGAGGGCAACGATCTTGGTCCATGGAACGGACAGATATCTGTACAATGCATAAGAGCCGCGTCCGCCAAGTCCTACGAAACCGATCCTGACAGTGTCAATAGGGGCGAGGCGAAGTCCGAGGACATCGGTCTGTCCCTCAGGACGGGCCGGAACTTCTGTTTTTATGACCTTAGATTGTTCATTGCAGCACGAAACGGCCAGCATTGCAGCCGCAGCAACTACGGTCAACAACGACATAAATGGTTTAGAATAATGCATATAAATTTAGTGTTAATGGTTTTCTGTTACTGTCTATTGTCGAGATACTCCTTAAGTTCGTCAGGTGTCCTTGCGGGCTGTTCATGTTCCGGAAGGCCGACTATGCCCCATGCATATTTGCAGTATGTAAGTCCCATTTCTTCATAGATCTTTGCGGAATGGTCGAGAGCTTTACGGAAACGGTTCCAGTCCTTATGCCCCTCCTGCACCCACTGCACCTCACTGAGTGCGGCGAGTCGCGGGAGAAGCATATATTCGAGATACTCCGGAGTGTTCACGTACTCTGTCCAGAGATTGGCCTGGACGCCGAGAATCCTCTTCTTTCCGTATTCCGGCACGCCGTCGTAAGGCTCATAGCCATAGACATTTTCGACAGGGAGATAGGCACCGATGGAGAACGGTTCGCGGTCCTGCTCATGTGACTGATAGCGGTCAATGTACATATATCCGCGTGGACTCATAACGCAGTCATAGTTCCAGAGCCTCTGGTCCACATTTTCGCCTGTTCCTTTCCATGTCATGACGGTAGCGCCCTCTGCAAGGTCACCTTCGAGGATTTCCTCCCAGCCGATTATGCGGCGACCGTGTCCAGCAAGGAATTTCTGGATGCGGGCGGTGACATAGTTCTGAAGATATTGTCCTGCCGTATGTCCGTCGTGGTCATACAGTCCGAGAGCCTTCATTCTCGCACGACAACGAGGGCAGGCATTCCAGCGGTCCTTAGGCACCTCGTCGCCACCTATATTTATATACTTGGACGGGAAGATGTCCATCATTTCAGTAAGGACATCCTCAAGAAATTTGAATGTCTCCTCCTTTCCGACGCAGAGCACGTCTTTCTTCACGCCCCAGGTATTGGCTACCTCATAAGGACCTCCTGTACATCCCAATTCAGGATATGCCGCGAGGGCGCTGAGCATGTGGCCGGGAAGGTCGAGTTCCGGAATGACAGTGATGCCGCGTTTTGCAGCGTAAGCTACTACATCACGCATTTCATCCTGTGTATAGAAACCGCCATGGTCTTCAGGACGGAGATGTGTCCTGTCGAAGTCTATCTGGGTGCCGTGACGGAGCGAGCCGATTTCTGTAAGTTTAGGATATTTCTTGATCTCCATTCGCCATCCCTGGTCCTCAGTAAGATGCCAATGGAATACATTCTCCTTATAGACAGACATGATGTCCAGGCATTTCTTTATTTCATCTACGCTGTAGAAATGACGTCCCACATCGATGAGGACACCACGATAGGCGAAACGTGGAGCGTCCTTTATGACACCGCACGGAATGGAGAAGTCCACGCCTCTTGCCCTCTTGCTTCCATAGAATTCTGCCGGAAGCATCTGGGCGATGGTCTGGAGTGCGTAGATGAAGCCGTTGTAAGAATTGGCCTTCACCTGGACACGAGACTTGTCCGTCTCTATGGTGTAGGCTTCGTTTGCGAGAGTGGTGTCAATACTGAACACGACACCTTTTCCTTCCTCTCCTGATATGATACTATTTTTGCCACCCGCAACTGTCTGAAGATGAGCGGCAAATTCCGCTATAGCGGACTTGACATTATCGTCAATCTGTTCGGAAACAATTAGGTCAGAGGACTTTAGCCTATACCCCCCCCGAAATTTCGACTTCCGCCGGCTGAGGAATTACGCTGAATGTCAGTGTTTGTGTGGTTTTGCTGCAAGACACAGCAGCGAGCATACCTGTCAATGCAAGTGTAACTAATCTGCGGTTCATATACTATTTATTAATGTTATCATGATGGTTTCCAGTCCCCCAAACTGAAGTCACAAAATTAAAAATTCAGTATCAAATTTACAATAGGGATAATACTTTTTTATCGACTTTTTTTAAACGTTTTTCCCATTATGCTACAGCGATATGGCACGCCGCGTCACAACGCAAAAACGGACGCGGCTGAGACCAGTCGCGTCCGTAATACTATTCGGGGCAGTTCTCCGTTAAGAGGAAAACTGCGGTTATTGGCATTGATTAGAGCTCCCAGGCGAGAGCTGAAGCGCCGAGGATGGCAGCGTCAGATTCCTTGAGCTGAGAGAAGACGATCTTCACCTTGTCTTTCCACAAAGGAAGGACATTGGCGTTCATCGCCTTTTCGATAGGCTCACGCAGGAACTCCTTGGCACGGGCGAGACCGCCGAAAAGCACGATGGCTTCCGGGGAACTGAATGCGATGAAGTCTGCGAATGACTCACCGAGAACAGTTCCAGTGTAGTCAAATATCTTGAGCGCGAGCTTGTCACCCTCTTTGGCAGCCTCGTAAACATCCTTTGAAGAGATGTTGTCAAGGCTTCTGAGTGAAGACGGTTCCTCGCTCATGTCCAGCCATTCACGGGCTGTGCGCGCAACACCGGTAGCTGAGGTGTAAGTCTCCAGACAGCCTGTCTTTCCGCAGTTGCAGAGACGGCCGTTGTGACGTACTGCGCAGGTGTGGCCAAGTTCGCCGGCGAAACCGTCGTGGCCATAAACCACCTCTCCGTTTATAACGATACCGCTGCCGACACCAGTTCCGAGAGTAATCATGATGAAGTTCTTCATGCCTCTCGCAGCACCGTAGGTCATCTCACCCATGGCAGCCGCATTGGCATCATTGGTAAGAGCTACAGGGATGCCGTTCATCCTCTCTTTCAGGAGCTTGGCAACAGGAATCACGCCCTTGTTTCCCCATTTGAGGTTTACGGCGTTCTCGATTTCTCCGGTATAGTAGTTTCCGTTAGGAATACCCATTCCGATACCGCGGACCTGTCCTGTAACGCCAGCATCGGCTATCACCTTGTCGATAGCTTCTGCGAGTTCATCAATATAAGGTTCCACTTCATCGTGAGTGTCAGTTCTGATGACCGTCTGGGCAAGAACCTGACCTCTCATATCCACAACGCCTATCTTGGTGGTCTGTCCACCGACATCGACGCCGACAACATAAGGCGTATCCATTTTATTCATACCTATTATTATTTATTATTCAACAGGAATATCTTTGTTCACGTTCTTGCAGCCTACGAGCGCATAGTAGAGGATGAAGCAGAGCATTGCCACTACAAGCCAGTAGCTGGACATGTAGTCGGTATATTTGGCGATGAAGTCCTGGATCAGAGGCATCACACCGCCACCGACAACCATCATCATGAAGATTCCGGAAGCCTGCTCGGTATATTTTCCGAGTCCCTCTGTACTGAGGTTGAAAATCGTTCCCCACATCAATGAAGTGCAGAGACCGCAGAGCACGAGGAAGAGCGCCTTCATCGGCACGCCGGCAACCATTGTGAATCCGTTTTCAACGCTGTATGCAGGCATTGACATAGTGATGCTCTTCGGAAGGAAGATGGCAATGATGATGAAGAGGATGGCTACGGCTGAAACTGTGGAGAGCTGAGCCTTGGTGCTGATCTTGCCGCTGATGAATGAGCTGCAGATACGGCCTACCATCATGAGCAGCCAGTAAACGGCAGCGATTGCACCGCCGATAGCGGCACCATTGACAGCGATGCCTGCGCCTTTTTCAGTAGCGTCAGAGAAGTAGAATATAAGCTGTGCAGGGATACCTACCTCAACACCTACATAGAAGAAAATGGCCACGACACCGAGTACAAGGTGACGGAAACTCCATGCGCTGTGCTCGTATTTCGTGGTCTGTCTCTCCTGAGCTGGCTCAGGGATATTAACGAATGAAATGATGATGTATGCCAATGCGAATACGCCCATTGCGATGAAAAGCAGAGGAGCCACGTCGCTCATGGCTGTAGTATTCGTAACAGTGCCGATAAGCATACCTACGAGGAGCGGAGTGAATGTTCCGGTGAGGGAGTTCATGGTACCGCCGATCTGGATGTACTGGTTACCCTTGTTTCCGCCACCGCCGAGGATGTTGAGCATAGGGTTTACGACAGTATTGAGCATACATACGCAGAAACCGCAGACGAATGCGCCGAAGAGGTAAACATAGATGGCTGAATCACCGACGAAAGAACGGCTTGAAAGCCACTGGATTACGATACCGATGAAACCGGTAGCGAGAGCTGCAAGTGTAGTCTTCTTGTAGCCGTATTTGATGAGCATCTTGCCTGCAGGGATACCCATGAAGAGGTATGCTGCAAAGTTCATCATATTGCCCATCATTCCTGCCCACTCATACTGGTTCTTCCAGATTGTTCCGAAAGGCGCGGCCATATTGGTCACGAAAGAAATCATCGCGAAGATGAAACACATCGTAACGATAGCCACAATGTTTGATTTTTTCTGTGTCATATAAAATGTTTTAATGTTTTTGTGTCAACCAGTTGCGAAAACGCCATCATTTATCGTTTTGCAAAATCGTGTAAATTTACTGAAAAAACGGCTCAAAACAAATTTAATCGATAAAAGTCCGGCATCTTTTCTCAGACGCCGGACTCCACACTATACAAACTGATAACTATTTGACCTTTTTGAAGTCAATCAATTCCACGCCGTCAGTAGCAGTCGTAGAAAGGTCAATGGTAAGTACATAAACTGAACCCTTTTCCAGCTGGACACCTTCCTTGAGGCCGATATTGTCATGCAGACCGACTGTCGTGTCGAAGAACTCTGCCGCGCTGTCGGTGTATTTCACGGTGCCGGCATCGCCGAGAATCTTACCTTTCTCTGTACCCCAGCCGTCCTGACCGAAGTACTTCGCGGAAATGTAGTCATATCTGAATCTTCCGCCGAGAGTGGTTCCGTCTTTCTCATCCACAGCAGTTCCGGTAAGCTGGAACACCATCGGGCGAACCTGAGCCATACAGAATGCAGCACCAGGATTGAAGGCGAACTGGCTGGTCATCACCGGATTGGCAACTCCCCAGGCCATCATCCAGAGCGCACCGTCCTTGATTGTAGCCTCGGAGCCGTCTGCAGCAAGCCTGCGCAGAGTCGCATAACCGTAGTCGAGATACAGATCCACTGCAAATGTGCCGCTTACGACATTGAGCTTTATAGAAGCCCCGTCGAGGTAGAACAGGTCCGGATCGAGGTACCAGTTTGCAAGGTCTTTCACACCTGAGATGGTGATGGCCTCGTCCTTGTTCAATGCGATGGACGTGATGCTGTAATGTGTTGCCGACAGACGGCTTGCCTGAACTCCGTTCACCTTGATATCCAATGAATTGACAGGAATTTCAACAGTCTTGATGGTGAGTTTCGCAGCGCTGACTCCCGCATTGGTGTCAAAAATGAACTGGTATGCCTTGCCGGACTCGAGCGAAGTACCGTCAGATGCAGGTTCGATATTGCCTGCAGAAGTGACCTTGAACAAGCCGGTCTCGTCATTGAAAGAAGCGTAGGAACCGAACTCGACGCCCCAGCCTCTCTGGCCGAAGAGCTTGAATGAGAATCCTGTCTGCGCGATAGAGGCGCCTGCCGTCAATGTCAGTCTGCTGATACCTTTCTCTGTCTGAGCCAGGCACCATACACCATCATCCGTGTTCCAAGACGGTCCCACATTAGGCTTGCCGATTCCTGCACCGATAGCCCAGACTGTCCCATTGGATTCAAGTGTCGCAGGTTTGTCCTTGTCAGCCATCGCCTCGACCTTGATGAACTTGCCACCGAAATCTGCAGTCAGCCTATAAAGACCGTCCATTGCCTTGAATGACACGGAGTTGTCCGCATTGAGCGTAAAGAAATCATAATCCAGATCCCACTGGTCAGGTTTGTCAATGCCGGTGAACTTGATCATAGAACCCTGGAGAAGGTTGAGCAGTTCCACATTGGCAGACTCTGACAATGCAGATGTGATGCTGCCGAACGGTGATGCCGTCAGCGACATGAGGTCGGCCGAAATCTTATATGTACCTGCTTTGACGGCAGTGAAAGGAATCGTGCTTGAAGACTCGGCAGCGACAGGTTTCAGCGCCGAGCCGTCCCAACCGAGCCAGATCGCAGTCTTACCGGCCTCCGGCACGCATTTGATCAATGCAGATGCTTCGGATGGGAAATTGTCAGTGACCTCGTAAGCGTAATCGCCGCTCTTGGTCATGGTGTATTCCTTGCCGTCGCAGAGGAGGGTCAATGCAGAAGGCTGCGGTCTGTCAATATTGACCTCAACCGTTTCTTCTGTGATTCCCAATCCGGTATTCTGCGAGGTGAACGCGAGTTCCGCGGTTCCGTTCGGAATATCTTTCAGGAGCGGCACGAAGATGGCCGCATTGTAGGTTCCGTTTTCCTTGGTACGGATGGTCAGGTCGCTGACTGAAGTACCGTCGAACAGAAGTTTCGCTTTCAATGTGGAGAGCGGGAATTCGTCATTCAGCTTTATGGAGAACCTTATGGAGTCACCCATGAATGCCTTGTTATCGCAGTTCTCAATCGTCATTTCAGGACCTTTGTCCGTGAATTTCACATCCATCCCCTCTTCTTTGCAGGAAATGGCGACAGTTGCCGGCACTGCAAGCAATGTCATTATTTTCAATATCTTATTCATTGTCCTAATCTTTTAATCTTTCCATTTCAAAGAGACTATCGACTTGGCCGGCACGTCGCATTTCACCGAATGCGCGGAAGAAATGAACACGAGCTGCCTGGCGTCGGAGTTTTCATTCAGAATCACCACACCGTAAGAGCCGTCAGGATTTCTGAACACCAGATAATCCAGTCCCGAGGTGGTGTAACCGGTGGTTCCGATGCGTACCGCACCCTGACTTATAACCTTCGAGCAATGCGCGATGTTGTAATAGTGCGTGTAGTAGTCCAATGTGGAGTAGTCGGAGGATGCTATGGTGACTGCTCCGTAACAGGTCTTGCATGATCCTTCGGCATCAGTGTACGGTCCCTTGTTCTCATCCAGCATCAGGTTCCAGAGGGTGACGCCTTTTCCGCCGCGTTTCAGCAGGCCGAAGAAGATGTCCCTCATGTCATTGATAAGACAAGAGCTGAAGTCGTAGTTCCATGAGCCGATGGAGGCTTCGGTGAAATACAGTTCCTTGTCAGGCGCGCCTGCGACTATCTTGTCCAGTTCTGACACGTTTCCGCCGTAGTTGTGCCAGGCTGAACCGGCAATGTAGGCGGAGGCCTGAGCATCGGCGTATATCTTCAGAGGGTACTGCGCCTGGTTGGACATGTTGTCATAATTGTAGTTATGGTCGAACACGAGTATCTTGGTGTCCAGTCCCGCCTTCCTGAATGCAGGGCCCAATGCTGTCTTGATGAAGTCACGTGCAACGTCCCAGTACATCACCATCGACATGGAGTTGCCGGCGTTGAGAGGCTCGTTCTGCGGGGTAACCGCGTATATGTCAAGACCTTGCGACTGCATGTACTGTATCCATTTCACGAAGTATTCAGCATAGTCCTGATAGCAGGACGGCTTGAGCGTACCGCCGGTCCAGGAGTACCTGTCGTCGTTAGAGTTCACCTCTTTCTTCATCCAGCGCGGGGCTGTCCACGGGGAGCCGATGATCCGGAGCGACGGATTGATCTTCTTGATTTCCTTCAATACCGGGATTACGTATTTCAAGTCATACTCTGCCGGGGCGAAGTTCTCGATTCCTTTCTTGTCGCACCATGTGAAACGCTCTATTGAGAAGTCAGAGCCGCCTATGCAAACCCTTATCAATGAGCTTCCTATACCGGTTTTCGTGTCAAACATCTGTTTCAGGAACGCCTCCCTCTTGTCCTGAGGCATTTTCAGGATGTTGTAGCAGGAGGCTACCGTCAATGCCGCACCGAATCCGTCCACCGTCTGGTAGGTCTCGTCCGTGAAGCGCACTGCGTAAGGAGACATTGACGCTGTCTTTCCGAAAGCGATGGTCTTCTCCGCGAAGAGGCTGGACTTGTCCGCCGTGGTGGTGTAGGATTTGGCAGCTTCCACCTCGGGCTGCGGCTGCGGAGCAGGTTCAGGCTCCGGCGTCTGATTCGAGGTCTGTGAATCACAGCTGCACGACATCATGAACGCCATTGCCAAAATAGTATAGATAGATGAATATCTCATTTCTAATATCCTGGGTTTTGTGTAAGATTCGAGTTCTTGTCGATGGCAGACTGAGGCACAGGGAAGAGGATGGTCTCGTCCGTGAGCGGTGAGCGTTTCTGCCAATATGAGTCATAGCTTGATGATGACGGATCGGACATCGCGTCGTGCACCTGCTTGATCATATCGTGACGGGCAAGGTCGTAGAAACGGAAGCCTTCGAATGCGAGTTCGAGTCTGCGCTCGTCCAGGACTGCCTTGAGCATGGATTCCTTGCTGTTTTTCACTGAAAGCGGAAGGTCTGCAAGTCCGGCCCTGTTCCTTGTCTTATTCGTATAGATGTATGCGTTGTCCAGGTCGCCTGTCATCACAAGTGCTTCTGCGTGAAGGAGATAGATTTCTCCGAGGCGCATCAGGATCGTACTGCTGGCATTGGTCGGAACCTTGTGCATGAACGCGTATTTCGCTGACGGATAGTAGAGGCTCCAGCCGCATTCGTCGTAAACGATGGAGGCATTCTTTCTTTCAGTGTCGCCGGCTGCATCATAAGCGGCAGCAAGATTTCTGGAAGGTGTGCTCCATTTTGCCCAGGAGTAGCTGTCCGTAGGGTTGTAGGCATTGCGGTGATACATCATCCACACCCAGTTTCCTGAGTTGCGTGACCAGGTCACTTCGAAGATGGATTCCTTGGTGTTCCTTACCGCATCGTCGTCATTATAGCCCCAGAGGTCACCGTAATTGTCCACGAGCGAGAATCCCATGCCCTCGACTGCCACACAGTCATTGATGACCTGGTTCCAGTCCTGACGCTGCTTCTCTGCATAGACTCTTGCTCTCAGACCATGCGCGAAAGCCTTGGAGAACAGGTATTTGTCTGAAGGGTTCACGTCAGGAGCATTGTCGCAGGCATAGTTCAGGTCCTCGATTACCTGGCCGTAGATTTCATCTACCGGTGTGCGTTTCGGATAATAGTCCTCGTACACTTCCTCGATGTTCTCGGATGTGATTTCCGGCGGAATGACGGTAATCATAGGAGCGTCGCCCCAGAGCTGGGCCATCCTGAAGAGGTTGAAAGCTCTCCAGCACAATGCCTCGGATTTCCACTCGTCGTGTTCTTTCTGAGTCATTTTCACTGCGGAGGTATCTTTTGCGAAGATATTGTCAATGTTACAGATAATGTTGTTGGCATTGCTTATCTGCTGCAGGTACCAGTCCCAGTCGCGGGCAATATTGGAGTTTGCAGGGTCCTGGTTATTGGCCTCGATCGCTACAATCGCTCCGGTGGACGGACTGCCGCAATATGCATTGTCACTTCTGGTCTCGGTAGAGATGAGCCAATCCATGTAACCTTTTTCCTGGATGTCCTTTACCCAGCTGTTATACAGGGAGTTGCGAAGTCCCAACATATCTGTTCTGGTAGAATACTGGCTTTCGCTGTCGTTCTTCACATTCACATTGTTCTCATTGTAGGATGTGTGCGGATTCAAGTCCAGATCGCAAGCCTGGAACGCCACAACGACAGCCGCCGCAAGAATAAAATTTATCTTTTTCATAATAATGTCTCCTTAGTCATCAGAAATCAACATTGACACCGAAAGTTACGGTCTTGACGTTAGGGTAGGTACCCCAGTCGATTCCCATACTTGTAGCGCTTGAATACTGGCTCATTTCCGGGTCGTATCCTGAATACTTGGTGAAAGTGAACATGTTCGCAAGTGTGATATACGGCTGTATCTTGGTGAGATTCAGCTTTCTGAGGAACTTGCCTGAGAAATCGTAAGAGAGCGTGATGTTCTTGATTTTCAGATATGAACCGTCTTCAATCCATCTTGTGGAAGCCTTCAGGTTGTCCACTTCGCCGGCCTTAGGGATGTCTGTCACCTGTCCTGGAACGCGCCATCTGCGGAGTACGTCGGTAATCTGGTTGGAGCCGTTGTACATACCTATCATCTCTATCTTGGATGCATTGTAGATGTCGTTGCCGATGGAGCTTGTGAGGAGAACGCTGAGGTTGAATCCCTTGTAGCTCCAGGTGTTGGTCATACCCCAGATGAAGTCAGGGTTGGCATCACCGATGTAGTGGCGGTCTGAAGAACTGATCTTTCCGTCCTTGTTATAATCCTCGTAGATCATCATACCGGTCTCCGGGTCAACACCTTTCGCGGTCAGGCCATAGAAGCATGAAAGCGGTTTGCCTTCTGTCATTCTGACTACCTGCTCGCTGAGCGCCTCGGATGTGGTGGTGTAGTTATAGACTTTCTGCAGGGTTAGTTTCTCGACCTTGTTGCGGTTGAATGAGAGGTTGAAGTCGGTGGTCCATCTGAAGTCGTTCTTGTCAATGTTGACTGACGAGATGGCGAACTCCATACCCCAGTTGCTCATTTCTCCGTCGTTCCTGATGAGGTCAGAGTACGGGGACGGCATAGGGACGGTTATCAGCAGGTTCTTGGTATATCTGCGGTAAACGTCATACGTGAATGTGAGTCTGCTGTTGAGCACTGCGAGGTCGATACCGAGGTCCCACTGAGATGTGGTCTCCCATGTAAGTTCGCGGTTTCCGATGTTGGACTTTCCGCCGAGCGTAGGAACTGAATCAGCATATTTGGAGTCTGTCCAGTCGTAGTAGTTGGTGGCGTACATCTGTTGCCATGCGTAGTCGCTGAGGCCTTCCTGGTTACCCTGCTGTCCCCATCCGAGACGGAGTTTGAGGTCGTTCATCCACCTTACGTCTTTCATGAAGTTCTCGCCTGAGATTCTCCATGCGGCTGAAACTGAAGGGAAATAGCCCCATTTGTGTCCCGGTGCAAGCTTTGAGGAACCGTCGGCTCTGAATGCCGCCGTGAGATAATATTTACTGTCGAAGTTATAGGCTGCACGTGCGAGATATGACATTATGGCCCATTCGCTCCAGCTCTGGCTCTGGCCTCTGAGGCCGCCTTTGTTACCGCCGTTCAGGCCGAAAATCGCATTGTTGTTGTCCGGTGAGAAATAGTTTCTCGAGCCTGTAAGCTGCTGCCAGTCGGATGTGGTGGCTGACATACCGCCCATGAGTTCGAGGGAATGCTTGCCGAAGACATTGTTGTAGTTCAGGATATTGTCATAGACCATTCTCCTGTCGTCGGTCCTCGAGTCGGATGCTTCTCCATGCTGTGTCCTACCATAAGATGTGTGGATAGGGTCGAGGAATGAGTAGTTGTGCACCCAGCGGCGGTCCATACTTACCGTGCTCTTGAAATTGAGGTGCTTGGTGAAGTTGATGCGCGCAAATGCAGACATCACCGCCCTGTCGGTCTGGTCGTAGTTGTTCTCTGTTCTGGCGAGGTTCTCTGACGGAGTCGTAAGGTTCGCGCCGTAGAACTGTGTCCAGTACCAGTCAGGGTTTGTTTCGCTCCAAGGCTTCGCGTAGGTAGGGGTGTTGATTACTGAAAGCACGACGCCTGCCCTGTTGGCGCCTGTTCCGGAGATGATTCCGTTGTTCTTGTAATGGGAATAGGAAACGTCCATTCCGACGGTAATCCATTTGAACAGGTCTGACTCGAGATTGACTTTCGCATTGTACCTCTTGTTGTATGCGACTTTGAGGATACCCTGCTCGTCGCTGTAGCCGAGGCTCATGTAGTAGCGTGACTTGTCGGAGGCATTGGATACTGAAACCTGATAGTTCTGGGTAATTCCGGTTCTGTAAGTCTCGTCAAACCAGTCTGTTTCGTCTTTGAGTCCTTCCGGGACATTGGCCACTCCGATTTCTTTCTGGAGTTCGCGGTACTGGTCCACATTGAGGACGTCATAGGTCTTGGTGACGTTGGAAAGTCCGACGTAGGCACTGAAGTTGATCTTCGGGCCTTTGCCTTTGCTGCCCTGCTTGGTGGTGATGAGGACTACGCCGTTTGCTGCACGTGATCCGTAGATGGCTGCTGATGATGCGTCCTTGAGGATCTGCATTGTCTCGATATCGTTCGGGGAAAGATATGAGATGGCATAGTTTCCTGTTCCTACAGGCACGCCGTCCACTACGTAGAGAGGGTCGTTGGTGGAAGAAATGGATGAGGCGCCTCTGACTCTGATGACCATACCGCTTCCCGGCTGGCCGCTTGTCTGGGTTACCTGCACGCCGGAAACCTTGCCCTGGATAAATCCTGAAGCGTCAGTGACCGGTCTCAAGGCCATATCTTCTGTATTCACGGTAGATACTGCGGTGGTGAGGTCCTTCTTTCTGACTGAACCATAACCGATGGCGACTACCGCGTCGAGAGCGATGGCGGTCTCGTGTACATCTACATTGATGACAGCGCGGCCTCCTACTTTTTCAGTTACAGTGGAATATCCCAATGATGAGAACTCCAGGACTGCTTCTGATGATGACACTGTGATATCATAACGGCCGTCAGCATTGGTGATGACACCGTTCTTGGTGCCCTGCTCCAATACGGTCAGTCCTATGACGGGCTGTCCGTTCTGATCCTTGACCGTTCCATTGACACTATGCTGCTGCGCGAATGATACCACGCTGGCGAACATAAGCAATACAACTAAAAGTTTACGCATAACTTAATTGGTTATTGAATAATTATGTAATCCTTGAAGATTTCCTCTTACTGAAGGGTTTCCCGATTTGGTTATTTTTCTTCAATGACGACTCATCCTCCTGAATATTCCTCTTACTGTTTTGGTAAGCGTTAAAAAATAAGTTGGTAAAGATTTGTGGAGGATTTTCGAGGATAGATTCCTTTTAGAAGAAGGAGTGTGCTGGACGCACACGACTGATGAGAAAAGGAATATAGACCGAAAAGACCCGCAAAGATTCCAAAGTTATTTTTTAAGGATTACGCTACAAAATTATGTAATAGGTAAAAACGTTTTGCATAAAGTGGATGAAAAGTGGACCAAAATGGGGCACTTTTGAAAGTCATATTTGATAATCAATGCTTTACAACGGCGCTATTCGCCGGTCGAAGTGGTATTTTCTTATATTAAAATAGACAAATATACATTTCACGGACGCCGCCGGTCTCAGACTCTTGAGTGTCCGGCATATAAAATTTGTAAAAACTTTCGCCTGGAAACATTGCCATTAAATAAAAAATCCCTATATTTGCAGTCCTGTTCTTCGCGAAAGGGCAACCTTCGTGTAGAAACTTAAGGATGGTTCGGTAGCTCAGCTGGATAGAGCAACAGCCTTCTAAGCTGTGGGTCTTGGGTTCGAATCCCAACCGAATCACGAGTAAGGAGAAAGCTCGCTGTCGATAGACAGCGGGCTTTTTTGATTGATACGCCGTCGTACCGCGTCACCTAACAGACGACATGTAGTTAACTTTGGAAAATGGTGTAAGAAAACGTCATTTTTTTCACCGTTTCATAAAATTTGAACAAACGGGGTAAAATAAGGCCGATATTTACACCGAAAAAGCCATGCCGGCACATGCCAGCGCCAGCTTTCTCCGTCGCAACTCGTAAGATTGCCCGTGGCAGGGTCAGGGATGCGCCCCCCGGGAGCGAATCCCACATCATCTCGCCAAGGCCGATTTTTTATTTCTTGTTAAACATTTGATAAACATCGGGACAGGAACACAAGCATGGCAACAGTAGCCCCGGCGGGACGCGGCCACGCTCTATTTTTAGGGACATTGATTATCAATAAGTTACAAAACGCAGCGTGGAAACGCAGCCAAAAAAAGTCTACGTTTCCACGCCCTATCTTAAAAGATATTTGATTATCAATCAGTTACATTTCACCCCCGTGCCGCGTCCCGCCACTTATCCCGCCGTTTATCTCGCCACGTCGAGCGACAGGTCTTAATTAATAGTCATTGAAGGAAACATAGTCAGATATGTTCTTGAGAATCTACCTGCTTACTGACAGACGCGCATAGTCCTGACAGGGGTTGACTCCAAAAATGACCGGTTTGTCCGTAAAAAGGCAGGTTCTCACGGACAAGTTGTTCAAAGTCAGTAACTTGTCCGTAAAATTCCCCATTTCTACGGACAAGTTATGACTGATGTAAAAAAGCGACGGCGATCCCGCTCCAGTAAGATGTTCATACTGTCGCATCCGCCCCACACCACGAGCGACACCACGAGCGACATTACGAGCGACACCACGGACGACATTGATGCCCGAGGGTGCTGAGGGAGCAGTTTCTAGCCCGTCAAAATCGGACGGCTTTGGAGTAAAGAATGACGAATGTATGGTCTCGAATGTTGGCACGGACGCGATACACAGTTGCGATACACAGTTGCGATACACTGACGCGACACACTGACAAGATACACTGACGCGATACTCGGACGCTTACGCATTTTGGGACAACCTGAATGTCATTTATCCTAGCAAATCACTATCAATCAAGCAATTACGCCAAACACTCAAAGCCAGGTTACCATAAAAAACATAGGACCTGGCTTTCTGCATCTTACACAACCATCAGAGTTTCAACCACTTACACGATTTCTCCACTCGCAAGTTGTTCCAGTTTCTTTTGCTCCCATGTTAATCTGTTCTTGACATTTCCATGGGCAAAAGTACGGATCCGCTGAAAACGCGTCAATACGTAACCGCGGAGACGCTTACAGTCCCGACACAGGACGCGCAACACGTATTCTACTGCATATCAACGCTTTAGCGCTTTTCAGAGCTGCAAAATATACAACTCCGAAAAGCGTTAAATGGTTACTATTCAGCGACTTACAGGTCACGCAAAAAAAATGTCGGAAACTGGAACAGAACTTGACATCTGGTTCTATCGCACCCATGTCCGCTCGTACAACCTTGCTGCAAATGCCGGAATTGCTGTTTCTTTTGCGCCCATGTTAATCTGTTCTTGACATTTCCATGGGCAAAAGTACGGAACCGCTAAAAACGCGTCAATACGGAACCGCAAAAAGCATAAATACACAACCGCGGAGACGCTTACTTCGGAAGGATACTGCGGCGCGCCAGGAGTGCTGTAAGCGTTAAGGTTACTTCACTTGGACCGCGAAAACTAGAACGCCAGGACAGGACGCACTATCATTCTACCATAGTCTACGGCCGTAAACAAATATTGGCAATAAACAGAGCCTGCGGAAGAGATGTACCAATTATGAATCGCAGATTTATTCCACGTAGATGTCCAGATATAATCATAAGATGCGAATGTATGTTTATCCTTATCGGCAATCTTGACCATCCATTTATTCAATGCGGCCGGGACATCGCCTTGATCTTTTCTTTGATTATAGCCTAAAGCATCAGAAGTCTGCTCCGCCGGATCAGCCAGAGCCGGACAACCACCTAAATACTGCAGCAGATCCCAGCATTGGCCAGATGAAGGAAGGTACCAGCCGGTCGTAGTCGCAAGAACAGGATAATATTTATTGTATTCATCTACCGCCTTCAACGCCGGATAATTACTGAAGTCGCCACAAGCTTTACGCATCTGCTCGCTATTCCAATATCCGCTTATGTCATTATAACCCTCCGCTTTTGAGTAACAAGCAGGCAAGTATGACTCGGTAGGTGTGGTAATCCAAAAAGTAACATCGACCGCGGCATTCTTCAGAGCCATCACAAGCGCGTGCGCCTCACCTCCGAGCACTTTCCGCTCCGCCTCCCCGACACGCCCCGGATTGGTCTGGAAAACAATGCCCACGACATTGGAGGCCTGTACCTTCTCCTTATCAGTATCATACGGGAGCAGACGGCCGTCGGCCAGAAAGAAATCACCAACCCGCAAGGTGTGAAGTTTCACGACCCTTCCGCCATCGATCTTGTATATCCTGTAACTGCCGCCGGAAATTTGATTGGGCTGGATTTCAATCGAAAATTCACATTGCAGCCTGTCATTGTAGGCGGAAAATTCCACGCCTGCAGAAGGATGGAAAAGATAGCGGCAGATTCCGTCGGAAATAAGATACGGCAAAGCCTCGGAATCAAACTCTGTCGGACCGGAGATGACATAGTCCGGGATGCTGGGCTTATTGGTAAACCTATAACCAAACGCCGGCAGTTCCACTACGGCCAACGCCATACGGTGTGCCATAGAGAAAGTCAATGTGAGGCTGTTGTCTGTGCCAGTCTCCACACTTCCATTGGCCGTCATAAGGTCCGAGGCGGCATAGGCATCATAAGCGCTCTGGTCTTTTCGCGGCTGCCACGAGTCGATCAGCGGAGCAAAGAATTCCGCATCTGTCAATGCCGCACCTGTAGAAGCCGCAGTCTTGCCGGTCATGTCCGACTGATATGGATAGTAGATATAATAGTTTTCATCAGGCAATCCCCCGGCTAGACTTTTTCCAGTCTCCGGCCTCCAGACGAGCCGGCCTGTAGCAGCATCCGTTTCAGCGGTCAGCTTCAGGTTGGAATAGACAGTCTGTCCGCCGCGAAGCAAATACAGGCCACAGGCATCACCTTCGCTGAACTTGGTGATATAACCATCCTCAACCGCACGGGTAGCAGGCCCTTCGGCCGATGCATATCCACTGTCAATGATGGAGACAGCCAGAGATTGTCCCGACTCAGCACCCGCAGGCGACACGGCCTCATCCTTTCCGCACGACGCAATGACAAGGAGGAGTCCCGCCAAATGCAATGATCTGTATAATATATTGTATGTTTTCATAACGAATGTATTTATCATCAATGACATAAAATCCTAGAAAGCGAGAATCGGACGTACATATCCCCAAAATCCTTTCGACGTATGACTGCTTTTCAACCAACCATAAATAGTCACATTCCAGTGTATCGCGTAGCCATTCGAGTACTCCGAAGACGACCAAAACCGCATTGACCCGTCGAATGTGCTTTTGCCCTCGGCTGCAATTTCTGACAGCCATCCGTTCAGAGCGGCGGCCACATCACCATTCCAAACGAACCCAGCTGCGTCAGGATCTTCAGTGGCCGATGAGTTTTGCTGATCTGACTGGGCCAAAGCATGACAAGAGCCCAAGTTCTGCAGGATGTCCCACCATTGGCCTGAGGACGGGAGGAACCAGCCGGTCGTAGTCGCAGGCGTCAGGGCTGGATATTCTTTCGACGCTTTGAATGCAGGATAATTGTCGAAACTGCCACGATTGCTGAGAATATGCTTGTTGTTCGCATATCCGCTGATATCTTCGTAAAGCTGCTTTTGGGTCAGAATTTTTGTAAGTCCCTCATCAAGGTAGTTGAAGTTAGCAGCCCACTGAACGGAACTGGTGACCGAAGTGTTCCTGAGCGCCATTACAAGACCGTGAGCCTCGCCACCGAGAGCTTCCTTTTCGGCCAATCCGATACGATACGGATCCGTCTGGAAGACAATGCCGATAACCACCTTGCCCCCACTTCTGTCCGGACCCGGCTTAGGGTCGGCAATTTCCCTTCTTCCGTCAGAATAGATTTTGCGGAGACCGCCATCGCTCCATGTTCCATCCGAGTAGAAGTAATCACCGATCTTAAGGTCATCTGCCTTATAACATTTCACTTTATCAGAAAAAACAGTCTCTGAGTTGCCTCCGTTCCACGCACCGATCGCCGCAGAAGACCCCAATTCGAGCGGAAGATGCAGGCTCCCGGTGAGTTTCATCGGCTTGACCTCATCATTGAACCCCTTCATGGCGTCGCTGAGTCTGCTCTCGATTCTTTGGGTTTCGCCGCCTGCGTATGTGATGTTCACCGCCAATGTCTGGGATTCATTCGGGACGATGCCGAGCAGCCGGAAAGACAAACTGAAGGTCTGCCCGTCCTGTGTGAAGGTTTCCGTCACCGTTGCCGCCCCGCTACGTTCGCCTGTTTCAATGTCCACTGCAGATGCCACTCCCGAAAGCGTCGCCGTTGCCGACTGCACACGACGGTAGTCGCCTTCCGTGGCTGTCAGTTCGAGGTCAAGTCTGCGGACCAGCTGTTTCATAGGCGCCGTGACACGGAGCGAGTCGTCCGCCAGGACAGTGATTTCCTGTACAGAGGCGAACAGATAACCAGGCATAGGGTCAATGTCTCCTTCCGATGATTTGTCCATGGAAGCCACATTGCCTGCAACAGCAATATGCTCAGGCGTGTTGTACACCGCGAGACTGTATTGTCCCGGGTCCAGAAGCTGCTTGAACGTGTTCTTTTCTCCGCTCACTTTCTGTTTCACGTCAGCGATTCTCAGGACATACTTCAGAGGGATATCCGCCTCGCTGCTCTTCCCGCTCCAGTCGGCAGTCACCACCACCGCGCCCTGGTCAGGATGTGGTGTCTGATGAGGTTTGCCTTTCGAGCAGGAGATGATCAATGTCAGGAGGACAAGATGTGTCAGAATTCTTTTATCCATAGTTATATGCTTAATAGAGGACTACTTGATTTCAGCCTACAAAGAAAGCAAAGAGAATTCATTTCGGGCCGATTCCCGATGACAAATAGCGTTTCAATTGTCAGAATCGCACATCTTTGTCGTTTAGGCTATTTTTTTCGCCATCGCGTCAACTGGATTTCCGCCATCTGGTAGGCGTACATCCGGCGTTTTCCTTGAAGATGCGGATGAAATGACTCGGCGACAAAAAGCCGGATCTTTCTGAAATGTCGGCAAGCGTCAGTTTCGGATATTGTACGAGCAGACGTTTCGCATAGTCAATGCGGAGCCCTGTAATCCAGTCACGGAATGACACTCCGTATGTGGTATTTATGTACTCGGAGAGATAGGTACGGTTGGTATGAAGTTGTTCTGACAAGTCTTTTATGGTAAGTCCTGTCCTGACGTAACCATCAGCATTGATCCAACCCGCGATTCTTTCCGCGATTTCGGCATGGTATGACGGCGTCTCTTGCGTCGGTTCCGCCTCAAAATGATCCAGCTCTTCATTGACCTCCATTGCACTTTCCACCTGCTCGTAAAACAGCATAAAGTTCAGATAGCAAAGGAAGAGATAGATGTAGAACGGGATTGACATCAGAATCCAGATATAGACGTATCTGTCGGGCAGGAACGTCAGCAGTCCGCAGCCCACTCCGAATATGATGGCCCAATAAGTGAAAACGGAAAGCCACTTGATATAGGCCCCGATGTCGTCCGCATGAGTTTCGTTGAAAATGCGGATAACCCGGTGATAGGTCCGCAGCAGCCGCCATGTCAGGAACAGTCCATATACGACCAGCAACACAGCCAAGGCCAATATCGCCACTGTCTGAGCCGTCCCTTCCGGCAACAGTTTCAGGACAATGCAGGAGATCGCGGAGTACAGCACCCACAATGACATATGTGCCAATAGCCTGCGTCTGGTGATATAATTGCGGTCAAGCAATGTGGTAAGGGCCGAGCTGAACAGCCAGTAGCACAGGAAATAAGTGGACAGGTTTATGAGGATGGCGGCATCGGCGTCATTGAAACGGACTTTCATAAAGAAATGCACCGAATAGTTGGCCGCGAGCAACAGCATTGCCGCTCCCATTATGCGTCGGGAGCGCAGAAAATTGTCAAAAATCGCCTTTTCCGGAGTTCTGGCAAACAAAAAGTAGAAGCCGAAAAACAACATCAACGGCAGCGCGGCACAAAGGGAATAGTTGTATATAGGGTCCATTGGGCATTCATATTTACGCCCCCTAAGTTACAAAAAATCCACATTTTGCCTGAGAATCGAAACGACAAACTTTGCAAAAGGCCGAATGTCGCCGTTCGTGCTTGCTGTCTCCAGCGCAGCCATATATTCTGCGCGTTTGTCTGTCTTAATCACCACCCAGTCATAGCCGCCGGAGGCCAACATCACATTCATCAGGAAACGGCACATTCTGCCATTCTTTAAGAGCCTGCAAAGACTCTGCTAATTTTTACCCAGGTGTTGCCATATCAGTATTTGCTTGCGCATCAAATTTAGTATTTAACGACGTACCTATTTTAGTATTTGGCGACGTGCGATTATTAGTATTTACCGCAAAAATAGCAAAATGAGGAGGCAACAAATTCCGAATCTGGTAAGTGTATGGGATGCAATCACTTGCGGACCGACTTTACGTTGGTGACGCCTTTGTAGAGGACACGGATGTCGCCTTTTGTTTCACGGTACAGGGTAATCGAAAGGTCGATCTCGAGATAGCGTCCGTCGTCGGACAGCTTGTAGTGGTTCAGTCGGACACCGGAGACGGACTTATTGCCGCTCAAGTAATTTTCACCTTCGGTGCGCTCCTCAAGAGGAATCTGCATTGTCGCAATACCTGGGAGGTCAATGTCAATGACAGACAAATGGAACGGGATGTGCCCCGTATCTTTGCAGCGGCAGCGATATCCGGTAACATTGACACGAACTTTGCCTTCATCATAGAAAGCCCATGTCTGATTTCCTTCAGATTCACCGCCGATCGCACTGGTCAGAGCGCAGAAATACTCATTGTCCACGGTTACACAACCGACAGCCACCTCAGGTTTGAATTCATCGCAGGAGACAAATCCAGCCAAGGCAACAAGGAAAGGGAGGAATAAATGTCTGGTGCTCATAATAATATGGTATTAAGGGTTTCTCTCTATGTACAATGCATTGATATCTAATCCCTTGCATACATCTCGGCAATCTAAGGGACGCGCAAGGTGAATTTGCGGACGTAGGTGTTTTCCACGATGCCTCTTATGCCTACCTGATCATTGGCAATGGTCAGCGTGGTTTCACCTTTCTTGGTGCCAGGGTCAATTAAGACAAGCACATCCTGTTTGTCGAACCGTCCTCCGACTTTGGCTATATCATTGTCATCGACAGTGATTTTGTTCATGTCCGCTTCATTCCAGTCGAAAGAACAAGACCTCAACAATAAAAACGGATACTTATGTGTGGTTTTATCAAGTTTCGAAACATCAATGACTGCGCCATCTTCAAGTCCGTCCCCTTCAAACACAGAATCAGAATATGTCGGATAAAGATTAAATCTATGCTTATGCGTCCTGATTGTACGACGTACGGATAAATCCTTGTCACTATCTTTCGGCGTAATCTTAATATACTTCAAACCCGGTTTCAGTGGCTTGATATAGGCTCGCTCAGATATAACCACGTCAAAGTCGCCACTTGGATCTCCTGAAAAAACGGCATCGACTCCTTCCCAAACAAGATCATACGCAAATGAAAATTCAGGTTTTGTAGCAAATGGATACTCAATAGGATTATCTGCGCCCATCCAAACAGGAAAATAATTTACCGGAGCATCCAACGAATTGATTTTCAGCGGCACACAAACCTTGCACTTCGCCACATTTCCACCATCATTGGACCAAGCCGCAACAATAGTCCTGCCATGACCAATGCCAGTCACAACGCCATTCTTATCCACAGTAGCGACTTCATCATCTTCGCTCACCCAGCGGATTTTGTCGCCATGCAGATTCGTGACCTTCAGATTGAAGGTCTCCCCTATTTTCAGGTCAATGCTTTCCTTATTCAATTCCAGATCAATACCGGCAGTCTCCTTCTTGCATCCATCCAATGCCAATGTCAATGCTGCCGCCACAGCACCCATAAGAATCACCCTATAAAATGGTCTTTTCATGATTTGTCAGTTTTTACAGTTTATAATCAATCCACGATTTCCGCAAAGAAAGGGAATCCGCAGCAAAATTCCTATACGTAATTTTACGTATTTTAGAGATTTGCCCCTTGTATCATAGGTTGATTTCATTGTCTTAAAACAACAAAACACCAATTTGTCTTGTATTTGTTGTCCATAAACAATAAAACCGCAGAATTCGTTATGGCGAGACTCGCAAGGTGAATTTGCGGACGTAGGTATTTTCGACATTGACAAGACTGGCAAACAAATCGTAAAGACGACCCAGTCTGTCAAGAACCAGACAACCGGCAGCAAGCCGACTACCAGCAAACCGACCAGCGACAACCGCCTCCTCCGCGGCTTCATCGGTGGAAGTTCGTTTTAGAATCCCCAACTGTCACGCCAGTGAATTTTGAAACGGTCACCGTCAAATTCAATCGGTAGCCAAACGTAGCGCCCGTCAATGGCATTCTTCGGATTCCATCTATCACCCATATAGATGAAGGTGTTCGCCTTGCCGGCAACCGGCAGTATGAAGGTGCTCTGGGAATTGAAGGTCAGATGAGAGCCTTCTCCCTCGCACGGGTTTCCGAGCTCAGTCCATGGTCCCCATATTGACGGTGCGGACGCACTACGGGCCGCATTGGGAGCCCAACCCGTGCATCCTGACCCCATAAAATAGTAGGTTCCGTCTTTTTTGAATATAGCAGGAGCCTCCATGAGACGATCTGGGAACACGCGCACATATTTTCCGGTGTAGTCCAAATAGTCATCCGTCAGTTCAGCTATATGCAGCGTCCAGTTGTCCTCCGAGGCGGACAGCTGATATGCCTTGCCGTCGTCATCGACAAATAGGGTCATATCACGGGACATTTGCCCAGACTCGAAATCTCTGGCAAGAAAGCCCTTTTCATCAGGGAACTCGTCCTTGTTGAACGGCCATTTGCCGGGAACAGCTCTGGTGCTGCGTACAAAGGAAAAAGGGCCTTCAGGCCTATCCGCTACCGCAATTCCACTGCGCGCACTTGAATAACCGCTTCCCTTCAACTCCAGATGGAACCACATCACGAACTTGCCCGTAAGGGCATTATAGATGACCTTCGGACGTTCAAGAATGCAGCCCCGTTCAATGCCGGAACCAGGTTCATCGCTTACGGCCAATGCTATGCCCTCATTCTTCCAATTGTAAAGATCATCCGAAGAATAACAACTGACTCCCACTTGAGCCAGATTGCCGGCCTCCCCCTCCGTCTTGTACTCGCCGTACCACCAATACTTTCCACCATGGAACATGATTCCGCCTCCATGCGCGTTTATTGCCACGCCATCAGTATCTTTCCACAACTCTCCGGGCCTGAACTCCGTAATCTTAGCGGAGGGACGATGGCCGCCATACGTCGTCATTAAAATCACATTGCCATTAGCAGAATAGAGAAATGCGGAGAATAGGGCCGTCGCGCAAAATAGGATGTGTCTAATTTTCATTTGAAGCAAATCTATCAGCAATTACTCAGTATGAAGCGATGCAATCCACTCGAACATCGAAGCCGGAAAATCCTGCCATTGTCCCCAATAATGACCACCTGTCTCATGCGGTATCTCCTTGACGGGAACGCCTGCTTTCCTCAGAGCCTCGCAATATGCGTGGCTATTTTCGTTCGGCTTCACGATATCATCATCGATAGAATATGCGATGTACGCCGGAGGTGTGGCCGAAGTCACGCGCTTTTCAACTGAATATGTATCAATCAGTTCCTGCGAAGGAGACGCTGTTCCGAGAAACATTGTCATCGAACCGGTGTGCGTCTTGTCCGGTTCCATTGATATGACTGGGTAGCAGTCAATCTGAAAATCTATTTTCTTTGGATGCATAGCCGACATAAGTGCAGCCAGATAGCCTCCCGCAGACTCGCCCATCACCCCGAGTTTCGAATATCCGCCGAGCATAGCCTTTCCCGTAAGCATCATTTCGATGGCGTTCTCACAGTCGGTCACTGTCCTCCGGCGGTCGCGGTTCGGCAAGCGGTACATGACAATCGCAAGAGTAATACCCTTTCCTTTGCAGTAATCGACAATCTGGCTTATACAGCCGGGAGTATGATTAGCGAATCCGCCTCCAGGAAAATAGACAATGCAGTCGGTGTTGTCCTTAGCATCGGAATAGTAGATGTCGGCATATCCATCGGCCGATGGAAGCACAGCCCTCACACATTCATCCGAATCGCCCAAGGCCGGAACGACTACATAGGTATAGTCCCGTAACTTCATCGCCGGGTTGTTCGATTCGAGTTTTAGAGGAAGGAGAAAAGCCTTTGCGGAAGACAGTTTGCGCAGCTTTTTCTGGTCAATGCGGACAACTATCTCTCCGGAAGTCTCCATTTTCCTGACCACTACCGTCCCTATGCTGTAGCAATCTTCCGGCATCATAACGACGGACGCGCCATTTTCATTCTCGTATGCCGCAAGTGCCTTAGGATAAGCCTTGGCAGTGAATGCCACATCCTCAAGAACCGATGCTTGGGAATATTTGCCGTCAAGAACCTTGAACGTCAAAGTCACCTCGTCCGCCAGCGTAAGTATCTTACGGTCAGTCATCACAGCAGTCCTCTCACCGTTATCCTCCACTGCCGCATGACTACAGCAAACAGCCAAGGCCAGCAGAATCACTGCCGGGCAAACAAACAATCTTTTCATTTTCAATTTTTCTCAGAGGCGTGAGAAACCGTCAGGCAGTCCAAGGCCACCTTCGATGATGTCACGCCTGATATGCGAACATCATTCTCCCCCTTGAGGAACTCCACATCGAACGGAATCTCCACGAATGCGGAATCAGTCGCGGCAACCGATGCGTGATGCGCATTTCCGTTCACAACCAAATCAAAATCAACCGCTTCCGGCGAGGAAAACCGAACGGAGATTCTGTATTTCCCGCCCTTGAGGCTGAAGACGTCTGCCCATTCGAGATAATTCGTCGGGGAGTCTCCGAGGTTCGTCGCCACGGCGCGTCCGGAAGCCCCCTCGACAGGGATGTACTTCACGCCCGTCCCGCGTATTGCGGTAAAGTCCGGACAATAGCCCCACTCCGCCTCATAGAGGACAGGTTCAATCCGCTCACCCTCTACCTTAAGGATCTTCGCTGTGTGAGGCTGAAGTGTCATCTCTATGACTCTGCACGACGCAAGGTTGGATCGCAGGTTGAGGTCGCGCAACTTCATCTCCCCGGCGAACTCCAGCACGTCGGCCGGCACGCTGAACGAGGCAGCCGAGTCCGAAGGGTTATAGAGCGCGACGGCCCTCGCACCTCCGTGGCGACGCAGGATATCCTTCGCGAATACATATGTCTCACCTTCGTGCTGGACCACATGGGCCTGAAGCCCGAGCGGGTCCTGATTCACGGCAATCAACTCCGGGTTGGTGATTATACGCATAGTCTCCTCCGGAATGTACTCTATGTCACAGCCCAAAAGCAGCGGTGAGCTCATTATGCACCACATCCCGAAATGCGCCTCCTCCTCGGCATAGCTAAGTCCGAGCCCGTCCTCCCAGAACGGAGAAGGCTTGATGTTGTAGCCTACCGCGAGCATATCCATGTCGTTGTAGTGCCCGTCATGCGCATAAGCTGACAGATAGAGATTTTTCTCCACGATGTGCCGGACCGAAGACCAGATGGGACGTATGTCCTCCGAAATCCGCCAAGAGTCTGCAATCTTCTCAACCCATGTCCCCGGATAATCCCAGCGGCATACATTGATGTCGATGTGCCTGCCAGCCACACTGTCAATCACCTGACGGATTTCCTCATAGCGGTCCCTTTCCTCAAGACGGCGATGAATGCCACCGCAGTAGTCAATCTTGATGAAGTCGAAGTTCCAGTTGTTGAAATACTGGTCAGCGTCCTGAACATCGTGCATCCAGAGACCCGCACCAATTCCGTTCAGGTCCTTGTTGTAGCTCGACCCGCAGGTGTTGTCTCCGGCGTCGGAATAGATTCCGGCCTTCAGGCCGAGAGAGTGGATGTGGTCGGAGATGGAGCGCATCTGCGCTGAGCCACCAGGAAACCTCTGCGGATGCGGAATCATATAACCACGCTGGTCGCGGTAGCCGAAAAATCCGTCATCGATGTTGACGTTTCCGTAACCGGCGTCCTTAAGTCCACGTTTGACGATAAGGTCGGCCTGATGCATGATTATGGAGTCGGAAATATCGACCATATAGGCATTCCACGAGCTCCAGCCCATAAGAGGAGGCTTCACTGCCTGCGGCTGACGAGAGGTGCATGACACGATGAGTGCGAAGACGAGGAAAATGGGATATATTTTCTTCATATATTCTTGATATTCAGCTCATTCTCAACAAGAGAGATGATTCGATTTACTACTTATAACTGTTTTCGATGTTCCGGTAAGTTTCCTCATCGACATGGATGATGCAGCCGTGGCGGCCGTCTTTCGGAGGATAGAAGTTAGTCGCATCCTTCCACGGTGCGCCCTGAATCGCCAAGGCCTCACGCATCTCATAGACATGCTCGCCATAATTCTCATAGTAGAGCCTAAATTTGCCCTCCGGAGTGCGGATTATAATCGGGGCTTCGCGCCAGTTCGGACTTACGGAAGGCCCGGGGTTGGAGTAAGGGCCGAGCAGATTGTCCGACGAGGCAATCCTTATGGACTTATGGGTTTTAGGAGCCTTGTCCTCCCAGCGTTCGTCCTTCATAATGGCATAATACTTACCGTTGAACTTTCTGATTATCACATCAATGAGTGAGATGTCGGAATCAGCACCGGTAAAATAAATCGGGGCAAGGTCACCGCCATCCTGGGCCGCGAAGAGGCGTTTCGGCCTCGTAAAATTCACGAAATCCTCGGTCAGAATATAGCAGGTCTTCATGGTCTCCCAATTTTTTCTATCGTACATGTCACGCTCTTCATCGGTCTTAGCCTCCTGCCTTTTCCTGTAATACTCGCCGGCATGCCAAGTGATGATGAACTGGTGACTGGCCTCATCATAGAACATTTTCGGCGCTCCCACGAACGGGATCTCATTATATACGCCGAGATGATCCACGACAAACTTCTCACCGTCGAGAACTTTATTCTTCCATACAACGAGGTCTGTCGTGTGCCAGAGCACCAACGACTCTTTCGACGATCCACGCACCACTCCTATCATATACCACCTTCTGTCAGCCTTCCCGAACACGTCCGGTCCCTCGCAGATGTCAGGATGGCCAAAATAGCTCTCAAGAATAACCTTACCACCATTCAGCGTCTTCCAACTGAGCCCGTCACGGGAAATCGAGTAGAACAGCGAGCCGTAGTTCGCGTTCGTCATGTGCGCGAAGAGATAGCCACCCTGCCCTTCCTCTACGGAAGGCTTGTCCACCGGTTTGGTATTGCCGGAGCCATCATTTCCTTTCGTGCAGCCGGCAAGAAGAACCGTTCCTCCAGCGGCAATAGCAAGGTGCAGTGCCACTGAGCACAAGAGTACCTTACCTAAAAATGTTCTAATAATCTTCATTGTATGTTTACTTCTTTCGCATTATTCCACATTAGCGGTATTCCCTTGCACAATGCCATCGACATAAATCTCAGCGATTTCGCAAGGAGTGTTGCCGCGGTAGCCCCTAGTCGGGCGAATCTTCAGATAGCGTCCTGTCCTATCGGCCTTGCTTACAGTCTCCGGAACGTCGTACCAGAATATTCCGTTTTCCTTAGGAATCTCAGTCGCTGTCAGGACAAGCTTCCAGTCATTGTCATCGTTAGCTGTGTTGTAGTTCGCAAGATTTCCTTTTTCACGTGCGCTCTTGAAATTCCATACAGTTCCGACATAAAACTCACAGCTACGGAGATCTTGGTTGTAAGGCCAGTCAAGAGGAGACTTTCCGACGCCAATACGCCCGATTTCAATATCTTTTTTGAAATCAAACACAAAAACAATATTAGGGATATCGCGATGCCTGTCCTCGCCGATAAGAACACTCCAGTCAATATTGCTCCACTGATAATTATAATCATCCTCTCCCGCACCGACAAGAGGACAATTCCACGGATTAACCCATTCGGTGGACAAGTCACCGTCATACATTGTCTCCGGACGACAGCCCCACGAATAGTAACTGTTCACGAACTTCACCATCCAGTTCGCCCTGTCAACAGTCTCCATCACAACCCGTGTAGCCTTCGCAAGATTGAGGCCGAGAGGATATATCCCATTGCGATCAAATGTCCTTGCAGTAGAGAGATTAAACACATAATAGGCCTTGTCCGTCCTGACCTTCACCTTTCCGGTGTATGTTCCAGGAGCCACGACCATCCTCACAGAGCCGGAATTGTCCTTGTCCGTGCCCACCACGGCGTCAGACTCCGTCCTCGCCACATTTGTCAGAGGCGCGGCAAAATCGCCTTCAGCCCTCGCGGAGGTGAGATCAATGGCAAGCGTTTTCTCATCATCTGGGTTGACCTTCTGCACATTTATTTTGAATTCGCCGACAATGTTCTTGTCCGCCTCGAAAATCACATCCCGGACAATCTCGTTCTGATATTTTCCATCTGTCGAAAATACCCGGAAATCAAGCAGTGCACCGAGATTGAGGAACTTCACCTCTTGGAGCTTATTGTCCTCCCCCACAAGCATATCCTCTGTAAAAGTGAAAGGCACGCTCACCATCGGCATCGCAGCTCCGTCAAACTTGCCTCCCTTATGGGTCTGCACAAGTGGAATTGTTATGCTCTGCATCGGATCAGCATTGACAGGTTCCCGCCGGTCAGTTCCCACATCTATTTTGAGTACACGCGGAGATACCACGTATATACGGTCACCGGCCTCCATCTGATGATTTGTAGTAAACCCGAAAATCGGACGTGGCTCGGTTGTCTGTATGGATGTCCTCTGGGCATCGACAATCTGCCCATCTTTTTCCAGCGAAAATCCGAGATAGTCACCTTTTTCAAAAACGAGATGGTCATCGCTCATATCTGACTTAACGGACGGAAGTTCCTCGTTCACTACCGCAAATCTGTATGTATATGACGGATTTTCCTCAATTCCCGCAACCTTCGAGCATGAAACAGCAGTCATGGCTACAATCATTGCAGTGGCGGCAAAAATTATGTTTTTCATGGCTATTTTCTCCTTCAACTATAGTTCATAATACGGGTCTGTATCGAAGATTTCGGTTCCGTTAGTCCTATCATAACGGCTGTCCGATGTTGCAAATCCTGATTCTGTAAAGACGTACTCCACAACAAGTGTCGGAGGGCAATAATCCTTCCCCCCCCACAGAGGTTAAATTTTTCTGATTTCATACTCATTTGTTTAGATGTTATTATGTGTTATTCTTCTCAATCAAAGGCACTTTAGTTATTCGGTTTTTTCATTTTACCGGATAGCCATCGATGGCCACAAGCTCGCTGACATAGAACTCGGCGATGTTCACGGCCTTCGGATCAAGATCCGGAAACAGTTCAATCGGACGTATCTTCACATAGCGCCCCTTCACCGCTGTCTGCACATGCGACCAATATTCCTTGACCGGCCGGTCAAGCTCGATGGTAGTGAAAATCTTCCAATCATTTCCTTCATCGAGAGTGTTATAATTGGCGATGGTGCCACCTTCCCGCACGGTCTTAAATTCGAAGGCCGACTCCGCATAAACCTCGCATCTCTTAACCTTCTGCTCCTGAGGTTTGGTCGATTGCAGGATTCCTGCGCCGCCGAGATTGTATTCGCGTCCCAGATCAATCACCATAATGATATTAGGGACCTCACGACTTCCCTGGAACAGAGTGGGAACAATCGAATGCAGGTTCTTGTCGGCAGGGTCATACTCATAGTCATCCCATGACGGATTGGATTTGGCCCCATTCCATTGCGTTCCCCATGTGGTCTCCGGTCTTCCGTCAAAGGCATAAGTGGCAAACCACTGCAAATCAAGCGTTGCCCCATACCAGTGTTCCTGTGAATTGGCATAGAGGAGTTTCCAGTCCTTGCGGTCAACTGGACGGTAGACATACTTCGGATTGGTAACAACAAGATAGCGGACCTCCTCTGAAACTCCGACCGGGAATGAGGCGGCGTCAAACTTTAGCGGAAGAAGATAGGTCTCGTCAGAGTTCAGACCTTCACGGCTCAGATGCAGCCTGCCTTTCACTATTTCCTTTTTGGCTTCGACGTCAACACCGTCAAAAGACCACGAAGACTCAGGAAGCAGTTTGTAGGAAGTGGAATTCTTGCTGTTGTACTCATCCACCAGCGTCTCAAGCCCTACCCTAACAATCTTTCCGACAAAGGTGGAGAGATTGCTTTCGCTGTACTCGACCTTGGCCTCTATGTCACAATCTATCTCCCTCAGAGAAATCTCCTCGCTGATGTCGGAGCGGTCCGGCCAGACGACATTCGGCCCGTTGATGTCAAACTTCCAGAGAATCGTGCTGCTTGAGGTGTTCACAGTGTCAGTTTCACTGCGGAGAACCACCGGAAGCACAAGTGTCTTGCCCTTAGCTTTCAGGGCCTGATGATAAATGTTTTCGGGAGAGAAAGTTATTGGGATATAGCGGCTGCGCGTACTGCCTTCGAGAACAATGTCGTCCCCCCCTCTTATCGAATATGACTCCGAAGCAATTATCTCAATGCTCCCGCTCTCATACCCGAAAGTCTCACACGCCTTTCCGAGTTCCATGACCTCAATCCTCGCGAATGCGTCGTTGTCGGGGTTGCCACCGCCCTTGAGGACAAGAATCGAGTCCTTGTATTCCTTGACGGTGTTTCCGCTGCGCAGCTCCCTCACACCGCTGTTCTTGAGCGAAAGGATGCGGTTGTACTTGTCTGGGAAGAGCTTGTAGTCCTCATTGCAGGAGAGGAGAAGCAGTGCGCATAATGTGGTGATTACTAATAATACTCTTTTCATCGCTGTTATTCGTTTCAATGTTCTCTCATCAATATCCAGGAGCCTGGACCATGTTAGGATTGGAATAGACCTCATTGTTTGAGACCGGCAGCAGGAGCATCCTGTCGTTCCAGCTGAACGGCTGGCTTATATCAACCACTTCGTTGAATGAGGCGAAGGACGGGGAGGTCTGGACTGCATTGAGTCCTTTCCAATTGCCGGAGGAAAGCCTCTCGCGTCCCTGAAGATAGCGACGCAGGTCGTAGTAACGGTATCCCTCAAGGTAGCACTCGACAAAGCGCTCGTCCATCACGGCTTGAAGCACGGTCTTGCCCTTCTCCGCAAGCAGAGCCTCAGTCCACGGGGTTATGCCAGCGCGTTTGCGTACCTTGTTCATATAAACTATGGCCTCAGCCTCGTTGCCGCATTGCGCTTCGCACTCAGCGAGCGAAAGATACATCTCCGCAAGGCGGACAATCGGGAAAGGAGTTTTACAGGAGGCGTAGTTGTTGCTCCAGCCCGTACCGGTATACTGGAAGTTCGGATGAACCCACTTCTTGTTGAGCCAGCCCGTCACGACATAGTTTCTCGTGCCCCAGATGGCAGCGTCATAACCTGTCTTCGTGTTGTTCCTCATTTCACAATAGAGCGGATTTCCCGCCGCAATCTTCGTCGAATATTCATCCCCGTCAAATGATATTGCGGCATAATAGCGCGGCTCGCGGCGGACATTGATCTTCGTTATGTCAGGATTCGTGAGCCCAGCGGAGGTGTGGTACTCCGATTCTGGCCAGAAAGACGGATCGTCTTCGGGAAGGAAGCCGTTCTGAGTGAAGAAATGCTCCACGGTGTAGAGTGTCGGCGAGAGTCCGCCCCAGCCACCTACATTAGCACCAGTATCGTTTCTGAGCACCCAATGAGGAAGAGAGGACATAAAGGTACTGTTGACATCGGTGCCGCCCTGCACTACAAATCCCCAGACAGTCTCTTTGTTACCATCATTCGGAGAGGAGCACATCACATATCTCATGAGTACTACCTGCTTCCGAAAAGCCTCCGCCTCAGCGTCCGAACCAAGCCCCGGAATCACCGGAAGACCGATTTTCTGGTTCTCGCGCAGAGTCTCGGAATCCTCAAGCGAGAACAACTCCGCTCCAGCGGCCTCCGCAGCCTTGACTGCCTCCGCCATGGCGTCGCGTGCCTTTTCCCATTTCTTCCTGTCAAACTCATGACTCACGAGTTCCTTTCCGTAGCCCGGAGTCTCATACGCGATATTCTTCCATGCCCTATCCGGAAAACTTCCGTTCCACAGAGGAGATGCCGCAAGTACGAGCGCCCTCGCCTTCAAAGCCTTACACGCGACAGATGTGGCGCGACCGTAAAACGATGAGTTTGTATAACTTATAGGCAGCCCTTCCGCAGCCTCGTCAAACAGGTCACAAATATACTTCACGCAGTAGTCAAAATGCGAACGTCCCGGAAATTCTGACTTAGGCGCATCCGAATCGATGAACTTGTCAACAATCGGAATCGGCCCGAAAAGCGAAAGAAGTCGCAGATGGTAGTAGGCCTTGAGGAACTTGACCTCACAGATGAACTGATCGCGCATGTTCGGATTGAGCTGTGGATTGTGTTCGTCAATCAGTTTGAGGAAAAGGTTGCAGTAGCCGATTCCGTCATACCATATTTTCCAAACATATCCGTTGTCCCCGTTTATGGAAGACGGAGTTATGGCACCCCACTGTACCCTTGAACCGTAGTTTTCCCATTCCTGAGGGGTTACGTATTCATCGGCACGCATATCGAGGTTTGACGAAAGCTGCATGCTCGCATTATTCTGCGCATAGGAGTAGCAGGAATAGAGCATCTTTGTCGTGGTCGCTTCATCGACCATCATGTCATCGAGATCCGGCTGCTCCGGAGGAACGACATCAAGGTAACGGCAGGAAGCCACGGCAATTACCGCAAACGCGGACAATATTCTTCTTATATTGATTTTCATGACTATGATTTTACAAATTGAACTGCAGGCCGATGTTAAATGTCCGCTGGAGCGGGTAGGAATTGAAGCTGAGCTCCGGATCCCAATACTTGAACTTCGACCACACGGCAAGATTATCCGCACTGAAATAAAGTCTAAACCACTTTAGCCTGTAGCCTATCTCCAGAGTCTTGAAGCGGAGGAAACTGCCATTCCTCATCCACCAACTGCTCGGCTGGTTATTGTTGGAAATTTGAGTAGAAAGCGTTCCGAGACGAGGATAGAGGACATTTGAGTTGTCAGCGCCCTCGCTCCAGTGACTGTCCGCAATCCACTTCATCAGGTTGTTGTCATTGGAATCGTTCGCGCAGAATGGATACATTCCTGTGAGCATTATGTTTCTCTTCGAGGAACCGTTGAAGAATACATTCACGTCGAGATCCTTCCACTGCACGCTGATTCCGAAGCCATACTGGATTCTCGGCATATTTCCGTAAGGCGAGAGCATGACCTGATCCTCGGCAGTAATCTTGTTATCACCATTGATGTCTCGGTAGCGGATGTCACCAGGCATGATGGTGCTGCCGAAGATGCTCTGGTCCGGGCTCGCTTCAATCTCCGCCTGGCTTTCGAAGAGCCCGTCAGCGATATATCCTCTCATCGCGTCAAGCGGTTTTCCAGTCTGTGTCTGCCAAACGTAAGGATAGTCCGGTTCGTCAACATAGACATACTTGTTTTTCGAATATGTCCAATTAACCCTCGCATCTATAAACCAGTCCTTGTTTATCTGTTTGGTCCAATTTGCGCTGAACTCGAAGCCCATATTGTCGACCTTTCCGACGTTCGCCCAAGGAATCGCGTTCTGATAGCCGAGCACCGACGGGAACGATGCCCTCTTCATAAGAATACGGTCGCGCTTGCTACTGAACCAGTCGAATGTGAAGTTGAACTGCTTGAAAAGCTGAAGGTCCACGCCGATGTCAAACTCGGTCGCCCTCTCCCAGCTGGCATTGGAAACCGGATACGAGTTCACCATAGGGCCCTGCTGACTTAAGCCTCCGGTGACACCCGACTCGAAGTTTCCTCCACCATACATGTTGACATTACTGAGATAGAGATAATGAGGCGCGCCGGCGTAGAGCCCGGTCTCGTCGCTTCCGACAAGTCCATATGACGACCTCAGCTTGAAATAGTTCACGACATCGATTATAGGAGTCCAGAATTTCTCGTTGCTCGCCACCCATCCGAGCGACATCGCCGGAAAGAATTCATAGCGCTTACCCGCCTCCAGACGCTCCGTACCATTGTAGCCGAAGTTAAACTCGGCGAGGTAACGATTGTCATAGTCGTAGGTCGCACGGCCGGAAAATCCCTGATTGCGCTGCGGAAGCACGGAGCTGATGTACTGACGCATCATGTACATCGCCATGGCCGTCACATTGTGTTTTCCGAACGAGCGCGCATAGTTGAGCCTCGCATCAAGGTAGAATACATTATCACTATAGCGAGTCACGTCCGATTGCGAGATGTACTCCGTTCCCTCCCGAAGCTTTGTCGTACTATACTGTTCAGGAAACTCCTCCGAGACGCTAGCCATATCGACGGCATAGAAGTACGGGGTGAGGCTCCGGGTGAAATAGTTCTGCGAGTAGTTGTTGAAGTTCACGAGAGCCGTGAGCGAGAGTCCCTCGGTGATGAAGTCGAACTTCTGGTCGAGGTTAAGGGAAACGTTCAGCTTGTTGGCCCTATTTTCCCTATAGGTATTGAGCATATGCGCATACGGGTTCGTGTAGTAGCGTCCCGCAGACATTATCGCTGAGCCGAAACGGATATGCTTGTCTCCCTCCTCGGCAGGGAAAGTCGCGGGGAAAGACACTGGGGTATTCTTGAAAATCTGGTAGAAAATGTCACTGGAGTTGACGTTCGGAGACTTCATGTTTGAAATCTGCGCGTTCATCCTCAGGTCAATCTTCGTATATTGCGTAATCTTGTAGCCGATATTGTTCTGGAATGTGTATGCCCATCGGTTGTAGTTGTTGTCATAGGAATATGCCTTCGGCGTGTTGAGTAGTCCACCGTCATGGTTCATCTGAAGGCTCATGTAATATGTCAGCGCTGAACCGCCGCCCGAAATGTTGACATTCGCCCTCTGGCTCATCGTGAACTTCTTGAACATCAGGTCATACCAATCGACATTCGGATAGACATACGGGTTTATTCCGCTTGCGGTGTTGGCAATCTGCGCCTCGCTGTAACGAGGCGTAGCCGACTGATTTCGGCTCAAGAGCGCCTCATTGTAGGTTTTCATGTAAGTCGGTCCATCGGCATATTCTACCACTCGCACAGGTTGGAGGAAAGATTGCTCGACGGAAGCGTTAACCTTCGCCTTTGTGTTTTCCTTTCCAGACTTTGTCGTGATTATCATGACTCCATTCGCTCCCCTCGCGCCGTAAATCGCCGTGGCCGAAGCATCCTTGAGAATGGAGAAGTTCTCAATCGACTCGGCCGGCAGGTTGTCGAGGTCTGCGGCCGAGATTTCCACGCCGTCGAGAAGGATTAGCGGCGTGGAGCGACCTCCGAATGTGCTTATGCCACGTATGTAGAACTGCGAGGAAGAACCAGGTTCACCACTATTGGTTACGGCTATGACTCCTGAGAGTTTCCCCGCGAGGTTGTTGGTCAAGGAGGAGGACGGTGCCTTGAGAGCATCACCCTTTATAGCGACGATTGAACCTGTCACGGAGACCTTCTTCTGCGTTCCGGCACCAACGACTACGACTCCTTCAAGTTCATTGGCTGAAGTAAGAGTAATCTCAAGTTCTCCGAGGTTTCCGACACGGAATTCGCGTGGCTGATAACCGACATACGAAACGTCAAGGACCGTGCGGTTGTCACAGCCGTCAATAGTGAACTTTCCGTCAATGTCCGTGATTGCGACATTTTCGGAGCCCTTGACAAGAACCGTTGCCCCGATGAGCGGCGTCCTGTCCACTTCATCAATAACAATTCCCTTCACCGAGCGTTTGTCATCGTCTTTCTTCTGCTCGCCGAAATTTTTCTTGAGCACGATTTCCTTGTCCTGGACACGCCATGTGATTGCTGTTCCAGTAAAGAGACTTTCAAGAACCGTCTCTATCGCTCCGGAGACATTAATATTCCGGCTTCCAATTCCTGTAAGGTCAGTAGAATTGTAAAAGAAAGAATAGTCAGTCTCCTTCTGAATCTGTAAGATTGCCTGTTCCACCGTCATTTGTCCTCGCAGACTTACCTGTGCCGCTGTCACAAGGCACGAGGCAAACGATAGAATGGCAACAGCCAGCGCCCTGAGGACGCGGATGTGGTTTGATTTTACTGTCATAGTTTTGAGGTTATCAGTAATAATATATTGGATTATTTATGAATCAGGTAGTTATCCCCGCTCTTGTCATAATCAAGATCGAGCATGAAACAGAGTTTGTCCAGCACACTTCCCGGTGTCTCTGAGTACATTATTTTGCCGTTCACCCGCTGCCCGTTCCCGATTGATGGTTCCGTTGTGACATTAATTGACCAGTTCCAGCAGATAAATTCGACAATGTCTCCAAGCGATGCGTTCTCTATGATATAGTTTCCGTCTTTCCAAGAAATTCCATTGAAAAACGGTGCCATGCTGATTGTAGAAGCCTCTGGACTGAAGGCAAGACGGTTTGACGGAGAGAGAGAGACTTTCTGCCCGGTTGTCTCCGCGACGAAATCAACGGCACCAGAATAAAGCGTAACATAAACGATGTCGTCCCCACTCCAGTTCACTGAGAATGAGGTGCCCTTCACTTCGATGTAAGAATCGTACAACTTGACGATGAAGTTCTGTCCACTTTCCTTCTTAGTCACATCAAATACAGCATTTCCGGAGAGTGAGACAACGCGAGAATTCGTCATATCCTCCGGATAGGTGACCGAACTGCCGGCATCAAGCCAGACACGTGAGCCGTCAGGAAGCTCCAGACAGTCGTTCGCCTCAGCCAAATAGACAATCTGCTGTGGGACAAGTTCTTTCTGCGCGGCATCTCTGTCCGACCAGAGGAACATTCCAAAGGCAGTGAGACAGGCTGCCGTCGCCATAGCACCGGCAAGCCATTTCCATATTGTCCGGTAACGGAATAGACGCCTGTCAATATTCTTCCACACCCGCTTGCCGATAGCCTCGTCAGCAGAGTTTTCCACAGTAGCGGAATTCCATTGCTTTCTTGTGTATTCGTCGAAATCCATATTATGTCTATCAAGAAGTTGATACAGATGTTCTAAACAGACATAAATACACAAAAAGAAAGGGCTGCACCACATCGGAACAGCAGTTTTCAAGAAAAAAATTAAAGATTTATGAATATGAGGAAGAGAGGCAGGTTAGTCTTAAGAAACTTTAGGGCGAGGTTTATATTGCGTTGCACGCCCTTCTCTGTTATTCCCATAACTCCGGCTATCTCCCTTATGGACATTCCGTCACGCCGGCTTAGAACAAAGGCCTCTCTCTGCCTCGGCGGCAATTCCGTGACAAGTCGATCAACGGCCTCACGAAGAAATCCGGCATCAATACCTCCCTCTATGTCATGATAAAACTCCGGGCCGGCTCCGTCGATGAAGTCAGCAAGCGATTCGGCAGTAAAGGAATGCCGCGCACGGTTGAATATGAGATTGCGTGTGACAATGAAAAGGAATCCGTCAAAGTCTTTGCCAGCATCGACCTTTGTCCGGTTCTCCCATAGTCTGATGAACACCTGCTGCACGACTTCTTCTTGTTCATAAGAGTCCTTGATGTACAGTCGCGTGAAAGAAAGCACTTTACGCCAATACCTCTGGTAAAGCGCCTCAAAGGCCACTCGATCCCCATCTCGGAAACGGACTATCTCGTTCTTCTGCACATCAGCCATTGCATTCTTTCTTGATACGGCCTCAAATATAGGCAAAATATTGCATTATTATAATGGCTCGTGGAATAAAGAAAAGAGCCCATACTTTTCAAAAATGTGGGCGAACAATTGTCCTGCGGGATTGTTGAAAAATAAAAAACTTTATACATTTGTGCCGGGTTTCGCCCGGCATTTTCTTTTTCGTGCCGGAAAACAATGTGAACTTACAATCAATTTTGATGGGGAGAGGTATCGGACATACGCAGTTTGAGGCGGTGTACACGCAGTATTACGCGCGGTTCGTGATAATCGCGCGGAGGTATGTGCGTGATGTGGCCGTGGCGGAAGACATAGTGATGGAGAGCTTTGCCTCGTTTTGGGAAAACCGGGAGAGGATCGCCTTGGAGACAAATCTGCCGGCCTACGTCGCCACCTCAGTCCGTAACAACTGCCTAAACTGGCTGAACGCCCAGACACTCCACCTCGCGAAACTGCATGATATTCATAGCCTCCAAACCCGCAACATAGTGGCGAGCATCCGCTCACTCAATGCCTGCGACCCTCAGCGGCTCTTCACCGACGAGATACGCGCAATTGTTGAGTGCGAGATGCTCACCATGCCGCAGGTCACACGCCAGGTCTTCGAACTCAGCCGCTTCTACGGAAAGACCTATGCCGAAATCGCCGAGGCCCTCGGTATCTCACAGCGCCGCGTCACGTCCGAAATGCAGCGCGCTCTCGCCATCATGAGAAATGCCCTTAAGGATTATTTTCCGGTCTCTCTTATTCTATGGATGCTGAATGTCTCATAGCTCCTGTTCATTCTCTCTCACAAGTACTTGGGCCTTTCTCGGATATTAATCTCTGGATGCAGTCAAAAAATTTTTTCAAAATACTGTAAGCCCCCACCCTTTATTTGTTATATATAAGCACCTCGGAAATATTGTTCAGTATTTTCGAGGATAGGTTCCTTTTTGAAGAAGGATTGTACGTGACTGATGAAAAAAGGAACATGGTTCGAAAAGACAAACAATATATATGGACAAAAACTTACTTATAGACTATATGCTATGCCGGACGACACCAGAGCAAGAAAAGGCTGTTCTCGACTGGCTTGACGCGAGCCCTGAGAATCGCAGGGAGATGGACTCGCTGGACGAGACCTTCAACGCAATGGTCCTGCATGCTCCTGTGGCTGCGGCTAATGGAGCCTCCCGCGAATATGCATGGCAAGAAAAGGCCGGCGGACATGCCGGGGCGCACGCAGATGGGAACGGGACGAAAAAGATCTGGAAGGTACGCCGTCTCGTGCTTCGCTATGCGGCCGTCGCCGCTGCCTGCGCGGCCCTTGTTTTCGGGGGCGGTTACCTTTACAGTTCCTGGAAGATTTCCCGGTTCGCGGAGCAGACCCTTGCGCTTAGTTCACCTGCCGGGCAGACGATAAGTGTCACTCTCCAGGACGGTACCAAGGTCTGGCTCGCTGGAGGTTCCACGCTCGAATATCCAGTGGTATTCGCCGGTGGGGAGCGCCGCGTAAGCGTCTCGGGCGAGGCAATGTTCGACGTCACGCACCGCGATGACGGCCAGCCGTTTGTTGTGAGTACCTTTGCCGGAGACGTGGAGGTGCTCGGGACCAAGTTCGATGTGCTTGCAGAAAAGGAAACAGGGACGTTCTCGACGGCCCTGCTCCTAGGGAAAGTGCGTATCTCGAACGAAACCGAGGAGGTCGTCCTTGCTCCGGGGCAGATTGCTGAACTCAGGGACGGACGGCTGCATACCGATGAAATGGCGAGCGCGGACGACTACCTGTGGATAGAGGGAATACTATCCCTCAACACCCCGTCTTTCACGAAACTCGCGGCGAGACTTGAACGGATATACGACGTGAGGATAATGACGGAGTCCTCCGAACCTGTTGTCAAGAACAGGGGAAAAATACGCACCGCTGACGGCCTTGAGCATGCCCTGCGCCTTATCCTCGCCGGCACAGGACATTCATTCGAGATAGACTACGAAACCAAACAGGTGCACATTCGATAGTCCATGACATACGTGTCCTGACGGCATTCATACGCATGGCAAACATAAGCATACCGCACCCTGTCGGGTGCCGAAACAAAAAATTCACATAATTAAAAAACAATGACAGTAACTAACTACTCGCGCGGAAGACGGATACAACTCTTCACCGCGCTTCTCTGCACACTGCTGCTCTTTTGCGGAACAGCTACGGCCCAGAGTGTCACCGTTTCCATCAATAGGAAGGAGACGACTCTCAAGAACTGCATGGACGACGTGGAGAGACAGACCAGCTACCTCTTTGTCTATGACGAGAGCTGCGACCTCTCTAGAAAGGTGACGGTCAAGGTCAAGTCAAAGCCGCTCCGCAGCGTGCTCGACCTGATTTTCGAGGGCTCGGGCATCAGCTACAACATCTCCGGGAGCAACATCGTTCTCGAAAGCCGGCAAGACACGGTGAAGGGGGAATCTCAAGCTTCGGCGACAGCCTCGCACATTCATGGGCATATCACTGACTCCAAAGGCGAGCCTGTCGTGGGCGCCTTCGTCTTCATCAGCGGCACGCAGACCGGGACGAACACCGACATTGACGGCGCATATTCCCTGGACATTCCGCAGGACATCAAGTCCCCGGTGATTTCAGTCAGCTGCATCGGCTACAACACCGTCCAGATGAAAGTCGGCTCGTCGGAGAACATCGACATCACGCTCAAGGACTCGATTGAGTTCCTCGACCAGGCTGTCGTCATCGGCTACGGTACCCTCGACCGCAAGGAAGTCACCAGCTCAATCGCCTCCGTCTCTGCTGACGAGATGATGAAGGGTGTGGGCGGTGCGGACATTACAAAAGCCCTTCAGGGCAAGATTTCAGGCCTTGTCATTGGCCAGACAAAGTCTGTGAATGATTCTCCCGTAATGCAGTTGCGAGGAATGGCTTCCATCGCATCAGGCCAGCAGCCTCTCGTGGTGATAGATGGTTTCCCTGGAGGCGACATCCGTTCCCTCAATCCTGAGGATATCAAGTCAATTGACGTGCTTAAAGATGCTTCTGCCGGTGCGATTTATGGAACAAGAGCTGCAGCAGGTGTCATTCTCGTGACCACCAAAAGCGGGACGAATACGGAAGGCCGGTTGAATGTCACGTATAGTGCGGACCTCCTTTATAAACAGGCTTATAGAAAACCGCAGGTGCTTACAGCAGAGGAATATGTGAAGTACGGAGTCGGAACGGACTACGGATACAAGACCGACTGGTGGAATGAAGCAATAAACAAAAAGAATTTTTCACACAAGCACAATCTGTCCTTGAATTTCGGAACTGAAAAGGCAAGTGTCTATTCTTCATTCTTTTATGAAAAGCAGGACGGCATCGCAACAGGAGAGTGGAGACACGATTTTGGCGGCAGGATAAACTCCAAATTCAATCTCCTCAAAGGATGGCTGGAATTCAGAGCCAATATAGATTATCGTCAGGCCAAACGCAACAAGCAGGGCCCGTATTTCGGTCAGGCATTGCTGAACAATCCTACCAGGTCGCCTTATGACGAAACCACGAGGTCGGGTTACAATGTCTGGATAGGCGAAGAATATGATTACAACTTCATTGCCGATGCAGCCTTGTATGACAGCAATTCTCTGGACAAGTGGTTCAAGCCGGAAATTATGGCAAAATTGAATATTCTGCCTGTTGAGGGACTTTCATATCAGCAATCAGTCGGATATTCTACTTTCCAATACGAGGATCACGGATACACCTCTATGTACCATCGAGCAAGCATCGTAAACAATGTAAACGGGTCTGCCTCATTGGCATTTGCCAAGAATGAGAGGCTCAATACCGAAGGCTATTTCTCCTACGACAGAAGTTTCAAGGGAGGACATAAGGTCAACGCTGTTCTTGGATACTCGTACAACCGTTATGACGGAGAGAGATTTTCAATGTCAAACAGCAACTTCTCTGTTGACGGAATCAAATACTGGGATATCGGAAAAGGATCTTACCTGAACGACGGCCTTGCTTCAATGAGTTCGGAAAAGAATATAACGGAGAAACTCCTTGCATATTTCGTTCGTGCCAACTATTCTTATAACAACAGGTATATGGTTTCAGCCACATATCGTCGTGAGGGCTCGTCCAAGTTCGGAAAGAAGAACCGCTGGGGAAATTTCTGGGCAGTCTCTGCAGGTTGGGCTATTTCAGAAGAGAAATTCCTGAAAAATGTGAAATGGATCGATGAACTCAAGCTCAGGGCAGGTTATGGAGTTACCGGAAACAATGATTTCGATGCTGCATATTCAGGCAATTTCATCGGGGCTGATGAAAACAGATGGCTTCTTGAGAACGGTGAGTGGAAATATGCCTACGGAAGAAGCGAGGATGTGAATCCCAACCTCGGATGGGAAGAAAAGGCAGAGTGGAATGTGGGTCTTGACTTTTCGTTCTTCAAAGGAAGACTTTATGGAAAGGCCGATATCTACCGCAGGAAAATATCAAATCTGCTGTTTTATGTTATGGTTCCCCAGCCGCCTTATATCAGAGGATACCAATGGCAGAATATAGGTTCTATGGAAAACAAGGGCTGGGAGGTCGAACTCGGCGGAGATATAATCCGCAAGAATGATTTCACTTGGTCCACATCGCTCAATCTCAGTGGTTCCACGAGCAAGGTCCTGACTATGGATGGCAGCAACACCAGATGGGATGGCGGTCAGCTTCCCGGACCAAACAGTCCCGGAAAGGCTATAATCCTTGAAGAAGGCAGCACCATCGGCCAGTTCTACCTCTATGAATTCGCAGGATTCTCACCGAGCGGAGAGTTCCGTATCGTCAACAGGAACGGTCAGGTAATCCCGGCTTCCTCAAAAATCGCTGAAGACAAGAAGCTAATGGAAAATTTCACGCCGAAGTTGATGTACGGCTGGAGTCACACCTTCAAGTACAGGAATTTCGATGCGAGCATAAGTATGCATGGCTGGTATGACTTTGATGTGTATAATACCTATGCTATGACCCTTGGAATTGCGGGCAGAAACGGAGAGTGCAACGTATTGAAGGATGCCTATTCAACTTTTAGCCATATCAAGGATGAGAAGTTGATGAGCAACTACTATCTTGAGGATGGTTCTTTCCTGAAGATAGATGCCGTGACAGTGGGATATCTGTTCCCGTTGAGAAGCCATACAAAAGACTTTGTCGAAAGCCTGAGACTGTATTTTACTGCCGGCAATCTTGCGACAATTACGGGATATACAGGTCTGGATCCTGAAATCGACATAGTCGGATATGACGGAGGAATTGACAATTATCAGAATGCATATCCTATGACCAGGACATTCACATTCGGCGTTCAGCTTAAGTTTTAAGAAATCTCTGAAATAATGTCATATATGAAGAATAATCTCAATAAATTATTGATAATCACTCTATTGTCGTTCATGTATACCGGGTGTGACATAGAGCCTGAGTACTATAGTCAGGTGGCCCCGGACACTTATTATGACTCCAAGGAGGCTGTTCTGCAGAGGTTTGCCAGACCGTTCACTCACGCCAGGTGGACTTTTGCACAGGATGATGCTCCTTTCATCCTTCAGGAACTGACAACGGATGCTTTCTGCTCTCCTGTAAGAGGAACCCAGAATGCAGACAAGTCAAGTGAAGATTACAAAATGCATTACCACGATTTCCCTGTTCACTTCGGAGCAAGCTATCAGGTGTATATATCCAGAATGGCAGGTGTCGCAAGATGCTGGGCGGCCATAGATGACCTTTCGGAGGTTGATTTGTCAAGATTCGGAATTTCGGATGAAACCTGGAACAACTGGGTTGCTCAAATCACCGCTATGGCTGCTCTGTACTATCTGGAAGCGTTTGACTGTTTCGGAGGACTTCCTCTGTATGCGGAAAGCGCCGAGTTTGAAAAGCCTCGTTCTTCGGCAAAGGAGACATTTTATTTCATCGAGGGGCTTTTCAAGAAGGCCCTGCCTGACCTTGAAGCAAAACCTGTTTTGGGCGGTCAGGAGTCCGGTTATATCAAAAAGGCTGCTGCTGCCTTGGGACTTGCACGGCTGTATTTCAATGCGAATGTCTATATCGGTGAGGATATGTACAAAGAAGCTGAGATGATTTGCCGGGACATTATTGACTGCAAGTATGGACAATACGACCTTGAGGAGGACTGGACAAAAATATTCGGTTTTGAAAATCAGAATTCAAAAGAGATAATATGGTCTATACCGAGTGAGCGTGCCCAGTTGGAGACAGATGCTTACTATCTTTGGTCACGTCAGATGCCTGCCAATATGAACAATTACTTCGGAGGAATTGTCAGCTCTTCCGGGGAAAACAAAATCTGCCTCACGCCGTCAAAAGATGCTAAAGGAAATCCTTATACTTACAAATTGGGTTCTCCTTTCTCCAAATTTGAGGATACCGATGTCAGGAAGAAGCAGTACAGATATCTGGGCAAAGGAAAATACGAAGGTATGTTTGTTTATGGCAAGCTGGAGAATCCTGACAACCCTGCCTGGAAAGTCGTCGGAACTCAGGAATATTACGGAAAGACTCTTGAACTTGTAGACTGTGTAGCAAGGCTGTCTGAAGGTGGAACAAAGTCAGATATGAATTCCGGAGAGGAAAATTCCGGAGTGAGAATGATAAAGTTCTCACCGAGGCCGTCCGCAAACGAGAGTTCCATTCTTTTCAATCCTGACATTCCTCTGATGAGACTGACAGAGGCATATTACATACTTGCCGAATGCAAGATGAGGGAAGGACAAACTGGTGAAGCTGCAAAACTGATAAACAGGGTGAGGTCACGGTATTTTGCTGATGGCAAAGATCCGAATCCTGTTACGGCTGCCAATCTTGACAAATGGAGAATGCTTGACGAGTGGCTGATAGAGTTCCTGGGTGAATGTCGCAGAAGAACTGACCTCATCAGGTGGAATGAGTTCATCGAAGGTGAATGGTGGGATCACACTCCGGACGGCTCCATCAACAAGCATAAGAAGTTGTTCCCAATTGCTGATTATATACTTGATGCTTCGGATATTATAGATCAAAATCCGGGTTACGACAAGAACTGATTTAAATCTGACGCGATATGAAGAAATCGATTATTCTATTTTCATTCTTTGCTCTCATCTTTTCAGCCTGTGACAGAAATCTCTATGGGGTCAAGCCTGATGAAGGTGGGGAGAATTCAACTACTCTTGAAAAAACCGCATTCACGAGAGGTGTCAACCTTTCCGGTTGTTTCGATGTTACTCCGAGTGCGGATGCCGGTTCAATCTGGATGGGAACAATCACTGAAGATTCATTTACCAATCTCCAAAGCCTGGGAGTGGATGTGGTCAGGGTTCCTATGAACATAGGCCGCTTCGACATTTCGGGAGCTCCGGACTATACGCTTGATCCGAGATTTTTCGCAAGGCTTGATGAACTCCTTGATCTTGGAGAACAATTCGGAATTACAGTCATTATTGACAACCATCAGTGGGGTCTTACTGAAACTTACACGGAAGACCGGGCTACCGGATTTATGAAAAGTTCCTGGAGGCAGATAGCCGAGCATTGTAAGTCAAGAACATCGAGGGTGGTCTATGAACTCAAGAATGAACCGGACGGACAGTGGTGGAGCGACCATTGGCACGAACTCCAGGGAGAACTTATCGGGGAGATAAGGAAAGTGGATGACGTCCACGATATTATCGTGTGCCCGGCTCCAGGTTCCAGCTTTGAGCAAATGCCTGAGTATGAGGATGAAAAACTTATCTATACTTCACATTTTTACGGTCCGATGGTCTTCACTCATCAGGGCTCGTCGTGGAATGTCTATAAACCGCTTGGAGGGAAAATTCCTTTCCCTTATAACAAGAGTTTCGACATTCAGGCTACTGTCGCAATTGACGGCCTGACACAGGAAGTCAAAGATGAAATCCGTAACTATCCATATACAGGAACAGAGGCTGCAATCCAGACTTCACTTGACAGGGTCATTGCAGAAGCAAAGAGGCGTAAGGTAAGACTGTTCGTAGGTGAGTTCGGAGTGATGTCTTTCAGCGGGGCAAAAAAAGAAGATATCTGCTATTGGCATGAAGTCGTACGCAAGCATTTGGAAAACAATGGCGTCTCCTGGACGGTCTGGGCTTATGCCGACAGGGATTTCTGTATGTTCAATGTTCCCGGTGCGCCTCCCAAATTCCACACTGACCTCAATCTTGACCTCGTAAAGGCTCTTGGTTTTGACATTCCGCCTGCTTATGACGATTCTCCTGTTGATGAGAGCTCGTTTGTCACAAGGGTACTCTATGATGATGCCTGGGGGTGAGGGTATTATCCCTGAGTCAGACCAGAAAACATACCTGACATTTCCATACACCAATGACTATGCAAGTGGAGAGAACTGTATCAAATTCGATATTAATTCGCAATGGCTTGACTGTTCATTCTGTTTTGACGGTTTATGTGAGGATTTGGAAAAATTTGATATAAAAAGAAGTTATATCAGGTTCAAATTGAAGACTGCTTGTGAGCCGGACAATTTCAGGATAGCAGTATGGTTTGTAGATAACAAGGAAAAGTTCAGCGATGAGCAGGAGCGTCACAATTGGGTTATAAAATACGATGTGACAAAGTCTGATTTCACTCCTGACGGCGAATGGCACGAGGTAAGTTTGCCTTTGAAATATTTCGGATACAGAGGCTCTGAGGATCCTCCTTATTCTTATTCGGAAAACCATTTTACTTGGTCCAAGATAAGGGAAATAAGAATTACCAATGAGGATTTTTCTTCTATGAATGGTGTTACCCTTCTTATTGATGATGTTATCCTTACGGGGCCGGAAAACAAGTATTGGAAGCCATCAGATCCAAATCCGGATCCAGATCCTGACCCGGACCCAGATCCTGACCCGGACCCAACCCCTGGCCCTGTTGATGATGCCCAAGGTTCAATAGATGATTTTGAAGTTTTACCACAATATTAATAAACCATGAAAGAATATTTTAAAGAAAAGGATTATGCGTCTCCTGGATTTGACGTATGCGAGGTATTGCCGGGCAATGTTATATGCACAAGCGGTGACATTGATGCAAGCGGTGACATTGATGATCTGAGTGTGGGAGAAGAGTATGAATTTTAATCAGGAAAACATTATGAAAACACAACATCTTTATTTTGCTGCATTTGCAATTCTGTTTGCTTCATGTGCTAAACAGGAGGCTGAAATGAGTCCCGTACAGTCTGATAATGAACTGAGAACATTTGTGGCTGATTTTGAGCAGACAAAGACAAACCTTGCACAGGACGAGGCAGGTGTTTACAGGAAAATGATTTGGAGCGCAGGAGATAAGGTCGGAATTTTCGACGCTTCAGGGGTGCCTCAGCCGTTTGAAACTAAAACTGGAGGTGCTTTTGCTACCTTTACCGGTTCAGCAACTGCTCCTACCGATTCATGGTATGCATTCTACCCTTACAGTGCAAAGGCAACAAAGGAAGCCCCCTATCTTCTTTCTGCCATTCCGGAAATCCAGTATGCAAAGAAGGACGGAGTTTCAGACAATGTTACTCTTCTTGTGGCAAAGTGTGCGGCAGATGAGACTACACTGTCTTTCAAGCACGCTTGCGGACTTGTCAAGATTGACCTTCCGGTGGACTGCATAAGTGTGACTCTTGAAGTCCTCAATCCTGACAATTTGTGGACACAGCCTTTGTCCGGCGGAGTTAAGGTCGATGTCGGGGCCCCTACAAATTCTTGGTCAACCTTGCTTTGCTACACTAGCGTTACTCTGGTAGGTGAGAATGGCGGAAATATTCCTGCAGGAACGTATTATCTTGCTGTCAAGCCTATTGATTTTGCTGGTGATGTCCTTCTCTCCATCAGGAATGCTGAAAACAAGATTTACGTGAAGAAAAGAACGGGCTTTACTGTAGGTGCAGGTCAGATAAGACCTATCACAATCAATCCGGGTTGGGTTGAGGATGACGGTCTCAACTTGTTCTCGGAAATGGGTGGAACAAGCATATACGGATATGTTGCAGGTAATGCTTGGGATTCTCCGGAACCATTGCGTACCACAGATGAAAACCAGCCGAAAATCTATGGAACACAGGGAACTAAGATTGAGTATAGTTCGGATGCAGCATGGTCTGGACGTGTGGGTCTTCATGGCGGAGCTGGATGTGCTGACTTGACCAATTTCATTGACAAGGGGTATTCAGTGGAATACTTTGTGAAATTCGACGAGTCAATGCTTAAGAACGACAGACAGCTTGTATTCAGACATTGGTTTAAAAATAATAGCACCGCTTGGGAAACAACATACGATGAATGCAATATTATCAGGTATAACCATGGCTCCTATCCTTCCACCCTCGGAATCCAAGACACTGAATGGCACAGAATCTCGTTCCCACTCACTTCAACATTGATGCGAGACGGTAACTTGGTATGGCAATTCATCATCGACCCTAATTTCACTGATGATGCTCAGGCCACTGCTGCAAAGGGTTCCATATTCTATTTCGATGAAATAAGACTTGTTAGGAAGACTCCTACTGAATAATAGTTGCAATCTGTGTACATAATGAATAGGCATTATGAAGAAACTTCTGTTTTCAATGACATTGTTCTGCGTGCTCTCCTGTACGCAGAACAACGTCCCCGTATATCTGAATGAGGATGCAGATATAGAGGATAGGGTTGAGGATGCCCTGTCAAGGATGACGGTCGAAGAGAAACTCGGCATCATTCACGCCCAGTCCAAATTTTCGGCAAGAGGTGTTCCTCGTCTGGGAATTCCCGATATATGGATGGATGACGGGCCTTCTGGGGTGCGTGAGGAAAGTTTCTGGGACGACTGGGGCGGAGCCGGATGGACCAACGACTCCTGCACCGCTCACCCTGCCCTGACCTGCCTTGCAGCCACATGGAATGAGGAAATGGCTGCCCTTTTCGGCAAGAGCATAGGAGAGGAGGCACGCTACCGCAACAAAACCACCCTGCTCGCTCCGGGAGTGAACATAATGAGAACTCCTCTTTGTGGACGCAACTTCGAGTATATGGGTGAAGACCCTGTGCTGGCTGGTAAGATGTGCGTACCTTATATTCAGAATCTGCAGAAGAACGGTGTGGCTGCCTGTGTAAAACATTTTGCCCTGAACAATCAGGAGGCTTACCGTCACAGCGTGAATGTGGTTGTGGATGACCGTGCCCTTTATGAAATCTATCTTCCGGCATTCAAGGCGGCAGTTCAGGAAGGCAATTCCTGGACCATTATGGGTGCCTACAATAAGTATAAGGGCCAGTATTGCTGTCATAATCAATACCTTCTGAATGATATCCTGAAAGGGGAATGGGGCTATGACGGAGTGGTGGTTTCTGACTGGGGCGGAGTCGAGGATACCTGGGAGGGCATTCACAACGGTCTCGATATGGAGTTCGGAACAGGTTCCGACGGACTCTCCAACCGGGGAGTGGACACTTACGACAGTTTCTGTCTTGCCAACCCTTACCGCTGCCTCATCCGCGAAGGCAAGGTGGGAACCGATGAACTTGACGAAAAGGCGCGCAGGGTGCTCAGGCTTATTTTCAGGACCACTATGTCCAAGGACAGGCCTTGGGGCTCGTTTGCCACGCAGGAGCATTATGATATTGCCCGCAAGGTGGCGGAGGAAGGAATAGTTCTTCTTCAAAATGAGAATGAGGTGCTGCCGCTCCGCCTTGACAAGAAGCCTATTATTCTCGTGACGGGTGCGAATGCTTTCTGGCAGCACGCAAGCGGAGGCGGTTCATCCTATCTTAAGACCACCCACGAAATCTGTCCTCTTGACGGACTGAAGGAGATTGTCGGAAACAGGGCGGAAATCCGTTTTGTCGAGGGGTATCGTCCTTTTACCGGAGAATATCCTGACTATGTCGCTCCATTGAGGGAAGAAGCTGTGAAGGCCGCTGCCGAGGCTGATTACGTCATTGTCTTCGGCGGCCTTAACAAATGGGGCCATCAGGATTGCGAAGGAGTGGACAGGGATGAATACGGGCTGCCTTTTGCCCAGAACGAACTCATTGAGGCTCTCTCTCAGGTCAATGACAATGTGATAGTATCCCTGACTACGGGTACCGCCGTGGCAATGCCGTGGAAGGATAAGGTACAGGCCATACTGTACAACTGGTACATAGGTTCTGAGGGTGGTCGTGCACTTGCCAATATCCTGACAGGCGCAGTGTCTCCTTCGGGAAAGCTTCCGTTTACCATTGCTGAGAGACTGGAGGACTATGCTCCACACGCCCTGGATGCATATGATAGCAAGAACAGTGGCGACGTTGAATACAAGGAGGGTATTTTTGTCGGTTATCGCTGGTTCGACAAGGAAGGTGTCAAACCTCTTTTCCCATTCGGTTATGGACTTAGTTACAGTTCATTCTCTTTCGGCAGGGTTGAGGCCTCTTCTGCAACTGTCCGAATGACCAGCAGTGAGGTGGCTCCTGATTTTGCCTCGGAAAAGAGGGCATGGAATGGCAATTCCATCAAGTTCAGGGTTGATGTAACCAACACCGGCAATTGCCGTGCTGCTGAAACGGTTCAGCTCTATGTACGGGATATGGAATCCTCACTGCCTCGTCCTCTGAAGGAACTTAAGGCTTTCAGGAAAGTTTGGCTTGATGCCGGTCAGACTGAAACGGTTGAACTGACCTTGAGTGAAAAGGACCTCAGATTCTTTGATGACTCCAAACATAAGTGGGTGGAGGAACCAGGTGATTTCCAGGCTCTTATCGGAACATCTTCAGAAGATATTTTCAGCATTGTCGATTTTAGACTCAAATAAATGAATCACAAACCATTATTGATTATTGCAGCCATCCTGACCGTTTCGTGTCAGGATGCTGTTCCTTTATACAAGCAGGCAGACGCTCCGATAGAAAAGAGGGTTGAAGACCTGTTGTCAAGGATGACTCTGGAGGAAAAAATACTTCAGATGAATCAGGTTACTTTAGGTACCAATCTGAATCAGAACAATATAGGAGGGGAGCCGGTCGAACCTGTTCTCGGAAGTTACATTACCTACACTGCAACTGATCCGACTGAAATCAACCAAATGCAGAAAAGGGCTATGGAAGAGACCAGACTCGGTATTCCAGTCCTTTTCGGATTTGATGCCATACACGGTTTCAGAACTGTCTATCCTATACCTTTGGCACAGTCCTGTTCGTGGAACCCTGAGCTTGTAGAGAAGGCTTGTTCAATCAGTGCAAGGGAAAGCCGTCTGTCCGGCATTCCCTGGACCTTTTCACCTATGGTAGATATTGCCCGGGACGGAAGGTGGGGCAGATGTGCCGAAGGTTATGGCGAAGACCCATATACGGCTTCCGTCTTCTGTGCGGCATCGGTCAGGGGCTATCAGGGCGATGATCTAAGTGATTCCACTAAAATTGCAGCCTGTATCAAGCACTACATAGGATATGGCGCTTCGGAAGCCGGACGAGATTATGTACCTACAGAAATCTCCAGTCAGACTCTTTGGGATACATATATGCCTCCTTATCAGGCTGGCATTGAAGCCGGAGCTGCCACAGTAATGAGTTCTTTCAATACAATCAATGGCACCCCTGCTTCTGCATCACCATACCATCTGACTCAGGTGCTTAAGGAACAGTTCGGATGGGATGGAATGATAGTATCGGACTGGGATGCAGTTAAGCAACTCGCTTATCAAGGGGCCGCTGCTGACCATAAGGAATCTGCCTGGAGGGCAGTCAATGCCGGGCTGGATATGGATATGGCCGACCTGTGCTATTTCAATTATCTTGAACAACTTGTGAAAGAGGGAAAGGTCAGTGAGAAGACCATTGACGAGTCTGTCCGGCGAATACTCCGACTGAAGTTCAGGCTTGGACTGTTTGAAAACCCGTATCCTCCTGTTACGACCGCTGAAGAGAGATTCAATCTCCCCGGAGACTTTGAAGTTGTGGAACAACTTGCCGAGGAAAGTTCCGTACTACTGAAGAACAACGGTTTACTTCCGTTGGGTTCAAAGCCGGGCAAGATTGCGCTTATCGGGCCTATGGTGGACAATTACTGGGACCTTATAGGTTCTTGGGGAGGACATCCTCTGGCAGAGGATATCATCACAATCAAGAAGGCTTTTTCCGACGAATTCGGTCCTGCCAATGTTCTCTATGCAAAGGGGTGTGATTTCGAAGGGGATGACAGGAGCGGTTATGCAGAGGCTGTGGCAAAGGCCCGGCAGGCTGATGTCGTTGTCCTTTGTCTTGGTGAGAAGTCTTCCTGGAGCGGTGAGAATGGTATCCGTTCAACACTTGCCCTTCCGGCAATTCAGGAACAGCTTGCGGCCGAACTTAAGAAGACCGGAAAGCCTCTTGTCCTGCTGCTGAACAACGGTCGTCCTCTGGAGCTCTGCCGACTCGAACCTCTCGCCGACGCGATAGTGGAACTGTGGCAGCCGGGCATTTCTGGAGGCAAGCCTGCAGCGGGCATACTCTCCGGCCGAGTGAACCCTTCGGGCAGGCTCTCAATAACCTTCCCATACTCCACCGGACAGATTCCGATTTACTACAACCGACGCCGCACAAGCCGTCCGTTCATGGGCTTCTATCAGGACATTCCCCGCGAACCGATGTACTGGTTCGGCCATGGTCTGAGCTACTCGCACTTTACCTACGGCAACATACGCAAGGTCTCTGACTCTCCGCTTGTCTTTGAGGTCGATGTCAATAACGACAGCTCCCGAGACGGTAAGGAAACAGTCTTCTGGTACATCAGCGACCCTGTCAGCACCGTCACCCGCCCCTACAAGGAACTCAAGTTCTTCGAGAAGCGCCTGATTCCTGCCGGAGCCACCGCCACCTTCCGCTTCGAGGCCGACCGTCTCCGCGACCTCGGCTATGTGAACGAGAGGGGCGAGCGCTGGTTCGAACCCGGCAAATTTGAAATCCTCACCGCCGACAAAAAACTCGAAATCGAGGTCGAATAAAAATCTGTCATATTTCGTCATACAGAATAAAAAGCACTTTAACGTATAAATATAAAGTACCATCGCATATAAATGAAACGACTTTCGCATATATTCCTGTCAATCATACTCCTGTTCGTACTTGCTCCGCTTTGTTTCGGTTCGGAATATGTCCGTTCGGGAAATATTCCTTCGAAAGAGGACATCCTTTCGGAACAGTCCGTTCTCCGCTCGTTCATAGACCGTGTCTGTGGGGAGGGAATGTCGGGACGAATACTCATCGGCACGGACAGTTCCATTGAAAGCGATGGGCGTGATGTCTTTGTCATATCATCGAGGGATGGGAAACCGGAAATTGTCGGCAGCGGTGTCTCCGCGGCGACGGCGGGATTGGGATGGTATCTGAACCATTATGTTCATGTCAACATATCGTGGAACGGCCTCACCGCCGACCTCCGCGACACGGTTCTTCCTCTGCCGGAGATCCCGGAGCGCAGGGAATGCCGGGCGGAATGGCGTTACTACCTGAATTACTGCACCTATTCATACACCTGCGCCTTCTGGACGGAGGAACGTTGGATGAAGGAAGTCGATTGGATGGCTCTGCACGGGATAAACATGCCGCTGATGGCGCTCGGAACGGATGTCATCTGGCGCAATGTGCTCCGTGACCTCGGCTGCGACGAGACTGAAATATCCTCTTTCATCGCCGGCCCGGGATTTCAGGCGTGGTGGATGATGGGCAACATCGAAGGCTGGGGCGGGCCACTTCCGCAGGGGTGGTATGACCGTCAGGAAAGGCTCTGCCGGAGGGTTCTCGCAAGGATGCGCTCACTCGGAATGGAGCCTGTCCTGCCCGGCTACTGTGGGATGCTCCCGCGTTCTTTCATCGGAAAGCCAGGCTATGACGCGTCCGACACGGGACTTTGGGCGGCATTCCCTCGACCGGCATTTCTTCAGCCGTCATCGGACAAATTCGCCTCAGTTGCCGACCTCTACTATGAGGAGCAGGCGAAAATTATGGGGCGCTCGCGTTTCTACAGCATGGATCCGTTCCATGAGGGAGGCAGCGTTGAGGGCACGGACATCCCCGAGGCCTATAGAACCATACTTGCCCGGCTGCGCCGTCACAATCCGGATGCGGTGTGGGTGCTTCAGGGCTGGAACGAGAATCCTCGACGTGAGGCTCTTGAAGCTCTCGGGCAAGGGGACTGCATTGTCTTTGACCTTTTTTCCGAGGCGAGGCCGAAATGGCGCGACGGCTATTGCGGGCATGACATGATCTGGTGCATGCTGCCTAATTTCGGAGGCCGCGTCGGCCTGCACGGACACCTGTCCAAGTTGCTGAACGGCTGGTTCGATGCGGTCGAGGCCTTCCCGGAGACTATGGTCGGCATCGGCGCAACTCCCGAGGGAATAGAGACCAATCCGGTTCTTTATGACCTGCTGTTTGAACTCCCGTGGAGAACGGGGCAGCTGCCGGCAACTCGGCCAACTTCCGCGGAGAACGTGGCGACGAACGGCAACTCTGACTGTGGCAGGGACAGGAGCTGCCGCGAATGGCTTGACGGCTATGTCCTTGCCCGCTACGGAACATCCGACCCGTCCCTCATCCGTGCATGGCACAAGATTGCCGCCTCTGCGCTGGACTGCCCAACGGATCAGGAAGGCACAAGCGAGCCGATAGTCTGCGCACGTCCGGGCTGGGGACTGAAGTCCGTCTCCAAGTGGAGCACTGCGGAGATTTACTATGATGTGGCGGAACTCCGTGACGCCGCAGGCCTGTTTCTTGACGCGAAGACTCAGCTCTCCGGCAATGCCAACTATCGTCACGATCTGATTGACCTTGTGCGTCAGACTCTTACGGACTCCACGCTCTTTCTGCTGCGGAATGTCGAGGCAGCGTATAAATCCGGAGACACGGCTGCGTTCCGCTCAGGCTACAAGGCGTTCCTCGGAATGATTGATGACATTGACGCGCTTCTTTCCACCGACCCGTTCTTTCATCTTGACCGTTGGCTGGACTCGGCGGAGGAAGTCTGCGGCGAGATTACGGGTGCGACTGATGCTGACAGGGCGCTGATGGAACGTAACGCGAGGACGCTCATCACGGTCTGGGGTGACCGCCCCTCTGCCCGCAGACTGCACGACTATTCCAACCGCGAGTGGGGAGGGATGCTTTCCTCCTTCTATCTTCCGCGCTGGAAACGCTTCTTTGAGACTGTGGAACGCGGCGAGGCGCTTCCTGACGACGACGGCTGGTATGAAATAGAAAGTGAGTGGATTCTCCGGCGTGAGCGATATGCTCTGTCGGATGAACCGGCGCTTGACTGTGCCGAAAGGCTGTTTCGGAAATATTTTGGAGGCTGCTTTGAACTTACCGCATCATCCGATGTTACAGCGCTTTCCGATGAGGCGAGTGATTATGTCGCCTATCTGAAGGAGTTTCTGACAGGAACGGAGAAGCAATCGGCCGACGCGATTAAAGAAAGCCGGATTGTCCTTGACATAGACGGCGGCCTTGAGTGCGGGCCGGAAGGCTTCGAGTTCGCTGTCCGTCCCGGAGAACTTCGCATAACCGGGCGCGACCGTGCCGGGGTGTTCTACGGCATCCAGCACCTTCTGCGCCAGCTTCCGCCGTCGGTATATGCCAAACAAGGGCTTTCCGAACCGGTACAGTTGCCGCTTGGAGTCAGTCTTGATGCCCCGGAGAGTACCTACAGGGGGCTGATGATTGACGTGGCGAGGGCTTTCGTGGATGCTGAGGGACTGAAACGGCAGATAGACCTTATGGGGATGCATAACCTCAATGTCCTGCACTTGCACCTTACTGACAACGAGGGCTGGAGGCTCGAAATCAAGTCGCATCCCGAGCTCGCCGAGGTAGGCGGATTCCGCGGCGGCGACTCTCCCGTGGGGGCGCAGTACGGTCTTTGGGACAGACGCTACGGAGGCTGCTACACTCAGGAACAGATGCGCGAAATCATCGACTACGCTAAGTTCCGCAACATCACCATAATCCCCGAGATAGACCTTCCCGGGCACAGCCAGGCCATCGCACGGGTGCTTCCGGAGATCCTTTGCGACTATGCTCCCGACACCTCCCGTTCGGCGGGCTATGACACGCGCGGGGTCTGGTGCGTCTCCCGAGAGGAAAACTACCGTCTTTTGGACGACATAATCTCGGAAGTCGCGGCTCTCTTCCCGTCGGAGTACATCCACATCGGCGGCGACGAGGTCGGGATGAAGGGCTGGCTGTCATGCCCTCACTGCTCCGCTCTCATGAGGGAGAGGGGATTCACCGACCCGAAGCAGCTTGAGGACCTGTTCATGAAGCGGGTCACCGACATCGTAAAGGCCAAGGGCAAGACACCGGTAGCGTGGTGGGACAAGGATGTGATTACCGATACATTCACCAAGGAAAGCCTCGTTTGTGCATGGCAGGACATCCCTGCCTGCCGCAACGCCATGGCTAAGGGCTACAGGACAGTCTTCATGTCGGCGTGGCATCTCTACTTCGACATGAAGCAGGGCCCGCACGACCCGGGGCAGGACTGGGGCGGCATAATCGACTGGCACAGGGTCTATGACCTCGATCTCGGACGGCTCGGAGTGACTGACGCGGAAAAATCTGTTGTCATCGGTTACGAAGGAGCGTTCTGGGCGGAGACCCATCTCCAGAACGCTCCGGAATCCCCGGACTACCTCGATTTCATGCTCTGGCCCCGCGCCGCCGCGCTCGGAGCAATGTCCTGGGGCAAGAAACTTTCGGGTGAGGAGTTCGCGGAATATATGAGGACACGACACTATCCGAGGCTATCTGCAATGGGCGTCGCGTTCCGTCTTCCGGAGCCTTCAGTGACATGGAAAAACGGTCTTCTCTCCGCTTCTGCGGAAGATGGGGAGACAATTCTCTGCATAAAGAACGGAGGCAGTCCGAAGGCTTATTACAGGCCGTTCAAGACCGCGCATCCCGAGAGTTACTCCTTTGTCGTCCATTTCGGAAGCGGCCGCAGTGTCCCGGTCAAGGCGCGGCAGTGCTGCGACACCATAGCTCCGGCATTCCGACTCAGTTCATCCCTGCCCGAAGACGGCTGGAAACCATTCTCCGGAGTCGAGGCATACAGGGACAAGGCTCATTTCTCCTCCACGCCGCACGATGGTGACTGGATTCGGATTGACTTTTCCGAACCGGTCAGTTGCCGTGAAATAGCTCTCAGGACCGGCGAAGCTCACTTTGCCAGCGGAGGCTTCCCTTACGGACGGGTCGAAGTCTCATACGATGGAAAGCATTTCCACAGGGTCGGCGAACTCATCGACGGCGGCGCCTCCATATTCCCGAAACGTCCCGTCCGCTCCGTGAGACTCGTGTGCACTTTCACCGGCAACGGACGCGACCTGACGATACTCCAGCCCATAAGGGTATATCCCGTTTTGACGGAATAATGAAATATATGTTCCCGAATAATTCCGGATATTGATAATATGTAAATGTATATAGATAAGACGATTCTATCATGAAGCACAATTTTTTAAAAGCGACTGCGGTTCTTGCAGCGACGACTTTTTCTGTGATTTCCTCAGAAACAATATCCTCAAAAAATCATATTTCGATGAAAAAATATATACTCACTCTCGCTTCAATTCTTTTTTCGCTCATTTTCGGAGTTTCGCTCTCCGCACAGGAATTTTTCCGCATCGCGGCACACGACTCTTCGGAGGAGTCAAAGAAATCGGCGGACATAGTCTGCACCGGAGAACACGACGAACTCACGATTCAGAAGGTTCTGGATGGTTTTGACGGCACGAAGACCCGGGGATGCCACATCCTTTTCTACGACGGGAACTACAATATCGACGGGTTTTACACAGACCCGCGTTTTCCGATGCCGACCGCACTTAGGGTCCGCAAGACTGCGGGTGTGGTGCTGCGCGGAATCGACGAGAGCAGCCTGCGCAAGAATTCCGGCGTGCTCTTCAACGTGCGTCCGCAGGCTTACGAGGGGATTGCCCCGTCTGTTCAAATGAATGTGATTGCGTGCTCGAATGACAATATGTATAACACGAATCACTTGACAATAAGGAACTTGTCTATAACACTTCCGGATATAAACCATAAGGTGATATGCATCAACACCTTCTATGCGGGAGCGGCGATACTGGAGAACATACGCCTGTCCTCAATCGGCTGCGGCCCCGGAAAGATGCCGGTGGAGGGTTCCGTGGGCGTGCGCGGGTCGAACATAAACCCTAACGGCGTGGGGCATCACTGGAACGATGTTCTCGCTGACGGGTTTTATGAGGCGTTTCAGATTGGCGGCGAGCATCTCGTGGCAACGAATCTTCTGGGCTACAGGAGCTATTACGGCTATACTTTCGGGAACTATGACGTGGTGGAGCAGTCGAAGGCCTCCGGCTGGTACGGAGTGTGGGAGCACCCGATTACACTGATAAACTGCAGCGAGGAAGGCTGCGCGTCGCTTCCACTGTTCAATGTCTGCGGCGGTTCCCGCAGGCCGCATTCTAGTGGTTATCAGGTGGTTGACCTCATCTCGCACACGGTCGAGTTCAGAGAGAAGGAGAACCCTACTCTCGCCCCTGTGCTTCCGGCCCGGGAGACAGTTCCGGGTTCATGGTGCGGAAACATCACTTTCTGCGGGAACAAGTTTGCCGAGAGTATGGAGAACGCAGTTGATGTGCCGTTCTGGGAAAAGGGCTCGAGGGAGCGCTTCTTCACGCGCAACTCCGCGCATTCCCTTTCGGGTACTTCCGCGGAGAGGGAGAGCTACATGCCTATGTATATGCAGCAGTACTACGACACCGACCTCGAAAAGCTCCTGATTTATAACGGTTCCGACTGGGTGGATACTATGGGCAATGCAGCAGAGCCTCTGAAGCCCTCGTTTGACCGTGCGCTCATCCCACAGCCGGTGTTCGATGCCGAGCCGGGCTATGTGGAACTCTACTGGAAGGCCTGGGAGCAGGCTTATGCTCACGTGAAATGGCAGAAGGGGCTCGTGCAGCCGCTCTATATGGACGAGGGGCTCTGGGACGACACCATCTGGATCTGGGACTCGGAGTTCATGGTGATGTTCTGCAAGTATGCCCCGAAACTTTTCCCGGGCATCCAGACGCTCGACAACTTCTATTACACTATGCTTGAAGACAGCGGCTCGTCCCTGCGCATCCAGCATCCTGACAACCCTCCTTTCTTCGCATGGGTGGAGAACGACTACTACAAGATAACCGGGGACAGGGATCACATCCGCGAACTGCTTCTCGACAAGAAGTTTCCACAACGCTACTGGGACCTTTTCCCGACTCTCTCTCCAGAGCGTAAGCTTCAGTTTGACCACTATCCCATAGCACTGAAGTACAAGGGCATAGGATATGAATGGAGCGGGATTTCGAGCGGAATGGACAACACTCCGCGCACTCGTGCAGGCAAAGGGATGCTCTGGGTCGATGCCATCTCACAGCAGGCCCTTTCCGCGCTCTACATCTCGCGCCTTGCCAAGGTGGCTGGTGACGGAGCCACGGCCCGCGAGTTCGAGAAGAAATGGAAAGAGCTGCGGAGGATTGTGAACAAGTACTATTGGGACGATTCAGACGGATGTTACTACGATATCGTGCCAGCACCTTCCGGCGAGACTGCTTCGGTGGCGGATGTTCAGGCATCCCCGTCCGCGTGGCGCACGACGGGCATCCTGACTCCGGCGTCATTTTGGCCGATGCTCGCGGAAATCCCTTCGAAGGTTCAGGCAAGGCGCATGACCGAATTTGCCCTGCGTCCCGACAAACTCGGAGGAGAGGTCCCGTGGGTGACCGTCTCGCGTGACGACCCGTACTTCGACGCGAATGACGGCTGGTACTGGCGCGGCTCTATGTGGCTCCCGACCGCCTATATGGGTATCAAGGCATTGGAGAAATATGGTTTTCAGGAGGCCGCTGACACCACGGCCGAGAAGGTTCTCTCGTGGATGCTCCGCACCTACTGCGACTATGAACCGCACACAATCTGGGAATGCTATTCCCCGACCGCACCGACCCCGAGCAGCAACCACGGCAAGCGCGTCCGTCCCGACTTCTGCGGCTGGTCGGCCCTCGGTCCAATATCCCTCTTCATCGAGAACGTCCTCGGCTTCCACGACATCGACGCCTCCTCCCGCACCGTCCGCTGGGACATCCGTCACGACTGCCGCCACGGCCTGAACAACCTCACTTTCGGCGACACGACCACCGATCTCCTCTACGACCCAGCAGCCTCCACCGTTACCATTCGTAGCAACAAGCCCTACTGCCTTATCCTCAACGGCAAGTCCCACCGCATCCGAGCCGGAGTAACAACGATTTCTATCTGAACAATTCAGAATGAGACCCGAATCTTATTAACCTTATCAGGTTCTCATTTTCATCGTTATAGTAGAGCAGTTCCGATTTTTTTCGTAGATTTGGGGATTCGTTGGTGAACTTAGAAGATTAATAATCATTACAGATGAAAACCAGAAACATTCTTATCCTATGCACGGCATTTCTCGTGAGCATGCCAAGTGCTGATGCCCAGTCATTTAAAGACGGTCTCAAAAGCCTCGGAGACAAAATCGGCAAACAAATCGTAAAGACGACCCAGTCTGTCAAGAACCAGACAACCACCAGCAAACCGACTACCAGCAAGCCGACCACTAGCAAGCCGACCACACAAAAGCCAGCCGCAAGCAAGACGTCCGACAGGGACAAAGCTCTTCAGAAACAGTACGATGCAATGATGGGAAATGTTCCTGAAATGGAAGATGAAAAACCGACCGTGAAACTGCCGGATGAGCACACGGCACTTTTCGCTCCGCTCGGATATCCTGTAGAGGCAGCATACGGAACACTTACGGTAAAACCAAGCATGCCGCCTCAGAGCCCTGATGCCCAGGTGAACTGGTCCGGAAAACAGCCGAACATCTTCAACTTGAACAATAAGAGTCTGGTGGATGAGTTCCTCCTGCTGGATGACTGCTTCAAAAACGGATATTTCAAGACTCTTACTCCGGCACACGCGCGATATGAAAATGTAGAAGGAGAACTCTATGCACGTGCCAACGAGTTGAACAAACTTGTAGAATTGATGGGAGAAGCCAGAAGCGAGTACGGCAGCGAGTCTCCTCAATGGGTAATAAACGGATTGCACGACAAGATCGCGTCCATTCTCGAGGGCGATAAGTATAAGACTCTCATAAAGAGCTCAATATCACCGTTTTTCACTGTCAAAGGGCTCATCAATGACGAGACGAAGGAGTATTTCCAGAAACATGGCGGATATGAGAACGCGACCAAGGTGACCATGACCAAATGGGATCCGAAACCTGTAAAACAAAGCATCTCCACTTCAGGATCAAGCCAGAGCGGAACCATCGTAAGTGAGAACGCTTCCGGAGCAACCGTTGACATCGGCGGCATCATCTACGTAGTCCACGCAAGTAAGGGTTTCGCCTTCGCATCCGAGGCCGTGAACACCGCTGTCGCAGGCAAGGACATCGTCATGCCTGACTATATCAATTACAAAGGCAAGAGAATCCCTGTCACGGAAATGCGCGGTGATATTTTCTGGGGTAAACATATAAAATCCATCAAACTGCCGTCAACATTGACAGAAATATCGAACGCCGCACTCAGGGAGACCGACATCAGCGAGATTGTGATTCCGGCATCGGTGAAAATCATTCAGGGTTCAGCCTTTTATGGTTGCAAGAATCTGAAGAAAGTCGTTTTCGAGAGCGACAAGATAGATGAACTGCATGGATGTTTCCAGAACTGCACCAGCCTCCAGACCATCAAACTCCCCCGGTATGTGGGACTTACAAGTTATGAAATGTTCAGCGGCTGTACAAATCTCACGAGCGTGACTCTGCCTGAGAACCTTACAGAAATCAAAGACGGAACATTCGAGAACTGCACGAAACTCACTACCATAAATATTCCTGCCAGTGTAACCAAAGTCGGCAGTCACGTATTTTCCGACAGCGGTGTGGTTTCCCTCGACCTTTCACACGTATTGGAAATCGGAGAATTCACATTCGACAATTGCAAGAGCCTCAAGAACTTGAAATTGAATTCCAAACTGAAGGATGACTTCCTTATGGAAATTTACCCGGACATGATGACCTGTCCTTACATGCAGGTCAAATGGGAGAACAACCAGTATGTCTATCCTGCAGGACTTGAATTTGTAGATACCGAATAAAAACGAATCCTCATGACCATGAAAGATACAGCTAAATATGTGATTATGACAATGTTGTCAATGGCGGCCATCTTACTGCCGCTGACGACATCAGCACAGGACAAACCGAAAATCAAAAGCATTGACCTGGTCATTCCGGTCCCGAAACCGGGAACGGACCTTTTTGACGCGCGTGAGGTGCAGCCGACTTCGGCGACTACCGAATATGGCGACCTGGCCCCTACCGGAGATATTCAGCTTATGGAGGCGGATTATATCGGCGATTTCGTGGAGAAAGACGACGGCGAGATGCTATTCAAGAGCGGATTCGAGTATAAAGCCGTATTCAAGGTGATGATAAATCCGAGCGGAAAATACCAGACGGATTATTATTTCAAGAATAATGACTATGGTATCGACGGCAGCAGGATTAAGATTACCGTAAATGGAAAAGAGGCGAAAGTGAAGCCAAGCGCCCCATATTTCATAGATATAGAGACGAGGGTTTTCGTAGGAGAAGGCGGGGCCGGATCTGACAGAGAAGCCGCGCTGAACATGAAATCAGATTATGAACTGAACAAAGACTCTTACCGCAGGTCGCGCAAGGCCTACTCCATCGACGAGGCCAATGCCCTCAGCCCTGATATCAATCCTTGGCCGCTGATTGTCATCAACGATTCGTATGATCCGCGATTCTATGCCAATGACCCGGGAGAATTCAAGGGGCAGAATACCATGCGCGTGACCAGGATAATAGTAGATACTGACAGTGAATTCATCCAGAGTTGCGCAGCAGGCGATGTAAACAACTCCATACAAGGAACTTACAATATCCGTGAAGTATGGCTGAGCCCGAAAGTGGACGCTACGGAATTCATCAGAACCATCTGTAGTGCCTATCAGGGTGACAGGGATTTTTCAACAAGTATCTACCATCCGTATCACAGCTACTTGTGCCAGAATAAAAGGGCAACGATATTCATTCCGGAATCAGAAGCCGACAAGGTAATGAAAATGGTCACCTGGAGAACCTGGTCTTACCCTATATTGTTCACGATAAAGACATATCAGGGTGACGTCTTTTCCGCCCAGAAAGCCGGAGCCGATGCCGCGAGACCTTTCTGTACGCATCATGTCTTCACGGAAAAAGTAGCTTCCCCTGACAACATTTACAAGGATTATTCATGTAAGAATTTCACGTCGTACTATTATTCATGCAAATACTGCGGAAAATGCGAGCATAACCCCGCGCATACTTTCGAGATAAAATATACGGATTTTGATTACCCGCTGCACATATTCGAACAGCCTCTGGCCAATGACCAGGCATATATAGGCAAAAACTCCGCCGGACAGCACGTATGGTGGTACAGCTGCATCTGGTGCGGCATGTCAGAAGGATATGACCAGAAGCACTTTACGAAAGTCGCATGGAAAGCGACCGGAAATGAAATGGGTTATGAAGACTTCAGGAAGGCCATGGCTGAGCAGGCAGAAGGTTTCGAAACTGAGGCAAGACTTACCACGACCACGCAACCGGGAACGTTCATCCTGCCATACAAGTCAGACGCCAAGATGAGCGCCGCGTTCCAGAGTTCCGTAAACTTCGCATTGTGCGACAATCTCCTGGACGACATGATTCTCGGAAAAGACTACACCGTACAGGCGACATTGATCCAGATAAAATCCCTCGCGGTACGCCTGGTAGAGGAACTTCTCGACCGCGAAATCAAGCTCGGCAAGAAACAGTCCGGCGACAAGTTCGTGGCGAAATGCGCTGCACTCGGAATCAACGAAATCCCTTCGGCATCAGCTTCGGACAGCGACAAGGCCACCCGTCAGGATGTGGCTGCAATCCTCTACAAGGCATTGCGTTACATCGAAAACCAGGGTGCCTACGCCTACACTGAATTCGATAATGGACTGGACAAATACATTGACAAGAAAGACATCAGCCCGGCCGCAGAAGAGGCAATGAGCTTCATGGAGGCACTGGGACTGATTAAGGGCAAGACAGCCTCAACCATCTGTCCTAATGACATCTGCTCCATCGAACAGGCTATCGACGTGGCAGAAAAATGCACACACGCACATCAGCTCGGCTGGTATCAGGAACGGGCATGGGGAGAAGGCATCGGACGCAACGTCAGCGGTAACGTATACACAGGACCAGACGAAGGCTATTCGACATTCCAGACTTACGCACCGGGTGAAAGAGTGTGGGTTACAGGTCCGCGCATCGGCGGCATGTGGGAATTCCTGCCTATCGTGGACAGATATACCGGCAAAACAGTATATGTGAAAGCCGAATGGTACACCCCTGTAAGAAAACACGTATTCACCTCGAAGAAGACCGTCAAAACCATAGAGTTCAAAGACTACTGGGACGGAACCGGCATGTGGACAAAGTAATGGCGGAATAAAGAACGACGGGGGCGAAAACCCACGTTCTGCACCCGTGAAGAACAATCTAAAGGACGACGGGGGCAGAAAGGCCGAATTTGCACACGTGAATCAAACGACGTGTACGAAAAGGCTTGATTTGCCCCCGTAAATCTCGGGTTCATCACAGGCACAGGCGCTCTGTAACTTACCTTGTTTTCATGATGTGTACAGGGCAAACTTCAATATGATTGTGTAAGCCGAACAGCGGCAAGAGCCCGCTTATCTCAATCCCCCTAACCTTGTTGTTTTATTGGGACTCTGTCCCAAACCCTGACGCTCCGCG
>ULUV01001384.1_pt1 | contig 122509 bp, 108 predicted proteins | sample 1958921 | NCBI WGS metagenome assembly ULUV01 (sample SAMEA4835772, study PRJEB28245) | human gut metagenome | biome: gut microbiome; material: fecal sample | place: Denmark | collected 2008
GCGTATATGGCGTCATCACGACACATTACACGAACCTGAAACTGTATGCGTCAGGCGCAGATACCGGCGTGCTGAACGGCGCCATGCAGTTCGACGCCAAGAACATTGCCCCGCTCTTCAAACTCGAAATGGGACTGCCCGGCAACTCTTTCGCATTCGAGCTGGCGAGGAAAATGGGCCTTCCCGAGGCGATAATCAAGGACGCGGAAGACCGTGCAGGCGAAGAGTTTGTCGGCATTGAACGGAACCTGCGGAAAATCGCCCGCAACAGAAGAGTCCTCGACGAGAAAATCCAGAAAATCAGGAACACGGACAAGACCCTCGAAAGCATTACCGACAAGTATCAGAAGGAGCTCGAGGACATCCGCAAGATGAGGAAAGAAATTATCGACGAGGCGAAAAAAGAGGCGGAGGACATCGTGAAAGGCGCAAACCGCCAGGTGGAAAAGACCATCCGCACTATCCGCGAGAAGCAGGCTGAGAAGGCCGAGACGATAAAGGCCAGGGAGAATCTCCAGGATTTTGTCAATGCCCTGGCGGTGAAGAAGGAACAGGACAAGAAGGACCGTGACAGCTACCTGGAAGGGAAAATCCGCCAGGTGAGCGAGCGGCAGAAACGTCAGCAGATGCGCAAGGCGGGCCGTGCCGGAAGCGAGGAGCAGAAGAAGATGGAAGAGGCTGCCGAGAAGGAGAGGAAGATCAATGCTTTCCGCAGCGGACCTGTCCAGATCGGCGAGAAAGTGAGGGTGAAGGCCAATGGGATGGTGGGCGAAGTGTCCAGCGTTTCCAACAAGGCGGTTACAGTCATCATAGGCAGTATCAAGAGCAAGATGCCGCTTGATAAGGTGGAGCGGATTACCTCCAACGAATATAAAGAAGCGGTGAAAGCTGTCCCGAAGCCGGTTCAGTCCACTTCAGTGATAGACAGTTCGCTCTCGGAAAGGAAACTGAACTTCAAGATGGAACTCGACGTGCGTGGCCAGAGAGTGGGCGAGGCGCTGGAAAACGTGATGCATTATATAGACGATGCCATCATGCTCAGCGTCCATTCGGTCCGCATTATCCACGGAAAAGGAACGGGAGCGCTGAGAGAGGAAATCCAGAAGTTCCTCAGAGCGACTCCGGGAGTGGTTTCTGTCAATGATGAGAGCGTGCAGCTCGGCGGAGCAGGTGTGACGGTGGTCACCTTCGACAAATGACATTGATATACATATATTATATATGAGGGGAAGAGGAGCGCTTGGAAAACACGGAGAGGACGATGTCTGTCAGTTCCTGATAGAACGCGGCCACACGATATTGGACAGGAACTGGAGAAGCGGGCACCTGGAAATCGACATTGTGACATTGGCCCCGGATGGAATACATTTTGTAGAGGTCAAGAGTCGTGTGGCACCTGTGCAGGGTGAGCCTCAGGATGCTGTAACGGCAGCGAAACAGCAGCATATCGCTTCAGCGGCACGCAGATATCTGTCGAAGAAGTCGCCGTTATTGGGCAATGACCTCGAAGTGCTGTTCGATGTGGCTGCTGTGACGTATGATGGTGACAACGTGGAAATCAACTATTTCCCGTCCGCATTCGTGCCGATATATTATTGATGACACTAACACACACGACTTTCATAATAATATGAAGAATAATCAATATTGCGTAATCATGGCCGGCGGGCATCTGAACCGCTTCTGGCCTATCAGCAGAGAAGGAATGCCCGGACATTTTATGGACATCTCCGGAACCGGCAAATCATTGGTAAGAATGGCTTATGACAGATGCACAGGCGTAGTCCCTGCGGAAAACATCATTGTCATAACCCTTGCGAAGTTCAAAGACATCATAAAGGAACAGATTCCGGAACTTCCGGAAGAGAACCTGCTTCTGGAACCTTATGCGAGACGCACGGCACCTTGCGTTGCCTATTCCACATATCATCTGCTCAAGAGGAACCCGCATGCCGTCGTCGCCGTGACTCCTGCGGACCTTGTGATCAATGACGAGAAACTGTTCAAGGAGACATTGACCAATGCCCTGGACTATGCGGAGAAGAACCCGGTGCTGATGATATTGGGAATCAAGCCGAGCCGTCCGGATACGGAATATGGCTATATACAGGTCGTCGGCGGAAAAGATGCCTGCAACAGCCTGGAACCGGTTAAAGTGAAGACATTCACGGAAAAGCCTGATGCCCAGATAGCCGAGGTGTTCTACCGCAGCGGTGAGTTCTTCTGGAATTCAGGTATTTTCGTATGGCAGGCAGGCGTCATAAAGGAAGAAATGGAGAAGTATATCCCGGAAATCACCAGATTGTTCGACGGATGGGAAGGCGCTCTCGGCAGCTCTGCGGAGAAAGTCTTTATCGAGAGGGCATATACCGACTGCGTGAAATTGTCGATCGACTATGGAGTGATGGAAAAGACCGACCGTGCTTGGCTCTATCCTGTGCATTTCGGCTGGTCGGACATCGACAGCTGGGAGAATTTTTACTCGAGCATCAGCAATAAAGACAGCGACGGCAATATCGCAAACACGTCCAAAGTGATTCTCCAGAATGACAAGAGAAACATAATATTGACAAAAGACAAGGATAAACTTCTGATTCTAAGGGGACTGGAAGACTGTATCGTGGTGGATACTGAGGACGTCCTGCTGATATGCCCGCGCGACGACAAACAGTACAAGGAACTGGTGAACAGCACCAGGATGCCGGGATACGACAAGTACAGGTAGGCCCGACAAAATTTTCTTGGAAGTTATTGAAAATTAGAAAATTATTCGTACATTTGCAGCCCGCAAAATATGCGGAGATACGATAAAGTATTAACAAACAATTAATTATCAAACCAATGCCTGGATTAATTGGAAAAAAAATCGGAATGACTTCCGTTTTCGGTGCTGATGGAAAAAATATTCCATGCACCGTTATTGAGGCTGGTCCGTGTGTTGTTACGCAGCTCCGTACGGTAGAAAAAGATGGTTATGCCGCCGTACAGCTCGCCTATGACGAAACCACAGAGAAACACGCCAGCGCCCCTCTCAAAGGGCATTTTGCAAAGGCAGGAACCACTCCTCACCGTAAACTTGCTGAATTTGCAGCAGATTTCAAAGGAGAGCTTAAATTAGGTGATGTCCTCACCGTCGCTGACATTTTCGAAGGCGTCGAGTATGTGGACGTTATCGGTACTTCCAAAGGTAAAGGATTCCAGGGAGTCGTTAAACGCCACGGCTTTGCCGGTGTAGGCGGTGCTACCCACGGTCAGCACAACAGACTTCGTCATCCTGGTTCTATGGGTGCATCTTCTTGGCCATCACGCGTATTCCCGGGAATGAGAATGGCAGGCCACATGGGAAATGAGAGAGTGAAGGTGTTCAACCTTCAGGTTGTCAAAGTTATCCCTGAGAACAACCTTCTCGTAGTGAAAGGCTCTGTACCTGGAGCTAAAGGTTCATATGTAATGTTGGAGGATTAATTATGGAATTGTCAGTTTTGAAGATTGACGGATCTGAGTCCGGAAAGAAGGTTGTCCTCGACGAGAAAGTTTTCGGCGTTGCACCGAATGATCACGCTATCTACCTCGATGTTCTTCAGTATCTCGCTCACCAGCGTCAGGGTACCGCAAGGACCAAAGACAGAAGCGAGATTTCTTACAGCACCAAGAAACAGGGTCGTCAGAAAGGTGGCGGTGGAGCTCGTCACGGATCATTGAAATCAAATATCTATGTAGGTGGTGGTCGTGCACACGGTCCTAAGCCACGCTGCTACGATATGAAGCTCAACAAGAAGCTCAAACAACTCGCAAGATTCTCTGCTCTTTCTTACAAGGCAAAAGAGAACAAGATTGTCATGGTAGAACCATTCGAAATGGAGGCACCTAAGACAAAAGAGTTCTTGAACATTCTTTCAGCCATCAAGGCAGGCGACAGGAAAGTGCTTTTCGTTCTTCCTGACTACTCTGCCAATATTTACCTTTCATCACGTAACCTCGAGCAGGTAAAAGTTATCTCTGTCAATGAGATCAACACCTACACTGTCATGAATGCACACTCTATGGTGCTTGTTGATGGTGTTCAGGATATCCTCGCCTCAAGAGTTGCACGCTAAAAAGATTGAGAGATGGGAATTATCATTAAGCCAATTGTAACAGAAAAGTTGACGGCTCAGGGCGAAAAGTTGAACCGTTATGGATTCATTGTTGACCGTGATGCAAACAAGATTGAAATCAAGGCTGCCGTAGAGCAGATGTACAATGTTTCAGTCGCTGCTGTCAATACATTGAATTACCACGGGAAAAGAAAATCCCGTTATACAAAGGCCGGCATGCTTAGAGGCCGTATGAATCACTTCAAGAAAGCATACGTTACTCTTGCCGGAGAAGATAAGATTGATTTCTATAGTAATATTTAAGGGATAAGGCAATGGCAACAAGAAAATTTAAACCGGTTACTCCTGGTCAAAGGAACAAAGTAATCAGCGCTTTTGACGATATCACCGCCAAGAAGCCGCAGAAATCATTGCTGGAACCTCTTAAGAGCACAGGCGGACGTAACAATACAGGTCAGATGACCATGCGTTACCTCGGTGGCGGACACAAGAGAATGTACCGTATCATCGACTTCCATCGTGCTAAAGATGAGTGCAAGGCAACTGTCCTCACTATAGAATATGACCCGAACCGTAGCGCACGTATCGCGCTCGTACAGTACGAGGACAATGAGAAGAGATACATCATTGCTCCTAACGGACTTAAGGTAGGTCAGGTCATCGAGTCAGGTTCAGGCGTTGCTCCTGAGCTTGGTAACGCTCTCCCTCTTGGGGAAATTCCAGTCGGTACACTCGTACACAACATCGAGCTCCGTCCTGGTCAGGGTGGTGCAATGGCACGCTCTGCAGGTACTTACGCTCAGATTGCAGCTCGTGAAGGAAACCACGTTATTCTTCGTCTGCCTTCAGGCGAGACAAGAATGGTTCTCGTATCCTGCCGTGCTACAGTAGGTGTCGTATCGAATCCAGAACACAATTTGGAGTCTTATGGTAAAGCTGGTCGCAGCAGATGGCTCGGCAGACGTCCACACAACCGTGGTGTCGTTATGAACCCGGTTGATCACCCGATGGGTGGTGGTGAAGGTCGTGCTTCCGGAGGTCATCCGAGATCTCGTAAGGGACTTCCTGCAAAGGGCTACAAGACACGTAATCCTAAGGCTACTTCAAACAAGTTCATCATTGAAAGAAGAAAGAAATAACAGGAATTAAACTTAAGAGATTATGAGTCGTTCATTAAGAAAAGGTCCATATATCCAGGAAGCTCTGGAAAAAAGAATTCTTGCTATGAATGAAGGCGGCAAGAAGAAAGAGGTCGTGAAGACCTGGTCACGCGCAAGCATGATCTCTCCTGACTTCGTAGGTCATACTATCGCCGTTCATAACGGGAATAAGTTCATTCCTGTATATGTAACTGAGAATATGGTAGGCCACAAGCTTGGAGAGTTCGCTCCAACTAGGACTTTCAGAGGCCATTCAGGTAACAATAAGTAAAATCGCTTAATTGATCAGAAATTATGGGAAAACGTAAAAGAGAAATGGCCGAAAGACTGAAAGAGATTAAGCGCCAGACTGCTATTGCGAAGGCAAATGACGTTCCGTCATCCCCTCGTAAGATGCGTCTCGTTGCAGACACTGTAAGAGGTGTGGAAGTTAACCACGCTCTGGATCTGCTCAAGTTCTCCAAGAAGGCTCCTTCAAAGGTTCTTGAGACTCTCCTTCGCAGTGCAATCGCTAACTGGGAGGCCAAAAACCAGGACAAAGCTAAAGAATTGGACAATGGTAACGTCATCGTCAAGACTATCATGGTCGATGAAGGTCGTACACTCAAGAGAATCCGTCCTTGCCCTCAGGGTAGAGCCGGCAGAATCCGCAAGCGTTCCAACCACGTTACTATTATCCTTGACGTAAAGAAACCATCAACAGTGGAGGACAATAAATAATATGGGACAGAAAACTAATCCTATCAGCAACAGAATCGGTATCACCCGTGGTTGGGTCTCTAACTGGTGTGGTGATAATTACGCTGAGAAAATCGCGGAAGACTACAAGATCCGCAAGTACCTCGTAAATCGTCTTGCCAATGCAAGCATTTCCAAGATTGTCATTGAGAGAACTCTCAAACTTATCACAGTGACGATCCAGGCTGCAAGACCAGGTGTCATCATCGGCAAGGGCGGCAGTGCAGTGGACAAACTTAAGGAGGAACTTAAGAAAGTCACAAGCAAAGAGGTTCAGATCAACATCTTCGAAGTCAGAAGACCGGAAGTTGACGCGAACATCGTTGCAGACAGCATCGCTCGTCAGATTGAGGGCCGTGTTTCATACAGAAGAGCTATCAAGCTTGCAGTTTCTACCGCAATGCGTGTAGGTGCTGAAGGTATCAAGGTTCAGATCAGTGGCCGTGTAGGCGGCGCCGAGATGGCAAGAAGCGAAATGTTCAAGGAAGGTCGTACACCGCTCCACACATTCCGTGCTGATATCGACTATGCTCTCGCAGTAGCTCACACCAAGGTAGGTGCTCTCGGTATCAAGGTATGGATTTGCAATGGTGAGGTTTACGGAAAGAAAGATCTTTCACCTAACGCAGGCCTCGCTTCAGCATCTGCTCAGCCTCAGGGACAGGGTCGCCAGTCCCGTGGAGACCGTGGTCCTCGTCGTGGTGGCAGAGGCCGTGGAGACAGAAAAGAGAACAAAAACTAAGTTTTTGTCCTATCAATAACGAATCCCGACAGGTTTAACTCCTGCCGGGATTTTTTCTTATCCCTAAAACCATTATCTTTGTTGACATTGATTTTCAATCAAATACCCATTTAATATATGCTGAAACGGAAATTTTGCTGAGTCAGATGCGGAAATTGAAGAGATTGGTTACTGCTTCGCTCAAATTGAGAACGTTAAACTCAACTTTATCAACATGAAAACAATCAAAGTATTTGTCGCCTTATCTAATGAACTTGAACTTGAACGGTTAGAAATTGCCGACATGATAGTTCATTTAAACCGCATACTCAAGCATCGCGGAATGGAGATTGAACTTGAACCTAACGATGTGGAGAGACTCGAAAAATTTTCTGATGAGAACAAGACAAACAATTCCCACAGTATGATATTGCAGTCCTGTGAGATGTGCATAGTCTTGTATTGGAACAGTTTGGAAGACAATGTAAAGGAAGACCTTGACTCTGCCTATGCCAAACTATGTAGTGGAAATAATCCCAAGAAGGTGTATGTGTATTTCAAAGATGCAGACGACATTACTCCTGAACTCAAGTCTTTCAAGGAAAGTTTTGCTACTTCTTACGGACATTTCTTCTGCCAATTCGAGAATATTGATACAATGAAACTCAATTTTCTCCTTCAATTCGAGGCTTATCAAAATACCCTATCGGATTCTTTGCTTGAAGTGAAAGAGTCTCGTGTCGTGATTGATGGAGAATCGTTTGTGGAGTTGAGAAACATCCCTTTTGCAGGCAACAATCCAGAGTACTTGCATCTGCTCAAGCAAATTGAATCCACCAGTAACAGAGTGCTGAAATATCCCGATGACGCAGACTTTCGGCAAGAGCTTTATGACCTAGAAGAACGTCGCAAAGCAATGGAGGGTAGCCTTCTAAATACAGCAAAACTCATTACCAAACTTTCATCTACTGTCTCATCTAGCCGCTTTGCAGAAGCTATGCGCCTATTTGAGAAAGGTGATAACAAAGGGGCAAACGCCATCCTCAACCTGGATGAAATTAATCGCGATGCTGAAGCCAATGCCGCGCGCATTGAAACGGCGCGAGAACTTGAAGCAGACTCCATTGCTGCCCTGGAAGCCAATATTGATGAGTACCTGTTAAAAATCAATACTCTACGAAACGAAATGGAGACGGGATGGGTTGGTAAAGTCATTGAAGTTTACGAGAAGGCAATCAATGTGGCACGTAATCACATATCAGAGGGGAGATTTGCTGATTTGATTGTAGATTATATGTCATTTTTATCCGAAAGCAATCAGCAACATTTAGCAGGAACGCTCTTTGATGAAGCAATATTGATTTATAGGAATCTTGCTGCAGACAAGATGGAAATATGTGAATTCAAGCTTGCTGTCACATTGAATAATCATGCAAACTTTCATAAAAAAACTAAACGATTCGACTTGGCGGAAGAAGAATACGTCGAGGCTTTGGAAATATATTGCCGCTTGGCTGAAGGAAATCCATTTGAATGCTTTGACGGCCATTACATAACCACATTAAACAATCTTGCAGACTTGCATAAGGAAACTCAAAGATTCGACTTGGCTGAAGAAGAATTTGCCGAAGCATTAAAGATAAGTCGCCGCCTAGATAACAGATTTCCACAAGTCTACAAATGCAAGGTCGCTACTATACTGAACAGTCTTGCAAGCTTGCATAAGGAAACTCAACGATTCGATTTGGCGGAAGAAGAATACGTCGAGGCTTTGGAAATACGTCGCCGCTTGGCAGAAAGAGATCCAGATGAGTTCGAAAGTAAGGTCGCAGGTACTCTTAATAGTCTTGCAAACTTTCATAAAAAAACTAAACGATTTGACTCGGCGGAAGAAGAATATTCCGAGGCTTTAAGAATCTATCGTCGCTTGGCTGAAAGATATCCGGATGCATACGAAAGCAAAGTTGCTACTACTCTGAACAATCTTGCGTCCTTGCATTCAGACACTCAGAGATTCGACTTAGCGGGAAAAGAATACAGCGAGGCTTTGGAAATACGTCGTCGTTTGGCAGAAAGAAATCCGGATGCGTTTGAAAGCGATGTCACTAATACTCTGAACAATCTTGCGAACTTACATTCAGATACTCAGAGATTCGACTTGGCGGAAAAAGAATACAGCGAGGCTTTGGAAATACGTCGTCGCTTGGCAGAAAGAAATCCGGATGCATTCGAAAGCAAGGTTGCTGATGTTCTGAATAATCTTGCAAGTCTGCATTTAAAGGCCCAAAGCTTCGATTCGGCGGAAGAGGAATACGTCGAGGCTTTGGAAATATGTCGTCGTTTGGCTGAAAGGAATCCGGATGCATACGAGAACGATGTCGCTGATACCCTGAACAATCTTGCGGTCTTGCATGCAGATATCAAACGATTCGACTTGGCTGAAGAAGAATACACCGAGTCTTTAAAAATCTATCGTCGTTTGGCAGAAAGAAATCCGTCTGCATACGAGAAAGATGTCGCTGATACTCTGAACAATCTTGCTGTCTTGCAGCAAAATAAATGATATAACAAATTAGATTTCAACGAAAAATAAGCACTATATGTTGTTTTAGATTATTTATACAACACACGCAAAACATGAAAACCATCAAAGTGTTCATTGCTTCATCTAATGAGCTTAAACTGGAGCGTTTGCATTTTTCCAATCTAATGCTCAGCCTTAACCGCATTCTAAAACTGAGAGACTTGGAACTTGAAGCAGTAAAATGGGAGTATCTTGATGCCTCAATGGGCTTGCAGCATAAGCAGGAGGAATATAACAGAGAGTTGAAATCCTGCAAGTTGTGCGTAGTTTTGTTTTGGACAAAATTCGGTGAATACACAAAATGCGAGTTTGATACCGCATATTCAGAATTTTGCGCTGGACGAAATCCTCAAAGACTCTATGTGTATTTCAAAGACGCGGAGGCCATTACCCCTGAGCTAAAAGCCTTTCAAGACAGTTTTGTAATTTCATACGGGACGCCCTTCTGCAGATTCAAGAACATAGACACAATGAAACTCCATTTCCTGATTCAACTTGAAGAGCTCCTGAAAGATGACTACGGGCCTATACTTGGAGTCCGAGACTCTCTTGTCACTGTCTTTGGAAAACCATTTCTTGAACTCGCAAATATACATTTTGATTACATCAGCACAGAATACTTACAGCATCTCAATCTACACGATTCTTCATTGCTTGGGACTTCCGGTGACAAGTAAATATAATCGCTGCTGCACAGTTATCAGATATTCTGCGAAGTGCAATGAGAGCGAGATGCAATATTCGGCAGGCGCGAAGTTGCTGTGGGAATGGATTGGTCACTGATTCGCTCAGAGTAAAAACATTAAATGACAATCTATAACTATACCCAAAAATACACTATCTTTGTTGACATTGGTTTTCAATCAAATACCCATTTAATATATGCTGAAACGGAAATTTGACAAGTTGGTAGCGTCCGGTAAAGGGACCCAGCTGATATGGCTGATGGTTATATCGGCCATCGCATTGGGCGGGGCGCTGGTTTACGCTTTGGTTCGTGGAAATGCAGCCTTTGGATGGCGAGAGACATTGGCCATATTCCTCGACCCCGGCAACTTTATGCTCGGGGCAAGCAGCGGACACGAGTGGTTCGGCCTCTTTATGGCGCTGCTCAGCATTTTTCTCTTTTCCGCATTGCTCGTCAGCACATTTATCAATGTCCTTGAGAATATCGGGACCTCTGTACGTGAAGGAAAACGCAGATACAATTTCCAGCATCACATACTTGTACTCGGAAGCGGCAAGAAACTGCAGCGTATTGTGGATTCTCTGAAAAATGACAGCCGCAGCATAGTCGTAATGAGTCCAAATCCGGTATGTGCCAATAGCAAAGTGGTGTATTACAATGGCTTAAGGGACTCGCACGAAGACTTGCTTTCGACTGATGCCTCCAATGCGGATATGATTTACATAATCGGAGAAGACAATGAACCGGGCCATGACGCAAAAAGCCTTCAGGCACTCGAAATGCTTAAAGAAATATGCGCCTCAGCGACACACGATGTTTATTGCTATCTAAGTATCAATGAGACTGTTACGCAGGAGGTTTTTCAATACTATCGTCAGAATGGCGAAAGCCGGTTGCTGCTTGTGGATGTTATCAATGACTATGAATACTATGCTGAACAATTGATGGTAGGAACGGATTTTCTTCCTGTCATCAAATCAGGCGAAGACAAAACGTGTCATATAATCATTGTCGGCACCGGGAAGGCAGCTCAGTCAGCAGCATACACTGCTGCACATATTTGCCACTATCCGAGTTATACGGAATTCGGCAGAAAAACTGAGATTTCATTTGTTGATGCCGGAATGAAAACGTTCAGAGATATGCTGATCGCTTCCCGCCCGCATTTGTTCTCAATGTCCGAGTGGACTTATATGTCGCCAGATTCCAAGACCGAGATACATCATGCGGACAACGGCGATATATTGGACATCAAGTGGAACTTCATCGATGCGGCTGTCGAGTCTGTCGAAGCTAAAGATTTCATTGTCAATGTCTTGGCTGATGCTGTCAATGATGTGCGAATTATAGTCTGCGGCAAGAATGATACGGAGGTTTCTGCCCGCGTCCTGCATCTTCCTCGCGCAGCATATGATATTCCGTCGATAGCGCTTTTCCTGGAGGAGTCAGTGGCCCTCATTGACAAGGCTCATGAAACTAATATGTATGGAAATCTCGTGGTGTTCGGTCCTGCTTCAGCACATGATGACGCGCTGTTTCAGAGAAGGTCAATGCTAGGCCAGAGGGTGAACTTCATTTATGACCAGGCCTACGCTAAAGATCCGTCCAAAACAGTTGAGGAAGCGTGGTACAAGCAATCGGAATCAAATAAATTCTCTAGCATCTATTGCGCTAATGCAATGCCGCTCCGCCGTCTCTGTTACGATCTGTCTAAGCCGGACCGTCGCCCGGTCTATGAGGCGGAACACCGTCGCTGGTTGGTGTCCGAACTGATAATGGGTTATGCTCCGGGTCCAAAGACAGACAAGGCCAATTTCATCCACGCTGATATTGTCCCGTTCGATGCCCTGCCTCCATCAGAACAGGAGAAGGACAAGACCCTCATCGACAAGATTGACGAGATTTGCCGTTGAAAATATGTGCACCGCGTAATCGGCTGTGTATTAACGTATTAAGCATTTTCAGAGTTGCGAAAACCACAACTCTGATTTCGGTTAAATGCTTAATAAACAGTAACTTACAGGTTGCGCCCGCTAGTCAATGCCGGTAAACTTTTTTCAGTACGATGGTAAGCGTCTCCGCGGTTACGTATTGACGCGTTTTTAGCGGTTCCGTACTTTTGCCCATGGAAATGTCAATAACAGATTAACATGGGGAACAAAAGAAACTGGAACAACCTGCGAGTAGAGAAATCGTGTAAGTTGTTGAGGCTCTGATGGTTGTGTAAAATGCAGAAAGCCAGGTCCTATGTTTTTTAGGGTAACCTGGCTTTGAGCATTTAGTGTAATCGCTTGATTGATAGCTATTTGCCAAGGTACATGACATTCAGGTTGTTCCAAAATGCGCCCGTGTTGAGCGGAGGCATTCAAGAGGTTTCCGTGCAGTCCTGAGGCCATTCTGAATGTGACAATTTCTATCATAGTAATACGCCATACTGTTAAATAATAGCAGTATGGCGCACAGCTTTTATGTACTTTTTCCATTTGTTCTCCATGCTGATAAGTCCGAAGTAACTTTACAGACGAAACGGAAGGCAAAAGAATGTCTGTTACGCATTATAGAATAATAAAAGTACAGTTATGGCAACAGTAAAACTAAAGTTTCGCCCGTCAATGGTCGCAGACCGTCCGGGCACAATCATCTATTTAATAACTCACCGTAGAATTGTCAGGCAAATTACAACGGAGTACAGGGTGTTTTCTGATGAATGGGATGAAAAACAGTCAAGACTTGTGACAATTAATAAATACGAACGAGCGGAAACTGTCCGGATAATTTCTCGGAGAATCCATCGGGATATGGAGAGACTGAACACCATTATAGAGAATTTCGATAGCAAGTGTCAGGATTATTCGTCCGAAGATATAATTTCGGAGTTCTGGAACACCTCAAACGCGAATACGCTCTTTAAATTCATGAATGATGTTATCGAGCGGTTGCGACAATTGCAGCACATCGGCACGGCAAAAAATTATCATGCTGCACTCTGCAGTTTCAAAAGGTTTCGGGATAACGAAGACATTACATTGAGGGATATAGATCAGGTTATGATGGAAGATTATCAGGTTTATCTGAAATCGGCAGGCCTATCATCAAATTCCATATCCTTTTATATGCGTATTCTTCGAGCTGTCTATAACCGTGCGGTTAAACAGGAACTGACCAAGGATTGCAAGCCTTTTCAAATGGTGTTCACTGGAACAGAGAAAACCCTCAAGCGGGCAATTTCAATCAATGATATCAAGCGCATCAAGAATCTTGACCTGTCTCTTAAGCCCAACATCGAATTTGCCCGTGATATGTTCCTGTTTTTATTCTTTTGTCGTGGAATGTCTTTTATAGATGCCGCATTCCTGAGGAAGACAGATGTCCATAACGGAGTGCTGACCTATCGGAGACATAAGACGAATCAAGTGCTTCGCATTAAGATCATAAATCCTATAAAAGAATTGCTTGACCGCTATTCGAACAAGAGTTCTCCTTACCTGCTTCCTATTATTGATTGTTCTGTCACTGATGAACGCAAACAGTACGAAACAGCCTTGCGCCGTATTAATAACACATTGAAGCACATTGCCGGTATGGTGAAATTGCCGGTTACGCTTACAACATATGTCTCCCGTCACACTTGGGCGACCATAGCCAAGTCAAAAAATGTGCCTATCAATGTCATTTCGGATGCGCTTGGGCATGAGTCTATCGCCACCACACAAATATATCTTGCTTCAATAGATGCGTCTGTTATTGATCGGGCGAATGAATTGATAATTAAAGATTTGTAAAGGGAAAACTGTTGTGAAATACATCCGTTTCCTTGTAAGAAACAGATATGACGCACAAAGATATATAATATTTTCGACTGTCAAACCATCCGAGATAAGAATTTCATAGTATTTCTTATTAAAAGGACAAATCTTGATTTACAAAGTCAATTTAAAGCGGAAGGATTTGACTGCATACCAACCAGTTATATTCTATTTCTGTTTCTTACAAGGAAACGGATAGATATATTAAACAGGATCACTAAAACTTCTAATAATTAGACTGATGGGCTTTATAATTTTTGTTGCCGTTGTTATCTTGGCTATTTACTTGATCAAAAAAAGTTCTTCTGACAAGAATTCTTCTTTTGAAGAACCTGTAAAATCCCAAATTTCATTTGATAATCTTTCTCCGGAAGAATTAAATGACCGGGATGAAATATTCCGCAATCAGATGCAAGGGAGAAATGGGGAAGAATTGACTAAATGCTACAACAAATGCAAATCTCTGTTCATTCCTAAGGAAAATGGAGAATTTGCGGGAAGTTTTTCCGGTTTGCTGTCAGAGAGTTATCGTGCGAAAAAGCTTAAGAATGGCAAACTCCACTACGAAATAAAAGGTGCATACGATTCCTTCAAATATGGTTTATGCATGGACGATGAGCTTATTCGCAAGGCGGAGATTCTTATTACTATCTGCGCAAAATACGAGTATGGACCAAAATACGAACTCCATAAAGACGATGTGGAGAAATACGCGTTGCCTAACCTCTCAAGGTAAGTTATTCAAATTAAACGGATTTATTTATGGAATGGATATTATATATAATAGGTGGTTGTCTGTTAATAGCTTTTCTATCGGGTATCGGCTTGATTCCTGAATATTTCAGCATGATTGTAACTGCTATTCTTATAGGTCTTATCAGTGGTGTCGTCGCATGGATTTTCAATTGGGGATTTGGAACCGGTTTCAAAGTCGGTATGTACATCGGGGTTGCCATTTATGCACTTTATAGTATTATGCGGATCATTAATCCGGAAATAGCCATAGAGTTCTACTCAGACGGATCGCAAAAAGTTTTGTCCGACCGTTGGAATGGAATCATAGGACTTGTTGTAGCGGTTGGTTCCGTTCTTTGTACTATACTTTAATAAATCAATGTTTTTTTGACAGAAAATAGAAACTATAAAAACTGAAATTAATTATGGGATTTTTTGCAGATGTTTTTTTTGGACCGCAATGTTATTATTGTGGGAGACGTTCATTGGAAGATGAATTCAATGTTAGAGGTAGTGCCCCTTTTGCGGTATATTATTGTAGCTCTTGTGGACGATACCAAGTTCGCGGGCCTGTCCCTCGTTGTCACCGATGCGGCACTCCTCAAACAAAGTTGGCTAGGAATGAGTATGGCGTAATGCTCCCTCAGTGCCCAAATTGTGGCTATATCTGGGATGACGATTAATGCACTAAATAGCTATGTTTAAATTACGTAACCTGATTGGACCTATTATGGGTAAAGACAGCGTTCAGACTGAAAATCGTATAAATGGTAATGGAAAGGTAATCATCTACAAGAGCGAATTGGATTATCTGTCCAAGTGCATATTGGAGTCACCTCAAATGGAGACAGGGGGTAACTTGTTCGGTTTATGGACACCGTTCGGAATTCCGTTTATACAATATGTGGTAGGGCCCGGTAGAAATGCAGAACACCATCATGCTCACTTTCGACAGGATTTTGATTTCTTGGACAAAAATGCAGATTTCTTGGTGAAGGAACATGCTCTACACCATATAGGAACATGGCATTCCCATCACTCTTTAGACTTGGACTGTCCGAGTGGCGGGGATACGCATTCCACACTTTCCGGAATGAAGGAATGTCGTCTGAGAAGTTTTATACTGTTGATAGGAAACTATCGTCATGGTAAATCTACGGTGAATGCATTTCGTTATTATGACAACGGCAGCTGTGTCAGGTTAAAATGGATAATACTTGACGGAGAGAGCCCAATCCGACAAATTTATGACAGGACACACCCGGCCTTTGTCTATAAGCCAAAAGGCGAACCGAGGATGATGGCATTAGAACAGACAACCTTGAGTGGCGACAATAATTCGGCTTTGCAAGTTCCTGCATTTGACACTGGATACTGGCTCTCTAGCAGCGAAAACAGGAAGGAGTTCGCAGTGATTATAAAATATCTTAAAGAGAAATTTGAGAATGTCAGCATTTTCCAGTTGGATTCTTCAACTGTAGAAGTGAAAATGGCTGATGCCAGGAATGTGTACAAATTGGTGTTCGACAGGACGTTTCCCTATAGTCCTCCAAAATTGCTGGAACAGAAGAATAATGGAATCGATCTCCAGACCATACTTAAATGGGATATTGACGGGAAAAGTGTTTCAGAAGCATTTATCAACTTTTTTAATACAATAGAATATGACAGAAGAACGACTAAAAGATGAATTCTATTTGCTCTCACAGGCATTTTCTGTTAAGCAATTCAAGTTGACAAGCAATACGCTGACCATTGCTTTACAAACCAATTCAAAGAAAATTTATACAGTAAGAATAGATTTGGCTGAGCATCCTTATGCTGTGCCAAAGGTATTCGTAACCAGTCCAAAACCATTGCTTGACCGCTCAGGAAACGCTTTGTTGCATGCCAGTCATCCGATGCACACGCTTACAGGAGAAAACGGTTGTACCCGTATCTGTCACTACGGCCCTTCTCAGTGGCACCCGGGCGTATATCTGTACCAAGTAGTGGTCAAGGTCAGGGTATGGCTTGAAGTTTACGAGAATTATCTTAAAACAGGCTATCCTCTGGATAAATATCTCAGTACGGCTCAGGAGGGATAAGATAAGTTTAACCGATAGAAATTACGCATATGAATTATTTTAAGAAGAATCAATCAAATGATTGTACAGATGTCAGTCAGGTGATCAAAGATCAGCATGACGGCAACAGAGGTGTTGAGTTGATAATGAATGACGACGGAGAAATGGTTGCGGTACCGTCATCACAGGTTAGCCAAATGGATGGTATAAAAGCATCAGGAATTGCCACGAAGGATTATTACAGCTGCTAATTTATCATAACAATCTCTATGGACAGCCTAATTTATCTTCATCAGTACCAAATCCAGAAGTTTGTCAATGCCCAGGAACAATTCAGACCAGGGGTGGCTTATGAATGGAAAGGTGAGGGTGTATATCACGCTTATTTAGAGTATCCTCAGATTGCACCGTCAGGTTATGCAGTAGCCTGCTTATTCCTGAAAGTTCAAAGCAAGACGGATTTTGACAATGCGGAGACCTTGTTCGAAGAAATGAAGAGGTCAAATTTTGAATTATCCAAGTTCAATGTGATTATTGTTTTCTATTTGGAGAACGGGACTCTGTTGAAACGGGCTTTTTTTCCGGACGATCTTGATATCCGAATCAGAATTGAATATGTGCCGGATAAAAGCAACCTGTATACCCGCAGCAAGGGCTTGATTGAAGTTGGTGCGTTGGAGAAAAGGAGAGTTCTTATTGTCGGTCTGGGCAGTGGCGGAGCAAGCATCGCCGTAGAACTGGCCAAGGCGGGTGTGGGACATTTTGCGCTTGTAGATTTCGATCGTCTCGAACTGCATAACATTGCCAGACACATAGCCGGCGTCAATGAACTTGGAAGGCTAAAAACAAACATTGTTCGCGATGCGATATTGGAAAAGAACCCTTATGCTAATGTCAATACATATCCCATTGACATGTTGGAGGATACGATGACAATTGAAAGACTTGTGTCTGAAACGGATCTGGTAATAGCAGCTACTGATAGCTTATCAAGCAGATATTTATTGAACGCACTGATAATTAAGTATAAAAAGGTAGGGCTGTTTGGACGTGCTGTCACCAGAGCTGAAGGAGGGGATGTCTTGAGAGTACGTCCGGGCGGACCGTGCTATGCTTGTCTGAAAGGAAGCCAGTGGTATACGCATGAAGAAGAAATTACAGACTTGCGGAGGGCTCGTGCAACTGGTGTCATACCTGCCTATACCTCGGAAGAAGACGCAAATGCAATGGTTCAGGTAGGACTTTCAACAGATATCGCTCCTATTAACACCATGGTCGTGAAGTTGGCTATTCAGGAATTGTCAAAAGGTACTGACTGCCTTATCACTACACTTGATCAGGAGTTGGATTATGACTTTTACATGTGGGCAAATCGGAGGGAATTACATTTTGCGAATTGGGCACCGTTCAATAACAATCCTGGGCGGAAAAAACCGACCATATTGCAGTGGTATGGTGTGAAATTTCCGAAAAGTTGTGACTGTAACGAATGTAAACACTATTGATAGTTTTTATTATGGCTAAAATGATAAAACTGCCAAGCGGCATCAGTATTGACATGGAACAAGGGGAAATAAGAACTCCTCTCGGTTCCGGTCCTATACCTATCAGCCATAATACACGTACATATGTCACATACCGAAGAAGCCTTTGGCGTCGGTTTGATGCATTTATAGGTAATATAGGTAATTGGTTTGCTGACACTTCCAATACAATCACAAGCGTACTCTCAGTTCTACTGCTGGTCTGCATGGCTATTGCTTTTATTGGTTGGTTAATATCTCTTGGATGGCTTTGGGGAATAGTGGCAGGAATATTTTTAGGAGGAATCGCCTATTATGCTGCTATGATAGTGGTCGGTATTTTCATGTGGATAGGCAATATAGTAATGGCTGTTATAAGATATATATTTTATTCAGGGGCATCCTTCCTGATTACGTTAGCTGTAGCAGGAGTGTTGCTTGGAATAGGTGTCATATCATCTTCAAACAGCCACACGACAAATTCAACAAAAAACGAATATGTCATTCCGCAAACTACAAAGTACTATTGTACAGCTGGAACTTTTTTGAATGTCCGTTCAGCACCCAACCGAAACGCGAGAGTCATCGGTACGTTGAAGCCCAACCAGATAGTGGAGGTCTATGAAATAACAAACGGATTTGCGAAGATAAAATATAATGGCTCATTTGGGTATGCCAGTATCAAGTATCTAAATAAACGATAAAAGACGGCGGATTCCGAAAAGCCGGAAAAGAGTAGGAGATAACACTCAAACATTTATAGTTATGCTTACCGAAGTATTTACTGTCAATGAGAACGCCAGCAATTGTACAGCAGGATGCTGTGATGTATTTGGCTATGGATGTTCTTGCGCTTGCAACAACAGCTAAGTGAGAAGTGTTTGCACTCTGCTGCGCATTTTTTTTGCGTAGCAGAGTGCTTTTTTTTGTTTTTTACGAAACAGTATCGGATCTGATGCTGGAAAGCCACATAAAATGAAAACAGAATTACTGATAAAAAATAACGTGTTTCCGATACCAGTCGGAGACTTTTTTCACAAAGAAACAGATGCCTGCTATCTTGTGTACGCACCATTGAGCAATGTGTTCTATCTTTCTACCGGTGATGAGGTGCGGAAATTGGAACAGACCTTAGAAAAAGGAGAAGATACACCGCTTGTCCAGAAACTCTTGAAGCAGGACGCGTTTAAAGCCATAAATCAGGAAGTAAGCGTTGATACATTCTGCACATTGCACTTGTTGCTGAATGAGAAATGCAATTTCAGTTGTAAATATTGTTATTCAGCCAATGGGCGTTCCAAAGCAGAACTGACAGAAGATCAGATATATACCACGTTGGATTATTTTCTTTCGTCAGAGCGTGCGGCAGTGAAAGACAGAACAGTTATGTTTATGGGTGGAGGTGAACCGACATTGTCTTGGAACCTGTTGGAAAAATCAACTCTTTATGCGGAACGTACTGCAAAAGCGAATGGTGTCAATCTTCATCTTTCATTGACAACTAACGGCTCTATCCTCGATGACAAGATGATGGCATTCCTGAAGGAACATGACTTTACGGTACAGATATCTTTCGAGGTGCTTCCTGATATTCAGAACGAGCAGCGTGGGCAGTTCGACAAGGTGGCTGAAAATGTCAATAGAATTGCCGCTGCAGGAATAAACAATTATGTGCGCTCTACGATTACAGCCTCAAATGTGGATAGAATACCGGAAATGGTGGAATATTGTCATCTGCATTTTCCTGAAGTAAAAAAACTCAGTTGCCAGCAAGTTGTTGATCCTGAGTATTTCAAGACGACAGATATTGTCCATGATTTTTTCGATAGATATTTCAGGTCATTCAGAGAAGGAGTGGCTCTAGCCGAGAAATATGGCATTGCACTTCGCTCATCTTCCTCTCATCTTTTGAACTATTCCAAAAGAGAGCGGTTTTGCTACAATCTGGTATGTTTGACACCGTATGGTACATTGACCACCTGCCCGGACGTTTCTTCTCCTAAAGAACCGGATTATAAAGATGCTGTATTCGCAAGTCTTAATGATGGCAAGATCGAGTTTGACAATGCGGCTTTCAAAAAACTGACATCTGGAAGTATCCATACGATAGAGAAATGCAGGGAGTGTTATGCCAAATGGAACTGTGGTAGCGGATGCCCGAGCAGCAGGAGAGTCTATAATTCTGAGATATTTGATGCTATCTGTGATTATTATCGTAAGATGCTGTGTTTCAGTCTTATGGATGAACTTGCAGACAAGTATCAGAAATCAACGGGCAAGGATATGTATAAAGAAATCGGCTCTAAATTGTAGAATATTATGAATTATAAGAAACTCGCGGAGAAAGATATAAGTGTAGTTCCGGTTGGCGATTTATGGAATGTGGACCCGGAGCGTCTTTTGCTCGTTTATGCCCCATTGAACGGGAACATTGCCTTAGGTACTCCCGATTCAGTCCATAAACTTGAGGACTGTGCTGAAGGTGTTATTGATGACGAACAGCAGAAAAAGCTCCTCAGCACATTCCAGGCAAGCGGAAATGTACCTGTTCATCGGCTGCCGAAGTCTCCGGACGACTTGTATCAAGTGGATATACTTACGAATTATACATGCAATTTCAAGTGCATATATTGTTATTCGGCGGCGGGGCGTTCTTCTGGGCAGGTCTCGTTTGAAAGTATAAAAGCGGTAATCGACAATATGTTCGCAAAGGACCGTAAGCAGATAAACCCATACATAATCAATTTCAGTGGTGGTGGAGAGCCGCTTATCAGTTATCCTCTGATAAAGAAAACCGTAGAGTATATTGAATCTGTCACCAAAGGGACTACCTTCAAATACAATGTGGGTTTGGTGACCAACGGCAGTCTGATAACTCCAGAAATCATTGACTTTTTTCAGGAACACAAGGTCGATATGGCTGTGTCGTTCGAAATTCTTGAAAGGCTCCAGAATAAAGAGCGTGGAAGTTATGACAAGGTCGCTGCAAATATCGATATGATGTTGGAAAGAGGTTATCCGTTCGGAATCAGAACGACCTTCACACCAGAAAGCGTAAGTAGCATGACGGAAATGGTGGAGCATCTGCACGTAAGATTTCCAAAGTTGAAGAGAGTTGTGTATGATACGGTTTTGGCGCCATCGCTATTTCCCGCCCCTGAAGATCTTGAAAAATACTATGATGATTTCCTTAACGGGTTCTATGCGGCGAAAAAAATTGCTGCGACCTATGGAATCCAGATTGACAGCGTAGCGGTGGAAATGCTGTCAATGATAAGAGACCGCACTTGCGAAGGGAAGATTGTCTTGACGCCTATGGGTACCATATCTTCTTGTGCCAGAGTATCTTCCCCGAAAGAATCATTGTATGGCGCATATACGTATGGCGAAGTGAAAAATGGCAAGGTGGATTTCGATAATGAAAGGTTCTCCGGAATCATCAATGAGAGCAATATCTATTCTCAGGAAATCTGCAGGAACTGTTTTGCAAAATGGAATTGTGGAGGAGGATGCAGGCTCTTTCATCATTCATTCAGTCCGGAATATGAAAAGGTCAGATGTGATTTCGTAAAGAAATCATTGAAAAGACAACTTGTAGTTGTACTTGCAGACAGATTCAAAAAGAATACAGGAAGAGATTTTGACGGATATATCAGGGGGAAGATTGAAAATGGGGAAATCTGAAGATAGGATCAAAGTCCTTTTCACGATACCGCGTTATCAGACTTATGGGATGGACAGACATTATGTGATGCCTGTCGGTGTGCTTGCGGTAAGCGCTTATTTGAAGCGTGCGGATATTGCTGACGTGTTTACGCTTAATCTGAACCACGAGGCTGGCTCGGAGCGTGAGGTGTTGGAAAAGTACATTCTTTCCAATGATATCCAACTGTTTTCGATAGGTGGACTTTCCGGAGAGTATCGTGACATCAAACGTATAATATCCTATGTGCGGGAGATTAAGCCGGATATAAAAATCGTAGTTGGAGGCGGCATAATCACCGCTGATCCGGAAGCTGCGATGGAGGCTTTGGAAGAAGCTGACTATGGTGAGATCGGTGAAGGGGAAATAACCACGGTAGAGCTGGTCGAAGCATTGTCTGCAGATAGTCCAAGATTGGAACTCATAGACGGCCTTATATTCCGGAAAGAAGGCGAACTTGTCAAAACTTCACCTCGAGCGGAGATTATGAATTTGGATTCTTTGCCAATGCCGGATTACGAAGGCTTCAACTATGCTGCCTATTTGAAGGAAAATCCCGATTTGAGCGATTTGTCCAAGAGATACTCTCAAGTTTCGGTTATCGGTGGACGTTCCTGCAAGTTCAACTGCACATTCTGCTTTCATCCGTCCGGAACAAGATATCGCCAGCGCTCATTGGATTCTGTTTTCAATGAAATAGATTACCTTGTAGAACACTACAACATCAACTACATTGCCCTGCGCGAAGAGTTGTTTGCAACAGACAATAAGAGAGTTGCGGAGTTCTGTCGCCGTGTGGAGAAATATGATTTTGATTGGTCGATACAGCTCAGGATTGACAATGTAAATGAAGAACTTGTCTCTACACTGAAAGGTACTCGTTGCCGTTATCTGTTTGTCGGTATTGAAAGTGCTGTGGATGAGGTACTTAAAAGTATGCACAAAGGTATTACGTTAAAACAGATAGAGTCGGCGATGAAGATGCTGAAAGAGGCTGGGCTGACTGCGAGGTCGGGGATAATTCTTGGCGACAGCGCTGAGACTTATGAACTTGCAATGCGTTCGGTTGAATGGTATCTTCAGAACAAGGACAAATATCACCTGTACCTTGATATGATTATTGCGTTTCCGGGGTCGATATTGTACAAACGCGCTTGTCAAAATGGAATCATTCCGGATCGAGCAAGATATCTACGGGACGGATGCCCGATTGTCAATGTTTCAAAAATGAACAAAGAAGAGTATGAGATGTTGCTGAAAGTTGTCGGGAAGATAAACGGAAGGATTTATAACTATGCCTATTATGAATAACTGGAAATTTGACGGAAAAGCGGAGTCGCTTCTGAGAAAACTTGTAGGGGTGGAAGCCCCTTCAGGTGAGGAAATTCGTATGGGCGGATTCTTGAGAAATCTTCTTGAGACGATGCCGGGAGTGGCAGTAAGCACAGATGTATTAGGAAATGTGTACGCGTCATATGACACTGGAGGAACGGTATCTTTAGGCTTGGTCGCTCATATTGATTCCGTTGGAATTCAAATAACTCGAGTTGACACGGACGGTATGTGCCGGTTCAGGATGGTAGGAGGATTGCTTCCCCACGTGCTTTTAGGTCAACGAGTCAAAATTCTTACCCGGTCAGGTATTGCTGACGGTGTTATAGGATTTGATCAGACTTCTCAGTTCGGACAGCCTAAAGGTTTAGTGGATAGCGATTTGTGGATTGACACGTTATCTGCAGCAGGCTCTTCGGTAAAAGCCGGCGATTTTGCTGTGATGGAACCGCATGTAAAGGTAGATGGAAATCTGTTGAGTGGAACTTCATTGGATGACAGGATTGGAGTACTGTCGTTATTGGAAATACTTCGACTTGTCAATGAGCATAGACTTCCGGTTAATCTGCACTGCATATTTAGTGCGCAGGAAGAAATAGCATTACGCGGAGCTTCAATTATCGGTGCGAATTGTGATATGGATGCCTGTATCGTAGTGGACGTGGACTATGCAACAGATACTCCTCTGTCTCATTCCGAGCAGATGGGATGTCTTGTGTTGGGACATGGTGCCGGACTTACACGCAAAGTGGACAATAATCCGGTACTCTTCCGAATCTTCAGTGATGTTGCTGAAAAAGAGGAGATTCCATATCAGGTCAATGTCGGCCGTTACATATGCAGAGGTACTGATGCGGCTGTTTTGCAGACGGCGGGGAAGGGTGTCGCCACATTAAATGTCAGCGTGCCTTGCCGATATATGCATTCTCCTGTTGAGGTCTGTTCGATTAAAGATGTCGAGTCGGTCATATCTTTGATTTACTCCGCGATACGTATGATGGCTGAAACCGGATGTCGTTCATTTATTCCAGGTATAGACTGAAATGTTGAAGAAGAGACAGCTGCGCATGACTATATTCACGACATTGCCGAATGCTGTGCATGATATGCTTGCTGTGATGGATGCGATTGATCTGACTGTAGTTGACGTGTCGTCATGTCGCCCTGCACTTGACCCTTCAGCAGAGAAGCCGGACATGATATTGACCTATCGCTGTCCCTATATTCTTTCACAGGAGCTGTATCTTTCAGCATTGACAGGTGCCTTTAATATTCATCCGACTTTGCTCCCATCATATCCGGGGCTTAATCCGTGGCCGGCATTGTTTCATGACATTGAAGTTCATCGCCTCCATTCTGCAGATCCTTTTGTCAGTGGAGTAACATTGCATCGCCTTTCTCAAATACCGGATGCCGGAGAAATAATTATACAGAATAAGTTTTCAATCACTGAGTCCGACACTATTCCCACAGCTCGTGCTAAAGCAGATATCGCAGCGGCAGAGATGCTGAAGCGGTGGTTGGACGACATCTTCTAAAATCACGAAAACATATGAGAACTAAAGCTAAAAATCAGGAGATTCTGAAGTACGATGTATTTATCAGCTATAAAAGCCAATACGTAAATATAGTAAAGGCAGTAGTGCATTTTCTCGAAAAAGAGAAGATAAGATGCTGGTATGCTCCTCGCGATCTTGACAGTAAGGCGGCAGGAAAAGACTATGATGATGCTATAGTCAATGCCATAAATTCTGCACGAATTGTGGTCGTGCTCCTTTGTGATGATGCACTTTCGTCTGATTGGGTCAAGAATGAGATAGCTTATGCTCAAAAGAAGGAGAAGACAATTATTCCATATGTGATTGAAGAGGTGCTGGTCGACAATGGGTTGAGAATGCGCTTGGACAACAAGCATTGGATAGACGCATGGCCGGATCCGGAAAGAAAATTGACATTGCTTCTGGATAATATCAAATTGTTGCTGAACCGAACCAGGACGGATGGCCAGTCATATTCTATTATGCGTGATTCCGGCTGTTTCCACGATTTTGATTTGGAGGAGGGAATGGTCCTTCTAAAGGAGAAGGAATATGATGATGCTATACTGGCATTGATGGCATCTGCCGAGAATGACAATGAAAAGGCGAAAGAGCAGCTATGCTGGATTTTCTACAAACTCGAGCTTCGTGTCAATGAATTGTCTGCAAAAATCTGGACTATCGCAGAACGGCAGGCAAGGTATGGTGACAGTTATGCCGCATTTATCATGCACGCGAAATATTTTGCAGACCCATCTGATAGCGGAATAATTTCATTTGAATACCTAAAGAAGGCAGCTGCTGACGATAAAATACCATTTGCCTTTTTGCGTTTGGGAATGTTTTACAATTATGGAATCGGGGTTAAGCAAAATCTCACATTAGCGTTGCATTACTATAACAAAGCATTAGATATGGGGTGCACTGATGCATGTGGTTTTCTTGGGATGATGTACCAATCTGGTAACACTAAACTGGCGCGGGACGAAAAAAAGGCAATGGAGTATTATTTAAGAGGTGCTAAGTCCGGTGATATCAAGGCGATTAAGAGCTTGATAAAATACCTATGGCAAAACAATGAAATGGACAGGGCATTGGGGTGGTCCAGAGTCGCTATCGATATGGGTTGTCCGGATGGATATTGCATTATGGGGCGTTTGCTTGAACTGCAAGGCGGCGAAGGTGTAAAAGACAGGGTAGTCGAATATTACAAAAAAGCATCACTGCTCGACGTAAAGGAAGCGTATTCTGCATTAGCCAACTTCTATTGGAAAGCCGGCAATCGTGAAGAGGCATACGGATATGCAAAGCAAGGCCGGTTATGCCATGATAGCGCTTCAGTTTTTTATCTGGCTTCATTTAACGAAGAGGAAGGCAATCTTTCAGAAGCCTGGAAATATTACTATGAAAGATATAAGCTTTTCCATAGAAGAGGCGAAAATCTCGGCCGTTTATATATTGAAAAAGGTTATCGTCCGAAATCCGTCAGCGTTAAGGATCTGGCATCGATTTTAGAATCGAGCGTGAATGAAGGTACATTGAACTACTTGGTCCGTTTATATTCTGATAACAGTTTCGGAATTGCAAGCGATGAAGGCTTGCGGCGCGTATATAAAATAGGCGCAATGTCGCATGTCCCAAAATATGAATACGAATACGGACTGATGTTTATGAAGGTCGATGGGACAATGTACAATCCTTATAAAGGAAAGGAATGGATTGCTATGGCTGCTTCGGTTGGTTATAACCCGGCAGTTCAATATTTGGAACAACCTGCGAGTCGGGAAATCGTGTAAGTAGTTGCGCCTCTGATGATTGCGTAAAATAGCTTCTGGTAAGGCTATTCCTATACAATACTCTGCACGTCCCTATGCGACAGGAGAAACGAACGCATAAAGAATACGAACTGTCCAGAAAGGAGTACGTACTGTTTTGTTGGGCATTCCATGTCGATATATGCATACGCCGGTAGAGGTGTGTGATATGCGGGATGTTGAATCGGCAATATTACTTGTTACTGAATATATAAAATCAATATGATTGCAGTTGCTCTTAATAGTCTGCAATATCCTAAATTAACGTAATTTGGTATGAAAGAAATAATTTTGCAAGGTGTAGTTTTTATTCTTTTAGTTGGATATATATTTTTAATTCGTTTCTTTAAAAAGAACAAATCAAATCAAAGAACTTCTGCCAGGTTAATTGACTCAATGAGGTTAAAATGTGAAGGATTAAAATTACAAATTGAACAACAAAACAAAGAAATTGCATCATTATTAACTGAGAACGAACAGTTAAAAGAAGCATTAAGAGGGGATGCAGGATATGTCATTGGGAGGAACAACAAAGAAATTCGATCACTAAAAGAAGAAATTTGGCAATTGCAAAAAGCCAATGAGGAATCCCAATCATTGCATAGATCACAAGAGATTGATCGCCTCTTTGACAAGCTATTTTAGTAGCAACATCGGATTTCTCCAATGTCATTCATTCGGAGATATTCGGATAAATTGATGATTTGTAATTGCAATACTTCGGTAAATTTTTACCGAAAATTTAAAAAATGTCTGGTCCTGAAAAGAGTTTACCGATGTTGAGTCTGATGCGCACCGCGTAATTGGTTGTGTATTAATGCATTAAGCATTTTCAGGGTTGTGAAAACCGCAACTCTGATTTCGGTTAAATGCTTAATAAACAGCAACTTACAGGTTGCGCCCGCTGGTCAATGCTGGTGAACTTTTTTCAGTACGATGGTAAGCGTCTCCGCAGTTACGTATTGACGCGTTTTTAGCGGTTCCGTACTTTTGCCCATGGAAATGTCAATAACAGATTAACATGGGGAAAAAAAGAAACTGGAACAACCTGCGAGTCGGGAAATCGTGTAAGTAGTTGAGGCTCTGATGGTTGCGTAAAATGCAGAAAGCCAGGTCCTATGTTTTTTAGGGTAACCTGGCTTTGAGTGTTTGATGTAATTATCTGATTGATAGTGATTTGCTGGGATAAGTGACATTCAGGTTGTTCCAAAATGCGCCCATGTTGAGCGGAGGCATTCTGCGTGTGAGCGTTCGCTACCGGTATTTGCTATCGGTAGTTGATGGCGACGGAGAAGATCGTGACGGACGGGCCTGCCATGGTGTAGGTGCTTTTGCAGGTGACCGTGTTGCCGGCAGGGGAGAGCTTTCCGTTGCCGGACGGGGCGAGACTGCCGTTGCCGGACATGGCTAACTTGGTGCACTCGTCGCCGTTTGAGATTATGGTCTCGTTATTCGCTGCGACCTCAAAAACAGTTTTCCTGTCTCCAAAAAAGATATACGCATTAGCCAGACTGTGATTGGTGTTTACCGTCACATCCAGCTCCTCAGGGATGTGGAAAGCCGGGGATGTTATGGCCGGCGCTCTGGAAGTCGCTGACAGGGCCACGTTATCTGCACTGAATGTAATTTGATTAAGCCACAATGCATAATTGCTCGTCCACGGATTATCTCCGTTGTCCTTAGGCGGCGCTGCAACGTATGGCAGGCCGGTGATGTGGCGCGTGATGGTTTTGGTGGCAGTGTATTCGTTGCCTTCCACGTCCTTGTACCTCACTGTGGCGGTGATGTCTTTCTGCCCCCACGCGTGGCCCGTAGTCGCCTCCACCACGATTGGCGTCCCAGCCTCCTTCCGTGAAGATCCTGCTTCAGAGCTGGCATATTCCTTTCCGTCAACACTCAGCGTGAAGGACTCGAATGTCAGGAGCCTGGACGGAATCCCCGTTGAGGTCATGACGTAAGACGCTGAGCCTGAGCCCATCCAGTCGTTGGAAATGCTGTTGGCTTTGGCTACATCCTTTGCGGAGATGCCCTCGATGCCCTCGTTCGCGGCATAGTAACTGTATGAAGTCGGGAAACCTGAGATGTTCACCTCAAACTGCACATCCACTGGAACAAATTCATTGACAGAGACCCTGGTGTTCTGGCTGATGACGCTGCCGGAAGCGTAGCTCTTGAACATTGACCTGGCCTCGCTGTCGGAGACTTTCAGGTAGAAACCGCCCTCGAGACCGTCAGGAACATTGACAAAAGTCGTGAAGCCGTTGGCGGCGGACACGCTCAGGCCGGTAACAGCTGCATTGCCGGAAAACGTCTTGCCGTCGAAACCGGAGACAGGGCTCTTGGCGTGGAAATCGACAGTCGCGTCGAATCCGGTGGTGATGGCTATGGCACGGACGCCCGCAGGTGCGCTGAACTCAGCATTGAGAAGAATCCTGCCGTCGGAATCCCTTGAGAACTGCTCATCGTGGGCGGAGAGCCATGGCTTGCCGTTCTGCGTGAAACCGTCGCAGTTGTAGGACAGATCGATGGTCGCGTCATCGCTGACCGGTTCGCTGAAAGTCCCGGAGAAAGTGCCCGGCGCATCGTCCGTGTTGCTCAGCGTGGCAGTGCTTCCGTTCGAAGCCTTAGCGAAAATCCGGTCGCCCGGCTCGAATACATAAGAGTTTCCGTCAATGCCGACCTTACTACTTGTAACAGTGAGAGTTACCGAATCGCCGAGAGGCTTGTTCGGGACGATGATTTCCGCTTTGTTGCAGGAAATGGCGGCAGCCAAAATGGCCGCGAAGGTCAATATCTTCCTCATCCCTAATCCTCCTCTTCCAAAAGACCGAAAGCTTCACTTGATGAAAAACCGAAAACATTCGGATGAACGTCTTTCGACTGGCAGAATGATGCTTCTGCAAAAATCTCCACGACAGAAAGTGCCGGAGATTGGTAAATTGTTCGTTTCATTTTCAACTGATTATATATACTATTACAGCGCAGCGGAACACTTTTCGCTACACCTTCCGCAAACAGAATGCGGATCTTTGCGAGTCTTCCCGGTCCAGCTCCTTTTCATCAGCCGTGCATACCCGCTGCACTGCCTCTTCCGAAAGAAACCTGTCCCAGAAAAACCATAAAAATCAACTACAGAATCTTTTTCTTGGACACAGTCGGCACGAACTGCTTCAGATAGAACGGCTCGAAATAAGCCACGTCCTCGGTTTTGCCCTCAGACAGCAGTTTCGATCCCGGAACCAGCATTGACTCAGCCTTCGGACAAGCCTGGACGAAGTGCGCATTCGGAGACAGGATGGTCTCCCTGCATTTGTCCGCACCGTCGCCGATGAACAGGACCGGACCCTCGCTCAGAATATCGGCAAAGCTTTCTGAGTCAATGATTTTCGGCTCAGTTTCGCTCGCCTGGCTGCCATCAGCATTGAAAACGGCAGTATAGACCTCCATTCTTCTCGCATCTATCATCGGGACAATGTACTTGCACCCTTCAGGAAGAAGACCTTCCCCGATAGCCTGCCAGACGAGAGTGTCCAGTGAGCCTATGGCGACCAAAGGAATGCCCGCGCCGAAGCACAGGCCCTTGGCAGTAGATACACCCACACGGAGACCGGTATATGACCCGGGGCCCTTGCTTACACATATGGCATCGCAGTCCTTCACTCTCAGGCCTCTTTCATCGAGCATCTCCTTGATGAACGGCGCCGTGAGCGATGCGTGTTTGCGCTCAGCGTTTTCCCTGACGGAGACTATCTTGCCGTCCTCAGAAAGGGCGGTGGAGCACAATGCAGTAGATGTTTCTATAAATAATATACGTGACATATTTTCTAATTCTTGAAAAGAAGTTCTTTAAAATACGGGAAAACTCCATACGCGAACCTCTTCATCGGCGCGTATATGACGGAATTCTCCATAACCGACTCAGAGACAATATGAAACGAGGAGTTTATCGTATTGAAAAGTATAATTACTATTCCTATGATCAATGAAACCTTTATCAATGCGAACAACGCGCCGAGCAGCCTGTCCAGCCATCCGAGCATCACGAACTTGATGCTGGCCTTGATTACCTTGCCGAGAAGCCGCAGCAGCAGAATGACCACGACAATCATCAGGACGAAGACAATCACGTACAGGACCTTCTCGGAAATCTGGAGATACGGCTGGAGCATGGAGCAGACAAGCTGCGAGAACTTGAACGCTGCCCAGGTACCGGCAATGATGGACACCAATGCGATAATCTGCTCCGTGAACCCCCTGACTAGACCTTCGATCAGGGCGGCGGAGAGACAGATAATCAATATGATATCCAATGTGTTCATACCTATTATATTATATATTTTTTCTTCTTAATTAAAAATTCCTATCTTTGCAGACTGCAAAATTATATAAAAAACTATGACATTCAAAGAATACAAGGGCTTGAATCTGGTAACTGTCGGCAGCGAAGTGCTGGACAGGTGGAAGAAACATAATGCGTTTGAGAAATCACTCGAACTTAGAGAAGGCGCTCCGGAGTTCATTTTCTTCGAGGGACCTCCTTCTGCAAACGGAATGCCTGGTATTCACCATGTTATGGCGCGTTCCATCAAGGATGCCATCTGCAGGTACAAGACCCAGAGCGGCTTCAAGGTAAACCGCCGTGCAGGCTGGGATACCCACGGACTGCCTGTGGAGATCGGCGTGGAGAAGAAACTCGGAATCCACAAGGATGACATCGGAAAGAAGATATCGGTAGAAGAATACAATGATACTTGCCGTCACGAGGTGATGAAATACACTCGTGAGTGGGTGAACATGACCGAGCGTATCGGTTACTGGGTGGATATGAACGACCCGTACATCACCTATGACAATCGCTACATCGAGACATTGTGGTATCTTCTCCGCAAGATATATGACAAGGGACTCCTGTACAAGGGATTCTCCATACAGCCGTATTCTCCGTCCGACGGAACAGGACTCAGCTCACACGAACTGAACCAGCCGGGATGTTATAAAGATGTGACTGATACCACAGCCACAGTGCAGTTCGAAGTCATCAAGGACGCCAAGTCACAGCCGCTCTTCGGACTGGAGACACTTCCTGTATATTTCCTGGCATGGACCACCACACCGTGGACATTGCCTTCAAACACAGCACTTTGCGTCGGCCCTGACATTGACTATGTCAGAGTGAAGTCATTCAACCCGTACACCGGTGCGGAGGCTATCTACATCGTAGCCAAGGCATTGGTCTCAGACTGGTTCAATCCTAAGGCGGCGGAACTCTCCCTCGACGACTACAAGCAGGGCGACAAGTTGATCCCGTTCAAGGTCCTCGAAGGAACATTCAAGGGCTCAGAGCTCGCAGGCGTAAGATATCACCAGCTGATTCCTTGGTTCAAGCCGCTTGAAGGCGATGCATTCAGGGTAATCACCGGCGACTACGTCTCCACGGACGAAGGCACGACAGGTATTGTCCACATTGCCCCGACATTCGGTGCGGACGACAAGAAAGTCGCAGCCGCAGCAGGCATTGCCCCGATGATGGTGCTGGACAGAAACTGCAACCCTCAGCCTCAGGTCGATCACGACGGAAGATTCTATCCGCTGGAAGACCTTGACCCTGAATATGTTAAGACACACGTTTCACCGGAATATAAAGAATACGCCGGCCGCTACGTGAAAAACGCATTTGACGACTCCCTTCCGAAAGATGCGCCTACACTGGACATCGACCTGTGCATGATGATGAAGATGGACGGAAGAGCGTTCAAGATACAGAAACACGTCCACAGCTACCCTCACAGCTGGAGAACCGACAAGCCGGTGCTCTACTATCCGCTGGATGCGTGGTTCATCAAGACCACGGCCGTAAAGGAGCAGATGGTGGCATTGAACAAGGCCATCGTCTGGAAACCGGAATCTACCGGCACAGGACGTTTCGGACAGTGGCTGGAGAATATCCAGGACTGGAACCTCTCCAGAAGCCGTTTCTGGGGAACTCCGCTTCCTATCTGGCGTACTGAGGATGGTAAGGAAGAGAAGTGCATTGGAAGCCTGAAAGAGTTCTACGCAGAAATCGAGAAGGCTGTCGCTGCCGGTGTAATGTCGTCCAACCCGTTGAAGGACAGAGGCTTCGACCCGGAAGACATGAGCAAGGAGAACTACGACAAGATTGACCTCCACAGACCTTATGTGGACAATGTTTTCCTCGTATCTGACTCAGGCAAGAAGATGGTACGCGAAAGCGACCTTATCGACGTATGGTTCGATTCAGGTTCAATGCCATATGCACAGGAAGGCCTCCGCGCCCTGGGCGACAAGAAGTTCGGCTGTACCGCAGACTTCATTGCGGAAGGCGTTGACCAGACACGTGGCTGGTTCTACACCCTGCATGCAATTCATACCATGGTAAGCGGCACACCTGCATTCAAGCGCGTCATCTCCAACGGTCTCGTCCTCGACAAGAACGGCGACAAGATGAGCAAGCGCCTCGGCAATGCCGTGAACCCGTTCGAGCAGCTCGACAAATTCGGCCCGGACGCACTCAGATGGTATATGCTTACCAATGCCCAGCCATGGGATAACCTCCGTTACGATGAAGACGGCGTGGATGAAGTCAGGAGAAAATTCTTCGGCACGCTCTACAATACATATTCATTCTTCGCGCTTTATGCCAATGTGGACAACTTCGATCCTAAGGCTCCGGCAGTTCCGTACAGCCGCAGACCGGAAATCGACAGGTGGATAATCTCCCTCCTCAACACATTGATAAAAGACGTGAAGGCTGCATACGAGGACTACGACGTGACTTCCGCAGGAAGAATGATACAGGATTTCGTATGCGACCATCTGAGCAACTGGTACGTGCGTCTGAACAGAAAACGCTTCTGGGGAAGTGCTGACAATGAGGACAAACTCGCTGCATACCAGACACTTTACGAAGTGCTCAGGACCGTGGCCGTGCTCGGAGCTCCGATAGCGCCGTTCTACATGGACCAGCTCTACCTCGACCTGGTTCCGGACGGAGAAGAGTCAGTGCACTACGTGCTGATGCCTGACTGCGACGAAACCGTCATTGACAAGGACCTCGAAGAGAGGATGGAACTCGCTCAGAGAGCATCGTCAATGGTGCTTGCGCTCCGCAGGAAGGTCAATATCAAGGTGCGCCAGCCGCTCAGCAAACTCGTGATCCCGGTCATTTCAGACAAGGTCCGCGAGCAGCTCGAGAAGGTCAAGGCCCTGCTTTTGGGTGAGGTCAATGTCAAGGATGCGGAATTCATTTCCGACACGACAGGCATCATCACCAAGAAGATCAAACCTAACTTCAAGACGCTCGGAAAAGTTTACGGCAAGAGAATGAAAGAGATTGCCGCTGCTTTCGCCGACATACCGCAGCAGGAGATCAATGCCATACAGAACGCTGAGGCTCAGTCTGTTGCATATACATTGAAACTCGAAGGCGGTGACGTGGAGCTGAATCCTGGAGACTATATGATCTCGTCAGAGGACATGCCGGGATGGCTCGTGGCATCAGAAGGCCCTCTAACATTGGCCCTCGACATCGAAGTAAGCCCTGAACTGAAGAACGAAGGCGTGGCGCGCGAACTCGTGAACAGAATCCAGAACATCCGCAAGGACAGCGGTTTCGACGTTACCGACAAGGTAGATGTCGTCATTTACGCGGACGGCGACGACGCTGCAGAGATAGAATCCTCTTTAAAAACATATAAAGAATACGTTTCCGCACAGACATTGTCATTGTCAGTCACATTGGCCGGAAAGGGCGAGGCGACTGGTAAGGCAACAGAAGTGGAGTGGAACGAGAATACAATAATGATTGCGGTAACACGCAGATAACACTCACGCTTATGGAAGAAAATAAAGCAAACCTCGAGCCCGTAGAAAAGACTCGTTACAGTGATGAAGAACTTGAGGAATTCAAGAAGATCATATTGGATATGCTCGACAAGGCCAAGAAAGAGTACAATACTCTCAGGTATGTCGTGATGCACAACGGTACAAATGATATCGAGGACACCACCCCTTCATTCAAGACTGTAGAAGACGACGGCGCAATGCAGCTTTCACGTGAAGAGGCAAGCCAGTTGGCTCAGAGGCAGTACAAGTTCATACAGAACCTTGAGGCAGCGCTCGTGCGTATCGAGAACAAGTCTTACGGTATCTGCCGCGTGACAGGAAAGCTCATCCCTAAGGAGCGTCTCCGTCTGGTACCTCACGCAACCCTTACAGTAGAAGCGAAGGAAAAACTCAATAATGGCGGAAAATAGATTCAGGATTTCCAAAGGCAGGTGGCTGCTGATTCTAGGAATTCTTCTCGTGGTAGTGGACCAGGTGATAAAACTGCTGGTCAAGTCCAATATGACTTTGGGCGAGCATTTCAGCGTTTTCGGCAACTGGTTCCAGATTCTCTTCATAGAAAATGAGGGAATGGCATTCGGGATGAAGTTCGGCGGGATGGTAGGCAAATTCGTGCTGACCGCGTTCCGCGTGGCTCTCTTCGGATTCCTTTGCTGGTGGATAACCCGCCTTGTGCGGCGTGGACGGCCGGCTGAAATCGATGCCGGCGGGAATGTTCTCAAGTATGCGCCTGTGCCTACCGGAGTCCTTGTCGGCCTGACATTGATTACAGCGGGCGCCCTTGGCAACATCGTGGACTGTCTGCTCTACGGCCAGATTTTCTCTGCTTCGACACCATACGAGGTGGCACAGTTCGGAGGAAGTTATGCGCCTGTGATGTTCGGCAAAGTGGTGGACATGTTCTATTTCCCGCTCATCGACACGACCTGGCCGACATGGATGCCTTTCATAGGAGGACATCCGTTCCGCTTCTTCGAGCCGGTATTCAACTTCGCGGACAGTTGCGTCACCGTAGGTGCTTTCTATTTGGTACTGTTCCAATATAAGTTTTTTACTGCTGAACCGGAGAAAAAATAGGGTTTTCCGGAGGAAAAGGAGCAGGATAATGTAAGAAATCCGACATTTCCTGTCGTAAAAGGAAGAAAATAACGTTTTAGGTGAAAAATCGGCTGCTCAGGCAGTCGATTTTTATTTTTTATTCACTTATGAAAACAAATATTAAAACGTTACGTTTCTTCAAAACTTAAACTAAAATCCCTCATTTTGATTAGGAAAAATCACCTAAAACGGTATAAATCACTATCAATTATGCGAATCAGTTCTGCTTACATATTGTTTTTTTTGAATTTAATCTTGATATTTGCGTTAACGCCCTTTTCGGAAAGGGCAGGTCAAGGACGCTTAGAGATACTTGAACCAAAGAATATCAATATATGTTAAACTAGGGATTGTCGCTTAATGTTTTCAATCTGAGCGAAGCAGCAGACAATCCCAAAACTAATGTAAATGCTTATGAAAAAGATTTGTCTTCTTTTCACGGCAGTCCTGTTTCTGGGGATTTCTTCTGCATTGAATGCGCAGAATCTGACCGTTTCAGGATTCGTCACAGATGCGAGCTCCGGCGAAGGAGTCCCTTATGCATCTGTCCAGCTTAAGGGCAGTACGAAAGTCTATACGATGACTGACGCCAACGGAGCATATTCCATTTCAGTGCCGGGGAGCGCATCCCTCACAGTATCATGTTTAGGTTATACGACAGCAGAGATACTCGTGGATGGCAGAACAGCATTGGACATTAGACTCGATCCGGACAAGAACGTCCTCGACGATGTAGTCGTTGTGGCTTACGGAACAGTCCGCAGAGAGGCTAATACCGGTTCTGTTTCATCAGTCAAGAATTCGGAGCTCGCAGAAGTGCCTGCCACATCCGTTGATAAAATGCTTTCAGGAAAAATGGCCGGTGTGACCATCACATCTGGTTCAGGACAGCCTGGTTCCACCTCTTCAATCCGTGTGCGCGGTACCTCTTCCATCAATGCAGGTAACGAGCCTCTGTGGGTTGTCGATGGTATTCCGGTGAATTCATTGGACTTCCGTCAGCTCTCAAATACCGGTGTGGGCGGAGGTTCATCATCCACCTTCCTTAACCCTAACGACATCGAGTCCATCACAGTCCTCAAGGACGCTGCTGCGGCATCAGTTTACGGTTCCCGTGCAGCAAACGGAGTCATCCTCGTCACCACCAAGAGCGGAAAGGCAGGAAAGGCAAGATTTACCGCAAGAGCCAAATACGGTGCTCAGCAGCTTATCAATGACAATAATGTAAGACCTCTTACCGGTTCTGAACTTATTGCCTATCGTCGTGACTGCGCCATCAATGCAGGTTACAATCCTGATGATCCTACTTCTCAGTACTATTATCCTCAGTCACTCCTTGCCAACGGCACTACCAACTGGTACAAGGAACTGACCAGAGTCGGAACTCTCCAGGAGTATGAGATCAATGCTACCGGCGGAACCGACAAGGCTTCCTATTATTCCTCAGTTTCATACCACAAGAACGAGGGTGTGTTCTATGGTGTGGACTATGAGAGACTTACAGCCAGAGTCAATGCCGACATGAGGCTTACCAGATCACTCAAGACCGGAGCGAAATTCAACTTGAGCTATGCTAACTCCAATTCCGGCCAGATGGGTGACCTCTATTACTCGAACCCTACAGTGGCGATGTGGTCCATCTTGCCGTGGACTCCATTCCGCAACGAGGACGGAAGTTTCAATGTGAATATTACTGAGAACTCAGATACCAACCCACGTGCGATAGCCGAGTATGATACATACAATGACAAGGACTACCGTCTTCAGGGCAGCATGTATCTCGAGTGGAAACCTATCAGACAGCTCACCTTCAAGACAAACAACGGACTTGAGTTCGTATATGTGGATTCCCGCCAGTATTGGGCCCCGGAGACAAATAAAGGTTCAGCTACCTTATTTTCTTTTTGGAGCAAAGACATCCGATATACTACATCCAACACCATCACATTTGAAGACAAGTACGGCGACCATTCTGTAAGAGTGCTTGCAGGACAGGAAGCTATGCGTGATAAAATGGACCTGTTGGGCTTGAGCTCACCTAAGGTGAATCCTTTGATTCCATATCCTACCACATCTCCTGCTGCAGACGACCAGGGAGATTACAATCTCGTGGATGAATCACTTCTCTCTTTCTTCGGAGTATTTGATTACAACTATCTGAACAGATATTACCTGCAGGCTTCAGTCCGTGCAGACGGTAGTTCACTGTTCGGCTCCAACAACAAATGGGGTGTGTTCTGGTCAGTCGGCGGTTCTTGGAACGTAAGCAAAGAGAACTGGATGAAGTGGAGCAGACAGTGGCTCAGCGCATTGAAGATCCGCGCATCCTATGGAGTGAACGGTAACAACAATATCTCTCCATACAAGGCCTATGGACTTTATGGTACTACTCAGTACAACGGTATTACCGGTATGGTTCCTTCCAGCCCTGAAAACCCTAACCTTTCTTGGGAAAAGAACGCCACATACAATATCGGTGTAGATTTCGGTTTCTTCGATGACAGACTCACCGGTAGCTTGGATTACTATTTCAGAAAGACCAAGGATATGCTTCTCTCCAAGCAGGTTCCTTACACCACAGGTTTCGGCAGTAACTTCATGAACGTAGGAGCTATCAGAAACAAGGGTATCGAGTTCCAGTTGGAGGGTGTGATTCTCCGCAACAATGACTGGTACTGGACAGCCGGCTTCAATATCGCGCTCAACCGCTCTCTCGTGCTCGACCTTGCAGGTTCAGAGTATTTGACCGTAGCTGATTCAAGAGCACACGGTAATGACAGTACACCTATCCGTATAGCTCCTGGACGCAGGCTCTTTACCTATTACCTGAGAGACTGGTACGGTGTGAATCCATCAAATGGCGACCCTATCTGGTATGACAAGGATGGTAATCTCACATCCGATTCAGCGAAGGCCCGTTATATCTATGCAGGTACACCTGAGCCTAAGGCCACAGGTGGTTTCAACACGAGCATTTCTTGGAAAGGCATCACCCTTTCTGGATATTTCGAGTTCGTGGCCGGCAGCAAAGTGCTAGTCAGGTTGAACCAAGACACGGACGGTGCCGATATGACCACCAACGTATCCACACTTTCACTCAACTACTGGAAAAAGCCGGGAGATACAGGCGTGCAGCCAAAACCGGTAGCAGGCGCTCCTAAGAAGCCATACGTATATTCTACGAGGATGCTTCAGAATGGAAGTTATTTGAGAATCAAGGACGTATCCCTCTCGTACAGCCTGCCTGAGCGTATCCTGAAGCCTATCAAGATGTCTGGCGTGAGACTCTATGTCAGCGCGCTGAATCCTTACACGTTCCATCACGTGAGAGCTCTTGACCCTGAACTTGGTCCTATCGGATATTCTATGGGAGCATCCCACTCTATGGTCAAGTCTTTCGTAGGCGGTATAGAAGTTTCATTCTGATAAACGAACGAAGATTATGAAAAGAACAATTTTATATATTTGTGGTATAGCGTCGCTTCTCGGTGCTGTTAGTTGCCAGGATTTTCTCACAAGAGATCCTAAGCTTTCGCAGAGTACGGAGATAACATTGTCCACATACGATGGACTCAATGACGCGACGTTCGGAGCTTATTCCGCTCTCGCTTCGACAAGCTGGTACGGACAAACGTGGATTGTGGATGCCGAGATGCGTTCCGGTAACGGCAAAAAGTCTGATTTCAAGAACTCCGGAAGGTGTATTGCACCTTATATCTGGAATTATACAGAGACCAGTACTTCTCCGATGTGGGCCGTATGCTACCAGGTCGTATCTAGGGCTAACAATGTGATTGACAATCTCGAAGGCAAAGAGTCAAGCACTGTTACAACTCAGGACTTGAACAATCTGAAAGCCGAGTGTCTCTTCATAAGGGCGTTCTCGTATTTCTGCAATGTCCTTACTTATGGTCAGCCATATACTTATTGCGTGAAAAGCGATAAGGAAAGCCTCGGAGTTCCTTACGTGGAACATACTGATCCTGCAGGACTTCCGGCACGTGAGACTGTGATCTCAAACTATGAGAAGATCGTCCGCGACCTGCTTGAGGCAGAGAGCCTAATCGACCCTGAATATACACGTGCGACTGTTGCCGATCCAGCTGCTGTCGTCAGTGTATATGCTATCCAGGCATTGCTCTCCAGAGTTTACCTCTACATGGGTGAGTGGCAGAAAGCTGCCGACTATGCTTCCAAGGTTATCGTAAGCGGCAAGTTCTCCCTTTGGAATGCCGAGCAGTACAAGACCGTATGGGGCGCAGAAAAAGGCACAGGTGAGGTCATCTTCGAAGTTTACGGAAAGCGTACGAACGCCGCATGGGGCAGCTGGGAAGACCTTTCTTATCTTACAAGCCCTGAAGGTTCCGGTGATGCGCAGGCAGCTGACCCTCTTATCAAAACCTATGAGGAAGGTGATGTCCGTCTGGCACTTTACCGCACAGATGCAGATAATAAGTCCGGAATCAAATGGACAGGCAAATATCCTGGAAAGGGTGACAACACACCTGACTGCAACAACATAATCGTTCTCCGTCTTTCTGAGATGTATCTGAACAGAGCTGAGGCCATTATGCGTGGAGCGACTGTTCCTGGGACCACCGCCGTAAATGACATCAATGCTGTGGCTACCCTCAGAGGAGCATCTGCTTATGGTTCAGTAGGTCAGACCGATATTGCCAAAGAGCGCCGTAGAGAGCTCGCTTGGGAAGGCCATTACATCTACGACCTCGCACGTTGGGGCCAGGGCGTATCCCGCTCAGCAGATAATTATCCTCTTTGCTCAGCCAATCTCGATGTTCCGTTCCCTGACAAGAAATGGGCACTTCCTCTTCCTAAGAGAGAGCTTGATTTGAATAAGAACCTTGTACAAAATCCTCTTTAGCGTATTGTTATGAAAAGTTTATATACATATATTGGAGCAGTTCTCGCGGCAGCGTCCATTCTTGCTTCCTGCGATAAGAACGAGCCATCCAAATTCAATGACAAAGATGCCTTCGTGGCATTTGACAAGACTTCCTTGACACTTTCAGAGGGTTCTGAAGATGTGCTTAAGATTCCTGTGACCTTGGCTTCTGTTGCCGGACTGGAGGAAACCATCAAATTTGAAATCAAGGAACCTGAAAAGAAAGCTGCAAAGCAGGGAGTTAACTATGAAGTTCTCACCAAAACCGGTACTCTTTCCTTCAATGCGGAAAACCGCACCCGATATATCGAAGTGAAGGCTATTCCTGATGGGGAATATACAGGTGACTTGCAGTTCTCTGTAGTTATCTACGGAACAGAGTCTATCAAGGCTGGTTCTGAAAACACTTGTACTGTGACATTGAACGATGTTGACCATCCTCTCGGCTTTATGCTCGGAGAATATACCGCTACGGGCGTCAACTACTGGGATGGTGCTTGTACCTGGACGATGACATTCTTCAAGGATGCTGATGACGACCATAAGGTGTGGATAGACAACTTGTTCCAGAATGACAGTTTTGCCGGAGCGGATACGCGCTATTACGGAATTGTAAATGATGATCATACCTCATTGAACATTCCTTTCGGCCAGGAATCTGAATACAAGTATTCAAATGGTAATCCGATTACTCTTCTCGGCTTCGATGGAGAACGCGGATATGAAACAGGTTCGGTAGATGTTGCGATTGTTCAGGACGGAGACAAGGTTACTCTTGATTTCGGTAATGAATGGGGTTTCTGGGTAGTGATTGAAGGAGCAGGAAACTTGAATATCGTCAATCCTGGTATTAAGGCCGTTAAAAAATAAAACCGACTAAGATATGAAAAAGATATTATATTCATTGTTGGCGCTTGCAGCAACTGTTGCTGCCTGCACGGACTTTGCGGAGGATGAAAAGATAGATTTCGCCGCAACCGACGCGCCTGTAGTGGCTGCGACAGTAGTGGATGACAATACTGTAAGCGTGTCAGTCACCCCGAAAGAGGGTAATGTCTATTACTCTTATGTTCTCATTGCAGGACCGGCAAAAGCGCTTAAAGCTGAGACCGTCCTTAAAGGAGGCTATGAAAGCGATGCTGTTGCAAATGAAAAGGAGGAGCCCGTAGCGGCTGTCCTCAAGGCATCAGAGACCAAGTCTGTAAGTTTTCAGGTAGGAGGATTGAAGTCAAATACTGCATATACCCTGTATGCAGTGGCTTCCAACTCTCAGGGCGTAGTAAGTAAATTGGCTACATCGACAGCTGTCACCACTGATGGTACAGCACCTGTTCTGACAGAGTATGATTTCCAGTCCACAGCGACCAATCTTGATTACGTGCTGGTGTTCGATGATCCTATCGCGTTTACCGGAAAAGGCACAGTTACGGCTCATTATTATGCCAGAAATTCCAAAGCCGGAGCAGACGGCAATCTCGTGGAATACAAGAAAGCAGTGGTTCCTGCCGACAGTCTCGTCATTTCCGGCAAAAACCTTTATGTCAGCCTTGACGCTGCTGAAGCTATTCCGGGAGCAATTGTAGCCATCTCTTACACTGAGGGCCTCGTGGCCAATCTCGTAGGTGACAGAGCAGAAGCGTTTACAGATGTGACAGTCAGCTCCAAACTTGAATCTGAAGGCCTTGTGGCATCTTATAAGACTCAGCCTTTTGCACTTGGTCTGACTGAAGATGAGCCTAAGGAGGGAAGCGGAATAGAAGGTGGAGAGGAAGAAGAGCCAGAGGTTAAGCTCTTCAGCGACTGGGAAGAACTTGATATGGTTACATATTCATACAACAAGTACCCTCTCGCAGGTGTACTCAAGGCTGCCAAACTCTCTATTGAGACAGAAGACGCGAACGGCAGGGTAGTAGCTTATACCGGTCAGCAGCTCAAGATCGCGGCTGCCAATAAGTTGAGCGTGAAGATTGACGAGGATCCTGGCTTTGGCTCTTATGTGTCATACAAGATTGCTGCCGGCTCTATAGTCGATATCTTCGGAAACACCAACTCTGAATTCACAGCCGAGAAACTGTATTTCTGCTCTTATGGTTATAAACTTGCCGACGTGCTCGGAACATATACCGTTACCGGCGTGGCTATCAAGTATGGAGTGCCTGTTTCTTACAAACTCGTGATTGCAGAGACGGACGACGCTGAGAAAGGCGATCTGCTGATAACAAATTTCCTCGGCTTTGAAGGAAAACTCTATGTGGATTTCGATCCTGACAACGGTACTGTGAAAATCTACGAGGGTGACACGTTTAATGATAAAAACCTTGTTTCCTTCAATGGTGAGGGCGATCAGCTCTTCAGCATACCTTCACCGGGAGTGCTGACATCTGATGCGTATGTCATTGTCCTGACTTATGAAGGAAAGGATGTTACAGGATTCGCTACGGATGAAAATGGTTTAGATGTTGCAGTTGCGAATTTCAGGGCAACCAGGAATTAACGATAACTGAACACTTGATTTATGGGGAGACGTTTCTTAGGAGATGTCTCCCTATTTCTGTGAGCGCCAACGGATTCCCCATCGAAAAAACAAATGAATATCATGTCCGGATTCTTGCAAAACTCGAGCAAAAATGCGTATATTTAGAAGTTTTAAAGAATACTAAAAGCGATTGAGTATGAAAAAGTTGATATTGACATTGTCTTGCCTGCTCTGGGTGGTGGCTGCGCTGTCCGCGCAGGAGCCTACGACTACATATCCGTACCTGTATCCGCAGTTTACTGACGGCACTGTCGTGCTGGACGGCGGCAAGGAAGAAGCACGCAAGCTGAACATCCATCTGAGGGCGGACAAACTCCATTATATCGATGGCGGCATCATCAAGGAAGCCTTCCTGAAGGATGTCAATGCCGTGAAAATCGGGAATGACGTGTTTGTCCCAGTCTATGGAAGCATGATGAAAGTAGTGGCCAAGAATGACAACGGTATGGTCGTGGTCGAAATACTTGGCGATTTCGAGGCCTCGCGGGAGGCGACCGGCGCTTACGGCACGTCATCCACCTCGTCCGCCACGATGAAACTTACCTCCGTGCAGACCGATGCCCAGGTGAACCAGAACTATATGAACATTCTCAATGAGAAAGACCACGGAGTCCCGCTCCGGACGGTCAGCACATATTATATCTTCACTCAGAAGCTGAAAGTGAAGGCGGCCGAGAAGGATGTCAGGGAAGCACTTCCTGCTGACAAGGCTGATGGCTGGAAAACCTTCCTCAAAGCACATAAAATCAAGTGGAAAAATCCTCAGAGCGTCCTGTCAGTTGTGGACTATCTTTCTGAGTAACCAAGTATGATTCAGTATCTTATGAAAAAAATAATAGGATTGGCCGCAACGGCTGTATGCATCGGGGCGATAAATTCCTGTGCCGTTTCCGGTAATGACCCTTTTGAGAAAAACGGGACATTGACCGAGAAGGATAATGTCTTCGGAAAGGATATCCCGGAAGAAGAACTGCTTCCGAAAATGAACATCAATGTGGATGAAACTCTGGCGCTCAGTCTGGAAAAGGCGACCGGGGAGAACGGATATGTGGACCTGTCTTCATTTCCGTCGTTGAGGGAACAGGGGGTAGTGAAAATGAGAAGGCTCTTCCCGTATGCCGGTGAGTATGAGGAGCGTACACGAGAGGCGGGACTGCACCGCTGGTATGTCCTGGAGTACAATCCGGAAAAGTCAATGACGAAGGCCGCTGACGGACTCATCATATCCGGAGTCAATGAAGTGGAATATTGTCCTAAACTCTCCATTGTCGGAAATCCGACAGTGGTGTCATATGCGGATGCTTCCACAAAGGCTGCCTCAGGGTCTTATCCTTTCGATGACCCGCAGCTTTCGGCTCAGTGGCATTACTACAATAACGGAACGGTATCATCCTCTGTAAGTGGCTGTGACATAAATGTTTTCCCCGTATGGAGGAACTACTCTAACTATGCGCAGTTTACCGGAGACATCGTTGTCGGCGTGGTTGACGGCGGCATTGACTATAATCATGAAGACCTCAAGGCCAATATGTGGAAGAATCCTGAGAAGACCGGTGACAATGCATACGGCTACAATTTCGCGTCTTCCAGCTACAATATCCACGCGGAGGACCATGGTACGCATGTGGCCGGTACGATTTCCGCTGTGAACAATAACGGAAAAGGCGTCTGCGGCGTGGCTGGAGGCAATTCCAAAAAGGGAGTGAAGGGTGCCAAACTGATGTCCTGCCAGATATTCGACGGGGAAAAACAGGGCTCGGCAACGGAAGCCATAAAGTGGAGCGCAGACCATGGCGCTGTCATATCACAGAACAGCTGGGGATATACGGACGTGACTACCGCTCCTTCTTCACTGAAGAGCGCGGTGGACTATTTCATAAAGAATGCTGGATGTGACAAAAACGGAAAACAGAGGTCGGACTCCCCGATGAAGGGCGGCATTGTCATATTTGCGGCAGGTAATGACAGTAAGAATACATCAAGTTCCGATTACGACGGGATGGTGAGCGTCACATCAGTAGGCGCTGACTATAAACGTGCATATTACACGAATTATGGTTCGTGGTGCGATGTGGCGGCTCCGGGCGGAGATGTCAAGAAAGGAAATCAGGTTCTGAGCACATTGCCGGGAAACAAATACGGCAAGATGCAGGGAACATCCATGGCCTGCCCGCACGTGTCAGGCATTGCCGCGCTGATACTTGCACGTTACGGAGGACCGGGATATACGCCGGATGCCCTCAGGAAGAGGCTGGAGGAATCAGTGACCGACATCAGTGCCCAGAACGCGGGTTATTATCTCGGAAAAGGTCTTGTCAATGCTTATAAGGCAGTTGCCGGCAGCGGAGGTGTGGCCCCTGAGATGCCTACCGGACTCTCGGTCAGCACCCAGTCGAACAATATCAAGTTCAGTGTCGCTGTCCCTGAAGATGCGGATGACGGCAAGCCGAGCGCGATATTCATCTACTATTCCAAGACCAATTTCACATCGACCAAGAACGTCATGTTCGGTATGTTCTATGTCGAAAACCAGAAAGTGGGCGAAGTGCTGAACGGCTCGATTTCCGGTGCTGAATTCAACACGGAGTATTATGTGGCGGCCCAGGCAGTGGACTTGGCCGGAAACAAGTCAGCATTGACCGAAAGAGTGAAAGTATCTACAGGCGGAAACAATGCTCCGGTTATCAGGGCATTGTCTCCTGTGGAGTTTACTCTCAAGCCTCACGAAACGGTGACGGCATCCTTTGAAATCGAGGAACCGGACGGACATTTCTACAACATTGACCTGAATCCGGGTTCTGCAGGTGCTGTCCTCGACACATTGACAAGAGAAAATCCGAAGGTGAAAATCGCAGGCCCGAATACGCCTTCAGGCACATATACGGCAGAGATGACAGTTACTGATTATTACGGACTTGCAGCTGCGGCTAAGGTTAAATATACCGTGTTGGAAAATCATAAACCGGTGCTGGTCAAGGAGATGGAGAACCGTTTCTATACCTCTAAGTCTTCCGGCACTGAGGAAGTCGATGTGGCGGACTATTTCTATGACGAGGATGGTGAGGACCTTACCTACAAATTCGAGTTCTCCAATCCGGATGTGGCCAATATGACCTATTCCGACAGGAAATTCCTGATAACCACGATGAATTACGGCACGTCTGAAATTACGGTAACGGGAACGGATGTGCGTGGTGAATCCGTATCTGCTTCGTTCAAAGTGATGGTCACGGACGGTTCCAAGGAGCTGACCTGCTACCCTAATCCGGTGAAGAATGTGCTGAACCTGAGACTCGGCAAGGAGAGCAACTCCGTTTCTGTCAAGGTGATAGCTGCCTCAGGTGCCGTGTTCTTCAAGGGCAGTTTCACAGGCGTGACGCCATTCGAGCCGGTCAAGGTGGATATGTCCGCCGCTTCAGCCGGAGCATATACCGTAGTGGTGAATGCGGACGGTAAGGAGATCAAGTCCAACATCGTAAAACTCTGACAGTTATGAAAAAAGTATTGACTATAATGATGTTTTTTGCCGCAGTGGCTACATCTGCCCAGACCTTGCCTTCGCTGCTTGTCCCGTCTGATGCGGCCGGGCTTGGAACTGCCTCGGCCAATGTGGCTGCGACTCCTACTGCCTATCAGGTGGAAAACAATGTTGCGGGCATGTCGTTCAGTCCGTCCCGATTTTCCGCAGGCGTGTCCTACGGAATGTGGCAGCCGGCCTATGCTTCCGACAAGGTCATCAGTGCGGGTGCTATGTGGTGCAGTGAAAAGAGGCTGGCTATAGGATTGTCGTTCAAGTATTTCGCCCAGCCGTCATACGATATTACCACGGAAAGCGGCAATGCCTCGCGCGAAGGCTCCTACACTCCTAAAGAGTTCAATGCCGCAGTGGGCGTTTCTTACAGAATCGTGGATTTCCTGTCGCTCGGACTGTCTGCGAGATTGACCAAGTCGGACATTGCACCGGAGGCTTCGTCCAATGTCTTCGGCGTGGATGCAGGCGTGTTTTTCCAGAAAAACAATATCCGTGCGGGCATTTCGGCCAATAACCTCGGCAGCAAGGTGAAATATGGCGAAAATACCTACTCCCAGCCGTCTCTCGTGAAGGCAGGAGCAGGATACACGATAGGCTTGGGGACTTCTTCGATTGCTGTCAATGCCGAGGCTGACGTCCTCTTCTCAGGTGGCTTCATGGCAGGGCTGGGCGCGGAGTATTCCTTCGATGACATGGTGTTCGTGCGTGCAGGATACCACTATGGAGATGACAAGAAAGCGATTCCGAGTTACGGCTCGCTCGGCGCCGGCGTGAAGTTCTTCGGCGTGCGTCTGGATGTGGCTTATCTGGTGGGTTCCCAGGTGCTGAAAAACAGTTTGGGAGTCACATTGGGATATTCATTCTGATAATTTTGTCGGGCCATATTTTTTAGATAACTTTATGGGCTGAAAAAATCGACCCGATATATGTGTATGAAACATATTCAACTGATGTCATTGGCCTTGGGCATCGCCTTTCTGGAGGCTTCGTGCGCCAAGGTCAATGATGGTGTATCTGCGGGCAATGCTGAGGATGCATTGAAGATCATAAACACAAAATCCCCCGGCTCTACCGGGAATAATCTGTTGGTAAAGTTCTCCGCGCTTCCGTCTGAAGCCGAGGTGGCGGATATGATGGAGAGTGGCGTCGTGGCATTGACACCGGTCTTTCACAGCAATTCCTCACGAAAAGATCTGGAAAAGAAGTTCGGTCTGGACAGATGGTACGAGGTCTCGTATCAGAACGGGACTGCCATGGACGAAGGCGTGAAACTTCTGGCCGCGTCAGAGTCGGTGCAGACAGTCCAGTACAGCATTACCTATAAGAAATCCTCTGACTGTAAGGCGTTTCCGTACTTCATTCAGCCGGAGAAGGTCCTGATGGCCGCTTCCGGCAAGTTCAATGACCCTGCACTGAAGGACCAGTGGAACTACAAGAATACCGGCGACAAGAATATTGCCACTGCCGCTTACGCAGGGGCTGATATCAATGTGGAGAATGTCTGGAAAGAGATAACTGCCGGTGACCCGTCCATTATCGTGGCCGTGGTCGATGAAGGTGTGAAATACACTCATCCAGACCTTGCGGCCAATATGTGGACCAACCCGAAGGAGAGCGCGAACGGCAATGACGATGACGGCAATGGCTATATAGATGATATTCACGGATTCAACTTCGTGAAAAACGGACCGATATCGTGGGCGTCGGAGCAGGATTCCGGACACGGAACACATTGTGCCGGGATAGTCGCGGCAGTAAACAACAATGCTGAAGGCATCTGCGGCGTGGCAGGCGGAAGCGGAAACGGTGACGGCGTGCGCATCATGTCCTGTCAGATATTCGACAACAACACCGGCGGAACCTCCCAGATAGTCGCAAACGCCATCAAGTACGCAGCCGACAACGGAGCGTCCATAATATCCTGCTCCTTCGGCTATCCGTCAGGCCGGTTCAAGTCAGATGCGGCATACAAAACCGGAAACGGGGGAAGCAATGCCCTCGAATACGACGCCATACGCTATTTCGAGGCAGCGTCCAACAACCCTGTCCTCGACGGGAACATAGCGATTTTCGCATCGGGCAATGACTCGCAGGGCTATGCGGCCTATCCTGGTGCATTGACAGACATAATAAGCGTCTCGGCATTTGCACCGGACTTCCTTCCGGCTAACTATACGAACTACGGCCCCGGATGCAATATCTCGGCCCCGGGCGGAGAGCAAGGCCTGGCGCCCTACACATCATACAAGGCGATGATACTGTCCACCGTGCCTTCCGAACTGTTCGACGGAAAGGATTACGCATTTATGTACGGAACATCGATGGCATGTCCGCACGTGAGCGGCGTGGTGGCATTGGGCCTGTCCTATGCCAAGAAGCTCGGCCGGAAATTCACATTGCCGGAATTCAAGAGCCTGCTGCTGTCCTCGGTCCAGGATATCGACTCGCGCCTTACCGCGGCATCCAAGGAATATGTGGCTGGAGCGGGCATAAGCAGCGTCTCGATGCTTACGTACAAGGGCAAAATGGGTACCGGAGCGGTGGATGCATGGAAACTGATGATGAATATCGAGGGCACTCCGTGCATTGACGCAGTAGTCGGGAAAAACCAGGCATTGGACCTCTCGCCATATTTCGGCGGCGGCTCCAAGTCGTTGAAATACTTGTCGGTAGAAGTTTCCACCGAAGACAAAATGGCATTGGGCCTGCAGAAAAACCCTTATATCGAGCAGGGAAAACTATGGATGCATCCTACCAGATGCGGCTCCTGCAGGATCCGGATCAATGCAGTTGGCGGCGGACCCGCCATCGGAACGGACGACGCCATCGGAGGAATGTCCATGAACCGGGAAGTCTCCGTGATTGTGAAATCCCATAAAAGCGCCAACGGAGGATGGTTATGATGAAAAGATTCTTGGCCCTTTTGGCAGGATTTCTGCTGTTGGGCGTGTCCTGTAACAAGGTGGATGATGCGCCTTTGAACATTATAGGCGACTGGGAACTCTCCAGTGTGGAATTTGCCACCAGGAGCGCGATGGTCGGCAATGAAACGGTGACGATATATCTCAGGTTCAACCAGAACGGCTCATTTGCCATGTGGCAGCAGAAAGGTGCGGGACGTTTCCAGAAGTACGAGGGAATGTGGGTACTGAGCGGCAATGTACTGAGCGGTATCTATTCGGACGGCAAGGAATGGAGCAGCGAGTATCTCGTGGAGACCAAAGACGGACACTTGACGATGCGTACATACCCTGACAAGAAAGATACATACATATACGAAACAAGTACAATTACAGACAATAAGATCAAATTATGAAGGTTGGTGTAAAAATTTTATTCTTGGCTGCAACGTTGGCTGCAGTCGGCTGTGCGGAAGAATATTCCGAGAACAGAGCCGATTCGCCGGCTGCCAAAGTCTTGAATCAGCCTGATGCATCAGGTGAAAATTCATTGATAGTCTATATCAGCAGCAACGTGGCTGTGCCGACGGAAATGGACAGGATCGCAGAAGCGGCCGGTGCGGTCAGCTATGACAGGGTGTTCCAGAAATTGGCTTCCTCAGAAAGCGAGATCTGCCGTTTCGGCCTCGACAGGTGGTACACATTGACATTCGCTCCTGAAACGGATCTCCGTCAGGCTGTGGAACTGCTCTCCAAGGAGGACGGAATCGAAAGGATACAGTACAACAACAGGCTGAAAGGACTGGACGAGATGAAATCCGCATCCTGGAAACCTGCTCCTGCGACAAAGGCCACAAGTAACATACAGACTCCTTTCAATGACCCGGCGCTCGCATCCCAGTGGCATTATCATTCCACACAGAAAGGCAAGCCGGTCGATACATCTGTACCGGGCTCGGACATCAATGTCTATGATGCATGGAAACTTACGACCGGTGACCCTTCCATCATCGTGGCAGTCGTGGACGAGGGTGTGGCTTACAATCACCCTGACCTTGCGGCCAATATGTGGAAGAATGAAAAGGAAATCCCCGGCAACGGAATTGATGATGACGGAAACGGCTATGTGGATGATGTCTATGGCTATAATTTCAGCATGAATGAGCCGCAGATCAGCTGGAACAAACTCAGAGCTTCAGATGGTAGAACCGGTGACCAGGGACACGGCACTCATGTGGCCGGAGTCGTGGCGGCCGTGAACAACAATAACGTGGGCATAAGCGGAATTGCCGGCGGAAGCGGAAAAGGTGACGGCGTGCGTATCATGTCCTGCCAGATCTATTCAGGCGGCCAGAACTGTACCGAAGAATACCTTGCCAAGGCTATCCGCTACGCGGCTGACAACGGCGCAAGCATCCTCCAGTGCTCATGGGGCTTCCAGGCAGGTGCAGTCCTCTCTGACAAGTCCTACAAGACCAGACAGCCGCTTGTCTATGCAGCTATCGAATACTTCGAAAACGCTGACAGAAAGGAACTTGGCTTCGACAATCCTATCAATGGCGGTGTGGCGTTCTTCGCTGCGGGCAACGACGGCAAGGAAATGTCCGCTTATCCGGGAGCGCTTGCTGACATCATCTCCGTGACTGCCTTCGCTTCAGATTACAAGCCGACAGGTTATACCAACTATGGTCCAGGATGCAATATAGCAGCGCCCGGCGGAGAGTTCTACTACACTTCTTCGGACGGTAATACATACATCTGCGACGGTTGCGTGCTCTCCACCATGCCTGAAGGATATATCTATTCGACTGACTATGACGGAAAAGGCTTCGGCTACATGCAGGGAACATCCATGGCCTGCCCGCACGTAAGCGGTGTGGCTGCACTTGGCCTGTCCTACATGAAGAAACTCGGCAAGACCTGCACGAAGGATGAGTTCAAGTCAATGTTGCTGACTTCTGTCAATGACATGAATGCCCAGTGTCTCGGCATCAAGCAGACCTGTCTGTATGCAGCCAATTATGCAATCGGCCCGCTGAGCCTTTCCAAATACAGGGGCAAGATGGGAACCGGAAGCATCGACGCTTGGAAATTCCTGATGAACATCGAGGGAACACCTTGTCTGACTGCTGTGGTAGGTCTGGAGCAGGCTGTCAGTCTTGAAAGCATATTCGGCGGCTCATATAGTTCGCTGAAATATCTGGGCGTGGACATATCTGACGAAGATTACAGGACATTGGATCTGGCGGCGATGCCGGAAATCAAGGCAGGACGCCTCGTGATATGCCCTAAGAAATCAGGAAACGTCAAGATCACCATAAACGCGGTTGCCGGTGGACAGACTCCGGGCAATGGAGAGAACATGGGTGGTCTGACAATAAGCAAAACAGTGTCACTTGTTGCGAGAGGCGTGTCAAGTGAAAATGGCGGATGGTTGTAAAATATTGAACAATAAGAAAATAGAATATGAAAATTTGGAAATTCGCAGTCCTCATGTTGACTGCTCTTGTCCTGCTTGCGGGATGCAATAAAAAAGACAAGGACATAAATGTCGTAGGCTCCTGGAAACTGGATGACATAAGTGCTGTCACCAAGGCTGGACAGACCTACGGAATCGTTGTTTATATCGACTTCAAGTCAGACGGTACATTCGATACCTGGCAGCTTATGCAGGCTGGACGTTATCTTCATTATACCGGAACCTGGCAGTATGTCAAGAAGGGCATAACCGGTGTCTATACCGACGGCTCTGCATGGGGCAGCTCTACGTACAATGTTGATATTGACGGCAATATGATGGTGCTTACCGCTAAGAACGGCACCGATGAAATGACCACGTATGTAAGGGCTGAGGTCCCTGCAGACGTGAAGGCAAACGCACTGGATAAATAATTATGAAGAAATTCGCTTTTTCGGTGGGCATCCTCTCATTGGTTCTGACAGGATGTTCATCATTTCTCACGAATGAAGTCTCTCCCTCAGGCAAAGGAGAGGCCAATGGAAAAATTGTAAATACAAGTCACAATGCTGACGGCAACTCCATCCTCGTCTATGTGGATGGCGATGTTTCAGATACTGCGGAACTCAGCAGGATAGCAGAGAATGCAGGAGCCGTATCTATAGCTCCGCTGTTCGAGTCGTTTCCCGGAAGGGAAGCTGAGGAAAAGCGCTTCGGTCTGGACAGGTGGTATGAACTGACATTGGACGGCAAGACGGATGTGCAGAAGGTCGCTGCCAGGCTTTCCTCTGAAAAGAGGGTGGCTAAAGTGCAGTACAATACATTGATGGACAGAGTGATAAGCAAGCGCGTCAGACCTTGCCCCGAGACTATGGCCACCAAGGCAGGTGCCAGCGGTGCAGCTATGAACGACCCGCTTTTCAGCAAGCAGTGGAACATCAGCAACCAGACCAAGGACTATCCTTCCGGAGCCGTGATCGGTGAGGATGTGAATGTAAGGGATGCCTGGGCGCTTACTGGCGGCGACCCGTCCATCATTGTCGCAGTCGTGGATGAGGGCGTGGACTATACGCATCCTGACCTGAGCGCGAACATGTGGACCAATCCGTCTCCGACGAACAAAGACCTGCACGGCTACAATTTCATAAAGAGCAACGGCTCGATATCATGGCTGGCAAATGGGGATACCGGACACGGCACACACGTGGCAGGTATCATCGCAGCAGTGAACAATAACGGCACCGGCGTTTCAAGTGTGGCAGGCGGAACCGGCAAGGGTGACGGTGTTCGTATTATGTCCTGCCAGATATTCTCGGGAGACGCTGAGCCTACAGCATCGACGGTCGCACGTGCAGCGAAATATGCTGCGGACCACGGAGCTTCTGTACTCCAGTGCTCTTTTGGAGTGGACGGAGGCGAGGTCAGGTCGGACAATGCCTATATAAACGAGAACAAGGTTGAGATAGAAGCTTACAATTATTTCATAGGATCAAGCAGGGACAACCCTATCAACGGCGGAATAGTGGTTTTTGCTGCCGGAAATGAAATGGCGGCCATGTCGGGCTATCCCGGCGGAATGACGGATTATATCTCCGTGACATCGTTCGCCTGCAACGGCAAGCCGGCTTTTTACACGAATTACGGACCGGGCTGCAATATCGCAGCTCCCGGTGGAGACTATTGTTCTCCGATGAAGAGTTCATCTGATGACCCTATGGATGAAGCCTCCATCCTTTCCACCGTGCCGCCGGATTTGAGAGACGAATATCTCGACGGCTCCGGATATGCATATATGGACGGAACCTCAATGGCCTGTCCGCATGTGAGCGGCGTGGCTGCATTGGGCCTTTCGTATATGAAGAAACTGGGCGTGAAGTGCACAGCCGATGAGTTCAAGTCGATGCTGCTTACGTCTGTGGACAAGTTCAGCGACTCGGCTTTCTCCGGAAAAGGCTATTATTATGAAGATGAAAATAGTGTCCGTTCTTATAATTTCTCCAAGTTCGCCGGCAAGATGGGAACGGGCAAGGTCAATGCGTGGAGACTGCTGATGCAGATAGAAGGCATACCTTGTGAGGCATTGGTCGTGGGAGAGACGCAGGAGGTCAGCCTCGAGTCATTGTTCGGTGAAGGATATGAATCATTGACCTATACCGGAATCGAGATTTCGGCAGAGGATATGAGCACGCTCGGACTGAAATCGGCGCCTGTGGTGAACAAAGGAAAACTTACATTGACCCCGAAGCGCTCCGGCAATGCCATATTGACTGTCAATGCGGTAGCGGGCGGCACCAATGTCGGTACAGGTTCGTCTATGGGCGGCATGAAGATATCCAGGAAACTCTCGATAGTTGTAAGGGGAGTCAGAAGCTCCGGCGGCGGATGGCTCTAATGTTTGGAGCACAATAAATTGGAAGAAAAAGATTTCATAGAAATTAGGGGCGCAAAGGCCCATAACCTCAAGAATGTCAGTCTGGATATTCCGAGAGGGGAGTTCGTGGTCATAACCGGATTGAGCGGCAGCGGCAAGTCGTCATTGGCTTTCGACACCATCTATGCGGAGGGGCAGCGGCGTTATATGGATACGCTTTCCGCCTATGCCAAGCATTTTATGGGGGTGCTGGAGAAGCCGGAGGTTGAGGAAATCAACGGCCTGAGTCCGATTATCGCCATCGAGCAGAAGACCACGGGCAACAATCCGCGTTCCACTGTCGGTACCATAACCGAGATTTACGATTTCCTCAGGCTTCTGTATGCGAGGGCGTCGCGGGCATATTCTCCTGTAACGGGGAAGGAAATGTCCCGCTACACTGATGAGCAGATAGTTTCGCTCATAATGCAGAAGTACAATCAGCGGAAATGTTATCTTCTCGCGCCTCTCGTGCGTGGCCGAAAAGGTCATTACAAGGAACTGTTCGACAATCTCCGCAAGCGTGGCTTTACTCAGGTGCGCATCGACGGGGAACTCCGTGACCTCGCCACGGTAACGGCTCTGGACAGGTACAAGGCCCATTTCATCGAGCTTGTGGTGGACAAGATGAAGCCTGCCACAGGCGATGACAAGAGGGTGAAGGATTCAGTCGCTACAGCATTGGGCCGTGGAAAAGGCTCACTTGCCGTGCTCGACTTGGAGACGGGGGAGATACAGTATTATTCCAAGCATCTGGTGGATCCGGATTCCGGCATTTCGCTTCAGGAGCCGGCGCCGCATTCGTTCTCGTTCAATTCTCCGGAAGGCTATTGTCCGCATTGCAAAGGACTCGGAACGATCGTTGATGTGAACATTGACACGATTATTCCGGACCGTAGCGTTTCTATCGCGGATGGCGGAATCGTCCCGCTCGGAAAGATGCGGGAGACGAAGAAGTTCGATATAATACGCTCCATAGCAAGGAGATACAACTTTTCGTTATACGATCCGATAGAGGATGTGCCGGACGAAGCGATTTCGCTGATCGTCTATGGTTCGGATGAACTTTTCCGTGTCGGTGACGGGAATATGTCGGAAATGGTGTCGTTCCCTGGAATTGTGGACGACATCGAGGACAAGATCGTCTGCCCAGTCTGCCACGGAACAAGGCTTAACCAGCAGACCACCTGTTTCAAAATCGACGGAAAAACCATATCCGAGGTCGCTGCGATGGAGATGTCGTCCCTTGCCAAATGGATTCAGGAGCTGCCCTCCAAACTGTCCGACAGGGAGAACCTCATTGCCCGCGACATATTGAAGGAACTCGGCGAACGTACCGGTTTTATGCTGGATGTGGGACTGGATTATCTCTCGCTCGACCGCGCAACCGCTTCATTGTCAGGCGGTGAGAGTCAGCGCATCAGACTCGCGACACAGATCGGCTCCAAGCTGGTCAATGTCCTGTACATCCTGGATGAACCGAGCATCGGACTTCATCAGCGCGACAACAGGAAGCTGATCCATTCGCTCAAGGAACTGCGCGACGAGGGTAACTCCGTGATGGTAGTGGAACACGACGCCGAGACGATGTACAGTGCGGACTGGCTAGTCGATGTAGGACCGGGCGCGGGAGAGAACGGCGGAAAGATCTGTGTCAATGCTCCTGTTTCCCTTCTGTTGGGCGAATCCGGAAAAGAGGCTGCAGGAGACGCTGTCGGAGAAAATGACAAGAAAAACTTGTCATCCTATACGATAGGGCCGTCATTGACCCTGGATTATCTTACCGGAAAGAGGCGTATCGAAGTGCCGGCCGTCCGCAGAAAAGGGAACGGAAAGGTGCTCGGAATCCGTGGCGCGTCGGGCAACAACTTGAAAGACATTGACATAGACTTCCCTTTGGGCGTCTTTATCGGTATCAGCGGAGTCAGCGGCAGCGGCAAATCTTCGCTCATAAACGAGACATTGATGCCGATACTGAAGAACAAGTTCTACAATGCCAAGATGCATCCTCTGCCGTATTCGGACATTATCGGAGTCGAAAACATCGACAAACTCATAGAAATCGACCAGAGCCCTATCGGTCGGACCCCGAGGAGCAACCCGGCCACATTTACCGGTGTGTTCAATGATATCCGTACCCTGTTTGCCGAAACGCCTGACGCCAAAGTGCGCGGATTCGGAGCCGGAAGGTTCTCGTTCAATGTCGCAGGAGGCCGTTGCGAGGCTTGTAAAGGTGCCGGTATCAAGGTGATAGAAATGAATTTCCTGCCTTCTGTCAATGTCGTCTGCGATGAGTGCCGAGGCCACCGTTACAAGGAGGACACGCTTGCGGTCAAGTACAAGGGGCGCAGTATCAATGACGTGCTGGAGATGCCGATAGCCCAGGCCTATGAGTTTTTCAAGGAGATTCCCAAGATTTCCCAGAAACTGAAGGCCCTCGTGGATGTGGGACTCGGCTACGTTCATCTCGGTCAGTCTGCGGTCACATTGTCTGGCGGAGAGAGCCAGAGGATGAAACTTGCATCTGAACTCTACCGGAAGGACACAGGAAACACCCTTTATATACTCGACGAGCCTACCACTGGCCTGCATTTTGAGGATATCAAGGTGCTTTTGGGCGTGCTTCAGAAGCTGGTGGACTGCGGTAACACCGTGATAGTCATTGAGCATAACCTCGATGTGCTGAAATGCGCGGACTATATGTTCGACATGGGGCCGGACGGCGGACGCCGAGGCGGTTATGTGGTGGCTCAGGGAACCCCCGAGGAACTTGCGGCAAATCCGGCATCCGTCACAGGACCTTATCTGAAGGATGCGCTCGAAGGCATAATAGGCAAGCGTTAAACACATAATTATGAACAATACTGCTGACAAATTTGAAGTTCTCCTTGTCAATGACGGGAGGCGTTACGAGTTGCCTCTGTTCGAGAAACTCGGTGATTTTTCCAAGCAGGTCTGCCCTGTCGTGAAAGATGACAGAACAGGAGTGGTATATCCCGTGCTCGCGGCATTGGTGGACCACAAACTGAAGGAACTTGACTTCAAGCTGGCGATGACTCACGAGGTGGAGTTCATCGGATACAATCATCCTGACGGAAGGCGCACCTACCTGCGTTCCCTGTGCTTCGTGCTGCAGAACGCTGTGCGTGAGCTGTTTCCGGACAAGGTCCTGGTGATAGACCATTCGCTTCCGAGCGGTCTCTACTGCAAGGTGATAGAGACCAGGAAACAGGAGGACGGACGTTGCAGGACATTGGCACTGACGCAGGAGCAGCTGGCCTCTGTCAAGAGCAGAATGCAGGAAATCGTATCCGCCGACATGCCATTCAGGAAGGAGAAGATAGATGCCGTAACGGCAGAGAAGATGTTCGAGGAGAATAACCAGCCGGAAAAAGCTGAGCTCCAGAAGTCTCTCGGCAAGTTCATATGCAGTGTGTATTTCCTTGACGGACATGCAGATACCTTCCATGGACCGCTACTCCCTTCGACCGGTTATCTGAAAGTGTTCGACCTTCTTCCGTTCGCTGAAGGCTTCTGTCTGCAGTTTCCGTCGGAGGGCGATTTCTCGAAAGTGATTCCTGTCAAGACTCAGTCCAAGATTGCGGCAACTCTCGCGGAATATTCCGACTGGTGCTCCATTATCAGGATCAATGGTATAGGGGCGTTGAACAAGGCCATTTCCGAGGGACATGCTGTGGAACTGATAAATCTGTCGGAGGCTCTGCACGAAAGAAAATATGCGGCTATTGCCGACCAGATATATGCCCGTAGGGGGCAGGTCAAGGCTGTTTTCATTGCCGGACCGTCCTCCAGCGGAAAGACTTCTTCGTCGCTGAGGATTGCGCTCCAGTGCCGTGTGCTCGGGCTGGTTCCAAAGGTTATAGAACTGGACAATTACTTCGTGGACAGGGAGCATACGCCTAAGGACAGTGAGGGGAACTATGACTTCGAGGCGTTGGAGGCGATGGACCTCAAACTTCTCAACAGCCAGCTGAACGACCTGTTCGCGGGCAAGGAGGTCGAACTGCCCAAATTTGATTTCAAGGCAGGCAGGTCAATGCCGTCCGGCAAGCGTATCTCGCTGGGTGAAAAGGAGATACTTATCATGGAAGGTATCCACGCCCTAGACCCTGCTATGGTTCCGGATGTGGACAATTCCAAGATTTTCAGAGTCTATGCCTCTGCGCTGACTTCGCTCAATGTGGATGAGAACAACAATATCTCCACTTCAGACAACCGTCTGCTGCGCCGTATGGTGCGTGACAACCGTGTACGTGGCATCACTCCGGAGGAGACGATAACCCGCTGGTACAGTGTGCGCCGTGGAGAGAACTGCAACATATTCCCGTTCCAGGAAAATGCTGATGCGGCGTTCAATTCAGCATTGATCTACGAGCTTCCGATGCTCAAATACTATGCTGAGCCGCTGCTGCGCCGGATTGCTCCGTCTTCACCTGCATATACTGAGGCGGTGCGTCTGCTCAAGTTCCTGGACTATATCGTGGCACTCTCGCCGGACGAGATATCTGCGATTCCGCCTACATCCATCATGCGTGAATTTATCGGTGGACAGCGTCTATAGTAAGTGAGTCGCTATAATACGAAAAAAGGTCGTGCTCAATGCACGGCCTTTTTCGATATATATGTGGAAAATTATTCTCCTGCGATGATTTTGCGGTCTTCTTCCAAGTCCACGCCGGCACGTTTGGCCAGTTCCATTTTCTTTTCCTCCAGCATGGCCTTGTGGTGGATAACCCAGTTCTCTACAAAGATGGCGATGCAGGCTGTGCAGAAGTACACGATCGTCTGTACTGTCATCCAGAACATCTGAGTATGTGAGGTCCACAAGTCGCCGCCGGCAGTGTTGAGGTTTATGAAACTCTGGCATCCGAATGTGGTCGGGAAGAGGTATGAGAACCATTTCCAGAACTCAGGGAATGCTGTGGTAGGCCATGAGAAACCTGTCAGGAACAGGCAGATAGGCGATACCACAAGGAACAGGAGGAATACTGACTCTCTTCTGGTGATCAGCGCGCTCCATGTCATCGAGAACATCACGCAGTCCGTCACGAAGAACAGCAGTAACAGTATGATATCCCAGAAGTTGCCTCTCTGCGGCAATCCGAATATGGCCGGCACAATCGTAGCGATGTATATGGCAATTCCCATATATATCAGCCAATAGGCCAGGCCTCGTCCGAGAACCACGCGCACTACTCCGTGGCCTTCAAGCCTGTCCGGAAGCGTGGCGAAACTGCGGTTTTCCTCTCGCGCCGTGCCCACCAGCATCGACATTCCATAGAACAGCGTCTGCTGGACGATTACGAGCAATATGGCTGACAGGAGGAACAGCGAGTATGAGAATGCCCTGTTGTAAGGGTTGTTCTCCTCGTATGGGATGGCCTGCACGAGGGATGCGGCCTGTTCGCCGCTGAATCCCGCCGCTGCGTACCGTTCCATCTGGATGCTGCCCACTTCATTGAGCATCACCTGGTTGCTTGCCATGAGGATGTTCTTGTAGTAGAGGAAGCTGCTCATATCTGCATAAACTGACAATGTGGCGGTCTCCAGTCTTGCGAGCTTGTCGCCGTAGTCGGATGGGAAATACAGGTAGCCGCGAATCTTGCCTTCCTTCATAAGCTCCTGTGCCTCAAGGACATTGATACAATGATATTTCACAGCGCACTCTCTTGTGGCATCAACTTCGCGGGCGAAACGGCGGCTGGCTGAGCAGTCGGCATTGTCCACGACGGCGATAGGAGTCTCGTTAAGTATGCCGTTGAGGTACATTACATTGTACAGCAGCGGATAGGCGAGTCCGGCAAGGAAGAATATGATCATAACTCCGGAATCGGAGAATATGAGTTTCAGTTCGTGGGTGAAAATTCCCCAAAAGTCGCGAAACCACGTACTTATGTAACTGTCTTTTTTCATATCGACTATTTTTTAGGGAAATTCTGTAGAATATAAGCCTTCTTGAGTCTCCAGATGGCCAATACCGGCAGGAAGAGGAAAATGAGCATGTGTATCACCTCTTTATACCATCCTGCGAAACCTGTTCCGAAGATGACTTCACGTGAATAGAACTGGAAGTAATGCCTGAGCGGGAACGCTTCTGCAAGTCCCTGGATATATGGCGGCATAGCCTCTACCGGCAGCGTGAAGCCTGACATTGAGAATGCAAGCACGCTGTACAGGGCACCGATACTCAGTGCAAGTCGCGGAATCGGCAGCATACCGATGATGAATATCGCCACTCCCTCGCTGGCAAGCACCAGCAGCAGGATATCGAGGAACATGTTCCATATCGAGCCGTTTATCGGGAAATGCATCCAGTCGTACATCAGCAGTATCAGGATTAGTCCCAATATCGAGAACAGTGTCGTATAGACTATGATCTTGCCGAGAAGCGCGGTGAACATGGAGTCGCCGGCCGTCTGCAGCAGATGTCTGGATGTGCCGTATTTCAGTTCTGCTCCCAATGAGTAGATCAAGATGATGATTATCGCCATCTCCAATACGCCCGGCAGGAAGATGTTGGTCAGATAGTAACCGTAGTTTGTATATTGGTTGCCGATCTGATGCACATCCACGTCCACTGGACGGATTCTGCCCATGATAGCATCTTCATTGACCCCTTTCGCCCTGAGCACCTCTCTCTGGACGGCACCGTCCGCAAGGTTGATCATCGTGAGGATGTTCTTGTAGGACAATGCTCCTCCAACGAAATAAAGACCGTTCAGGTAATATGTGAAAGTCGGCCGGCGGCTTGCCTGTACATCTGCATACATGCCTTCAGGGATGACGCAGACCGCTGTAAGCTTGCCGCTCTGCATATCCTCCCGCGCCTGTGCGAAAGTGTCATATCTGATGACCTTTCCGAGCTGTGTCGCGTCCAGCTGCCTTGCGAAGTTCCGGGACAATGTCGAGTTGTCATAGTCCACGATGCCTACAGGCAGGTCGTGCGGCAGTCCGTCTTTCAGAAAGGTCAGGAAGAAGATGGCGCAGAAGGCCACAGTCACCACTGAACCGAGAAGATAAATCGGTCTGTTCCTCATTATCCTCAGTTCACGGCGGATTACTGCGGCTATGTTATGCCAAAAACTCATAACTGATTATTTCTTAAGAATTTTGCTGTCTTTCACGATTGCTGACATTCCCGGACGCAAGCCTTCAAGCGGAGTGTCAGGAACTGCTCTCACCTCAAATGTCTTGGCATCGTACATGCCTGTCTCCTTGGTGGCTTTCCATGTGGCATAAGACTCACGGACAGCGATGTAGGTCACGGTAGCGGTGCACTCCTTGTCGTCAAGAGCAGGAACGCTTACGGTTACCTTGTCGCCCTGTTTCAGACCGTGGAGATAGTCCTCTCTTACATTGAAAGTGAACCACATGTCGTCGAGGTCTGTGATGGTCATGATAGGTGAGCCCTGTCCTACAAGTTCTCCGACTTTAGGGAAGGTGGCGGAAATGATACCGGATGCAGGAGAAGTGAGGTAAAGCTCAGCGAGAGCTGCATTGACCTCCATGAGAGCACCGTTGGCCTGGTCCACGAGAGCGGCAGCGGCAGCCTTGTCTTCTGAGCGTGCGCCATTGACAGCCATGTCATACTGGCTCTTGGCTGCCTTTGTGGTGGCTACGGCAGCATTGTACTGAGCCTCCACTTCGTCATATTTCTGTGCTGAAACGACTTTCTGGTCATAGAGGTTCTTGATCCTGTCGTAAGACTTCTTCATGACCTTCTCAGCCACGATAGCTTTCTGCCAGAGTTCGTAAGCGCCTGTGATCTGCTCTTTCCTTGCTCCGTTGATGGCCTTGTTCTGCTGAGCCTTGGCTGCGTTCTTCAATGCAGTAACCTGCTCGAGTTTGGCATGGACCTCAGGGCAGTCGATGAATACGACAGTATCTCCCTTGTGCACCATCTCGCCCTCTTTCACGAAAAGCGCCTCGATTCTTCCCGGCACCTTTCCAGAAACTCTGTACTCTGTAGCCTCAGCCTCGCCCTGGATAACCAGCGGTTTCGGCTTTGATACGAAATATCCCACCACTGCTATAACCATAATAATGACAAGCAGCGCTACAACACCTATTACAAGGTTGTAAGATTTCTTAGTCTGTCCCATAGTATTTTTCTGTTTTTATTTTTCTGAATCGATATCTGATTTATAATTGCCCTCTGCCTTCTGGAGGTTCACATAGTTCATCTGAAGTTCAATGCCTGCGTCAATGTACTCTGACTGCGCCTTGAGCCATGCCGTGTGTGCGGCAAGAGCCACATTGGCAGTCACGACTCCGGCCTCGAAACCGATGGACGCGGTACGGAGATTCTCTTCCGCGCTCTTGAGGTTGCTCTCAGCCATGTCGAGTTTGTCCAGCGCCTCGTTCTGCTGCTTGCGAAGCTGTGTAACCTGCAGGTTGATAAGCTCTTTGGCTTCCTCCAGCTGGCTTCTGAACAATGTCGCCTCAGCCTTTGCCTTGCGTGTTTTCTGCAGCGCCTCAGTTCCGTGGAAAATAGGGATGTTGATCATGGCGCCAACATTGAACATGCCGCCGAACTTGTTCTGGAATCCGTTGTAGAGGTTCGGATTGCTTACTATATAGTTCGCTGTCAATGCCACTTTAGGCATCATGTCCGCGCGTGCGATCTTCACTTTCGCATCATAAATCTGAGTGGCAAGTCCCAGGCTCCTTGTCTCAGGCCTGTCTTCGTAGATCTGTTCCAGATCCTTCTGGGCAGTCAGCTGAGGTGCAGGAACGGCGCTCAGTTCCTCGTCGGCGAGGGAGATTTCAGAATTCAGGTCAATGCCTATCTCCTTGCAGAGCAGCATCTTGGCGAGCACGAGTCCGTTGGTGGCTTTGGTCTTGAGCATGTTCGCTTCATTGGCCTTGACCTTTATCGACAATGCGTCAGACTCGGTCGCTACACCCTCATTGACAGAAATGGTCACATCGTGCTCCATCTTCTCGAGAAGGTCGGCATAGTTCTCGGCCATTCTCTTCTTGTTGGAAACGGAGACTACCTGCCAGTAAGCCTGGTCCACGGTGGTCAGCAAATCCTGATACTCCTTGTCGTATTTGGCCTTGGACAGGTCTTCCGCCAGTTTTGCCATCTTGTTGGCATTGACAATCTTGCCGCCCATGAATACCGGCTGCTGGAGTGAAACCATACCTGCGAACACGTTATGGATGTCCAGGTGGAAGGCGTCGTCGATTTCTGTGCCTATCTTGGTGATGGCTGAACTGATCTCGCCTTTCTGGAGCGCACCGAGGATGGCCTGTCCCATCTCGCTGCTGATGATGTCAGAGCCTCCCGGAATCTTGTTCAATGCCTCAATGACATTGGTGACCTTCTCGCTGACGGCGCCCTGGAGAGCTGCGCCGGCACCTGTCAGTTTACCTGACATTTCGTCACTTATCAGTGCGAGGTTCTTCTCATTATACATATATGCGCCGGTAGCGCTGATGTTCGGAAAGTAGTTCGCCCTTGCGATTTTCCTGTCGTAGCCGGCCATTTCCACACGGGTCTTGGCCTGTTCGATGCTCTTGTTGTTCTGCAAAGCCATTTCCCGGCACTGTTCCAATGTCAGTGTTTCCTGTCCCATCATGCCCAGAGGCAGAAGCGCTGCCGCTGTGATGAGTCCGAGTCTAAGTCGTTGTCTGTTCATATCTTTATAATTTCTTATTTTCAATGTCTGTTTTGTCTGTTCAAACGTCGGGGCAAAGATACAAAAAGGTTGCCAAATAGTACAGTTTTTGGTTAAATTTCGCTTAGATATTGTTATTTTGGTCGAAAAAAACGATTTTTTGCAAAAAGTGAGTAAATTTGCGGAATTATGAGCCTCTTCGTAATACGTCCTCTCAATGCTGCCGGGCAAGTGACTGCACATCCGATGCACTCGATTGCCCGAGACGATTGGTCGTATGTCTATCTCCTTTCAGGAGAGGTGCTCATAGATATTGACAGACGCCCTTATCTGTTGAAAGCCAGTGACTTCGCCCTGATACCTCCGTCCATTCACTATTCCGTGAAGTATTTCAAGGACACGATAGGCTACATGGGCGCGTTCTCTACCGAGTTGCTTCGCAATGCCGGACATTCAGTGCTTCGCATGAAGGAACCGTCGGTTCTTTCCATCCCTGTAGAGGACAAACTTTTCTACGATGAACTCATGATCCGTCTCATGCGTCATGCGGATCAGGTCGCCATCGTCAGAAGCCTGATAGAGGTGATACTCAGCCAGTTCGATGAGCTCCTTCCGGCTCCGGGCGGTTCCGCGGCCTCCAGGCTATGCTCGTCTTACCTCGAAAAAGTGTTCGACGTTTCGCAGCCCTTCTCCAGTGTCGCCGGTTACGCTTCGCTTCTGGGCGTCACTCCCAGCCATCTAAACCGCACCGTCAAGGCCGAAACCGGAAAAAGTGCCGGCGAATGGATTGACAATGCCCGTCTGGCCCTTGCCCGCGAACTTCTCTGCGACAGGTCAATGCCAATGTCGGAAATCGCTGAACGTCTCTGTTTCTCCGAAGCGTCATATTTTTCCCGGTTTTTCCGCAAGATGACCGGCATCTCTCCTTCCTCTTTCCGCGAAAGAATGGTATAAATCGTCCTTTAGGATGTGCGAATAGTGCAATGACGGAAATCATTGTATCTAGTACTTTTGCTGCCGCTTAGTAAACGAACTATGATTCATTTTATTGTGGCAGTGATGCTGGTGACGGCGACACCTGTCGTGAAAGATACATTGTCGGGCGCTGTCATATCCTCATCATTGAAACAAACATTGACGAAAAATGAGATTGCTGTCCCGGTTACCTCCTTGGCAATGAAGGAGATAGAGGCAGCGGGACTTGCCTCTCCCAAGAATTTGGCCGGCATTGTCCCCGGGCTGGCGATGCCCGATTACGGGTCATCGATGACGTCAACCATTTATGTGCGCGGCATCGGCTCGCGTATGGAAAACCCGGTAATAGGCCTGTATATCGACGACGTGCCGGTCCTGGACAAGAACTGTTATGATTTTTCATTCATGGACATCCGGCGGATCGACATGCTCCGCGGTCCCCAGGGTACGCTCTACGGGCGCAATTCCATGCTCGGTGTCATGGCTGTGGAAACATTGTCTCCGGCTGTATGGCAGGGAGTAAGGGCCAATGTCGAATACGGCAGCGCCAATTCATTGAGAGTCAATGCTTCCATGTATAAGAACAATGTCGGTGCTGCTGTAATGTACAGACACTCTGACGGATTTTATACCAATGAATATTCAGGCCGCAAGTGTGATGTTTCCGATGCAGTATCCGTGCGTCTCCGATATGTGAAAAACCGCAGTAATGCTTTCATTGACAATACCTTACATGCATCTTATACGGATCAGGGCGGCTATCCTTACCGGCTCTGGAAGGCTGATGCCACGGATGCGTCACAAGGCGGGGAATCATTGGCCGGAGGCTGGCTCTATCCAGTAAATTACAATGACAGAAGTGCTTACAGACGCCTTTTCGTGATGGACGGGCTGCGCGTCAATGTCGATTTGGACAAATGGAAACTGAGTTCGGTAACCAGCCTGCAGATGTTGTTTGATTCCATGGATCTGGACCAGGATTTTACATCCGCGTCGATGTTCACATTGAACCAGACGCAGCGGCAAGCATCTGTGACACAAGAAGTTGTACTACGTCCGCAGACGCATCCCGCCTGGTGGAACCATCAAAGCGGTGTTTTCGCATTCGTCCGCCGCAACGGTATGGGCGCTCCCGTGACGTTCCTCCGCGACGGCATCCGTTCCCTCATCCTGGACAATGCCAATGCCTACATCCCGCAGGAGTTCGGCAAGCTCGTGATTGAGGAGGACAATTTCTTGATTTCCAATGATTTTGTCCTTTGGAGCTACAATATGGCCGCTTATCATGAGTCATATTTCCGACTGTCCAGATGGCTCCTTACCGCTGGGCTCCGTGTGGATTATGAAGGCGACCACATGTCATACGACTCCAGTTCGGACATCCATTTCAAGCTTACGCCAATGCCTTCGTACAAGGATTTCCCGACCAGCTACTGTGGAAATGAACACATGTCGTTTTTCCAGATTCTTCCGAAAGCGTCAGTCCTTTTCGATGCCGTCACTGAAGCCATGCGGCATCGCGGCATTGACCTGAAACTGACGGGCTCCGTTTCGCGTGGTTACAAATCCGGAGGTTTCAACACACAGATTTTTTCTGACATCCTGCAGAATCGCATGATGAACGGAATGATGTCCGAACTTGGCGTGTATCTCGATGCTGCTGAGGAGATTCCGGCATCATCCACCAGCTACAGGCCGGAGTCCTGCATGGATTACGAGGCCGGACTGCGTTTCGGAATCAATGCTGCCGGACATCTTCTGACCGCATCCGCGACCGCATACCTTATCAGTTGCCGGAATCAGCAGATTACCGTGTTCCCGCGTGGGAAGGGGACAGGACGCATGATGGCCAATGCTGCCAAATCCCGGAGCCGTGGCGTGGAATCCGAACTCTCATGGAGATGGAAAGGCCTGAATGTGAATTTCTCCGCCTCTTTCATGGATGCCCGTTTCGTCTCGTATGACGATGGTCATGAAGACTATTCCGGAAACAGGATTCCGTATTCTCCGTCTTCTTCACTATATGCCAGGGCAGGGTACAGGTTCGATTTCAATTCCAAGTTCCTGAACTCCCTGATGTTGTCTGCTGACATTCTCTGGAACGGCTCCGTCTCCTGGAACGAAAGCGGAACCCTGGTCCAGCCGCCGTATTCCCTTCTGGGTCTCGATGCAAGGCTGTCTTTCCGCAAAGTCCAGTTTTTCGTGCGCGGGGAAAACCTCGCCGATACCTCCTACAGCGTGTTCTATTTCAAGTCTGTAGGCAATTCGTTTTTCCAGACCGGCAAGCCGAGGCGCTTCAATGCAGGCATTGCACTGGATTTTTAAGTGATTGTAAATAAATTAATTATATAGTCATTATGAAATTATTAAATGCTTTTTTGATTGCGGCCGTTTCAGTAGTTGCTGCCGCTTGTTCCAAGAATGAACCGGTGAAAATCATCGAAACTCCGGCCGAAACCGTTTACTCCGGCACCATGACGGTAGTAGCCGGCGGCAAGGACAATGTTTCCGAAAATGTCAATGTCAATGTCAATCTCCAGGATGACGGCACGGCGACCATCATCTTCAACAAGGTCAAGTTCGTTCCTCAGATGCCTGTTTCTCTGGATGTCACTGTTCCCGGAGTCAAGTGTGAAATTCGCGAAAATGAGATCATTCTTTCAGGCAACGACATCGTTCCGCTTGCCATGGGAATGCCTTATGCAAAATATAAAGTGACCTCGCTCAATGGTAAAATCACTGCCGGCAAACTGACGGTCTCCCTGAATTTCGGAGAGTTCGCCACGTCCTATGTCGGTGATGCTCAATGAAAAAGTGAGGATACAAAAAGGTTGCTATATTGTACGGTTTTTGATTAAATTTTGCTTGGATATTGTTATTTTGGTCGAAAAAAACGATTTTTTGCAAAAAGTGAGTATATTTGCAGAATTGCACCAAGGTAATTCAATATCATGATACAGCAGGACGTTTTACATAATATAAGTATCCGGAAATTCAGGGATATGTTCCCGGAAATGCCCGGAAAAGGTTTGGGCGATGATCTTCTCATAGCGGACTTGAAATATGACGACGAACTGAAGATGTTCCAGTATCCTTTCAGGTTCGACGGCTATATGCTGATTTTCTGTCAGAAAGGACGTATCCGGCTGGATGTGAACCTGGATTCTTTCCAGATAGAAGAGAACTCATTGGTACTGAATGTCCCAGGCAATATCATCCGTGTCCCTGAGGTCGAAAGCGACAATAAGGACCTTCATTTCATCATCGTGGCGATGTCCAAGTCTTTCATGACAGGTGTCAGGTTCGATTTCAACAGGCTGTTCAATGAAAGCGTCGCCCTTCTGGACAATCCGTGCATCCAGCTGAATGACAAGGAGCGCTCTGTCTGCAAAGAATATCTCCAGCTCGCCTCCACCATTCTCGCCACCTCCATCCCGAACAAGAAGGAGGCGATAGGCTCGCTGGTTTCGTCCATTTCCTATTTCCTGGGGTCAATATGGGCTGACCGTCTTTCCGAGGCTGAGCGTAAACCGCAGGCCCCTTCTGCAAAGGCCAAGAATGTATATGACCAGTTCCTGCGTCTTGTCACGGACTACCATACTACAGAGCGGAACATGGCATTCTATGCCGACAAACTCTGCCTGACACCTAAATATCTGTCAAAACTGGTGAAGACTGTGAGCGGGCGTTCAGCTCCGGAGTGGATTGACTCTTTCGTGATACTCGAGTCGAAGAATATGCTGAAATATTCCGACCTCTCCATAAAGGAGATAGTGTCGAAACTGAATTTCCCTAACCAGTCGGTGTTCTACAAATTCTTCAAGTCGCATACGGGTCTTACGCCAAGCCAGTACCGCAACGAATAAAGATTCCTCAGGATGACACAGATTATTTCTCGAAAGTTGCTAACTTCGTGAAAAATTTGGTGTTATGATCAGCGAAATGCAGATAGACGAGATCATCAGGGCATTGTTCTCGGAAATCAGTTTCTCCAGAGAGCCGGCAGGGCTCTACGACCCATTGAGATATATGATAGAGGGCGGAGGCAAGAGGCTTCGTCCAAGGCTTTGTCTTACAGCGTATTCTCTCTTCAAGGATGAATTTGACGACAGCATTCTCCAGCCTGCTGCGGGACTCGAAGTGTTCCATACATTTACATTGATACATGATGACATCATGGACAAGTCGCCGCTGCGCAGGGGCAATCCTACTGTCTGGACCAAATGGGGCGAAGACGGCGCGATTCTCTCCGGCGACGTGATGTGCATCGACAGTTACCGCCGCGTGTCCATGGCTCCGGAGGATGTGCTCGGCAAGGTCCTGAAACTGTTCAACAACACGGCTGCGCAAGTCTGTGAAGGTCAGCAGTATGACATGGATTTCGAGCATGAGGAGAACGTCACGATGGACCAGTATATGCGTATGATCGGGCTCAAGACTGCCGTGCTTATCGCATGTGCGGCTAAGATGGGCGCGGTCATAGGCGGTGCAGATGACGAGGCGTCAGGAAATCTCTACAGATATGGTTATTCGCTCGGTCTGGCATTCCAGATAGCTGACGATTGGCTCGATGCTTTCGGTGACGAGAAAGTGTTCGGAAAACCTATCGGCGGCGACATTGTGAACAACAAGAAATGCTGGCTCACCATCAAGGCCTGCTCGCTCGCGCCGGAAGAAATGGAAAAGGCTTTGTCAATGCCGGTGGACACTCCGGAAGAAAAAGCAGCCAAAATAGCTGCCGTCAAGGCGATATATACACGTCTCGGTGTGGATAAAATGGCTCAGAATGAAATAGTCAGTCTTACTGATGACGCTCTGCAGTCGGTGGAGAGCCTGAATCTCGGAAAAGTGCGTTTCGAGATGCTCAAGCGCTTCGCGGACAAGTTGGTTGGAAGAAACAATTAAGGTCAATGGAAAAGAAGGAATTGGAGATAATGGCGCCTGCGGGCAATTTTGAATGTCTGATGGCAGCCATTGAGGGTGGTGCTGACTCTGTATATTTCGGGGTCGGCAATCTGAATATGCGTTCTCATTCTGCCAATAATTTCCAGCCGGAGGATCTGGCGGAGGTCGTCAGAATATGCAGGCAATATGGCGTCAAGACGTACCTGACATTGAACATTGTCCTTTATCAGGAAGACATTGAACCTTCTCACAAGGCACTGGATGCGGCGAATGCGGCCGGCGTGGACGCGGTCATCGCTTCGGATATGGCTGCGATAATGTATTGCCGTCAGATAGGTATGGAGGTGCATATTTCCACGCAGTTGAGCATTTCCAATGTGGAGGCGCTGCGCTTCTATGCCCAGTTTGCGGATGTGGTTGTCCTGGCCAGGGAGCTGAATCTGAATCAGGTGAAGGACATTTACGAGACCATCCTGCGGGACGGCATCAAGGGCCCGTCAGGAGAACTTGTCCGTATAGAGATGTTCGCTCACGGGGCGTTGTGCATGGCCATTTCAGGGAAGTGCTACCTCAGTCTCCAGACTTATGGCGCTTCGGCAAACCGCGGAGCCTGCTATCAGCTCTGCCGTCGCGGTTATGAGGTCACCGATCTCGAAACCGGCAACAGCCTGAACATTGACAACAAATATATAATGTCCCCCAAAGACCTGTGTACCATCGAGTTTATGGACAAGATCATAGACGCGGGTGTCAAGGTCTTCAAGATAGAGGGCAGGGCACGTTCGGCTGAATATGTGAAGCGTTGTGCCCAGTGTTACCGTCAGGCGGCTGATGCTGTCTGTGACGGGACTTATACTCCGGAGCTCGCCGCGTCTCTCAAGGCGGAACTCTCTGAGGTGTTCAACAGGGGCTTCTGGGACGGATACTATCAGGGTGCGCGCCTGGGTGAATGGAGTGCGGTTTACGGCAGCTCCGCCACGAGGAAGAAAGTGTATTGCGGCAAGGTGACGAACTGGTTTGACCGTATCGGTGTCGCTGAAATCGCCGTGGAATCTGTGCCGCTCAAGGTCGGTGCCCACTGTATGGCTACGGGTGCGACTACCGGAGTTATTGAGTTTACTGTCAATGACTTGCGTGTGGCACTGAAGCCTGCGGAGGAAGCCGTGAAAGGTGTAAGGTGCTCTGTCGCCATCGTGCCGGAAAATCCAGGTGTCAGGGATGGTGAGGTCGAGATAAACCTTGCTCCGGGTGATGTTTCAGCCGGTGACTCTGTCGAGAGCCGTGCCGGCGCTTCTGTCAATGCAGAAGGCAAGATTCCGGTAAGGCTTCGCCGTGGGGACAAGATCTACATCTGGGAAGACTGTTAAGTTTTGCGATTATGACCGGAGAAGCAACTGTAGTGAAAAATGCGGGCAGTCATTTCATGCTGTCATTGCTGCCTGAATGGAATCCTTTTCCGGCAGTCCTGAAAGGCCGTGTCCGCCTGAAATCCAGCGAGGCCACGAATCCTGTCGCGGTAGGTGACAGGGTGCGCTTCGAGACTGATATGGACGATGCGGCAGACATAACATTGACACATCCTGCCCTCATTACCGAGGTGCTGGACAGGAAGAATTATGTCATAAGGAAGTCCACGAACCTGTCCAGACAGTCGCATGTGATAGCGGCCAATATCGATATGGCGTTTGCCGTGGTGACGCTCTATTTTCCTGAAATAAAGCTGCCTTTCCTGGACAGGATGCTGGTGACCTGCGAGGTTTACGGAGTGCCTGTCACCATAGTCATGAACAAGGTGGACTTGTATGGAAAAGAGGCTCCTGAGGCTGTTGACAACTTTATAAACATCTATACCAAAGCGGGTTACCGTGTTGTTCAGGCATCCGCCAAGACTGGAGAAGGCATCGATGAACTCCGCAGCATATGTGACGGGAAAGTCTGCCTGTTCTCCGGAGAGTCAGGCGTGGGCAAGTCATCATTGATAAAAGCTCTGGACCCGTCGCTGGACCCGAAAATCGGGAAGATTTCCATCGCCCATCTGCAGGGCAAGCACACCACTTCCTTATATGAGATGTACCGTCTTGCTTCAGGCGGGGCAGTCATCGATACTCCGGGACTCCGCGGCTTCGGCCTGGTGAATTTGGAAAAAGGGGAAATAGCAAGCTACTTCCCCGAAATGCTTAAAGCTGCGGAAAACTGTCGTTTCACGCCCTGCACTCACACTCATGAGCCGGGCTGCGCTGTGAAAGACGCCGTAGAGAACGGTGAGATCAGTCCTGAGCGCTATTCATCCTACTTGGGAATGATCGAAGACGACAAGAAGTTCCGCTGATTGCCGTTGTTTTCTCTTTACTATCTTGTTATCTCAGCATTGAGCCTGATGTCCTCTACGGAAGCGCCGACCATGACATTGAACTTGCCGTTGTTCGCGCGGAAGTCGTGGATATTGACATCGTAGAATTCGAATGCTGATTTCGGCAGGAAGATGGTGACGAGTCTGGATTCTCCCTTGTTCAGATAGATCTTGTCATATCCCTTGAGCTCCTTCTTCGGGCGTGCCACTGTCGGATTCTGCTCGCCGACATAGACCTGAACGACCTCTGCAGCGGCTTTGAAACCGGTATTTGTCAATGTGAAGGTTACGTCGAAGCCTTCGCCGCTCGGTGTGACTGCGATGTCCTTGTAGTCGAAGGTGGTGTAGGTGAGTCCGTATCCGAACGGGAAGAGCGGCTTGGTGCCGAGTCTGTCATAGCCCCTGTAGCCTATGAACACGCCTTCGCTGTAGGTCACGTATCTGTTGGTGAATCCGCGTTTGTTTTCGGCTTTCTCCTTCGGATAATAGCTGTCGTGGACAGGATTGTCTTCCCATTTAGCCTCGATGCTCATAGGCAGTCTGCCTGACGGGGAGAATTCTCCGGCGAGCATTCTTGCAAGCGCGAGACCGCCCTCCTGACCAGGATACCATCCCAGGACGATAGCCTTGACCTTGTCCATCCACTTGGACATGTCGAATCCGCCGCCTGCGTAAACTACAGTCACTACATTCTGATTATGTGCCGCTGCAAAGCTGATGAGCTCGTCCTGTCCTTCAGGGAGTGTGAATGTCCTGTCAGAGTTCTCTTTCTCTGTCTTGGTGTTGAAACCGGCCACAACTATCACTGTAGTAGCGCTTTCGATGGCCTTCACGTTCTCCGGTGTGTCGTATGAACCGTTCTCGTCAGGTGTCACGAGCTGTACAGGGTAGTTCTTTCCGAGTTCCTGCATTCCTGCGTACAATGAGATGGAATACAACGGGCTTACTTTTCCGCTGCCACCTCCGCATGGTATAACGTCTGCGTTAGGGCCGAGTATGACGGTCTTGGTCTTGCGTCCCGGCTTGAGAGGGAGGATGCCGTCGTTTTTCAGGAGAACAGCAGATTCGCTTGCCATCTTGTAGGCGGTTTCGCGTGAGTACTGGTTGTCCTCGGAGATGTTCTTGTCGAGCTGCGGTCTGTCGAGGAAGTCGAATGCTATCAATGTCTGGAGTATGTTGCAGACTTTCTCGTCGATTTCGGCTTCGGTCACGACACCGCTCTCGATAAGAGGCTTTATGAGTTCCTTCTTGAAGTACTGGGCACGCGGCATTTCGAGATCAAGTCCGCCTTTGATGCACTCGAGGGTGGAATATGTTGAGGTCCAGTCTGACATTACAAATCCGTCAAATGCCCATTTTCCTTTCAGGTTTTCTCTGATGAGGAACGGACTGGCTGAAGCGTGGACATTGTTCACGAGGTTGTAGCTGGTCATTACTGAACCTACGTGAGCCTCTTCGACGGCGGCCTTGAAGGTAGGGAAGTAAATCTCGTTGATGGTTCTTTCGTCTGCGTCTGAGCTGACGTGATGTCTGTCATATTCCTGATTGTTCAGAGCGAAATGCTTGATGGTGGCCATGACGCCCTGGGACTGAACACCTTCTATATAATTGACAGCAGTGCGGGCTGCGAGGTACGGGTCCTCTCCCATATATTCGAAGTTTCTGCCGCACAACGGGCTTCTGTAAATGTTTACTCCCGGACCGAGCAGAATGTGCACTCCGCGTGCTCTCGAGTCCTGGCCCAATGATACACCCATCTGGTATGCCAATGTCTGGTTCCATGTCGCTGCAGCGGCTACTCCGCAGGCGAAAAGTGTACTCTTGGTGTTGTTCCTTACGCCTTGAGGACCGTCCGCCATCCTGATTTCAGGGATGCCGAGCCTGTCAATGGCTCTGATGTGGAAGCCGTCCGTGGCACCTGAGATGTAGTCGATTTTCTCATCGAGAGTCATCTGCTCCACGAGCTTGGCCGCCCGCTCTTTGCATTCTTTCGTGATTTCCTGAGCTGTCGCGCCCATTGCCAGGATGCAGGTCAATGCTGCCGAGAATAAAATTCTTTTCATTGTCTGTCTGTTAGATGTTATTTGGTTTCTAAATGTTACTTGGCCGTTATGTGTTGTGTTCACAAGACTCATAAAGTTAGGCTTTTAATTTTACTTGACAAAAATTTCCTTCAGGAGAAGGCGACGCGGAAGGTCGCTGAACTCGGGCGCATTTTGTCGGATTTGGGGCGGATATGGTGATTTTTCGCATAGAAAAGCAAAAAAATACGTAAAATTACGTAGATGATTTGTTTGGATTGGTGTTGTGATAATCCTAAATTTGGCGGAGTTAAATAGTAATAAAAGTAATAACCATGAAAAACAAATTTTTTGCATTATTTACAATCCTTCTGAGCATATCATTGATTACCACCTATTCCTGCAAAAAGGAAAAGGTTAAAAGCGTATCGGTGACAGAAGTCGGATTGAACAAGACCTCGACCACTCTCATTGAAGGAGAGACTGAGACCCTGGTTGCTACCGTGATGCCGGAAAATGCTACGGACAAGAGTGTCGTGTGGGAAAGCGGTAATGAAAGTGCGGCTACCGTAAGTCAGGAAGGCCTCGTGACTGCTGTCGGGGAAGGAAAGGCGACGATAACCGTGAAGACCAATGACGGCGGATTCAGTGCGTCATGCGAAGTGACTGTGAAAAAGAAGGTTATCGCTGTGACGGGCGTCGTATTGGGCAATACCGAACTGACTCTCGTGGAAGGTGAAGAGGAAAAGCTGGCAGCGGCAGTGACACCGGAAAATGCTACGGACAAGAGTGTCGTGTGGGAAAGCGGTAATGAAAGTGCGGCTACCGTAAGTCAGGAGGGCCTCGTGACTGCTGTCGGGGAAGGAAAGGCGACGATAACCGTGAAGACCAATGACGGCGGATTCAGTGCGTCATGTGAGGTGACTGTGAAAAAGAAGGTCATCGCTGTGACGGGCGTCAAGTTGAGTGCTGAGTCTATGACACTTCGTGAAGGGGATAAAGGAACACTTACAGCTACGTATAATCGGCAAAACCAATCGTGATGAAATACAAAACCAAATGCGACTAAAGTTCGCCAGAAAACTGCAAAAACGAAATGTGATAGATAAATCGCGCACATCATACTCACAGAAATGGCTCTCAAACGTTAATTGAATACGTTTTGAGAGCCTTTCCAATAGAGTGTATCACCATCAGACATTCAACTCAAATTTGACTTCCTCACCTGCCAATAGTCGTTCAGTATTTAGCAGATTGTTTTCATAGATGTGGGCATTCCCCAAAAATAGGGTTATGGACTTCAATGGCAAGTCAATCTGTCTCGATATCAGATACAGATGGTAAATGTCAGACGGCAAGCCTAAACTTGCATCTGAACTGCGTTGATAAGCCGTAAGCACAAGTTCTCCATCCTCGATCTGGAACTGGACCAAAGACAGGCACGGTGCCTGATTGCTTTCAGCATCCGTTGCTCCGAGAAACAGCACATAGTTTTTACTGCTCCTCTTTTCCTTATTTATCTTGGCCACAAGCGGTGGCAGTTTCTCGAAGTATGTAGGATATGAGTTCACAAGGATAGGTCCGACATAGTCCCACCAAGAGATGCCGACTTCACGGTACTTCTCCACATTCCGCTCCCCGTGCGTAAACAAGTCCAGTTCACTCCTCAATTTCTTTCTTGCGAGGTTATGTTCTTCGAATATGTCAAGAAGGTCACCAGGGGTCAGAGACAGCTGCTGATTCAATAGGTATTTTATTGCCCCCTTCTTATTCTGCTGCATCTTCCCGTCCAACAGAATATGCTGTAAAATTTGATGATATTTGTTCATATTTGATAGATTTAGTCTTCTATATAGATAACCATCAGAACGCCTTTCAAATGGCTAAAAATGGCCGTTATTCGCCCCCCCCCCGACTTGTTCAAATAGGTTCTGTTGGCGCTGCTCCTCATAGTTGCATACCATCCATTCTTCCTGCTTCCTGCGTGATGTTTTCGACGCGCTTATTGTTCTCTCGATACGGTGAATTGTCCAGCCGTTTTTCTCGGCGTACCTTTCAATAGGGCCATATGGGAACATTGTCAGCATGAATTTGCCCTTGACTGTTTCCAGCAACTGAAGGAGTTCTTCCATATTTCTGTCTGAGAACACGCCCTCATAGTGACCACAGTCGCTGTTGATGTATGGAGGGTCAACGAAATGGAACGCATCATCGCAATCGTATGTCTGGATCACATCGAGAGCGTTCCTATTCTCGATAGTGACATGTTCAAGCCGCCGGCATATCTGCTCGGTGAATTCGTCCTTGGCGTTCTGGACTTTCTTTGGCATACCACCTCCGAAGTCGTACCCGAAAGAGCCGTCCATCATTGACGCAAAAGACATCCTGCACAACGCCCAGACCGCCCAAGCACGTTGGGCTGGGGAGAAGAATTCCGGATAGGCATTTATGTGGGCCGCATGGGCGTGAAGGTCCCGGCTGTGCAGGGTTTTGTCAATCTCGGTCTTCAAGTCTCGATAATAGACTTGCGCCGTCCAATAGAAGTTTGTAAGCTCCATATTGATGTCATTTATGATCTCCGCTTCTACAGGAGACTTGGCGAACAATACGGCTGCCCCGCCACAAAAGGCTTCCGTATAAAGCCGATGTGACGGTATGAGAGGGATTATGTGCTTCAGCATCGTCTGTTTCCCTCCATAATAGGAAATAGGTGTTCTCATATCTGTTGAATTAAAAATTATTGTTACCTTTGTCCCTGTACCACCCATACGCACAAAGCGTCACCATGCAAACGAGGGACTTACTCCCGGCTTTGCGTGGTGACGCTCTTGTGTAAGAGGTGGGTGGTACTATTTCTTACAGGTCGGGAGTTTTTTATTTACAGCCACTCCCAAGGCTGCATCCATTTCAAGTTCAAGGGCGGTCTCTTCTGTACATCTCCCAACCGGACATCACATCCGTCTGGTTTGCTTTAAGCCCGTTCTCCACAAAGGACATCGCAGACACAATCTTGACCATAAGGTTCTTGTCCTTGATGTCCACCGCGGCATCACAGTCATATTGAGCCGCATCGGACACGTGCTTTACATAAGAGCCTGTATTGTTTTCAGAAGGCGGTGCCCAACGGCTAATCATCTGCCTTATCGTCTTCAACCCCAAGTTCGTGTGGTAGTGTCGAAGCGTGACAAACACAGCCCTGTAGCCATAAGCCATCGATTCGAACTGTTTGAAAGCCTTATCACTTGATGGGGTAACCTCTCCCTTATAAGTCGTCCTGCTCAATCTGATGTTGCAGGGATTGTTGTTTCTTATTCCTCTCGGTGCCATACTCTACTCCCATTTATCCCATGAATTGACAAGGTTGATGGCGTTCTGCCTGAATGTCTGAAACTCGTTCCATTCGTTCACATATTCAGCCGCCTTGTCATCGGTCAAAGCGCCGATCTCCATGCCGGCCTTCGCCTGCAGGAGCTGAATCTGGTGTGTCTTGATGGCATCCTCCTCGGTCTGGAGATACTTCGACCGGATGATACCGTTCACGAGCTTGTCACGGTTCCACTCATCGCACTCGATGAGCGTGCCTGCGTCAGGCATCGACCCGGTGTAAGAATAACCTTCCATCGGCTCCGATGTCTCATCCGGCTTCTCATTGAGATAACATAAAAAATGCGCCCCGTCATATTTTGAGGGACGCATCTGGCGTGGATATGCCACGCTGAACACTTCTGTTGTTTTCATATCAAGTAAACTTATAAAACTTCTTGTTGCGTTTATTGATTTCTATCTTAATAACAGTAGGGGCAGGCAAGTCTTCCTTCGAGAACTCCGTTTCGCATTGCTCTATAAGCACCTTCGAACCGGTGTACGAGAAGTATTCCTCACCTGGCTTAACAAGCACAGATTTGCCTCTGTCATCCGTATAAGAGAACTCCTTACCCTGCCATTCAAAACGTATGGCAAGACACTTCTTCGGAGTGCCGTCATCATTCTTCTCCTTGATGGAGTCTATCACGGCATAATCACGGAGTTCCATAAGGAAATCATCCTCCGACTGCTGCTTCTCCGGGTCAAACAGGAAGTTCTCGAATCTCCTCTGCTGACCGTGAGCAATCTCAAACGGGCATTGGCTTTTGCGCCTGTTAATCTTTGCGCCCAAACGTTCTTTCTTTTCCATATGATACTTTTTTAAGAAATTAATCGAATTTGCATGCATAACCGTTCCGAGTTGCGACGATATGGCTACCCTTATCTGGTCATAGGTAAGACCCATCTTAAGGCCTTTCCTGATTTTCCGCTTGATGTCAAGCACTACATCACGGTTCGCCCGGACATGCCCGTCAGCAAAGATGCGGTACCCTACAATCGTAAATCCTCCCTTTGTAGCCCCGACCTGCCACTTTGGGTTCATCGTGAATTTCAGCTCACGTCCCCAGTATAATGCTATCCAATCAACTACAAGATGCAGGAAAGTCTTATCCTCATGAAGGACAAGGACATTGTCCATGAACCTATAAAAGAATCGGAGCCCCTCCTTCACATACTGGCAGAAAAGTGCTTCCAAATAGGCTTCACCCTTCGAGATTTCAGCAAAGTCGGATTCAGTCTTTGCCGACGCCTTTTTGTCCGTGATGTACATTGCCGCCAATTTATGAATCAAGTCCGGATTCGATTGCAACCCGAACAATCTTCTGACATCATGGTCAAACATACCAAGCGATATATTGGCATAAATCGTCGATATCTTCAGACCGATTGCTATGCCAGCAGGATGTTCAGGATCATCATTGCCCATAGGCGTCCCTATGCTGCTGTCAATGACTGCGTCAAGGGAATTAAGAAGGACAGGATCCTTTATCTTCCTCCTCAGATAGGCTTTGGGAATGTCATGCAGAATATGTGGATACATCTTTGACACATCGAGATTGGCGAAGGCTTTCAGTTCAGGGTGGGTCTTCAGGTCGTGGCTTATAAGCTTCACCATCATATGCTGTCCTCTGCCAGGGATACAGGCAAAGCAGTGTTCGTCAAGGCTTCTGTTTACAATATCCTCTGTACGCGTCAATACGCCCCAATGATAGACGTGATGCCAATATTGAAGCATCGACAGGAACCTCTCCTTCCGACCTTTCTTCTCAAGTATTGTCTTATAGGTGTAATCCTCCGATGAGGGATGGTATGATGAAGTGAGAAAAAGATGAAGAAGGCGATCAACATTTGACTCAAGGTCTTCGTCAAATGCTTTCACCTCCTTCCGTCTTCTTTTCCGTCGTGAAGCCAATCGATGGGCCATACGAAAGTTCTCTTTCGTGCCTATGACTTCCGACAAGTGTCCGTGTCTTCGCACAAGTGTCTAAGTGTTATAAGTGTCTCGTGTCTGCTTTCTCTCACAAGCGCCGTCGAATTCTTACGAACCTACCGGAACCAGTTTTGATATGATGTCTTTCGGCAAGGGCCGGGGTTCATCCTCAAATAGAAGACGGGTGCAAACACAACCAGCCTCCCAAGTAGTGGGGCGACGACAGGTTCGCATTGGAATTCGAGGGCGCATAGTTACCGTTGAAGTACGCCAAGCCATCAATGTCACCATTGTTAGCATTGCCGGAACCGAGCGGAGACCGGAAACCAGAAACCTACCGCCTTAGAGGACAAACCCACCATAAGGCGGCACAAAGGTACAAATTTTACTTAATCCATTAAAACCCCATATTAAAAAACCGCCTGACGGCGGTGATTTTTTTCATCGCCGCCGACGATTTCACGAAGAAAAGAAAGAACAGTATTTCAAAGAACTTGTTTTGCATCCGCCCACGGATGCCTTGGTTTCTTGCTCAACCGCTATCGCGGTCTGCGCGGTTTCTTGGCTTTCGCGTCGCCCCTTACCCCGCTATGAGGCATATACCTTTGGGGTCGGGTCGAAGTCACCAACGCATTCGCAGAGGGGCGACGACAGGTTCGCATTGGAAGTCGAGGGCGCACAGTTACCGTCGAAGCACGCCAAGCCACCAATGCCACCAGTGCTAGCATTGCCGGAACCGAGCGGAGACCGGAAACCAGAAACGGCTTTATTGAAATAACATCCATCACTCCTATATGTCGCCGATGTGGCACCATCCTCTGATGGCATCCCCGCAAGTCCCTGAAAATTGATGCGCTTGACATAGTTCCATGTTTCAGGGGTGGACGGGAGGATCGTCCCGACCTTTATCATGTTGGCCGTCTCTGAATACTTCCATTCTGTCAACGAAGACTTCGCCACATAGAATGAATATGAACCGTCAGCATTGATGACCGCGACAATCCTGTTTTTGCCACACCAAAGATGACCGTATGGGTTCTTCAGCCCGAAGAAACAAGGAATCGGGGCATTATAGACCACGGTTCCGTCAGACTTCTTCACCGCATAGGAAGCGACACCAAGAGCGTCCGCGAGTTCGACTCCGGCAGAATACGGAACCACCGGGTGATAACCATTGTAAGCTTCCCAACCAGGCATCGAGGCCACGCCATAACCAAGACCGCCCTGATACAATCCATTGGCATCCTTTGATGCGCTGAATGAGGTTTGGATGTTTCTGGTACCGAGGATGATGTCAGCAAGTATCATGATGACAGAGTCTATCCAATACCAACCAGCACCCCAGCCCTCGCCGCGTTTGCGACCAAGTTCCTCAAATGTGGCGGTTCCCTTTTCAGTTGCCGCGTACCCAAGCATTGACAGGTTCTCGGCTGACGCATTTCCGGATGTGATGGCAGAACCACCACCGCCACGATACTGTTCAGCGGAACTTATCAGCGAACACAAGATATTGTTTGTCCTGTCAATGATGCCCGAATGTCCGGCAGCGATTGAGAAAACCGGCACATGATAACATTCACGGCCTGGAATCGGTTTCAGGGAAGCGGCCTCATAAAGGTAACTGCCTTCCATCCATGCAGCCACATAGAACGGTGTCCGCACGCCCCACTGGTATTGCCCCATTGTGCCATCAAGCTTGGCCGCCTCACCGGTGGCAAACTTATAGTGGTTGTTCGGGTCAAGTTTCTTCCTTGAATGGTCATTTCCCACAAGATAACAGCCAAGGCCAAGAAGGGACGGAAGCCGTTTCACATAGTTCAAATCACCACAACGTTCTCCAACAGGAGAAGACTGGTCAAGATTGAACCTGACTGCGGCATATCCGTCATCTCCAAGAAATGATGCAGGGAAAAAGCCATATTCGTTTCCGGACAACGATTTCCCGAAAAGCAGATCACCCGCATCGACCTGGGCGAATTGCTTGAATGATGATAATTCTTTCTTTTTCATATGCGTTGTTATTTAGTATTTTTCAGTCCTTGATGTCACCATTGTAAGTGAAATCATTCATGTTGATTATCTGGAACTCGAAAGAGCCATTATTCCAGGAATCGTCGTCCGAGATGTCCACAATGAAATAACTTGCGGTCTTCGCGGTCAACGTAGCCTTGACTGGGGAACTGTTGCTGCTAGAATCCATAATATATCCGACACCGGTCAACATCACCAGATAGTCATTCGGTTGCAGGTTCCACTTTGTCGGGATCCACACAGTGTACCTTCCGTTGGCGGTCCTTTGGCATTGCAGGGTTCTCCCGTCAAATGTCTTGTAGCTCATCGAGCACGTCCCGTTTGAGGTCCTTCCCGTGACAGTCCCATGCGCAAGGACATTCAATGAACGGCCATAGGACTTTGTGGTTTCGATATTCCCACGGTTGGTGATAAGCCACCCATAAAAGGTCGCGCCTTCCCCTATACCGAGAAGTTCTACGTACTCACGGGATGACAGTACCAGCTCGCCATATTTTGCTCCATCCTGGAAGAAGTATTTTCCATTTGGGGCAGTAATGGACACCGCACCGGATGACAGCACCCCGTCGTACCGATGAGTCATCACTGTTATACGGCGTCCGTTCTGAGAAGAATCCCATGGGAACCCTCCTGCCGCAATGATCAAGGACCCACCTCCCTCCATTTGAAGGTTATCATGCAGTTGAGCCTCTGATTTTTCATCTGTGCCATCCCATTCCCACTCTCCGCTATAATGTGCGAAAGGCTGGCGGAGCGTGCCGTAGACGATTACATCTTTCAGCGTGCTGTCCTCTATGGCAGCCCCTTTAGTAGTGAAAAGTCCATCCTTGCTGACAATGGTCTCACCCCCGGCCGCGCGGATGCTGCCGTCCGCCATCAGTTGTATCTTCCCGGATGTGTGCTTGATAACACCCTCATCCATAATCCAACCCTCCTTGCCTGTACCAAGCAGAAGGACTTTCGTGGAGAAATTCGCGAATGACGGCACAAGGCGCCAGTATCCGGTGTTGTTTTCAACCGAATCATACGGAGTCTCATTCAAACTGGATGTATGGTGTTTGGTACACTGATACACCTGCCCATTGTAATAGGCGAAATCAGCATACGCCTCCCCATCCGCACCGCTATAGAACTCTATGCCGACGGCCCAAACAATCTGGCGCGTCCGCGCCCCACGCTCACCTTTGTCTCCCTTCTCCGGTGGCTGCTTGTAAGCTATTCGTGTTATATGCTTTAACATCTTTCTGATACACATTATTCCGCTGAAATAATAAGAGTCATGTCACCACCAGCCTTGACCGCGTGATCAATGGTAACCGCAAATGAATCCCCGCCGTCCTGCGATGCGATAGAGTCGCCTGCGGCATCCGTAACAAGGTAATTGAACGTGAAGCCCTTCACCTCTGTCTCCGTCGTCCTCTTGTACACCTTCGGTCTATATATGATGGACGTCTGGGCCGAGCTTAGTTCTTCCGGAACCTGAGCCCCAGCCGCATTGGTGGGATTTGGATAGATGATCAGGATGTCAGTTTCATCGCTCACTTCCATCACTGCGCTTGAGGACTTGCCGTTATAACTCATCTCACATTTGTACAATTCGCTTGAATTGATATCTGATGCCGTGATGGTAATGCTTGATGAACTCTTGTTTATCGACTCCCAGCCATCAACGCCATTCACGACTTTCATCTTGTACCATTTGTAGGTCACTCCGTCTGTCTTCTCGACACCGCCGATCATCAGATGAGCCGTCGCCTTCAACTGTGATGTGGCGTCATCAACGACACCGCCGTTGTTGATCGTGATATAGCCCATGCACGACTCTCCGTCAGTCTGCTCGATGTTCACCTCGATTGACGCGGACACGACTGACTGGAATCCCGTATTGACGATCCCCTTGAATTCAATGGTGTCCGAGTCAATGTTGCCGCTCGATGCGATTTCCTTCAGTATCGTAAGTGTTGGCAGCGTAAATCCGTCAACCTTCTTCACTTCGCTCTTGAAGGTACCTGCAGGAATGCTTCCCATCGCCTTGCTAAGCCCAGAAGCATCAAAGACGATGGCAGTTCCGTTGAACTTCCATTCGACACCGGTAGCTGCAGGCTCTATGCGCATTGCTTTCAGCGAGCTTCTTACTACCGGATATATACACGGCTTGTTGGCCGCGAAACTTGGCGTGATTATGTTGTTTCCGTTGGAAATGAACTGCTTCAACGGAAACGTGCTTCTCAACGTACATGTCAGTGAATCACCCTGCCTGACATATTTGATTGTCGTCTGTCCTTTTACTGTACTCATTTCATCTTCTTTTATCTGTTCAACTCTTCCTTTGCTTCAGCCGCCGTAAGGACCTTGCCTCCAAGCGACTTGACTTTTTTCTCAAACGGAGCGGAACTCCCATAAGTCTGAAGGTCGCTCTCATTGATGATGACATATTCACCATCCGGAGTCCTCTGCCTGAATTCGGCGATTCCGGCATCCTCGGCCTTGCGGACCGGAATCTTCGCATATACATATCTCATATCTTAAAGTGTTATTACCTCATTGTTGTGACATATCATGGTATCCCCATCTATAAACGCCCCTAAAGGGTCAAGTTCATCCACTTCAAGGGCCACATCCGAGGCATTGGCGAATTCCTCTGCCGGAATCATGATGCTATCGCCATAGCCGAGGGCAGTCCATTCGGCTCCATATACCGCCCTTTTTATGGACCACTTGATGCTGAAGAATCTTGAAGGATTTTCCACGACATTCCTTCCGACCGTGATCATGCATTCATTCTTCACCATCTCCGCATTCGGGGAGACCTCCACCCCGCCATGCACAAAATGCTCGAAATCATATTCTGGATATCTCCTCACCACTGTTGTCTCATCTTTAAGGCAATTATCCGTCGGAGATGACGGCAGAGCCTCGCCTGACAACGCATATTCCACCTTGCAGGATATTTTCACCTGTCCATTGACATAACGGGGATCGATTGTCAATGTGTCTGCATTCTGGCCTGCCTCATAGAACAAGTCCTCATCAGGGTCAATAATCGTCTCCTTTCCGTCAACGGTCTTATACCACCAGTATGCGACCTTGCACTGTCCTGAATCCGGGGTCTTTCCGCCAAGCAGGAATGTCGCCTTAATCGTGCGGACACCTGCATCTGTAATTGGGTTGAATACAAAACTTGCCGGTTTATCGAGAGACAGCGATGCGGCGGCCGCCAGCGAGACGGTTGATAGAGTAGAGGTCGCCTGAATGCGCAAGATCTTGCCGCTCCTCGTATCCGGATACGATGCCGTGAACACGAGTACCTTCGGCTCCAGATAAGGAATGTTCTTCGTGACGGTCAAAGTGCCGTCCTGCGCCACCGAATAGCCGTCCGTCTGGTTCGTGATCAGATAGCGGGACAATTCCCCTGTCAAGTAGGATGAATCCGTAATCTGTCCTACCATGTCCTGAGGTATCTCATACCAGAGGATTCCTGTCAGAGCCACTTTCCCGTTCGCCATTATGCCGTTCGGATCATTGACATATACCTCCGGTCGAATCACGAGCGGGGTAAGGCTCCTGTCCGGTATGTATTCACCCGTCTCGGCGCAATGCGTCTGTGTGAGACTTCCACCACGGACAACCATTGTGGTGGATATGTTCAGAGGATCATAGACGATCCCAATTCTTTTTGTCTTTTTCATATACTGTTCAAATGCCTTTCAAATGTCAAAAAACAACCTCCGCTTCCACGCTTTCAGCGCCGTCACGGACATACGCCCTGCAGATGAACCGCCCGGAGGAAACCGGAAGGTCTTCCTGCGTCAGGTCCACACTCCTGCCGCATCCGGAGTGATCTGCATTCCACACCCCATCTGCAGCAGCATCACCCGTATCCCTGGACCAGGTCCAGTCCGAATCAAGAATCTCATCCGTTATGTCATTCACGCCACGACGGACAATTGCCATCAGTGTCGTATCAAGACAGCCGTACAGGAAAGTCTCTCCTGCCGTGCTGTCGATTATCAGTTCCAGTGTCGTGTCGCCGGCTACGAGCAGCCAGTCGGACGAATCGTAACGCGGCTCCTGGAGCGTACCTTCAACGATGCATCGATACTTGCACGACTTGTGATAAACTTCATCCTGGAACTCATCATTGCAGAGATATGGTGTGTCCGGTGTTCCCTGCCAAAGGCCTCTGTCCCGGATTGTCTTCACAACCGCCCCTGTCCCGTCCAGCTGCATGAAGTTCCTGGCCAGAACCGTATCCAGATATATCGACGGACGTTTGCCCAACGGCAGAGACTTCGGTATCAGGGAATCAGGGATAGAGCCAATAATCAGCTTGAAGTGTGACGGCAGGATGATGTACTGGTCAACACCATCAAGCAATGCGATCCGCTGCTCCGGGGACGAGAAATACTGGCTTCTCTGTCTTTCAGCCTGTGTAAAATTACCATACCTTGCAATATTCATATATGGAACCGGGGCTGCGTTTTTTCCTCCTGGGACTGCATCATCAGCACCGAGCACAATTCTCACTGTCTTCGCCGCCTGATCCACAGATGTGACCCTGAAATATGATGTCACAAACCCTCCGCTGCTGTTATAGTGGCCCTTGCAGATGTCATCGACATCCAGCTCTATGACATCACCGTCCTCCACCTGCATCGTAAGGATATAGGCTCTTTCGCTTCCCTCATCAGCGGTGACCTTGGCAATTGTTCCACCCTCTGTGTTCCACATCTCCCCACCAGTCACGCGGACCTTGTTGTATATGAGTTGCGGGACCTTGAGAAATGACCTCAATGTCAGGGATGACATCTCAGCCGATCCGTCAGAGTCAATCTTCCAACCAGAGCCAGTCTCTATGCCCTGCACGAAGTCCGGGGAGCCGATAATCCCTGCAATGACACGGGCGAACTCGACGATGTCCTTCTTCCTGACCGGCTGGTCAAGATAGTCCCCGAACATCCTGCCGGACCACTTCTCAGAATCCTTTGAGTGGTCGGACTCCAAGGAATGACCAGATTCATCGGAGTACCCGGCTTTTGCCTTTTCTGTGACGGTGCTTACACTACCGTCCTCCTCGTTTTCCTTCGGATGGGTAAGGCTGATATATCCGTCATTGTCAGTGGTTATCTGATCAAGATACGGAAGGTTCTTATGAGTATGGCCGTCTCCGGAGACAACGGAATTCGCACCGCCATTCTGGATGACGGACACTGCGGTTCCTGAAGTGGTGCCACCGAGTTCCCTCAGCCTCCTGCTTCGTGGTCTTGCCGCCCTGCTGGTTGTTTTCTGTATATATTCCTTTGCCATGGTCATTCCTCCTTTCCTTCATATTCATCCGGGCGAATCTCTATGAAAGTGGCATCGGACACATCCTCCTTGACGTTGATTTCCTCGCCGCTCATGATGAACTTGACATCCTGTCCCTGAGCCGCATCGACATAGGAAGACAGTCCCTTCGGGTCAATGGAGACCTCCCCGGACAATGTCGTCCTCCTGTCGGCATATTGGCTGTACAGAGTCCCGATCAGCAGATGTTCTGGATGGTCAGTCCTCCCGGCACGCATAAGCTTCTGTATCTGTTCGCCTGTCTCCGATGACATATAGATGCCTTTGGCGGTGGGGCACACGACATCGGCGGTGCCGCATATCGTGTCAAGCTCAAGATCCTCTTTCGCATCGGCATTCAAAACACCGGAGTACTCCACATCATCCATCGTGTCCTCGTCCAACGTCAAAGTCCTCTTCACCACAGACACTTTCGGAAGTTTGTACAGCTGCCAGCGTATCTTGTCATAGCCACCCTTGTCCTTGAAATATCCATCAGCTTCCACAGAGAATCTGTCAACGTCATCGAATGCCCACACCCCGTTGTATATCCGGATTTCCAGATAACCCCCTTTCGGCGGATAAGGTATAAACTGACCGTCCGGCAGTTTCTTAAAAGAGTCGAACATCCAGAAGTCCTTTGTGTCACCGGTATATTTGTCGGCATAGTGGTACTTGCGGTTCTTTACTTTCTTGCTTCCATCCGTCCAAGGTTTCCCGACACTCTGATGGTTGCACTGCCATCCCATGACTCCTGTCCCCTGCAGGACATCGTCAGGATCATAGTATGCAAGCCACGCCTCGCCCCATTCCGCCTCGCCTGATTTCCAGCCCCATTTCGACAGGTATTTATCCTCTGCGGTGGACACGAAGCCATTTCCCGGCTGTCCGTTCTTGGTAAGCCACTCATTCGAGTAATGGCACAGAGCCGTACCCGCCTCATCATATACGACAATCGCGACCGGGACAAAAGCAAACGCTGCATTGTTCTTCACGAAATCATGATTGCCTGATTCATTGCCGTCGCCTGAATCCGAGAACGGGTTATAGCGGGGGTCGAACAACAGTTCCTGCTGGATACGCAAATAATTGTTCGCAGCGTCAGCGGAACCCATTTCCGGAAGATAGACACGCGCCATCTTCATTGCAAGGGTTTTCGGATGTGAGGACGGATGCAGCCCCTTTCTTGTCGGGAAGCCGGAAGCCAATGAGCCGTGTCCACCGGTATAGAACCCTCCGACAACGCCCTCGGTCTCATTGCCTCCGAGCATGGGCTGAATCTTGAAGAACGAGTTGTCGCTTCCGATTTCAGCCACACCCTTGCATTTATCCCTATTCCAAGATTGGAAAAGGGTGTAATCTATCAGGGCATAGTCCCAATCGTAACCGTGCCTGTGACTTTCGTCATAGTCGATGTAATATGAATAACAGGTCGGGACGGACATCCCTGTAGGTACAATCCCATTGTTGTATTTGACCCCGGAACTGTCTGATGTGAGATTTGTCCATTCTGGCCCGAAAACATCTTCATAGTCAAGTTCCCCATCAATTACATCCGCAGTCGAATATGGGGAGAACGTTATTTTTATGTTGTTGTACACCGAATCGGTGCCAAGCGATGAGTCCTCACCCTGCCAGTCTATCTCCGAAGATGGGTTCTTACTCGTATACAGGCCATTGATGTCATACACATACACTTTCCCGGCGCGTTGTATCATACGCAATCCAAGGGGTTGGAATATTCCCTCGATGACGTCCTTGAACGATGACGCCTCCCCATCCTCGTCATAGAAGTTCTCCGACGCAATCATCAAAGAGGACAATGCAAGCTGAGTCCCGTCCGCAAACTGCGTGGAGATCAGGGATTCATCGATTGAGGTATAATTCAGCCTCGACTTGTCAAGCGCGTTATCAAGCAGCTCTTTCAATGTCTTGCGCCCGGAACCGTCATAAGGCATCCTGTCAAGGATACCGAAATCGGAGAAAGTAAGGCTGACCTCATAGTCGGATGTGCTGTCATACGGTTCCTCATAGAATTCAGGGTCAAGGCATCCGCTCCAGAACAAAACGTTGTTTCTATAGACATCGAGACGGATCTGCCCTACCTTTATCGAATAGAGGTCAAGGTAAGTCCTATCTCCGGGTGAAACGATGGTCAATGTCGCGGTGCTCCCGCATATGACATTCTCCTTGGCCGTCTCATTGTACTCTATCATCAGGGGTTCGTCATCCGGGAATTCCAGGTTCCTGACGGGAAATGCCACGTCGGACTCCTGGAGGATTCTGCACCTCCAGACAACGCCCTTCCTTGAATAGAAGGCTCCCGTATATCTTACCATCATTCCCATGCTATGATCTTCTTCTCCTGTTGTTCTCTCTTCTTTCTATGCCGACCAGATTCCGGCCTTTGATTTTGAACTCCACTTTTTTCTTGCCTCCGTCTTCAAACCCGATAATGGATTTGAGTCGGTCAAGAGGGGCGACCACCTCCGGGTTATGACTCGCCCCGGAATACTCACCGAACATACCTATGGTAGGTCCATAGGCAAGGCCGCCGTCAGCATATTTCGGGATAGAGGCCACAGCCGCCCCGACCGCTGCCATACTGGCCGCCAACGATATGAGGTTGTATGGGAACGGCACACTCTGCGACTGGGCCGCCGCTCCTGCAAATGCCTGCGCTATATTGCCACCGATGACAGACGCAATCGCCGGAAGTGCGGCGGCCACGGCTGAGAGGACATTCGATCCCCATGAGAGCCAACCTGCGGCATTCTCGCCGACTACCCCAGACAGGCTGTTCGCTATCGATGACATATTCTCAAGCATGCCCGTGGTCTTTTCCCCCTGCGCCTGTGTCGCGTCAAGACTTGTTGCATACTGAGACCATTGGTTGATTGCCTTCTTTATCGATGCCCGTTCTTCCTTTGTCTGGGCCACAGCAGCCATCTTCTGGAGTTCCTCGATTTTCGATTTGGCCACCTCGACACCGGTTATTCTGGCACGGAGGCTGATTTCAAGGTCACCGCCTACGCCAAGCCCGTTCCGAACCATTTTTGAAAGGTCTTCCATTCCTACAAGCTGGACTGATTCCTCTATGGCATCCTTCTTGGCTTTCCATTGAACTATCTGCCTTTGAATCTCACCGCGTTCCGCTTCCCCGGCTTTCTGAAGTCTTGTCTGAAGGGCAGAAAGAACCTTGTCGATATCCTCCAGGTTCTTAGGGTCGGCAGGAACATCAAGGGCTTCAAGGGAGGATTCGATAGCATCTTTCTTGCGCCTGTAATCATTTATCGTCCTCTGGATGTTCGCCCTTTCCTCATCATTCGCATACTGCAGGACAGACTCGCAGGCGGATATCGCCTGTTCATAGTCCGCAAGACTGTTCATCACGGCAGGAGTGGAGGCAAGCGCCACACGGGCTTTCAGTTCGTCCTTCTCACGCTCGTACGCGTTTATCGTGGCCTGAATCCCTGCCTGTTCTGATTGAGAGGCTCTGTTCAACTGGTCTTCAAGCACTGATATGACCGTTGAATACTCCTCGAATGTCTTTGGAGATGTCGGGGCAGAGATTGCTTTCAGACTATCTTCAATAGCCTTTCTCTTCTTGGAATATCCGTTGATCGTCTTCTGTATCTCCGCACGCTCCTCATCACCGGCAATTTTCAGCAGTTTGCCATAGTATGTTATGGCTGTGTCCAGTTCCTGGATTGTCTTCGGGTCTGAAGGCACACTCAACGCCTCCATCTCAAGATTAACAGCATCGAGTTTCTTCTGCCATGCGTTTATGTCCTTCTGAAGTTCGGCCCGTTCAGATGCGCCGGCAGCCTTCATCAGAGCCGTAAGAGCCTGTATCTTTTTCTCGATGACATCTATGCTGCCAGCCTTGCCTGTCGTGACACCAGATGTGGCCGGTGATATTCCACGTCCTTTCAGAAGTTTGTCCGCCTCGTCGTTGTATTTGTTCACGATGGAGAAATAACGGTCCCCCTCGGACATCTCCTTTTTGGCCGCGTCACTGTATACTTTAGCCCTGGCCTCGCCATAGGTGGCCACATTGCTTTTATAGGCATCCCCGACTATCTGCTTTCTCTGCCCGCTTACCTGACCGCGACCGAGGACACCGTTCGCTGATGCCATTTTGCCTTGGTACACACCCTCCGCATAATTACGGGCGCTCTTCCGGTCGTCATCCGTGACCTTTTTCGCATTCTCCGCCTGAAGCATCTTCTCTATTGCCGACTGGTACTTCTTCGACGCGAGTTCCATTGCGGCGGCTGCCATGGCTCTTCGTTTAAGGGACTCCACAAATGTCGATTCATTATTGACCAGAACATTCTCGGCATCCTTTACCGAATTGATCCTTACGCCAAGGTTTCTGAACTCATTGGCATTGTCCTTCACGAATTTCTGACGTCTGGCGATGTCCCCGGAGATTTCCTTCCAAGCCTTCTGCAATTTTCGGTAGGACACAAGCTGTGATGCTATGCTACCAGCCACGGATGATTGGATGGACTTCTGCGCATCCTCTTCTTCTTTCTTGGCCTGCTTCTGGGCTTCGGATTTCTCCTGGTACTTGGACACCAGCTTGCTGATCACCGTTATCACCCCTGTTACTATCAGAGACGCGCCAAGCGTCATTGACGCAAGCAGCGCCTTCGAGGCGGTGGCAGAGAGGCGGAAAGCTACCGTCAGGCGGTTCTGTGCCGCCGTCCACAATTCAGTCACCTTTCTGCAGGTCACAATTCTGAATGAGCTTGTGGCATGCAGGGTGTTGGACATCTGCTGCACGCCCATCATCACCGCCATCACAGACTGCATCTTCGTCTGTACCGCCATCAGTCTCTCGTTGTCCTTGACGAACATAGACACGATGCCGGAACCTGCTGAATATGCTCCCATCAATCCTTGCACGCCATTGATGACACCACCTATCTGCGTGGCACCGGTTGAGAGAGCGGTCTGCTCGGTGCGGAGTTCCCTGTACGCCGTTCCGAGACGCTCCATCTCCTGACGGCGTTCCTCGTATTCGGCGGTATTCTGCTTTCCTTCAAGGCGGAGCCTGGCCATCTCCTCACGGATAGCCATAATCTGGGTTCTTATGCCAGTATTGGACTGCTTGTACCCGGCAACCGCATCACGCATGCCGGCAAGCGCCCCCTTTTCCTGGTTGAGTTCATTGAGCAATGCGGATGTCTGGGACGTGGGAGCCTTGGCCGCTTTCAGCTGCTGATATTTCGAGGTGAGGTCAGCGACCACCTTCTTCTGGCTCTCTATCAGTTGGATATAGTCAGAGACATCCTCTGCCCCTTCCGTAAGCGACTGCTTTACTTGGTTGTATGTCTGGGTATAGGTTGAAGACAAAGACTCGGCAGCTTTCTTCTGAGCCTCAATCTCGGCATTTACCGACTTGATCTTGTTGACCTGGAAGCCAATCTGCCGGAGCTGACCATCGATGTCGAATGCCTTTCTGTCATCTCCAGACAGGTACGCCTCCGTCTTGGCCTGTTTCAGCCGGTCATATTCGGCACGAAGTTCAGACAGGTTGGATGATTGCGAGGACAGCCTTTCAATAGATGCCGCGGCGTCATTAGCCACGGCCCTTATGCCTGCCGCGACACCGCCGGCACCATTCGCGACGGAATCAAGGACAGCCTTGTTCCTGGACGCCATCGATGAGGCGATGTTCGCCTGGGCCTGCATTTCCGAATTAACCCTCTGGATAGCCGCCGAAGCTGCCTTCTGCCCGGAGGCCACTGCGGAGACGATCTTCGACGCGACCCCGGATGCGGAATCACGACCAGTGAAATCAATCTCGTATGTGACCTTCTTATTCATCTTTCCAAAGCTCTATCAATTTCTCGAATTCCATTTTGTCAGCTTCCAGCTCCTCCTTTGTCATCTTTGTCTTTGCCATTTCTGACTTCATGGTTCCATCCCAACCGAATTTCAGGACATCTTCAGGCTTCAGGCCCTTCTTGGCATAAGGCTTCAAGGCATAGTAACAAATCCAACGGCAGCGCTCCCATCTCCCACGCTCATTATCCTCCTGCTTCGACTGCCATTCTTTATAAATGGCACTGAACTCGGTTGGAGTCAGTCCGGAGAACTCCTTTACGGATAGGCCCATCCTCCCGACCGCGACTCCGAGGACAATTTCTATTGGGGTGGGCTTTATGCGTTTTTTTCAGCGTCTCCATCCTTATTTTCATTTGCCCTTTCGGCAAGGGCGGCGGTGATGCGGATGAACTCCTCACCGTCAAGCGCGTCCGCGAATTCCTGAAATGAAAGTTTGAACTCCTCACCGCTCCTGCGGCAATTGGACTTCACCACGTGATACATATACTTGACGGAATCCTCAGTGTCCACAGGCGCGTCAAGGCCGGTCTCCTCCTTGAACGAGAGCATGGCTCCCATTGTCTCACGATATGGATATCTCTTCCCGTTCACCTCGATTTCGAGATTCCCGTTGCTCGTATTCTTTGGTTTGCTCATTATGACTTATGTTTGATTGGATTAAAAGCCGTCCGGGGGAATGTCCCCGGATGGCAGAATTTCTGATGACTATACGTTAGTGACAGTCTTTGTCCTGACTCTTCCTGTATTCTCGAAAGACGCGGAATAAGTCGAGTCGTCATCGGCAGGATCATTCCTCTGGAGTGAGGTGATGACAAACAAGCCGACACGGTATTTCTTGGCTTCCTCTCCGGCATAGGCATATTTCAGCTTGACAGGCTCACCGCTGTCCATCGCTTCAAGAAGCTCGTCATAGGTGGCTCCCTTCTCATCCTTGCAGACGAGGCAGTCGGTAGAGATTGACACCGAACGTTTGGACACGGACTTCTCATCCCAGAGTCCGTCCGTCGAGGTATCCTCACCGGCTCCTGCCTTAAGGTCCTCGTCTGTCTGTTCAGTATCGTTGTAATCCGGCAGGACTTTCAAAGAGCGGGACTTCGTCTCCGCCTGGTCCTGAATCTCGCAGGATGTGCAATGCCCAAGGGCTTTGGTCCCGAGGAACACGATCATCTTGCTTCCATGTACATATCCTTTTTCCATCGCTATAATATTTTTGTGAATAAACCTTTTATGATGGCCCCGAGGCTGAAACGCTTCCACAGCCATTGGGCGGCCACTCCTCCGGCAGTGCCTATAACAACTCCCGCGAGGAACCACTTGCCGCTTCTCCTCTGAGGGACTTTCGGTTGTGTTTCAAGTACCGACCTGTTGACGTTTGATTCCGATTCGAGCGCCATTTGAGAGAGCCTTGAATGTAGCTTGTCAATGACAGCTTTCAGTGAATCAATGGTGCTTTTCTGCCTAAATGTCTGTCTCTCATACTTTGTACATTGTCGGGCGACGCTGTCGCATCTTCCGGTCAACACAATGTTGTCACCTTGGCGCAAGGCTTCAACCGAAGCACGACCGTAGGCCGTCCCATACTTTGCGCCTTCTGGAAGTTCAAGGAGGCTCTGCATCGGTATCGTCTCCTGCACCTGACTCATCGGAATCTGCTCGATGAATGTCGCCCTCAATTCCGTCATCTCCTGCTGCAGGCTCTGGAACCTGTACTGAACGCTGTCCGTTACTGCCTTCGCGACCTGTTCCGTTTGGACCTGAAGAACCTCCTGAAGACTGGAGTCCTCCTGTCTGTACGTTGCCGCCTTTTTTTGCGTGCCGCACGCCATGGGCAGAAGCGCGCTGACCACGAGGAGGGCTGTAAGCCCCCTGATGTGATTTTTCATTCTCTTGTCTGTTTAATTGTTGAGTCAACTGACTCACCTTTTCCGTAAGGTGGTCAATCTTCAATTCGAGTGTCTTTTGGTTCGCAAGCAACTTGGCGTTGTCCGCCTTAAGCTGAACATTTTCATCCAGGGCCTCCGTGTATTTCTTCGTCAGGAGGTCGATGGATTCCTGAAGCTTGGACAGGACATCAACTTTCCGCTCCTTTCTGGTGGCGAACCAGGTCACGACAGACCCGATCGCGCCACCAGGGAGCAAAAACATGAGCAAATCCTTCAGTATCTCGAAATCCATATCAAAGTCCAGTCAAATCTATCGCTTGCCACGGCAGGGCATTACACTGTCCCGTCTCCTGTATCCTTACCGCCCGCCGCGGTATTCTGGGTCTCGGTCTTCTTGAACACAGGCGTTTCTCTGCTGTCAAGGACAACGAACTCCTCGCCGAAGGCGATGTTGGTGTCAGCCTTCATGAGCATCTTGAAGAAGTAGAGCTCAGACATGTTGGAGACCTTGTCGATCTGGATGACTGATTCATCGTCCTGAAGGTTGACCGCCGCATAAAGGTTGGTCGTCATCGCGTCAGGAGAGCAGAGTGTCGCCACGATAAGGCCGTCAGGCCATGCAGCCAGAGTCTCGATCTTGATGTCCTTGTATGCCTTGCGGTTGACCTTTGTCTCATCCGTATTCTTTCCCTCACGCGCAGTAAGCTCATCGTCATACGTGTCGAAGTCGTTCACGCTCATAAGGATTCTGAGGGAAGGGTTATTGCGGATGGACACCGGAATGGCCTTGCGGACAGCCTTCAGACGGTCTGTCATCTTGGTCGCGTCACTTGTGACGATAATACAGTCACTGTCCTTGGCTGCCTTGGTAAGGATACCGTCAAAGAGCTTGTCATCGCCCTCGCCATATTCACCATTGACATAATGGTCGCCCAACTCGAACTGGACCTGCTTTGACAGGGCATCCAGAAGTGCGTTCTGGGCCTCCGCCGGAAGCTCGGAGAACACAAGGTTCCCCTTAGGCTGCCACTTGCGCCAGATGCTCTCGAAAGCGCGTGGATTGAAGGTTGTGAAAGCCATGAAGCCATGCGGCTCAAGGACTTTTTCGCTGTAATTGAAATTGCCTTTCGAGTCTTCAACTTTCGGATCCTCCTTACGCTTCTGAAGCATCTTGCCTGTATGAAGACGAGGAATGGATACTTCCTTCTCGACACCTGGGATGACATGGATCAATCCCTTCCCGACAATCTCATTGCCGGTAGCCGCCACGGTAAGGATCCTCTCCAGAACCTCACCATTGTAGTTTGTGTTTTTTACTACGATTGCCATAACTTGATAATTTTAGTTCTTTCCGTTGTACTTGTTTCGGATTTCCTCCTGACGCTTCGCCCAGCTGCCATTCTCGACAACAGTGCCGTCTTCAAGAATATCCTTTACCAGCCTCTTTTTCTTCTGCGACTGAAGAATTGCACGGGCGGACTCCGCCTCGGAGGAATGGAGCAGCTTCACATACTTCTCCCTCTGGGTCTCATCAATGCGTCCATCCTTGACGGCAGCATCAACTTCAGCATTGATGGCAGCGTCCTGTGCCGCTTTCTCCTTGCTTTCGAAATCGGCCACCTTTGCCTTCAAAGCATCGTTCTCCGCCTTGATGGAATCATGGGCCTCGGCCTTCCTGGTAATCTCACTCAGTCTGGCCATGATGGCAGCCTCATCAGCGCAATCGCTGAACGGCTGCAACTTCTTGATCTTGTCAAACATTTTGCTTTTGGATTTATGTTGATTATTAAAGGTTCCCACATAGAGGTCCGTAAACTTGCCGCATCTTTGCTCCAATGGCAATCCGGCTATGTCCTCCGCATTTATCGCCAGATCATCATACACCTCATCGGCAAAGCCGAGACGGACGGCGTCATCAGCCGAAAGCCAATGATCCTTGCCGTCCATATATGTCGAGCGGATTTCATCAATGGACATCTTTGTCCTCTTGGAATAGATGTCACAGATTATATTCTCTATTTCTATCAGCTGCTCTTGGTAGGTCTTGATCTCATCAGCGTTGCCCCATACTCCGCCTGTAGGCTTGTGGATGAGGATTCTCGCATACCTGCTCATCTTGACTTTTCTTCCACAGGCAGCGATGATTGATGCCGTTGAAGCTGCCAGACAATCAATATAGATGGTGATTTCCGCCTTCGAGTCTTTCAAGGCGTTGAATATCGCGATGCCTGTGCCGACCTGCCCTCCGATGGAGTTGATACGTATGTCTATCCGCTGATAGGTCTTTTCTGCCGCTATGATCTGCGAGATGACATCCTCCGCACGGACATCGGCATAATCGCCGATCTCACCATACAAAAGGATGGTGCATCCCTCCGTGTCCTGATTCGCTATTATATCAAATATATTTTTCATTCTGTCGAGTGCTATTTCACGCAAAATTGGATGCTTATTTCGACCCTTGAAAATTTCGGATTTATCATACCGTCAGAAAGTTGCATCATACCATTTTTATCGTGCATCATAAAACTGGAATTTGCGCCACTTCCTTTATTAGGTCAATTTTGTGTGCGATAAACAACATGGATATGGCCAACAGCAAGTCAGACAACACTCGCCAATGGGCGAAGTCAATGTACATATACGAGAACAGGACACAGCAGGAGATTGCGGATGCGGCCGGTGTGTCCCGTCAGACAATCATACGGTGGGCAAAAGCGGACAAATGGGATGAGCTGAAAGTCTCGATGACGATGACACGTGAGGAACAGATAAAGAGTCTCCAACGCCAGCTTTCAGAAATCAACAAGACAATCAGCGAAAGGAAGGCTGAGGACGGACCACGCTATGCCAACGCCAAGGAGGCGGACATCATCTGCAAGCTTACAGATGCCATCAACAAACTTGAAAACGACATCGGAATCCATGACTGCGTCAGTGTGGCCAACAGATTCATAACATGGCTCCGCCCAGTGGATGCGGAACTGACCAAGACATTCGCCGGGGTCTTCGACAAATTCATCAAATCACTTCTCTGACAATGAAACAGATTGACAAAGACGCACTCAAATTTTGGGAAGCTCTCAAGCGGTCGGTGTACGAGGAGACCCCGATCGATGAATCAATGTCCGAAGCGGAGATTGAGAGGCACCGCCTGTATCTGGAAAGTCATCCTACTGAATGGATGAAGTTTTTCTTCCCGAACTACGCCAAAGCACCGTTCGCCAAATTCCACATACGGGCGATCAACAGGATAATAAATAATCCTGAATGGTACGAGGTGCTTTCCTGGTCACGCGAGCTCGCCAAGAGTACCGTCATAATGATGACGATAATGTATCTTGTGCTTACAGGGAAACGAAAGATGATCCTGCTCAGTTCCGCCACAGAGGACGCAGCCAAACGGCTTCTCGCACCATACCGAGCGAACTTCGAGTCCAACAGGCGAATCACACAATACTATGGGGAGCAGCGAACGCTCGGCGACTGGGAGGAAAAGTGCTTCAAGACAAAGGGCGGGGCGATGTTCCTCGGCATTGGTGCCGGCAACGCCCCACGAGGACTCCGCAACGAAAGCATACGTCCGGATGTCCTGTACCAGGATGACTTCGACACCGATGAGGTATGCCGTAACATAGACGTGCTTGACAAGAACTGGGACTGGTGGGAGAAGGCCGTATATCCCACACGTTCAATCTCCACACCCACACTCGTAATCTGGGCAGGAAACATCATAGCCGAGGACTGCTGCATCGTCCGCGCCGGCAAGAAAGCCAACAACTGGGACATCGTGAACATACGAGATGAGAACGGGAAAAGCACGTGGCCGGAGAAGAACACGGAGGAGATGATCGACACCGTCCTTTCCAAGATAAGCACCAAGGCCCAGCAGGGAGAGTATTTCAACAACCCTCTGACAGAAGGCAAGATATTCCCAAACACAAAATGGGGAAAGGTTCCGGCTTTAAGCCGGTTCCCGTTCCTGGTCATATACGCCGACCCTACGACAAGCGAGGCCAAAGGAACAGCCAAGAACAAGAAAGGTTCCCAGAAGGCGATGTTCCTGCTTGGCAAACTTGACTCCACCCTTTATGTCATCAAAGGGTTCCTCGGCAAGATGACGACGGCGGAATTCATCAGCCATTACTTCACTCTGCACACCTTGGCGAGGATGAAGTCCGGCAAGGCCGTATATCTCTATCAGGAGAACAACTCCCTGCAGGATCCAGTGTTCCAACAGGTATTCAAGCCAGCTATCGCACAAGAACGCCGCAGGACAGGGATAAATCTTTCTGTAACGCCAGATGCAAGGAACAAAGGCGACAAGGCAACCAGAATCGAGGCGCATCTTGAGCCGATGAACCGTGAGGGACTTCTTGTACTCAACATCGCTGAGAAAGACGATCCGAATATGAAACTGCTCGATGATGAGTTCAAATACTTCACGATGGCCATGAACTTCCACGCCGACGGAATTGACTGCGTGGAGGGCGGCAACTGGATAATAGACCAGAAGACGGCGGAACTTCAGCCGTCATCATACATCTCATACAAGGCTCTTGCACACAGGAGCAAAAACAGACAATGACATGAACAACACCAACTTCATAACAAAAGAGGACTACCCGTCATCGATACGCACCGAGTTCATCGAGCGCATCACCAGAGAGGATGAGAACATCCTTGAGATCGTGGAGAATCAGGCGATAGCCGAGATGAAAGGCTATCTGTCGAACAGATATGACTGCGGAAAGGCTTTCAGCGCGACCGGTGATGAGCGCCACAATCTCCTGCTGATGTTCGCAAAGGACATAGCGATATATCACCTGTGTTCAATCAGGGAAGGTCTTATGACACAGACTCGCATTGACAGGTACGAAAGGGCCGTGGAATGGCTTAAGGGGGTCAAGTCAGGTGACATCACCATCGAGGGGCTTGACAGGATTCCGGAAGACGACAACGCTGACTCGTCCGAGTTTCAGATGAGAAGCGACAGGAAAAGAATAAATCATTTCTGATATGGCAAAGAATAAGAAAAGACGAATAACCACCGGCGGACATGTCGGCAATGTCCAGGCACCTACCATCATCCTTCAGCAGACAAGACGTGGAGGGCTTGACGTAGGTGTCTATATGAGCGCGATACGCTCTGCGGAAGTCATTGACTACCCTCGCAAGGAAAAGCTTTGTGACCTGTATGAGGACGTGAAGCTTGACAGCCACCTGTTCTCCGTATTGAGGAAACAGAAGGCCGCAGTTCTCTCGACACCTATCCAATTCATGAGGGACGGCAAACTGGATGAGGCAATGCAGCAGCACATCAAGTCCCCATGGTTCCTCCAGTTTCTCGGAGACCTGTACGACCACGAATGGGAAGGAGTCGGAGGAACCCTCTTCCAGTTCTACCGGGACGAGCGTGGATGGATCAACTACACGCTCATTCCTCGCAAAAACTTCGATGCCATCAACAGGGTGATCCTTCACCATCAGGGCGACATATCCGGAGAGAGTTGGGATGACTTCGACGATCTTCTTTACATCGGCAAGCCACGGCAGATAGGAAACCTTGCCGTCGCCGCATTCTGGGTTATCCTTAAAAGGAACAATGTCGGGGATTGGGCGGATTTCGCGGAAATCTTCGGGCGGCCGATCCGGGAAGGCACCTATAACGCATGGGATGAGGAAGCACGAAAGAAGCTTGTGAACGACCTTGCGGAAATGGGCGGGGCTGGAGTTCTTGTGCATCCAGACAACACTCAGCTCAATCTCATACAGGCACAGAATGTCTCAGGAGGTGGCGACCTTTATGAAAAACTTGGAACCTATTGCAACAACGAGATAAGCAAGGCCGTCACCGGCAACACCCTCACCACCGAAGCCGGGGACAAAGGCACGCAAGCTCTCGGAACTGTCCAGAAGGAGGGTGAGGAGGATATCAACTTCTTCATCAAGCAGAGCATCCTGAATATTCTCAACTATGAGATGACAGACACCTTCGCGCGCCTCGGCATCAACACCGATGGCGGTGAGTTCTTCTTCGTTCCTCCGAAGAGCAAGAACAGTCAGGAGAAGGTCAATGTCCTCAAGACACTGAAGAATGACATGATGCTTCCTATCGATGACGACTATCTCTATGAGGAATTCGGAATACCGAAGCCAAAGGATTACGAAGCCATGAAGGAGGAACTGAAAAGCGCCCATTCGGTTCCGGTTTCACCATCAGCACAGGATGGCAAAAAGGATAACAATCCGGCCCCGGATGATGATGGCAAGGACGGCAATGGCCAGCCGGAGCCAAAGCAAGACCCGAAAAAGGACCCTGATGGCAAAGGCAAGAAGAAAGGTAACGCCTTCAACCGGATGGTCGGTTTTTTCGTCAAGGCCCTGCAGGGCAGCGGGGCGGATTTAGACTGGTAGTCGATGCCCTGTATCAGGACGCGATGGATGACCACAAGACATCCTTTCCGTTCACATTCGATTCCAGCATCATTGAGAATGCTCTGAAGAACATCCAAAGCCGTCAGCTGGACACCAGGACACAGATTGACAAAGGACTCTTCTCCGAAGTCAACCGAATTCTGGCCAACGGCATTGACATCGCGTATGATGACAAGTCTGGGAACGGCAGCGGATTCAAGAAAGAGCTGCTGACAAACACTGAGGTCTTCGCTGCGTTCAAGGCACATCGGATGGGCCGTGACATGGCATCAAAGCTTCTGGATGAGAGCGGGAACATCAAACCATTCCGGCAGTTCAAACAGGACACCGAGGGGCTTGTAAACCACCATGTCAATGCGTGGCTCCGGACAGAATATGACACGGCCATAAAGCGTGCACACAGGGCATCGGAAATGAGACAGTTCATAGACGAGGCGGATGTATTCCCGAATATCGAATGGCTGCCAAGTACGGCTGTCAATCCCCGCGAGTCCCATATGCCGTTCTATCACCATATCTGGCCGGTAGGCGACCCTTTCTGGGATGTGCACAAGCCGGGGGATGAATGGGGATGCCAATGCGGTTGGCAATCCACTGACAGCCCCGTGACTGACAACGCCGGACTCGGTGGGGAAGGTATCGCGGAGCCGTCCCCAGGACTCGGAGGCAATCCGGCGAAGACCGGGCAGGTGTTCTCGGATGATCACCCGTATTTCCCGTCCGACTGTGAGCATTGCGGATTCTACAATGCAAGCATAAAGAACCGTCTTGCGGCCGTGTTCTATGACCGTAAGAAAGACTGCTACAACTGCCCGTATATCAAGGCGTGCATAACACGTCTGACTTCTGACGGATTCAAGTTGGAGAAGCAATTTAGAAACGGAGGTCTGCTTTACATCCATCCGGACATCGACAAGAAGAAATCAGACTACAAGAAGCTGAAGACCTTGGGAACAGAATTCGCAAGGAAGGGACACTCGGTCAAATTGACGCCATCTGTCCATTTCAAATCTCAAGAATATAAAGACATATACGGGGCATTAATAGGAACTCCTTATGAAAGGAAATGTCCTGACCTGTCAATTGACGGAATGTTATATGAGTTTGAAAGTTTTGTTCGACCTTGGCACAAAGAGAAAGTCAAGCACATGCTTTCCCATGGATTTAAGCAAGCTCCAAACTTAATAATAGACAATACCCGTGGATGTTCAGACAGATACATCAGAAAAATGATAATGGCACGGTTGAACATCAACACACGAATTGATGAGGTATGGATATACGAGAAAGGGAAAATTCGATTATTCTATAAGGATGGCATATTTCATAAAAACAACGGAGGGAACTAGTCCCTCCGCGATACGACGTGCCGTAGCACACGCTAACCATTACTGGCTAGCGCAAATATAGCGCTTATTATTTAGAATTCAAATGTTTTTCAAAAGGTTTTCAAATGGCAGACAAACTTGAATCGGACATACAGCGGATGAAAAAGGAGATTGAACAGCTCATATCGAGGAAACTCCCGGTCGTTGCCGGCAAGTACGCCAAGCAGCACTTTCAGGACAACTTCCGCCAAGGAGGATTCGTCAATGGTGGTCTGCATCCGTGGCCACCGGCGAAACGCCTTTCTTCAGGAGAACCCGGAGCGGATTCCCAATACAAGACACTGATGTCCTCACGGAACCACCTGTTCAGTTCGATAAACTACACTCCGGGAATAGCTAAGGTCACCATATTCAATGATGTGGTCTATGCCGCAATACACAATGAGGGAGGAACTGTCCATCCCAAGATAACGCCCAAAATGAGGCGTTTCGCATGGGCGAAGTATTATGAGCTTAAAGGCAAGCAAAAAGGCGCCCAGAAGCCACGAAAAGGCCAAAAGAACGGGACATCGCAATCAGCTGGCAACCTTCCGGACTCCGGAGAGGCCGAAAAGTGGAAAAGACTGGCATTGACAAAGAAAGAGACATTGACCATCAACATTCCCCAGAGGCAGTTCATGGGGCAGAGTGCCGAACTTGATGCCAAGATATCCGCTTATGTCGAGAAAGAAGTTTTACGTATTATAAATTCATAAAATGGAATCACTTTATTTAAGAATCGCGGAAAGGCTCCGCGAGATCGTTCCGGAACTGGAACACATCGATGAGGATACTGGTCAACTATATCCTGTGCAATATGATGACAGGTATGCCTATCCGATACTTTTCCCATGCTGCCTTATCGATGCGTCCACAACGGACTATAAGGTTGAGAAGTTTCCAGACATGCAGAGAGGGACCGTGACCGTCACAATCAAGGTGGCGTTTCAGTGCGATGAGGATTCGCATTACTCATCCATCGAGAGCAACAATACCTTTGAACAAATGAGACATAGACTGGCCATAAACAAGAAGGTCGTCTGCGCCCTCCATGGCTATTGCTTCGGGGATGATGTCTCGGCGATGCAAAGGACACAGGCAAGGGCTTACCCTCTGGCAGGACGTGTCAAAGTCTATGAGTCCACTTTCAACGTGAATATAACCGAGGAACTATTCCTGGAATAGCTACAACTGCTCAGCGGTCAGTTTAGGCGCTTTGATTTTGGTGTGGGTAGTCATCTCCGTCTCCGGATGCTCTTTTATGTACGAGCGAAGAATACACATAATCCTGTCCTCCGAAAGAAAGAACTCCTGTTGCGACAAGATTTTCATGGCATCATCGAACCGCAGCCGCTGCTTCTCGGTCCAATAATACCACCTCTGGGCGATTTTTTCATTCCTCGCCTTGATGAGCTCCTTGTTTCGTCCTCTTGGCATACTGATAATTCAATATCCAAAGTTACGGATTTTCAAAGGGTTCGCATGTTCTGCTTTACACGATTTACCTAAGACAAACAAGTGAGAGGTGTTGTGTTTTTCACCTCTCACTTGTTTATCTCATCCGTGAAGAATACAATGAATCAACTATTCCATATCCTCAAAGTCCGCGCAAGCCGTCTCATAGCATTCAACCCTTTCCATTGTCAGCGCACAGAAATCGCATTCAGCCCCGTTTCTGAAAAATGCGCAATCTCCGCATTCCCGTTCTTCTCTTTTATCATTCATAAGTCCGTACACATTAGTTCTTCAACCTTTATCCCATGTACGGAATAGTGACCGATGCAGATAAACACGTCACCATTATGAGCGGTACTCCGGCAAATTGAGACTTCTTTCCATCGTGGATTCTCTTTCAACAGCTTTTCTTGATGCAGCTTTAGACGTGCAACAGCGACGTCAACTTCCTCATCCGTAAGAACACAATGTTCATAAACTGCGGAACAATACGCCAACTTCTTTTCCATTGACAAGAGACCACTGAAAGTGTTCTGCATGGTCATAAAATACTTTTTCATTTCGTCTTTATATGTTTTAGAAATTCAATTTCCTTTAGATGCCATTCTATTTCCATTTGATAAATCTCTGTCCAGACATCAGAATCATATCTATACCAGTCCTGCTCAGCAAGGTCTTTATTCCAGAATTTCTTGATAGGATCCTGGTTCATGTCAAGAAATATGGAATATCACGAATGATGAGGATGGACACAAAGGAATTCAATAATCTCTACACGACCGACATTATCAATCCGAAAAATCCTATCCCCTCTCTCAAGTTGTTCAACACTCGTAATCGTTTCCATATATTCATTTCTCCTGTTCTTTTGTCTCAATGAAAGCGTCAAAAAAGCCACAGAACGATCCCCACCCTTTTATTGCCCGTTTGAGAATAGCAGGCCCATTCTCAGCCGTCTCAAAACCATATTCCGCACGTAATTTCTTTAAGTGCCCCAACAACAAATTATATTTCTCTTCCGTTGTCATTTTCTTCCATTTTACACAGACAAGGGGCAGAATCAATCGTCCGCCCCTTGCCCATCTTGTTATAAATCCGCGATATAAAACATCTTGTCAAGGACGGACTGAACCACGCTCCTCAGTTCCGGTCTCCGCTTGAAAAGCTCAGTAAAGCATTTCTCCATCCGGTGCGCGGACCCGTCCAGCGCGATGAAACCGCCATCGTCACCAACAACCAGGGTCGAGGTATGCACCTTCCTCTCCGGCCTCGTCTGCGCCTCGTTTATCTCCATCTCCCGGATGAGCGATCCGGCAAGGGTTGTGATGTTCTTCTCCGCCGTCTGCCTGAAAAGCTCATCCACATTAATCGGCCCCATAATTCAGTCCTCCCTTGTCATTGCCGCCAAAGAAAGCGGAATCGCGTGAACCTTGCCATCCTTATCCTTATAGGACACTGAAATGAAGTCACAGGTCTCCACAGGGGAATAGGCATTCCTGATGATGGCCACGCCCTCGGAGAAAAGAGGATCATTCCATTCCGCGGCATACTTTTCAAGCTGAAGCATGGAACTCGCCTTCAGGTTTCCCTTGCGGTCCTTGGAGAGCAGCTGCATCACAGCGGTGAACAGTTTCGACGAATCATCATCCTTGGCCAAGGTGGAAAGGAACTCCTTAACCTTTGAGATGCCGACCTCCACCGTGTCATCCCAGCCGTCGTTCGTCCTCCTGCCAAGAGAGACCGTGATACCGTCAGCGGTGAAAGAGTTACTGTGGCGATCCACCTTGGCATTGAAGAGTTTCTCTTTGAGTTCAATGAGAGACTCGACGTCAGAGAACACCTCATCCTTTCTCTGTCTCATCAACGAACTCAACGCCACCATCTTATCCAGCGTCTTATGGCAGAACTCCGCCGTAAGTTCCTTATAAGAGTTGACATCATCCTCGCGTTTCTGTTTCTCGGCACGCTCTTCGGCCTCAAGCTGAGCCTTCAGTTCGGCTCTCTGCTGCGGTGTCATTTTACTGATATCCATATCGTTTCTAAATGTTACTTTTCCAACTTTCCCATAACGCCACGCTCCATCCTGCCCTGAACCCTTTCCTTGCATGCTTCAAGAAACATCTCAAGCCCCGTGATCATCTTCTCGTTCTGCGGTGACGGGAAACGGGCATTTAGTTTCTTGTGACGGTCAAGCAGGACAAGCGCCAACTGCTCCGACTGGATTCCAGGGATGACCGTTCCGTCATCAAGTTTCCGGATAAACTGAACCACCTGCTCATTCCCGGTGTATGATGTCACCCCGTCAGCGAATCCCAGACATTCACGCATAATGTAGCAGTGGGCACCTCCATATGTCTCATCATACACCACCCGAATCGTCTTCTCTTCTGAAGGATAAACACAACCGTCCAATGTGACTTTCTCCACAACCGGCATACCCCCGAAATAGTCGCGATACACCAACGCCTTCAGCTGCTCCTCGTAGCCCCCCTTGACCATCTTCCCGTTGACCACTTTCAGAAGGACTTTTTCAAGGGCGTCAACCACCCTTCTCGTCCAGACTTTCAATCCCGGCTTGGTCCTTCCGAGGCGTTCAACCTCTTTGATCCTGCCATAAACTTCATTGATGCACCTGTCCCTTTCCAAGGCGACAAGCCTCACAACATCCTGTTTCGAATACATCTTTTCCATAAAAGCACAATTTTGAATTGATAAAACTTGGGAGGAGGTCGGGGACTCGAACCCCTGTGCATCCGCTGCTTGCAACGTGGATTTTTCGGATGCGAATATGTCCTGGCACCTCCCCATACGCATTTTAATTGACTTACATAAGAACACCTCCTTAACTTGGCAATTGATTCGGTTTTCTGGTGATATATATCGGGAAAGTCCGTATTACCGGTCTTGTCTCCACCATTTGAGTTTTTGGCTTTCTCAAGATTGCCTCCAGCTTCGGAATCAATGATTCCAGTTCCTCAATCGTCAGCATCCCGAAAGGCTTTCCGGCTATCCTGCTGTTCTGGCAAAAAGCATTCACCTTATCGAAGTCTGTGGTATCCACACCTAACTGCTGAATCCGCTTTAAGACAGCCGAACGCATCTTCTTGCGCCTGAGCACATAATCATCACGACTCTCCGACTGATGCCTGCCGCTCTGAATGCAGTCACACATCTCATCATACTCAGAATCCTTCATGTCCTTCAATGAGGTTGTCCGCCCCAGCGTGAACTGTGAAATCAAATCATCCTTGTACTGTTCGAGGTCAACACCCTTGGCCTTGCACAAGGCATAGAACCTTGAATAATTGCGTTTTTTCTTTCCCATACGATAAATCATTAAATAGGATCAGACCAATACTTCTTCGCCCCTTCATCCCAGATTGTCATCTCTCCTGTAGTTCCGACAAAACGTCCCTTGCTGAATGCCTTATACCCTTCAACCCATATCTTGCAGGAGGCATCATACATTGCGCTTATCGCCGCACGGCCTTCCGGCTGGCGTCCTCTGGTGCGGCTGACGAATATCAGCATCTTGTTCTTATGCTTTTCGCAAAACGCTCTGAAATCCTTATACGTCAGTCCCATGATCTGGAATGAGTCGAGGACGACAAACTTCGGAGAACGCTGCTGCGAAATTTTTTCATCCAATTCCTGTAGCGACATATTCGCCAGCTGGAATCTGCTCCCAAGTTCACCCATGCCATATCGGCGAAGTGTGTTCTGCATCGTCAAGCTCACACCTTCCTCCCGTGAGTTATAGAGGACTTTACCGAATGCAGACAACTCCTTGCACAATGACACCACAGCCGAGGTCTTGCCGTTGCCGGAATTCCCCCAGATGAACCAGATGCCGGTCGTCTCAATCTCCCCGACACACTCATCCCATCCGCCACCGAGACGGATCGTGTCGAACTTGATTGTGAGTACCTGTTTTGCTGATAGTGTGCGTGCCATTTGAATGCCGTTTGAAAGGGTTTTTAAAGATTTTAGAGTCTTGATGCAGCCGCTATCCTAAGCTGCTTGTGTATTGATTTCTTGACGCGTCTGAGGTCAAATTCCATCTGACTGTTCCGAAGCTCCACAGATTCACGGATCACCGATGCTATAGCCTTGTCATCGGAAAGGCCGTTGTTCCTGCAGATGGCATTGACCTCATATTCGGTAACCCCGGAGAGAGGGACAAACTTCCTTCCGATTCGTGAATACAACTCCTCGTATCCCTTTTTGTCGAGTTTGAGTCCTTTTGCTATCCTCTTCTGGATGAACGGGGTCGAAAGGAACACGATGCCGCATTTGTCTTCAAGTGCATTATACAGGCTGATGAAATAGTACATCACGGAATCCGTAAGTTTGTCACCCTCATCGAAAACAAGTAGGGGTCTGTTCATCTTGACGAGCTCATCAACGATTCGCGTCAGGGTGGCGCGAACAGTAAGCCCCTCATTCCTGATGCCTATCTTCTTTGCGAGCTCTTCCACGAAGTCAGCCTTGTGCATGTCCTCAGAGCAACCAAGGACAAACACATTCTTGTGTGTCTTTGAATACTGGAACGCCGCCGTTGTCTTCCCGATTCCGGCAGGGGCCACAATCCAAGACACGTTCTGGTACTGCTGTGCGTCAGCAAGAAGTGTCTCGACATCCTTGAACGCTGAGGTCTGGCAGATTTGCCACCCCTCAGATTTTCCGCTGCCGACAGCAGCCTTGATCCGGAGGAACATTTCATCGCTGATTCTTTCGAACTTGCCGTTTACGACAGCATTGAATGTTCCGGGACTTGTAACCCCGTGCAAGGAGTTTGCTGCCTTCGCCTGACTTGCATATCTCGCGGCATAGTCAAGAAGCATCCTCTGAATGCCTTGCTTTTCTTCTAATGTGAGTTTCTGTGCCATAATATTGAATGATTTGCTATGTTCTGCTTATTGCATCGAGAGGGTTATAATCCATATTGCTCATTTCCTTATTGAAAGGCCCGATGTCAGTCGTGTCCGGGGAATCTTGTGGTGTCACAATAGCCACTGCATCAGCGAATGTCTCGAACTCACTCTCACTGATTCCTTTCAATGCAGGTGTCGTCAGACCATTCTGCTCCGGAGCCACCCCATACTCAATTTCAAGCGAGTGGTTTTCGATTCTGCGCTGAACCCTCATCCTCTTGTTTTCCGAGTCGTTCTGCCTTATCAGAGCCATATCACCGTCTTTCTGTTCCTGAATGTTCCTATGGACCGTCAGGTACGGATAAGCCGAAGTGACGTATCTCAGTCCAGTTGCTGTCTGCTCAAACAGCATCGCCATATCCATTTTCATCGGATCAAACTTCACTATGAATTCCTTTCCGGTATTTACCTTTCTCCACTCATAGTCCGGCTTGCCGTCAGCGGTCAGAACCTCGTAAGTGTATTTGCGCTTCTGATACTGGATGGATATGCCGTCGGCAGTGAATTTTGACGGTCGGTCAGTCCTTATCCAGAACAGGTTCACCATGTCTATCTGCGACACCGCCTCCGTTTCCGGATTCACACTTGCCTGGTAAGCCGCCAACCTGCCATTGACCGCATTCCACTTCCTGCGGGCTTCCGCATAGGCGGCAAGCAGTTCATCGTATGTATAAAGGGACTCCTTGTTCGCATCCACGAATTCCCGGTTTATCTTCCACGCATCCTTTGCTGAGATGTTACCTCCGGTGAATCTCCAGTCCTGTCCGAGGATCTGCCGTTGGAACTCCCCGAAAAGCCGCTCAATCGTCTTCGATTGTGGGTTATAAGGAGAAGTCGTTCTGGACACATGCGATGTTATGCTTGCAAAGAACGCCTGTGCGACCTTCGATGTCTGTGCGCCCTGGTTATCCGTGACTATCTCGTATGGCTTATGCCCTGATATTTCAACCGCCATTCGAAAGGCTTTATACTGGAGGTCAAAATTCTCGGATTTTCCGATGGCATAACCAAGCAGAGTGTCATTGAACGCGTCCGCGACCTCATACACAAACGCCGTCTTGACAACCAGTTTCCCGCCTTCGTAATCCTTATAAAACAGGTTCAGTTTCGTACCGTCACCATACCAGAGAGAATCTCTCATCGTTGGCATCAATGTCTTGTTATGGCGTGAATAAATCTGCTTTGAGGCCAACTCCCCATATACCGCATCATACCATTGCGGCTTGATGTCCGGACGCTCCAGAAACTGACGCAGCGAGTTCTCCGAGCGCAACGGCTTCCATCCTTTCTTTTCGGCGATGCCGTTATATTCCTCAAACAGCTGTGTCAATGTATATACCGGAGTCTTGCTTCTCCGGAGGGCGATGATTTGCCTTTCTCCGGCCTTGGTAATCTTAAGGGTGTTGGTGTTTCCGAATTTGCCTGATATCAGACACGCATACCCGGTCTTTGCGTATTCACGCATCTTGTCACGCAAACGAGCCTCACTCTTCGGGAGGGTGTGATGATATGTCTCCCGGAGTTCCTCGGAAGCTCGGAAGATGTTCGACCAGATTATAGGTGTGTTGTTGTTACATGCGCGTCTCATCGCCTTCTGGGTGTTGAACATGTCCTGCAGGGCATTCAGCACTCTTGCGTTAACGGTGTATTCCTCTTGTTTCGGCTCTGGTATCCTTTCACCGTTAGGCAGGACGTGGTCATAGAAGAACTGCTGGGCCTTCAGGTCCTGTGACAGTCCGATCTGTTCTTTCTTCATAAGCTCATCAGGATTGCCATACTTGGCCACAAAACGGGTCTTGAATCTCTCCGGCAAAGACACATATTCTATCAGGGCATAGGAACCATAACCCCTGCCATGGCGAAGTATATTAATACCACCTCTATGCCGTAGGTTTTGGTAATTAGCTGGAGTAATGACAGGGTTTTCGCCCCCTGTCAACTCATCAACCGTCACAGCTATTATGTTTCCGTAGTATTCCATTTTGTTTATCTGTTCTGCGGAGGAAGTGGGATTCGAACCCACGCACCTTTACGGCCTACCGGTTTAGCGAACCGGCCTCTTGAACCACTTGAGTATTCCTCCATTCGGGGCACAGCGGTAAGCCCCGGGTCTCCAATATCCTTTATGCTATGAACTTTTTACCGCTGTTTTGGTTTCCCTTCTTTCTTCCAAGATTCATATGATGCGATAGTGCCAAGAGCGCCCACATACATCATCGGAAAAGCGATCAGCCATACCGCCCACCAGAACACAGTCGCCACCGCGACAACCAATCCGAGCGCTGTCAGCATCAGGGACAAGAAGAAAAGCATGACATCTTTCATTTCTTCGTCGCTTTGGCTATGCTCTCCTCTGACAGTTTCTGGGCGTGATGTAAAAGGTTTCCCCATGCCTGTAGGCTCATCGGCTCATAAGACTCCAGTTCCTTTTCTCCATTCAGCAGCCTCACACCACCGTCCTGTCTGTCTATTCGAACCTGAATCCCTCCGGCGAATGTTTGGATCATCTCCGTATCCGTGTATTCCGTCCGGCAGTTAGGGATGAAACACTGCTCCTCGATGGCTCCGCCATGATTTAATGCATATTGCCGGATTGCTTCCGCAAGGTCACTTTTTGTCAGATAATTAAGTGCTGACCATACGGTCGGCTTGGAGACGTTAAATCTCGAAGCCAGCTCCCTACGGAGCGAGTCTGTCACTTTGATATATATTCTCATAATAGATATGTTTATATTGTCTTTGTTTATTGTTAGCCGGCCATCTCGAATATCTCATCCAGGTCAGCCCATTCCTCGATGCGTGTCACAAGCCTGCCCTTGATATCACAGCAGCACTTATTGATGAACTCGTCCCACGGAGCATTGTCATACAGGAACTCTCCGGTGTAATGAAAGGCGAAGGAATTCTCCACCAATCGTTCAATCACCATTTTCAAGGCTTCAACATCGCCATACAATGTGTAAACACGTCTCTTTACCATATTTTCTCAATCTGTTTTATTTTTTCGTACCTTTGTTCTCGGCTTAACGGTGTTAAGCACTGCAAATATAGAACATTTTGTTCACTTTCAAAATAAATTCAGTGAAATTTTTGTTCACTCTTGGTATGGTAGACAGATTAAAAAGTTGTATTGACTACTTAGTGAGTAGTAGAAAGATATTTAACGCCTCAGATTTGGCAAAAATTCTCGGAAAACAACGTAGTTATATATCCGAGATATTAAATGGCAAGCGCAAGATTAGCGAACAATTTGTTCACTCTTTTTGCAATTATTTTCCCGAATTGTCCCCAGATTGGATTATGACTGGGGAAGGGGGAATGCTTAAAACTGCAAATAGCATCGCCCCGGAACATACATTTCCACTTCGAACAGATAACAAAATCGTCATTCAGGATGTCCCGCTATACGATTTCGATGCAACTGCTGGGTTAGTGGCGATTTTCAACAATCATAGCATTGAACCGGAAGACTACCTGCATATTCCAAATCTGCCCCCGGTTGATGGTGCCATCTACGTCCGGGGAGAGTCTATGTCTCCACTCTTGAAAAGCGGAGATATTGTGATGTACAAGAAGAAAGAACTCTCCATAGATAGTATCTTCTGGGGCGAGATATATCTGCTCTCTTTCACATATGACGGGGATAGCTATACAGCAGTGAAGTATATCCAGAGAGCCGATGACCCAGAGAAGATCCGTCTCGTCAGTTTCAATCCATCTTTCGCCCCAAAAGACATCCCGATGAACTGCGTCACAGCTTTGGCTCTGGTCAAAGCCTCTCTGACATTTCACACTATGGAATAATATGACTCACGAATCACAAGTCCAAGAAAGAATTGCAAAGCGCTCCCTCGAAGAAGAGCGCAAGGCTCGGCCTGTGACATATCTGTCACGGTTTCAAAAAGAAGTTCTGAAGAAAGCAGAAAAGGGGCTATATAAAGATGATGGTGTCAGCCATGAATCTCCAGAAGCAGCCGTTTTGAGTTTATTGTCTTCCCTTGGACTATTACACATGATTAGCACAAAGGAAGGAGTTGGTGGATTCTTGACGGACAAAGGGCGACTACTTCTTTATGAGAACCCAAAATTAAAATTTCCAGTTGAGGAAAATACTCGCTGGGTTGTATCCACAACTATCTCCGCCCTTGCCATTATGATTGCCTTAGGATCACTTATAGTAGCAATTTTATCGCTATTACGATAAGTGATACGGCAGCTATGGATACTATTAAAATAGAAATTGTTAATGTGACAAGAAGAACTTTTCCCCAATCCATGTCATCCAGCCATTTCATATCCAACATACGCTTCCACTTTTTCATACACAGAGTTTTCGGCAAAAATAGCCACCATCCCAAAGTTTGCGCTCTTTTCTTAACACAATTTAGGCGTTATCCGGTCACTATCACTTATTTATAGCCATATTTAGCCGTCAAAAACGCATCACAAAGGGGGTCTTAACTGCCATTTTCCGTGCATTTTCGGGCGTTTTATGTAATTAAACCCCTCCGTAGAAGGGTGTCAATGTAGCAAAAATGAATTCCTAAATGAATTTCTAACGCTTACCTTTCGTTTTTTTACAAACACAGGGAAGTGAATTTCTAACTGAATTCCCAACTGAATTCCCTCTTCGAATTGGCAACCTTATCTCCGACGTTCGTTTGGCATTTTCAAAAAGCATTTGAAAGGCTATCCAGCCATATTTGAAAGCCAGTATAGACTCCGCACTCTTATGCCTTGACAACGCCTTCAGATTTAGCCATCTCTGACGCTACAGGCACTCAAAACATTAAACCATGAATTCTCCAGGCACAAAAAAAGCCTTCAGAATAGGGCGGTTTTACCCCTTTCTGAAGGCAATGTAACATTCAAACTTAAAAGATGGCTTTCAATCAGCCTTAAAAGTAACGCATAAGTAAAGCAAAAGTAACATTTCGTTTTATCCCCTATTCACGGCTCACACTCCCCTAACCCTTTCATAATCACCACACATACACCTCTCCACTCCCCTACCCTATTATACGCATTTCGTTTTTACCCCCATATACGGTAGAGCCTGCAAATGCGACCAATAAAAATGTGGAATGGTGGACCAGTGATCTTGATGTTGTCAGCGTGACCAGTACATCGGGCAGCAGCAATGGTTATGTGGAGGCAAGAAAGGCAGGAAAGGCCACGGTTACAGTAAAGACCGAAGACGGTGAGTTCAGCGCGTCATGTGAGATCACTGTAGAGAAAAAGGAAGTTCCGGTAACCGGAATCACTATAGAACCGTCTTCATTGAGATTGCCTGTCGGAGATACATATTCTCTTATTCCGCACGTGCAGCCAAGTGATGCTACAAATCAGGATATCAAATGGTTAAGTACCAATGAGAGTGTCGCTACCGTGAATGCGGAAGGCAAGGTGACGGCTGTTGCAGCCGGCAATGCCGAAATACGGGCTATGCTGGAGGGAAAATTTGCAACCTGTCCTGTGGAAGTTGATAATGTCACGATGACAATGAAAAAAACGTCATATATAGTGATTTTGTCATTGTCCAAAAAAATCAACATCGAATCTGACATTGAGACGAATTTCACCTTGGACAAGAGCAAGATTACAGTTGTTTCTGCCGATCCGCTCATCGTTACAGTTGATCAGGACCTCAATTTGGTTGCTCCCGGCAAGACAGGAAAAGCTCGCGTAACATTGAATTACAGATATGGGAATGGCCTGCTGAGTACCAGTTTTATGGTTACTGTAAAAAAGAATCTTAAAGACTAAGAAACTGTTCGGCAAACAAGGTTCAGGTAGAAAAGGAAAACAGGATTTTTCTTCTTATATTTGTAGTTTTAAGCAAAAATATAAGAAATATTGCCGAACCTTAAGGATATGGACAACAAGAAATTCAGACTCTGGAATCGTATCACAGCTGCCGCAGTCTTTGTCATTGCAGCCTTCACATACCTTTCCACCATAGAATCGACCGCTTCATTCTGGGATTGTGGCGAATTTATCGCTTCATCGTATAAACTCGAAGTAGGTCACCCGCCAGGAAACCCTGTATTCCAGCTCATTGCGAGATTCTTCACAATGTTTACGGACGGAGCGCATGCCGCCATTGCAGTCAATGCCATGAGTGCGCTCTGTTCCGCATTGACCATCTTCCTGCTCTATCTCACCATCGTTTTCTTCGCCAAGAGGCTGGAAGGGAAACCGGCTGAGAACGGAGAGTGGAGTCTGAGCCAGACGATATTGATCTGCGGCAGCGGCGCCATCGGAGCATTGGCATACTGCTTCTCTGATACATTCTGGTTCTCCGCAGTCGAGGGTGAGGTCTATGCGATGTCGTCGCTTTTCACCGCCTTGGTAGTCTGGGCGATGACCAGATGGTACGAGCTGGCGGATACGCCATATGCAAACAGATGGATACTGCTGATATCGTTCCTCATGGGACTTTCCATCGGAGTACATCTGCTGAACCTTCTGACGATTCCGACATTGGTCTTCCTGTACTTCTACAGGAAACGCGAGGACGGGCACTATACCTTCTGGCAGTACGTGGGCATATTCATGCTTTCCGTAGTCATAGTCGGTCTGCTCTTTTTCGTAATCATTCCGTACCTTCCTAAGGTAGCAGCTTACGCTGACCTGTTCTTTGTCAATGTGTTGGGCCTCCCGTACAACAGCGGTGCGGCATTCTTTATGGTCGCGCTTCTCGCTCTTTGCTTCTGGGGCGCATTCAAGACATACAAAGAAGGCAAAGTATTGATGAATACGGTATTGCTGAGCTTCATAACCATTGTGATCGGCTTCTCTGTATTCGCGATAGTGGTTATCCGTTCCAATGTGATGCCTCCGACCAATGAGTACCAGCCGGACAATGCATTCACGCTTGTGCGCTATCTCTCCCGTGAGCAGTACGGAACCACGCCTCTGGTTTACGGCCAGTATTACGGCGCTCCATATCATATGGAGGAGAAAAAGTACTGGGCGCCGTTGGATGGAAAATACAAGTATGTAGATGGGCCGGCAGAGCCTGTTTATGAGAATACCGGCAAGATGCTGTTCCCGAGAATGTGGAACGGCGGCGACCAGAAATTCGTGGAATTCTACGAGTCCTACACCGGCGGAAAAGGCCGTGTGATACCTGGTGCCGACTATAAGAAGCCGTCATTCGGGGCCAACCTGAACTTTTTCTTCGATTTCCAGATGAACTGGATGTATTGGAGATACTTCATGTGGAACTTCGCCGGAAGGCAGAATGATATACACAGCCCTGTACCGGGAGACAAGTTCTATGGAAACTGGGAATGCGGCATCAAGCCTATTGACGAGTTGAGGCTCGGGGACCAGAGCAATGCGCCTGATGTCCTGAAGCACAACAAGGGCAAGAACCACTATTATCTTCTTCCGTTGATTTTAGGTATTCTGGGCCTGTTCTTCCAGTTCGAAAGGGACAAGAGAGGCTGTTGGCTGAACTTCCTGCTGTTCTTCATGACGGGAATCGCCATTGTCCTGTATCTCAACCAGTCACCTTATCAGGTGCGTGAGCGTGACTATGCTTACGCCGGGTCATTCTATGCGTTTGCGATATGGATAGGTTTCGGTGCAATGGCATTGTTCCACTGGATGGGCGAGAGCCTGCGCTCGAGATATCCTGCCGCATTTGCGGGAGCATTGACATTGGCCTGTCTCTGCGTGCCTGCGCTGATGGCTTCGGAAAACTGGGACGACCATGACAGGAGCAACAGAAGGACATCGGTCGAGATGGCGAAGAACTATCTGAATTCGGTCGGACCTCAGGGTGTGCTGATTACGCACGGGGACAATGATACTTTCCCTCTGTGGTATGCCCAGGAGGTCGAAAATGTGCGTCCGGATGTGCGCATCGTGAATACTTCACTGCTCGGAACGGACTGGCATATCGGCCAGATGAAATGGGCCTGCAACGAGTCCAAGCCTCTTCCTCTGACTGTCGGACCTGCGCAGTATCTGTACGGTACCAACGATTTCATCTATATCTCGGACAGCCGCAATCAGGTGCTTCCGATATCAGTAGTGATGGATGTGTTCAAGCATCCGGATGCAAAACTGGTTCTGGAAAACGGCAAGAAGGTCGATTACATAGTGTCTCGCAAGATGAGCATACCTGTAAACAAGGAAAATGCTCTCAAGTCCGGCATTGTCAGTCCTAAGTTCGCTGATATGATTCCGGATGAAATCATCCTGACCATTCCTAAGAAGAAGAACGTCCTTACCAAGGCCGAGCTCTTTGTTCTGGATTTCCTTTCCAATTATCAATGGGACAGGCCTCTGAATGTGCTCAGTCAGGGCGGCGACTTGAATATCGGACTGCGCGAGTATCTGATGTACGAGGGATATTCCAGCAAGCTGGTTCCGTTCAAGAACAAGATAACTGCTTCTGATCCGGGACTCGTGGATGTGGATGAACTCTACGACAAGATTATGAACGTCTATACATGGAATGATATCCGCAAGGATAACTATGATGTTGATTATCAGAACTATTACACGTTCCTCGGAGTGCTTCCGCAGCGCGAGCTGTTCGTGTCCACGGCCAATGCCCTGCTCAAGACAGGTGACAAGGAGCGTGCTCTGAAGGTGCTGGACAAATGTCAGGAGTCAATGCCGGACAATGTCTGGCCGCTCGAGTCCATTCCGCTCGGCTTTACTACCAATGATTATATGGTGGTGAATATGGTAAGCGACTATTTTGCTGTCGGAGCCCCGGACAAGGCCGCTGAACTCGGATTGAAACTCGGCCGTGAACTTGTCCAGTCCACACAGTTCTATATGGACTTCTACGACTATGCCCAGTCTGAGTTCGAGACCTGCTGCCAGTTCCTCTATTACCTGATAGATGAATTGGAGAAGGGAGGAGCGGCTGACGCTGTCAAGGAACTGAAGACTTCATTGGTCAATATCCTGAGCGTAGGTTCCCAGATGGACGAGTATCTTAACGAGGCTGACACCGTTTCGGCCAATGATTCTGCTAAATAATTACAGATGAAACACATAAGGAATTTCTGCATAATTGCTCATATAGACCACGGAAAGAGTACCCTTGCCGACAGGCTCATTGAACTTACCCAGACATTGGGTGCAAGAGAGATGGAAAATCAGGTGCTGGACGATATGGATTTGGAGAGGGAAAAGGGCATCACCATCAAGAGCCACGCTATACAGATGGAGTACTCCTACAAGGGTGAACCCTATGTGCTGAATCTCATTGACACTCCGGGCCACGTGGATTTCTCATACGAGGTGTCCCGTTCCATCGCTTCCTGTGAGGGGGCTTTGCTGGTGGTGGATGCTACGCAAGGTGTTCAGGCTCAGACGATTTCAAACCTGTATCAGGCGATTGAGCATGGGCTTGAGATTATTCCGGTTCTGAACAAGATAGATATGGATGCTGCCAGGCCGGATGTCGTGACCGATGAGGTTTGCGAGCTGCTTGGATGCAAGCCAGAGGAAGTGTATCAGGTTTCTGCAAGGACTGGTCTGGGGGTAGCGCCGCTTTTAGATGCCATCGTGGAGAAGATACCGGCTCCGACAGGCGACCCTGAGGCGCCGCTCCAGGCATTGATTTTCGACTCGGTATTCAACTCGTTCCGGGGAATCATCGCGTACTATAAGATCAAGAACGGCGTTATCCATGCAGGCGACAAGGTCAAGTTCTTCAATACGGGACAGGAGTATGTGGCTGACGAGGTAGGTGTCCTCAAGATGAGGCTCTGCCCGACCAAAGAAGTGAGCTGCGGCAATGTGGGCTACATCATTTCCGGTATCAAGACGGCTGCCGAGGTAAAGGTGGGTGATACCATAACTCATGTGGAAAGGCCTTGCGCGAAAGCCATTGCCGGTTTCGAGGAGGTCAAGCCGATGCTTTTCGCCGGAATGTATCCGGTTCAGGCGGACAAGTACGAGGAGTTGCGTTCGACACTGGAGAAATTCCAGCTCAATGATGCTTCATTTGTCTATGAGCCGGAGTCTTCTATGGCGCTCGGTTTCGGTTTCCGCTGCGGTTTTCTGGGACTGCTCCATCTGGAGATTGTACAGGAAAGGCTTTTCAGGGAGTTCAATATGGATGTCATCACGACAGTCCCTAACGTTTCGTACAAAGTATATACGAGCAAGGGGGACTGCATTGACGTGCACAATCCTTCCGGTCTTCCGGCACCGACCCTCATTGACCATATCGAGGAACCTTATATCAGGGCCCAGATTATTACCAATACTGAGTTCTACGGGCCTATAATGAAGCTCTGCATCGACAAGCGGGGTACGCTCATGGGCGAGCATTATGTGACTGCGGACAGGGTGGAGCTGACTTATGAGATGCCGCTTTCCGAGATCGTGTTCGATTTCTATGACAAGCTCAAGACGATTTCCAAAGGATACGCTTCATTTGACTATCATATAAAGGGGTATCGTCCTGCCAAGCTGGTCAAGCTCGATATTCTGCTCAATGGTGATCCTGCGGATGCGCTGTCCACGCTTATCCATGAGGACCGTGCCTATGATTTCGGCAGAAAGATCTGCTTGAAGCTCAAGGACCTGATCCCGCGTCAACAGTTCGATATCGCCATCCAGGCTGCGATCGGAGCGAAAATCATTGCCAGGGAAACTGTCCGCCAGGTGCGTAAGGATGTGACGGCCAAGTGCTACGGCGGTGACGTGACTCGAAAGAGAAAGCTTTTGGAGAAACAGAAGGAGGGAAAGAAGCGTATGCGTCAGATAGGTACTGTCCAGGTGCCTCAGAGTGCGTTTATGGCTGTACTTAAACTCGATTCATAATGAAAAAGGTAGCTGTTCTGCTGACTGTCCACAACAGGCGGGAAAAGACATTGGCCTGTCTCGAAAACTGCTATCGTCAGATAGATTCGATGAAAGGGGATGATACATATTCCTTTTCGGTCTATCTGGTGGATGACGGTTCTACTGACGGGACTTCTGAGGCTGTCCTGCAGACTTATCCCCAGACTCATGTCATCAAGGGTGACGGTTCATTGTTCTGGAATCACGGAATGAGGACCGCCTGGGACGCGGCTGCTGCGGATGAACAGGATTTCTATCTTTGGCTCAATGATGATACATTGATGAAGGAAGGCGCTCTTTCCTGCATTATGGAGACGTCTGAGTTCCTCAGGCACAAGTCCATCGTGGTCGGTACAACAGAGGACGCGAAAGGGAAATTGAGTTATGGCGGGCGGACCAAATCGGGGAAGCTTGTAACGCCGGACCCTGCCATCCCTGTTCCGTGTCAGATTTTCAATGGCAACATTGTCCTTGTTCCGTCTCATGTCTATCGGATTCTAGGGAATCTGGATCCTCATTACAGTCATAGTTTCGGAGACTTCGACTATGGCGCCAGGGCAATGAAAGCCAAGGTTACGGAGGTCGTGGCTCCGGGCGTCCTGGGCATATGCGACAGAAATCCTGGTGTGCCTAAATGGCGTAACCGTGCATATACTCTCAAGGAGCGCGTGGCTTTTCTGCATAGTCCCAAGGGGAGTCCGCCGCGTGAACAGTTTCTGTACGACTGCCGCTGCCAGGGGCTCTTCTTTGCAGTGTTCCACGGAATGTCGATAGCTCTGAAGGTGTTTTTCCCGAAAAGGAATGCTTAGTATGTCGAAATTTTCTTCTTATGTCAAGTCAATGAGATTGAGGACGTTGCCTCTGTCTCTTGCCGGTGTCTGCCTCGGAATCATGCTTGCGGCAGCGGATTATTCTGTCAGCTGGAAAGTGGCTGTGCTGGTGATGCTTACGACGGTCTGTCTCCAGATATTGTCCAATGTCTCCAATGAACTGGGTGATACTCTGAGCGGCGTGGACGGTTCTGGCCGTGAGGGACCGCAATATTCTCTGGGTGAAGGCGGGCTGACTGTGAAAGATGTCAAAAGGTTCGTGGTGGTGATGGTTGTTGCCTGCGCATTGTCCGGACTGCTTATGCTTCAGGCGTCTTTCGGGACATTGTTCGCATTGGAGCCGATATGTCTGATTGTTCTTGGCGCTGCGGCTATCGGTGCGGCCATAAAATACACCCTCGGGAAGAATCCTTATGGCTACAGGGGGCTCGGGGATATGTCTGTGTTCATTTTCTTCGGCATCGTGTCTGTGCTCGGTGCGTATTTCGTGATGTCTCACGCCTTTCCCTACTGGATAATGCTGCTGCCTGCTGTGGCCATCGGATGTTTCAGTGTCGCTGTCCTCAATGTGAACAATATCAGGGATATAGATTCTGATGCCGGATTCCGTGTCACTACTCCGATGCGTATCGGGGTGAAAAGAGCCAAGATATATCAGACGGTCCTGATTGTTTCCGGCTGGTTGTGTCTGGTGGCGTTCAATCTTCTGCGCTTCCCGGATGTGTGGCACTGGCTGTATTTCATAACGTTGCCGCTGTTCGTGGCGCATCTTCACGGTGTCTGGACAAGGTCCGGCAAGGCATTGGACCCGATGCTTCCGCTTCTGGTCATTTCCACGTTTCTCCTGTCTCTTCTGATGGGATTCGGATATCTTGTGTTTCTGCTGTAGTTGCTTAGTAACCTTCAAAGAATAACCTGCGTCATCTTAAGGAATCTTTTCGGTCTATATCTTTTTTCTCGTCAGTCATGTGCCACCGGCACACTCCTTCTTCGAAAACAGATCTATCCTCGAAAGTCTTCTCTTAATCTGAGGCAACTTACTATTCTCATGTTACTTAAAAGAAGAGACCTTTCACAAATACAAAACTTTAGTTCTAATGTTTTCGTTTTTTCTATGCGAAAGATATGAAATCAATTTCTAAATAACAATTTTTCAGAAGATATTTTTCACTTTTCTGGTTTTGTAAGTGATTGAATCATAGGTAGAAATACGTTGTGAAATTTACAAAACGCTTATAAACTAGTGCTGATAGGTTTATTGTTGATTAAAAATCGTAAGTGTATTTGCCTTGTCTGCGCCGAATCGTAATATTCTCATACAAAACCCCATCTCCGCCGGAAAAGAGCTCCTTTTTGCAAGAAATGCCCTCCAGCATTTTCAATTTGGACCATTATGGACTTTTGATGTGGCCTTTCAAGTGGGAAAGTTGCTCTATGATTCTTTCTGCAACTTCAGAACCTCCTCCACGGACAATCCGGTCGCCTTCGCCACGATCTCGCATGACGTCCCCAACTGAAGCAGGTTAATCGCTACCTCCAGATTACGTTCCTCGCGCCCTTCCTCTCTACCTTCCTCACGTCCTTTCGAGAGTCCTTCTTCAAGTCCCTCCGCACGACCTATTACACGTCCTTTCGCGAGTCCTTCTTCAAGGCCGGTCTCCTTGGCGTATTCAATCTGATTGTGGGTGTCACGTGCTGTTGTCATGGCCTTTACGTAATTTTGTTTGTCAATGTTGTCAAGGCTCGCGTACTCAGAGGCTTTCCTTTAGCTTAGTAACCTCTTTTAAGGACAATCCGGTCGCCTTCGCCACGATCTCGCATGACGTCCCCAACTGAAGCAGGTTAATCGCTACCTCCAGATTACGTTCCTCGCGCCCTTTCGCGAGCGGCCGGTCTCCTTGGCATATTCAATCTGATTGTGGGTGTCACGTGCTGTTGTCATGGCCTTTACGTAATTTTGTTTGTCAATATTGTCAAGGCTGGCGTACTCAGAGGCTTTCCTTAAGCTTAGTAACCTCTTCCAAGGACAATCCGGTCGCCTTCGCCACGATCTCACATGGCGTCCCCAACTGAAGAAAGTTAATCGCTACCTCCAGATTACGTTCCTCACGCCCTTTCGCGAGCCCTTCTTCAAGGCCGGTCTCCTTGGCATATTCAATCTGATTGT
>ULUV01032003.1_pt1 | contig 117630 bp, 94 predicted proteins | sample 1958921 | NCBI WGS metagenome assembly ULUV01 (sample SAMEA4835772, study PRJEB28245) | human gut metagenome | biome: gut microbiome; material: fecal sample | place: Denmark | collected 2008
TGTCCTGGATATTCAATGTCGTGTAGTTGCTCAGGTACACTTCATCGAATTTCGGGTCATCGGACATTATGGTTATAGTCATCAGCTTGCTGGACGACTCCTTTTCCACGGAAATGCCGTTCTGCACCACCTCGGCTGGAAGTCTGGACTCAGCCAGTTTCACACGGTTCTGCACTTCCACCGCCGCAATATCCGGGTCAGTGGAGATGTCGAAGGTCAATGTCGCCGAGTACCAGCCGCTGTTGGAGTTGCTGGACTCCATATAGAGCATACCCGGAGTTCCGTTCAACGACTGCTCAATAGGCGTGGCAACCGCCTGCGAGACAGTCTGGGAATTCGCTCCAGGATATGAAGTGGAAACGCTTACCACAGGCGGGACAATTTTCGGATACTGGTCCACCGGAAGCAGCGTCAGACCGATAAATCCCACAAGTACGATTATAATGGATATGACAGTCGAGAATACCGGCCTGTCAATGAAGAAATCCGATTTCATAAGTAGAAAATTCTCTGGTTATCAATACTTGACCGCCTCCACCTTGTTTCCGTGGGAAAGTTTGTGCTGTCCTTCCACCACGATCACTTCATTGGCTCTCAGACCGCGCTCCACGACAGTGACGTTCTCCACTTCAGGGCCGGTCTGGATAAAGCGTTTTTCTACAGTACCGTCCAGTTTTACGACAAAGACATAAGCACCGCTTTTCTCAATGGTGATGGCCTTGGTCGGCACGGCGACTGCATTTTCCCTGACATCCAGCAGCACCTTTACGTTGGTGAACTGTCCAGGAAGGAGTTCACGCTCAGGATTGGGCATCTCTGCCCTCACGGAAAATGTACCTGATTTGGCATCGACGAGCGGGTCAGCGAAATCCACGAGACCCTTATATTTATATTGAGACTTGTCCGCCAATGTAATGGTGACATAAGGATTCCAATGACGGCTCGTGTCCTGCTGTCCGAGGTTCACATTCCTGGCCTTGGACTTCTGGTAATCCAGGTCAGTCATCTTGAACTCCACCAGTACGGTATCACTCTTGACGACATTGGCTAGAAGCGACTGGGCACCGGGACCGACCAGAGTTCCGATATCCACGTGCCTCTCACTGATGTAACCGCTTATAGGTGAACGCACTGTGGTATAGCTCAAAGCAAGACGGGCTTCCGTGAGATTGGCCTCACTGACATTGACATCGGCCTTTGCGCTCTCGTAGGCCGCTATGGCATTGTCCAGATCCAGCTGGCTTGCAGCCTTCTGCTCATACAGGGGCTTGATTCTGGCGAGGTCACGCTCCGCCTTGAGTGCGATGGCCTTGTTCTTCGTAACCAACGCCTCAGCCCTGTCTACCTGCGCCTTGTATTGTTTCGGATCAATGATAAAGAGTATCTGGTCTTTTTTTACATAAGTTCCCTCTGCGAACATCATCTTCTCGAGATATCCTTCAACCCTTGCCCTGACCTCCACAAACTGCTGGGCACGGATTTTCCCCGGAAATTCACCATAGACTTCCACATTGCGCGTACGCACCGTGTCCACGCCCACTATAGGGAGGACTTCCTCAAAATGCTTGGGTCTCAGAAAGATAACGAGCCCGACTACAACGACAGCTGCCGCCGCTACAACACCGATGATGGTCTTTTTGTCTAACTTTCTCATAAACGGAATAGATTAAGCGAAACCCACCACCTATCAAATACTATTCCACAACAGCCACTGACGTATCTGAGAGGGCATTTTAAAACCGGAGCCCCAGAAATCTGGAGTCCCGGCGTGAAAATCAAGGAACGAGAAGATTCTGTCTGCTGAGCCAGAGAAGGAAAAATTTGTCATAGACGGAATATGTGCCCTTGTCATTGGTTATGAAGTCCTTGTCAAGCAAGGATTTGACTGAGGAAGATACGCTGCTCGGAGAAACCAGTCCATACTTTTTTATAAAACGGCTGCCGGTCACCTCGCGGGCGCTCTTTTCCGAGGCTATCGCAAGGAAAACATCACGCTGTTTCACAGACATCTGGTAGAGAAGTGACTCGTATGTGTCAGAAGAAAGCCTCACGATAAAATCGACAGCATCTTCAATCATACCGACGCTGCATGTTCCCCCCTTCTCTGTTCGTGAAAAAAGGACATTGAGAGTACGGTGTATGTAGCTGGTCACGGCATCAAAACGGTCATACAGCACGGCAACGACTTCCGGTTCTATCGACTTCCCGTTTTCAGCGAACTTCTCCACTGCAAAATCAGTATATTTCTGAAGTGGCAAAGGACTGAGGTTCATTATCGTTACGCTCTGGTAGAACGGTCTCGAAGGAGAAGTGAACATACCGTCCATAAGATGCCTTTGACTCCCGGAAAATATGAAATGTGCATTTGTCGTCCTCTGCACATAGGTTCTTATCGTCGCCTCGACCGTATTGTCGTCATATTTTGTGATTTGCTGGAACTCGTCAATGGCAACAATGCATGGACGGTCAGCGGATTGAAGGTATGAGAATATCTCATCAAGCGTCGCCACCGGATTTCTGATTTCGCCAAGTCCTATACTCCAAGACGGCATACCGTTAATGTCAAAGGATATTTCCGGGCGAACCGTGCCCAATGCCCTTACGAATTTCTCCCAAACAGCTTTTCCTTTGGGCTTCAGCGCGTCAAGGACAGCCTTTCCAAGAAGATTGACAAAATCGCTCAATGACTTTGTTGCATAGACATCCACAAGGAAACAGTAATAGGATTCTCTAAACTCATTACAGTCAAAAACATGACTGATAAGTTCCGTCTTGCCGAGTCTCCGTGGAGAAATGAGGGCTATATTGTGTTCGTTGAAAAGCAAGCTCCTCAAATCATCAGTTTCCTGAATCCTGTCGCAGAAATACTCGGCTCCGGCATATCCGGAAGTGACAAATGGGTTTTTCATAACTGAATGTTTTCACAAAGATAATAAAAGACACAAATATTACCATTTTTTCGTAACGACTTTTCCGTAACGAAAAAAATGGTAATACAAATGTATCCTCATGCCGGTACAAATGAAATGTCAAAAGCTTTTTCTAAAGCCCAGTCACCGTAATCCATTTCTGCGGATTCTTCTCGCCTGTGGAGACAATGGCATCTTCACCACCCTCCATGTCGAACAATGCCAGATTCACTTTCACCTTGCCGTCCACGACCTTGACCGAAGAACGCGGAACGGAAATCTCCGCCAGCCAGCCATTGTCAACATCAGACGCATCCGAAAGTGTCGCGTCGTAGCGCACCACTGCCTTCGCTCCCAAATCTTTTTCAATCCAGTTGCCGGCATAGACTCCCTGATTCCTCAGACCGTTAAGCCCTACTTTGACCCTCAGTGATTGCGCATTCAGTTTCGCCGCATCCGACGGAGCAACGAATACCTGGACATAATCATCCTTCGATACGTTCTCGTCACGACATTCCACAAGAAAATAAATATTGTCAGCATCAGCAGCACATCTCAATGTAGCTTGCGCCTGACACTTGCTGCCAGCAAACAATGCGTCATCAGCATTGACCCAGTCGGAATTGCCGCCGTCAATGACGACTTTGTGGGAAGACGCGGCAATGCGGTGATTAAGAGCCAATTTGCAAAGCGCCACGCCGACGTTCTTGTTGTCAGTGCTATTGCGCATATGGGTAATGAGTTCATGCGGACCATCCAGAAGAATGGAACTCCAGGAACCCTTGGCAGGTAGATATTTACCGGCAGCGCCAAAATTCCTCGCCTGAGAATCTCCGATACGGAGCCATTGGTAAGCATCCTGTCCGTATGAAACGACCGTTTCTCCGGACGGGAACTGGAGAAGACTTGGAGCAGAGCCTTTCCACACGTCAATCTTCCTGTCCACAGGACCGACTTTCGCTGTCTTCACGTCCAAACCGGTACCATCTTTTTCTTCACCTTCAATGTAGTTCCAATTGCCGTCTTCAGGAGACCACGCAAAGGAAATGCAGAAATTCACACTGCCGCCGACAGGATAGTCGTGGGCAGATTCAAACACACCGGCCTTACATTTACTGTCATTCAATATGATAAGCCCGGGCATCTGATCAGTGAACAGCCACCTTTCCTGATGTGCATCATACCAGGTATGCCTGATGACACGATACGGTTCTTTTCCCAATCCCGGAAGCCAGGTCTTGCCACCATCCGTAGAACGGACCATTGACGTTCCGGAATGGCTCCCGGAAATCCACGGGCGGCTTTCGGAAAAATACAATTCCAGTTCGCCGTCACTGTCCTCAAGCATTATCGCTTCCCAATTCGGACCGCGATACACTTCATAAGGCTCACTCCACGTCTTGCCGTTGTCCGTACTGCGACGCATTTCAATCCCCTGCTCATCTCTCCACTTCCAGAAAGAATAAGTACCTGTAGTTCTGAAAGATGCGAACATCAACACATCTCCGTTCGAGAGCACCTTGCCGAAGCCGTTCGTATAAAGCCTGGTAGCATCCTGCCCGCGGGCATTCACGACGCTACGGGATGCAAACAATTTGCCTTGAGGAGTCCAATTGACAAGATCCTTACTGGTGGCCAAGTAAACAGTGGAACCGTTTCCTCCCGAATAAGAATCATGCGCTGTAAGGATATATGACCCGTCGGCGAGTTTCACGATCCGGCTATATGAAGGCGAGTCTGTTCCCAGGACGGAGGCTCCGACATTTACAATACTACGATAATTCAATGTCAGAACAGATTGCGCCCAATCATCCTTATGCGAATTGACTGCATCGGCGGAAGCATTGAGCTTTTCAAAAGGGGTCAATGTCAATTTCGTCGATTCCGATGGAATCTGCTTGCCGCCGTCATCAGGCCCTTCGGCCTTGCAAGAAGCCAAAGACACCGCAGTCAGAAGCGCCAAGCCAGTGTATAACTTATTCATAACAAATCTTTTAATTCAATGTCAAAGAGAGCCATTCTGCAGGATAGTCACTATTCTCCCCTTCCACATCCTCGATGCTCCATGCCGGCTTTTCCGAGGTCTTCGCCTTGTAGTGGTGACGCAGATGTGCCTTGATCACCTCTCCGCGGGAAGGTTTCCCGCCGATCAGATTCCAAGGAATCCGGAGACTGACGGCATAACCGAGGTCAATGTCAGTGTCATCATTGACTGTTCCGGCAATTTCCACGTCAGATGTACGTCCTTCAGCGATTTTCTTCCAGGAAATATTGTCCTCCACATAGATGACATAATCTCCGTTTGCATTTACGACCGCCTTATATTGAGGGCCTCCAAAACGCGCAATCAAGATTTCCGGCGCATCGGAATTCTCTGTACTAAGGGCCGTAATCTTCGAATCATAAAGATACGATATAAATGTAAGACATGTATCAGTATAACCGAAGTCCGCGAACAAATATGAGTCGAAAGAATGGCCGAGGAACCAGCAGTCATTGATTTCCCTGTTGAATTCCCGGATACCTGACATCCGGACGTCTCCCTTCTTGAGCTTTTTGGAATAATTCAGTCGTCCGATTTCCATCCTCACCATTCCTCTCGTCACATTGTCCTCAGAGTATTTCACTGTTCCTGTTGCAAGCACCTTATTGTCATCGATATAGTCAATGGAGCCCCAATATCCGTCAAAAGGAGAAGTCGCATTTGTGAAATTGTCGGCAGTCTTGTCTCCGATGAACGTCCAGATTCCCTGCTTGCCCTTATATTGTCCGTTGCTGAGAATAACCATTTCTCCAGTGCCTAGTTTCGTACTGTAAGGACCATAGCCGTAGAAATCCTTGTTGACCTGCTTCTTCATCGGCCAGTCTGGGCCGCCCGTCTTGCGGATTTTCTCCAGATCCCTGCGCCAATTGGTTTCAGGATCGGTCTTCACGACCACAGGTGTCTGGTCAACGACGTATTTGCCGTGCCATACCTCCATAGGGACAGCGATACCGTTATTGTCATTCAGCCAGACGCCTGACGGCATACCGTCATAAGTCGAACGGGAATCCACGGTACGCGAGATGACCTCATTGTCATCAATGCCGCAGCACTCCTTGCCCTGCCAGGTCTTGCCATTGTCAAATGAACGGATCACCACAGTCTGAGGAGCGGACATCTTGTCGATAAGTTCCTGAGATGAAGTGATATACATCTGGATTTCTCCAGATGGCAACTGGAGCATTGCCGGCTCCCAGCATCTGCCGCGATACACCTCGACCGGCTCCGTGAACGTCCTGCCGCCGTCAGATGAAAACATCACCTCGATGCCGCAGTTGTTGTTGGTATTCACCAGATCATTGTACCCTTTCTTATATCTCCACTGATATGCCAGAAGGATTCTGCCGTCTGCAAGCTGGATAAAATCAGGATTGACATAAACCTTGGTATCCTCTCCTGCTGAAGATGTGGCAGGAACGCTCTTGACCACCAATGTGGCATCGGACCAAGTCTTGCCATTGTCCTCACTTCGTCTGACGTAGATGTCCCAACCGAAATGGTCGTTCTCGAAAGACATGAGGAGCGCACCGTCAGAAAGCCTCTTGATACGTGGATAGTAGAGATTTTCTTCCACGAAACCTGCATTCTGTACATTGACGGACTTCATTTCCGTAAACGTACTCCTGTCCCATGAAATCCGGACATCATTGTCAGCCGGCCATTCTCCCCTGCCGCACGAGGCGGAGAGGAGAACCATACCGGCGAACATTATGCAATTCAATGTGTTGTTTCGCATAAAATTACAGAGTTTTAAGCATTACATTAGGCCAGAGGTTGTCTATCTTAAGGCGCACTGACTCGCGGAAGCATTCAGCTGCCTTCTCTTTGTCGCCGAGACCGAGATAACCGAGTCCCATGGTATAGTAAGCCTTGGTATTGATATTCTCAACAGTGGATCCGGTAGTACCTTCAGCGCCGTAGAAGTTCACGAATTCGGTAACGATACCGGCCTTTCCTGACGCAACCAGAGATTCGAACAATGCTTTCGCACCGGCAGCATTACCTGTCTTGCTCATTGCCAATCCCTTCCAATAGCCATAGTCCGTACCATTGTCAGCTACAGCCGCAGCTTTCTTGTAGGCAGCCATAGCCTTGGATTTCTGATGTATAGACTCATAAGCCTGGCCGATGTTCCACCAGATCTGCGCATCACGAGGAGTGCGCTCATCTACCAGGAACACCTGATGATTGACAGGATATTTGAATGCTTCCTGATAAAGTGAGATCGCACCTTTCGCATCACCTTCGGAGAGTTTCTTCTGACCTGCAAGGACGAGGGCATCCACATATACATCATGGAAATTCGCAACACCCTCACGTGTAGGGAAATAGCAGTTCCTGAGCAAATCGAGCACATAATCATATTCACCGACAAATGTACCGGTAATGACCTCAGCTGCAAGAGGATAATACCTCTTCACGCAGGTTGAATGATGACTCTTCAGCAGTTCGAAACGGGTCCTGACATCTTCTCCACCAGCCTCATAAACCTGGTCGATTTCTTCCAGGAACAATGCATTGTCCGGCATCAGGCCAATGGCCTTTCTGTAATATTTGGCAGACTCTGCGTAATTCTTGGTATATAGCCAGTTGGCCCATCCGAGATTTCTCCAGGCCATGGCATTGGTCGGATCCATCTCCACGCAACGTTTCCACTCTGCGATAGCATTGTCTTTCTGCTTGTCATACAGCAAGTTGCCCAGGTAGTAATGAGGTTTGGCATTGTCAGGGAAATACTGCATCGCCAATTTGAGGACCTCGATAGTCTCCAGACGGAACGTATTGCAATATTTCGTAGGCAGAGCCAGAGCTTCCTCGAACAGTTTCCCGGCAGTCTCCTTGTCACCTGACATATGGGCAAACCATCCCAACCACATCTTGGCGGAAGGATAAGGCTTGATGCCGTCAGCATACTTCATAAGTTCCAACGCCTTGTCAATGAAACCGTTATGGAGATATTTCAGAGACAGTTCCATATAAGATTCCACCTGCTCGCGCATGAGTGTCTTAAGGCTGTCAGTACCATTGAGCATGTCATATTCTGCTGTAGCATAAGCATTCAGCGGATCCATTGCAAGCACACGGTCAACGCATTTCGCAGCTTCGTCGGAATTGCCGCGCAGGCGGAGTATGCTGGCTTTCAAGTTCAAAGCCTCGAAATTGTTTCCGTTGTAGGTCACTGCCTCGTTCAGACGGTCAAGCGCCATGTCGAAATCACGGGCCTGCGTGTACATCTGCGCAAGCTGGAAATTCGCTGCAGAGTTATAATTGTAGTTCCATACGGCCCGATACAAGGTATCGAAAGCAGCCTCGATCTTACCCTGTTCCTTCAAAATCAGACCAAGATTGTAAATGGCCTCGCAATCCTTCGGACGTGTATAATCATGTGTCTGACGGGCGATTGCACGGCGCAGAAAAGTGGCAGCCTTGTCATATTCACCTCTTTCCCTGTACCATACGCCCATTCTCGTATTGGCGCGGGTATCACCCGGATCTCTACGGAGAACCTCATTGAAATAATCGGTAGGATCGATGAAAGGATTGTGGAACTGGAGGTTCCTGAGGCCCACCAGATAACACTCCTCGGTGTTTTCGATTTCCTGAGGGAGCTTAGGGCGCTCGACTATCGGCGGAAGCGGCTTCTCCGGATTCTTGACTACAGGCTTGTAGGAAAGCATCTGTTTTCCACCTGCTGACGCAAGCACCATTTTCAATGAATTCTTGTCAATGTTCTTGTCAATGCTGATGATTTTCACGTAAGGCTTGTCCGGAGCCACGTCTGCAGTAGTTCTGAAGACCTCATTGTCTCCGGCATACAGAATCACGTTCAGCCCTTTCATCGGGGACGTAGTGTTCACGCCGAGAAGCACTTTGGAGTCATCCAGGACATCCATATTGATGGCGGCATTCTTGTCACCTGCCTTCACTCCGCCCATGTCGCGGATGCCGTACCAATATTGTGAGAATGTCTTGGTCTCATAAGGTGCAGACCAGTTGTAATCAGGCTGGTTGTCTGAATATGCTCCCGCCATCAATTCGCAATAGTGGCCTGAATTGTCAGTGAGAATCTTGGTGTCCCACTCGGAGTTAGGACCCCACAGCCAGAACTTGCCGCCCTTGATGATGTTATGGTTACCCGTAAGCATGGTTCCGGCATTCCGTCCGTGGTCATAACCTGCGATGAAGTCCTCCTTCAGGTCATAGGCAAACATTGAATTGGACATATAGTGGTTCTTCCACCATGACGCGTCCACACCGTCCTTGTAGAAAGACATCCCGTTGAAAGTCTCGTGAGTTACAGGCCAATGCGCGAACCAGTTCTTGCAGTGGAAAGTAACGAATTCCACGCTCTGCGGGAAGATGATCTGATAGTTTTCATCCACAAGTGTAGAGACATTCGACCAATAGAGCATCGAATTGTCATTCATGGTATTGTTTATCAGACGTCCTGAGATTTCCATATAGGACTTGCCAGGATGAAGGGTTATGCCGATGGCCCATGACATCCTGTGGCGATATTCGGTCTCACCTACCCAGATTGTCTTGCTGCCGTCAGAGTTTTCCACGATCTTGTAGTCACATGGGGTATGGGAAGTCGCGCGATGGTGATGGAACACGTTCCATTCTACGCCACCGGACACCCAGGCGCCCAACATTCCCACATTGGCAGGCTTGATCACATGGTTGTGGTAGAATATGTCATAACCATTGGTCTTGTCAACCGCATAAATCAGACGTCCGCCGATTTCGGGAAGCACGCAAAGTTCCACATATTCGTTCTCCATATAGAGAGCCTTGTATGTGACGGTATCCTTCTTTCTGGTCATGTTGTCGTTCAAAAGATAAGGATAAACGCTTCTGCGCGCTCTCTGATAAGACCAGTCCCGCTCGAAAATAGGAGCTTCTTCCGGGGCATCAAGCAGATAGGTAGGCATGTCGATAGTGCCTTCCCAAGCCTTTACAACATCCGTTTCACGTGGCTGTGCTCCCAATGTACCGGCGCAAACCGCCACTGCAAATGTCAAAAGTAATTTTCTCATTATTGTAATTGTAATAGTTATTATTGTAATAGTTATTAATTAGTACCAACCTTCGTTCTGTTCCAGATTAGGATTCTTTTCCTTCTCGGATGCAGGAACAGGCCATTTCAGGTATGCGTCGCCGCCATACACGTAATCATATACAGGCGAGCCCCAGACCTGACGAAGTCCCTTGGCGAAGTCAAACTTACGCTCTTTCCATATGCCCCATCTGACCTCTTCCAGATAGAGCTGCTCCTCACAGGCAAGTTCCCAATGTTTCTCATCGACAATGCGCTGCGCCATATCATCCTTACCGCTTACCTTGAGCCACTCGGCACCGGAATTCAGTTCAGCGACTCCGGCACGTTTGCGCACCTGATTCACATATCCGGCTGCTTCAGAGGTCCTGCCCTGCTCATTAACGGCTTCTGCCAGACAAAGCAGCACATCCGCATATCTGATGATCGGGACATCCACCGGATTGTATGTGGAATTATTGTATTCCTTGCCTTTGGTCACGAATTTTCTGATACTGTAGAGCATGTAAGTCGGCGAAACGGTCCTGAGGTCGAAATCCGGAGCATTTTCCGAACGGTATGGCCACCTGATCTGATAATTAACGGCATCACCCTTGGCGAAACCTCCCAGATAATTGGAATAAGGTACGATAGCCGTTGCCGCCAATCTCGGGTCACGGTTCTCATAAGCCGCCTTGATACGAGCCTCATTGCCTGTTTCGTCATATTTGGACATGTCGGCACCATAAGCCTTCATGGTGGCTTTCTCCGCTTCCGTCATATAGTTGCGGCAGAAATACACGCTTCTCTCTTTAGGATCCATGCTGCTGTATCCCGGTATGACGTCATCATAGGAGAACGGCTTGCCGTCAGCCCACTGATAAGAATCTGCAAAATTCGCATTGAAATAGAAATGATTCTGACCGTTGCCGCATGTCATCCAGTTTCCGTAAGTACGGCTATAGACATTGCCATGTCCCGGCAGGTTCTCCATCGTCACGGAGAATATCATCTCATCCGATTTTTCATTCTTTTCGACGAAAAGGTCAGCATAACTGCCTTTGAACAGTCCAAATCCGCACTCGCCCACTTTGAGGAAGTCAGCCTCAGCCTTGTCCCACTGCTTCAGCCACATATAGACTTTTCCGCGGAGAGCGTATGCTGCGCCTTTGGTAATGCGTCCGAAGTTGCTGTCGCCCGAAGCATATTTAGCAGGAAGATGCTCACAATCAATGGCAGCCGTCAAATCATCCAGAACAGTATTCCAGACCTCTTCTTCTGATTTGCGGCCTCTGGTATATTCGCCCGGAGCAAGGTTCTCCAGATAGACAGGAACGCCATGCCAAAGGGCATTGAGCCTGTAATATGCATAAGCACGGATAAATTTGCATTCCGCTATCCTCTGCGCTTTAAGTTCGTCAGACAATGCTGCCGTCCCTCCGATATTGGCAATGACATCATTAGCCCTGTTCACACTCTCGTACAGATACTTCCAATTGTTCAGGAACACCCCTGCATTGGACTGCACCAATCCCAACAGAAAAGGATAACGGAGGGAAATGTTATTGTCGTTGACATCGAGCACGGACGAGAACGCATCCCAGTTCGTGCTGCCGTCATAACTGTTATAGTTCGCCAAAAGGCTGCTATAGACGCCCGTTACAGCATTTTCCGCCAATGTAGCAGACTTATATACCGTATTCGAAGTGACGGAATCATACGGATACCTGTCGAGAAAGTCATTGCAACTAACCGCCAAGGCCGAAGAGGCAATCGCTATGGTAATTTTTATTATATTGTTCATAATCATCAATTTAGAACTTTAGACTAAGGCCGAATGAATATTGACGCAAAAGAGCGTAATAATTCATGGTGTCGGATATTTCAGGATCCATTCCCGGATATTTGGTAAACGTCAGCAGATTCTCGCCACTGAAGAAGAGACGGAAATCAGACACGGAAATTTTCTTCATCCATTTCTGAGGGAATGTATAGCCTATCGTCAAATTCTTGAGTCTCAGATAGTCTGTATCATAGAGGAACAATTTGGACGTACACTGGCCATCATTCTGCTCCGAGCCATAGTTCATCGTCAGACGGGCATGTCCGGATGTAATGTTGGTTCTAGGGTCTTCAGGATTTTCAGGATCATAGAAATAGTGGTCGTATGCTATCTTCTTCGGCAATGTGAAGTAGCCTCCGGTAGAATAGGCATTGAATCCCACATATCGCCAATAGCATTGCGCTCCGCCGGAACCGTTCCAGAGCATTGAGAAGTCAATTCCTTTCCAGCCGAGTTCGAACTGGATTCCGTAATAGAATTTAGGAGTCATGGATGTGCCGGTGAACATATAGTCATTGACATCGCCATAGACGCCGTCACCGTTGGCATCGGCATAGATATAATCGCCATACCATATACCTTTCTTTCCGATGGTCTTGTTTGGAAGGAATGTCGCCCCGGCTTCGTTCATGGCCTGGAGCCAAAGCATATCTTCAGGTGTGCGGATCATACCGTCCTTCGGTCCGCCCGCAGGATTGACCGAGCCGTCCGCGAAAAAGTGGCTTCCGTCTCCGGAATAGGTATCAAGAAGGTAGAACTCATTGATCAGTTTGCCTTCCATGACACGTCTGGCATTGCCGACAGTAGTGGTGACATCACCGATGTTGCTCTTGTAGGAGCGGTTGCCGTTTTCGTCGGTTACCCAACCTGCTTCCAGGCGGCCTTTGTATTTGCTTACCACGTTCCAGTTTCTGGTGAAATTAGCCGTAATGCCATAGTGGAAATCCTTGATATCATCTTTCCAGCCCAATGTAAGTTCCAGACCGGTATTCGTAACCTCACAGAGATTCTGGTAAGGTGCTGATTTGTTTCCGATTGTGGCATAGACCGGAGCCTTGTAAAGGATACCGTCAGTAACCTTGTTGTACCAGTCGGTTTCGAATGTGAGCCTTCCGTCAAGGACACCGAGTTCAAGTCCGATGTCAGTGGAAGTTGTCGTTTCCCAGGTCAATGCGCTGTTGGACAATGACTGCACGATTCCCGAGGACATCTTGTTTCCGAAGGAATATTCAAAACCTGAAGCATAGGTGGCTATATAGTCATAGTTTCCGATACTGTTGTTGCCGAGTTTTCCCCATGATGCACGCAGTTTCAGGTTGTCGATGCCCGAGTTCTGCATGAACGGCTCCTGTGAAATACGCCATCCGGCTGATACTGACGGGAACAGTCCCCATCTGGAATCACGCGAAAATCTTGACGAACCATCGTAACGGAGATTCGCCTCCAACAGATACCTGTTGTCGTAGGCATAAGTGAGACGACCGAACACCGAAACAGAAGCCCAGTCAGCCTGACTTCCAGTTATCTTGCTCATATCCAGAGCATTGTCAAGTTCTGTAAGCTGGTCGTTTTCCAGACGTTTCTTGCTCACGCCGATATTGTTGTTGTTCTGATACATCGTCTCGGAACCAAGCATCGCAGAAACATCATGTTTCTTGGCAATGACTTTCGTCCATGAGAAGCTGTTCTGGAAAGTCCAGCGGTATGTGAATCCGGCGTTCTGAGTTATGGAGAGATTGTCAAGATTACTATAGTCGTAAGCGACCTCGCCCTTTCGGAATGAGTACGCGCTCAGGACATTGGACACAGATTTGTATTCAGTAGTAGTACGTCCATAGTTGAACGACGCGTTATATTTGATGCCCAGAGGCAATTTCAGATTCGTAAAGACCGTAGCATTGACATAATGCATCTTGTCATAACCGGAATTCCTGTTGAAGAAGTACAGGTTATTGCGGCAGTTGGCACTCTGCTCCGGATTTTCCATCCAGCCGTACTTTCCGTCGTAATAAGGATATATTCCAGGAACCGCACGGGACAAAAAATTGAATGCCAAGTTATTGGTCTCCCTATTGCTTTCAGTTCCCCAGATTCTGGCGCCGATTTCCAGCCACTTTGTGACCTGACTGGAGACATTGGCACGCAGGAGGAATTTCTTCGCGCCGGTATTGTCAATGACTCCCGGATTGTCCACGTATGTCATGGAAATAAGATACTTGGTACCACCGGCCGCACCAGAAGCCGAAATATTGTGTTTCTGGTAAATGCCCGTGTCATACACAGCCTTCATCCAATCAGTATTCGGATAGGCCGCATAGTTCGGATAACCTGATTCGGAGATGCCGTCAGGATCTTTTTCTTTCTCACGCCAAAGGTCGATCATCGCCTGGGAAAAAGGAAGCGCAGCATCAACATTTTCCGCAGACTCATTCATGATGGTCATGTAATCAGCATAATTGGATATGACCTGGAATTTGCCGGCAGGTTCATTGACAGCCATCATGCCGCTATATGTAATGCTGAACTTGCCGGAAGACTTGGTTCCGTCTTTCGTGGTTATGAGGACCACGCCGTTGGCTCCCCTGTTACCATAAATGGCACAAGAAGCAGCATCTTTCAACACGGAAACAGATTCGATATCATCCGGATTCACATTGGAAATAGTTCCCTCGAAACCATCCACAATCACCAGCGGATTGGCATTGTTCAATGTTCCGACACCACGGATCCGCAGGGAGAGGCTTTCCTGGCCCGGCTGTCCGGACGCCTGATTGATTGCGACACCGGCATTCATACCCTGAAGAATCTGTGCTGTCGAAGTGACAGGACGGGACTTTGCTTCCTTCGCATAGTCAACCGTTGACACAGCTCCGGTGATGTTCACCCTTTTCTGTGTACCGTAACCGATGACCACAAGTTCGTCCAGCTGATTGGTATCCGGCATGAGTGTCACCTCAATATAATCCTTGTCACCGACAGTGACATCTTTGGTCACATATCCCAGAAATGAAATCGAGAGAGTCTCTCCTGAAGAAGCATTGATTTCGAATAATCCGTTGCCATCAGTTGTCACACCTCGAAGAGTGTTAGGAACAGAGACGGAGGCTCCGGCCAGCGGTTGGGAAGTTTCGTCATAGACTTTACCTCTTACCGGCCTCTGCTGCGCCGACATTGCCGTAAATGTCAGCACGGAGACTGCTGCCAGAATAAATTTCTTTAAATAATTCATATAACAGGTTATTAGCTTTGCGGGAATTCCCCGCATCGCAAAGTTCAGAAAAAACGTTTTCCAACGATATAATAATTGAGCCAATTAATAGAACAAAATGAGCCAGGCCCGGAATATCAGCTCTTTTTCATATAATCAGCCGGCAGCACGCCGAACTGTTTCTTAAAGCACTTCGCGAAATATGAAGGAGTGTTGAAACCTACCGCATAGCAGACATCATTGATTCGGGAAGCCCCGTTTTCAATCATTGCAGCGGCAGCATTGAGACGTCTGACCTTGATATAGTCATTGGGCGTCATATTGAGCAGGCTCTTCATTTTTCTGACCAAGGTGGAACGGCTCACCAATGCCGCTTCCGCCAGTCCATCCGGACCGAATTCGGTATCACTGATATTTTCAGTAACAGCTTTCTCCATGCGCTGCAGGAATACGGCATCGGAATCGGTCAGCGCAAATTTTTCCTTGTCATCCCTGGCGATACCCGAAAGATGGGCTACTCTCAATGACTCACGCTTGCGGGCAATGACCTTCAGCGATTCGACAAGATATTCCAGATTGAAAGGTTTCTCAATGTAAAGGCTGGCCCCGGCCTCCATGCATTTCACTTTCACTTCAGGAGAAGACAGGGCCGACAACATGACTACCGGGATATGCGATGTCGCAATATCCGAAGTGACTTTGCTGCACAGTTCAATGCCGCTCATCCCTTCCAACGCGATGTCGGACAGTACCATATCCACGTTACCGGCAGCAATCATCGACATTGCACGCTCAGCCGACGGTACGGATACTGCATTGAATTCATGGCCCAGCTTGCGCACCATATAGGATGCCAAGTCAGCATTGTCCTCCACTATCAGCAGTTTTGACAATGTAGAATCCGCGTCCAGGTTCTGACTGACATCGGACGGACCATCCTGCGTCTGAAGTTCATCCTGGACATCTCCCTTCGGAAGCCTCAGAATAAAGTCAGTTATGTCACCATTGTCCAGGGTCAATGTACCGCCATGCAGTTCTGCCAGAGTCCTGGCCAACGGCAGGCCTATACCGAAACTCTGTGAGTATGGAGAATGTTCGTCACTATACTGGATAAACGGCTTGAAGATTTCTTCCTTCCTTTCATCAGGAATCTTCGGTCCGTCGTTTTTGAATGACACTGCCACATATCCATCGCCTGAATCAGCAACTTCAATGGTCACGAATGTCTCCGCGTATTTCATGGCATTGGCAAGAAGGTTGTTCAATATCTTGACCAGGGCAGCATCATCCGCGTTGATAATCAGCGCATTATCAGGATGCTTAAATATCATCTTCAAGTTTCTGCCACGCGCCGTTTCCTTGAAGTTGCAGTACAGGAAGCCTATCCGTTCAATGATGTCTACACGACGCCAGTTCATCACCCAGCCGTGCTCCTCAATACGGATAAATTCCAGAAGTTCCTTAACCAACTTGTCCAGGTAATCCGTACTGTTGCTGATGACATTCAAGTCTTCTTTCACGTCCCCGCTGATACCACCTGTTGCCAAGATATTCTGAAGCGGTGTCTTGATCAATGTGAGCGGCGTCTTGATTTCATGAATGATATTCGTGAAGAAATCCATCTTTTCATGGAACAATTCCTCCTCCCTGGCCCTCTTTGCCTTTTCAGCTATGGCACGTTCCCGTTTCACAGCCAAATCAGACGAATAACGGGCAAGCACTGCCATCAATATGATTATCAGGACGATATATATCAGACACGCTGTAGTCGATTTGTAAAAAACTGCCTTCACGGTAATAGTCAGCGGATGATGCGTCTCATTCCATATGCCATTCCCGTCAATGCCTTTGATGCGCAGCACATACTTTCCCGCTGGAATATTCTGATACGAAAAAGTCGTACCGCCATCCAGACGGTGCCAGTCATCATCGTAACCCTCCAGCATGTAATACAGGGCATTGGTCGCGGGAGACGAGAACCCCAACAAGCCCATTGAGAAACCGAAATTGTTCTGTTTGTGAGTCAATGTCATCTTGCGCACCTCATTGACATTGACCTTGATAGGCTCATTTATACCGGGATTCACCTTCTTTCCATTGACATAAAATCCTGTCAGCACTATAGGCGGTACTTTTCCGTCCGTATGGAAGAGGCGCGGATTGAAGCCTACTATTCCGTTGTGGGAGGAGAACCATATATTGCCGTCAGGAGTCCGGACCGCAGAATTGCCATCAACAATCTCGTCAAGCAGCCCGTCATCCGCAGTATAATAACGGACTTCGCTGAAAGGCACTGAAAATGAGGTCAATCCATTACTGGTAGCGACCCACATTCTTCCGTCTTCATCACGGATCATGGAATACGCAATGCGGTTGTTTTTCAATTCCGTGCTGCGGAAGGTCGAGAACCTGTCGTTTCCTTGTTATAAAGCATCAATCCGCCGCCATAGGATCCGGCCCAAAGTTCACCGTCGCGGTCAATGTACAAAGACATGACCTTATCGGCAGGCAAATGCCGGTTGTCGCTTTCCTTGTAATCATAATGGCTGAGCATCCGGTCTTCTTTCACGCTGTAGCGGCATATTCCATCGGCGTAGGAAGCGACCCAAAGAGTGCCGTCCAAAGCTTCAGCCATATCGGTGACGTAAATTCCGCTGAATATCGGCAAAGGGCGGAAATGGTCACTCGATTTGTCGTATTTGATCATTCCCAGCGTGGTGCCTGCCAGAATTTCTCCAGATGAGGTCTTGAATATCTTATGAACTTTATTGTCTTTCCATCCCGTATTCAATCCCCTTCCGTAAGACTTCACATTTCCCGTCTTGACATCAAAACGGAATATTCCCGCCCATGACCCAAGCCATAGCCAATCGCCGTCACTGCAGATGGAGATTATTGACTCCGGGAGCTCAGCCGATCTGCACTTATGAAGCATTCCGTCACATCCCATGTAGAGAAGACCTTTTTTCTCGGATACTGCCCATAGCTTTCCGGTGCCGTCAATATCCATATCCACCATATATCCGCCCATAAGTGATTCACCGTCAGCCTCATAATAGCGGTTGAAATTACGTTGGAATGCCGCCGACCAATTGATGCCGGAAGATAAGGTTCCTACCCAAAGCCCATTGGAACGGTCGCAATAAACGGCTTTCACGCTATCGTCTGCCAATGAATACCTGTTGTCAATGCTGTGGGAAAATTTGCGCACGTCCCCGGTAACGGCGTCATAGCGGTAGAGTCCGCTCGTAGTAGCCAGCCACACGCCCTTGTCATTGTCCAGACTGAGATAAGTCGGTCTAAACCCTTCATCGTTAGCTATCAAAGTGGTGAAAGTTCCTGTCCGCAAATCCGCCTGGCAAAGTCCGTTCTGCCATGCCGCGAGATAGACCGTATTGTCCACGGGATTCTGGACCATGGACATTATGTCATCATTGGTTTTCCACCCTTTCAGGTTCACTTTCTCTATATGTTCCAGAGTGCTGTCGGAATGCCACAAATCGGCAAAATAAAGAGAAAACCAGAAATCGCCGCCGCTGTCGATGAGAAACGACCGGATATTGGAGACTAATGTGCTTTTCCCATTGTCGGAAAAATAGTTCTTCAATGAACCGGACCCGCGGTCATACGAAAAAAGTCCGCGCCCGTTCACCGACAGCCATACAATTCCACTCTTGTCAATACAGATATGAGTGACCTTGTTGTCAATGTTCACTCCATTGTCACTAAACTTGTCAAGCGGATGGAAAGAATCATCGGCATAGCTGTAAAATGTCGCGCCGGCATCAGTCCCGATCCACACATTCCCCTCATTGTCAGGACACAATGCGGTTATGAAGTCTGTATTAAGTCCGAGTTGTTCACGATAATATGCGATGAAGCCGGAGCCGTCGAAGCGATTCAGTCCATCTTCCGTTGACACCCAGACAAATCCGTTGGAATCCTGGGTAATGGCGTTTACGTTATCGAAAGACAATCCGCAATTCTCCGACGTGAAATGTGTAAAACACCAGTCAACGTTTTCCGCAACCGAAGCTACGGAAAACGTCACCAGCATGGATAAAATCACTATGCCCCTTTTCACAAACCGTATGAATTCCGATTCCAGCATTCAAACGCTCACTAAACTGGGACTAAAGATAATATTATTCAATCGAAAATGATACACTGTTCACTCCGGAATCAGCACAATACAGGTAGAATGGTGCGCCATAGCCCTTGCTGTCCGTATATGGCATCGTACGTTTTGTGAACGTCGCATCGGCTGAAGCCTGGATACTTCCATCCGCGCACTCCACTTTGACATGAATGAATCCGCTCTTGATGGCATTTTCGAACTGCATGGTCTTTTCGACTACGATACCGCCCCTCTTCATGGCGAAAGAGCATTCCATACTGTAATTAGGGTCATTGGAAACAATCATCTGCTTGTCCACAATCTTCCATTCTTCTCCGTCGAGATACTTGATGTTCCAGAACACAGGCTGCTGACGTCCGTAAATCGGGAATTTGACCGTCAATGATGTACCGGCAGCGAATTGCTTGACAGGAATGACGAACTCGAAGTTATCGCCTGTCCAGACGCCTTTCACACCAGGAGATGAAACCTTACCGCTATTGACTGTCTCAAGTTTCTGCTGATATTTGTCACTCGGGTCAGAAACTTTGTTCCACTGGCAATATGCCTGAGGCTGGGACGGACATGACCAATAACCTGTGCTTACCCATTTCGGCTGAGTCTCAGCAGTAAAATTCTTGACACCGTTTTCTACACCAAGAGGGAATACGACCGGGAATGTAACAGGAACGACACCGTCGGAAGACCTCGTCACATTGACATTGACAATATCCCCTGAAGCTACGACCTTGCCGGCATCAGAATCCTGGTTCAGGAACGATGTCGTATATTGTTTTCCATTGACATCGGTAAATGTGATGTCGAAACCGCCTGCAGGATTCTCAAACGGCAAGACGACTACCGGCAGTACGGCACCGGTGGCTTCGATTTTGAGGCCTCCTTCAGGAAAATCCAATGTTACCGACTTCCCCTTTCCTGATGTCAATGTAAATTTGTCGTTCTTGATATCCATCGTGCCCTCACCGCACAATGCTCCCTGGAAGAATGACCCGTCTGAAGGTTTGAATGACAATGATTTCAATGTTGCAGGGACACCTTCTTCCACGATGTCAGCCGGCACGGAAAGATTCAATACAGAAAATGGAGTCTTAACATCGAATTCCACATCAGGAAGTACGGAAACCGCATTTTTCACAGCCAGCATAGGAAGATATTTGATGATTCCGTCGGAATAATTCTGCTGTGCCGGGAGAGACACCTGCATTGCAGATACATCTACATTGTTTTTATAAGGCGATACTGCATAAAAAGAGAAACCGTGGTCTGACTCCCGGGCCTGAATCTTGTCTTCCTCGGACAAAGCGACCAACCTCTGAGGACTTGCAGTTCCTGACACTTTGTATGAAGCAACAGGCTTTTCTCCCATATTCACGCCCTGCTGCCCGTCACGTGCGCACAAGGCTACGACTCCGAACTCGGTTCCCTCAGGAATCTCCAGATCGGACTTTAAAGTAAAATTGACATCAATCGTCTCATAATCCAGGGACTTGTTGTTGTCAGAATTGCCGTTGCATGCAGTCAATGCCGCGAGCGCGGCACATAACAGAATACTCTTCTTCATATTTCATTATTAGTTTATCAGTGTCATTTCACAACCCGGTCATTTCACAACCCGACAGTCATCCGTCAGGCACATAGGCAAAGTAACGGAATTAAGATTAGAGGTTATGAAACAATCTCGTCAATTTATGCAACAAAACGAACCACCGCCCTCAGGACTCATGTAAAAGCATTATATTTGTCTCCGTGTGAATTTAACCGCATAGTAGTAACATGAAACGACTTCTAAGCTTTTTGACCATATTGGTCTGCATGACGGCTGAGGGAAAACAGCCGAAGGTCACCAGCCTTCCATTCGGTGAACTGTCCACCGGAGAAAGCACCACATTATATACCATTACCAACAAAAGAGGCGCTTCAATGCAGCTTCTCGATTATGGCGCCCGCATTGTCAGCATCATGATGCCTGACAGGAAAGGTCATTACGGCGATGTGATCGTCGGCTTCGGAGACATTGAAAATTTCGAGAAGAAAGACAGATTCATCGGTCCTGTCATCGGAAGGTTCGGGAACAGGATAAACCACGCCGCATTCACTCTGGACGGTATCCGGTACGAACTGGTAGCCAATGAGGAATTGGGAGGAGAGCCGGTCCAATGCCATGGCGGCACAATGGGTTTCGACAGATTCATCTGGGATGCCACGCCTGTAAAGGAAGAAGGGCGCACAGGAGTCAAGTTCCACAGAGTCAGTCCTGACGGGGAGCAAGGCTTTCCGGGCACCATGGATGTAAATGTAACATATTGGCTGACAGACAACAACACTGTCAGAGTCGAGTATGAGGCTACCACCGACAAGCCGACGGTAGTAAATCTGTCCAACCACACTTACTTCAATCTCAAGGGCAATGAAGGCGGATACGTCATGGACCATCTGCTCCAGGTAGAAGCTGACACTTGCATACAGAACAATGCACAATTCTGCCCCGACATCCTGCGCCACGTGGACGGCAGTCCTTTCGATTTCAGGGAGCCGCACCGGGTGGACTACCGCATCGACATGCCTGACGAGCATCTCAGGATAATGAGAGGAATGTCAGCCTGCTGGGCAGTCAGGAATTGGGACGGCACTTTGAGAAAAGCGGCAGATCTCTATGACCGCAAGTCCGGTCGCGGTATGCAGACATGGACTACGGAGCCGGCTTTGCTCACATTTACCGGAAGAAGTTTCGACGGCACATATAAAGGAAAATACGGGCCGATCGAGAAATTCGGTGGAATGCTCATGGAGACCATCCACTTTCCCGACAGCCCGAATCAACCCCGTTTTCCGAGCACGGTCCTGAGACCGGGCCAGAAGTATCATTCCGTCACGGAATTCCGTTTCTATACGAAATGACCTGCAGGTGAAACGTCTCTCCTACTAAAGCACTGCCATGATGGAGCCTACGAGGGCAAGGATGGCATAGAACTCAGGAAGAGCAGCGTAGATAAGAGTATTTGTCATGACGCTGTGGCCCTGGCTTTCACCCACGATACCGTTGGCGCAGACCTGGCCCTGACGGATAGCGGAGAAAAGACATACGAGACCTACTGCAAGACCCACTCCGAAGAGCTTTGGGCCCATAACAGTGAAGTCCGGCTTGAAGACAACGAGCCAAAGGAGGAATCCTACGAATCCGTAGAGACCCTGTGTTGCAGGAAGAGCGGAGAGAATCATGTAAGTGGATGACTTCTCAGGATTCTTCTTGAGAGCGCCCTCTGCAGCATTGGCAGCGATGGTGGTTCCATAGCTGGAACCGATACCGGCAAGGCCGAGCATAAGGCCAAGACCGAGATAACCGAGAATTTCGTTCATAGTTCTTAATTATTGTTTATCATTATTTTGTTTTCGTCAAAGGGTTGTATTTCAGTCCGGTACCCTCATAACCGGAATTCTTGAAGTACTCCACGAACGTAAGACGCAGCGGGTGTACGAATGCGCCCAGGCAGGACATGGCGAGGTTCAGCACGTGGCCGAAAATCAGTATCACGATGCAGAACACCCAGTTCACGCCGGGTACAGGGATATCCAATATCATGGTACCCATGATGTTGAACGCGTTGCCGAGCATACCTCCGGCAAGACCGAGCGCATACAGACGGATGTAGCTGAGGACGTCGCCCATAAGGCCGGTAACCATGTTATAGGTATCCCAGAGACCTGAGCCGATGTTCACCAACGGGTTGCGCCCCGGAGTATTGAACACGAAGATCGCCAATGAACTGACTGCCGCCAAAGCGATGATCACCCACTTGAACGCGACCTCGGAAAGGATTTCCGTCATACCGAGAGCAATCACGATGATGCCGCCCACAATCAGAGTGGTCCAGCCCCAAGTGGAAACCGTCTTGCTGAATCCGAAGCGTTTGGTGTAGTTTATCGTCTTGATGATCATGGCAAGACAGATGTGCAGCACACCGATAGCCACGGCAAGCACCATCTGTACCGGGAACCCGGCTATCTTGCCTTCCGGGAACCATCCGTCCACGCAGAGCGCCTTAAGCCACTCCGGAGTCCAGGATGCTTCGAGAATGCTCATTCCGAAGAATGTTCCGAGGAACAGTCCCACGAAGAAAGTCATTCCGCCGAGGAAACCGATAAGCCTGTACATCTTGCCCAGACTCGTGCCCTGCATCTTCAGCTTCATGAACAATGCAATGAGCATGAGCACGATACCGTATCCGGCATCACCCATACACATGGCAAAGAACAGCATGAAGAACGGACCGAGCACAGGCGTCGGGTCGAATTCATCATAAACCGGCATGCCGTACATTCCGGTCAGCACCTCGAAATTCTTGGCGAACCAGTTGTTGTGCAGCTTGATAGGAGGATTGTCCTCCTTGGTAGCCGGCTCGTGGATGTAATATATTCCGAGAGCGTCGAACGCATCACACAGCCTCTTGTCATCCTCAGTCGGAGCGAATCCGGTAACTACGGCAAGATGACTGTCCGCCGCCATTTCAGTAGCAGACTCAGCTAGATACAGGTCAAGCGCTCCAAGTTTCTCATTGTAACGCTGTCTGAGTTCTCCGATGCAGCCTTTGAGATTGCCGAGCAGCTTTTTCCGCTCAGAGAGTTTCGTCTCCAGATCCTTGATGGTGAGTTCCATTTCATTGACAGAACCCTCAGGGGCCGCCATATGCTCGATCGGGAAGCTGTACTCTTCAGAAACAGGAGCGACAGTCACGAAGAACACGGTCGTATCCGTCTCGCTGACTACCTGCAACGGCTGGATTTCAGCCCATGCGGGGTCGAACTTCTTCTTCTGGCAGCTGTAGAAGCGTATTTTCAGTCCCTGAGCCTCCAATCTTCCGATGGCCTCAGTGCTGAACTGCCCCCACGGCTTGCGTGCAGAAAGTTCCTTTTTTGCGGAAGACAGCTCATTCTTGAGTTCCTCCACATCAGCCTGAGCCTTCAGCGCAGCCTCGACAGGGTCGCCGTCGAACCTGAAGCCCTTTTCCGGTTCAGCGTCACAGCTGTTCAGAACAGTCAGAGCCTTCTTCACGGTATCAGCCTCACTCAGGAGCGCCTCTGACTTCTCGTCCACCGGTTTGACGGAACGGGTTATGTCAATGACTCCGAGGTCCTGGATTTTCGACAAGAATTCCTCAGTCTGCCCGGAAAGCAGAATAAAGGAGTATTTGGTCATCGGACTAATCATTCTGCAGCTCCTCCATAGCTTCTTCCTCTTCGTGACGGCTCTTGACAATCTTGGATGAAGCCTTGCTCAGGTTCTCCTCATCCTCCATATATCTCTTGATTTTTCTGATAGCCTCCTGATACCCGGGAATCTGGACCTTCTCATACAGGTTCACCTTCTGAGTGGTCTTCTTCCTCTGGTAATCCAGAATACGGCTCTTTTCCTGATACACTTCCGATTCGATGCCCAGACGGGTAAGCTCCTTCAGGATGGAGACTCCGTCGGCATACCAGGCCGGCTTCACGAAGGCATTGAAAGGATGTATCTCATAATGGATATCCTTCAGCTCCGGAGTTTTCACACCGGCGAGCTTCACAGTGACCAGATCGACATCCGTTATGGAAATCAGGTCAGGCTGGAACTCATTCCACAGTGCCGCCAGATAGTCGTATTTCTGCATTGAGGCATTCAGTTCCTCAACAAGTTCTTCCGAACGTTCCTTGGCCTTGCGGACCTCGAGGCGCAGGGCTGATTCCTTGTTCTGAAGAGTAGGAAGAGCCTTCTGACGCATCTTCAGCTGCTTGCCGAGGTTGTTCAGAGAAGTCTTGTTGTACTGGAATTTAATTGCCATATCAAACTTTCAATTGATGGTCAAAACATTGACCTTTAAACTTTCCAATACTTGTCTGTCAATGCCTGCTTGATACCTGTCTCAGCCTTGGTGAAGTACTTTCCGAAAAGTTCCCAGGCCGTGTCAAGCATCTCAGTGATAGTGATGTTCACATCGATTGACAGAAGTCTTGTAGCATATTCTTTCGCATACGCGAGACAACGGTGGTCGTAGTCGCTCAAGTCGAAACCGTTCTCCAGCTTCGTCTTGGCATTCTGCGCATCCGCATAAAGACGCACGCTCGCATTCATCACCTGACTGTGGTCCTCGCGGGTCTTCTTGCCCTGCACGAGCTGTTTGAGTCGGGACAATGAGCGGAACGGGTCAATGATGACCTTGCCTGAATCCGCATCTGCACGCAGATAGAGCTGACCTTCAGTAATATAACCTGTATTGTCAGGGATAGCGTGGGTGATGTCACCGTCATTCAATGTGGTCACTGCGATAATCGTGATGGAACCGCCTGACGGAAGCTGTACCGCCTTCTCGTAAATCTTTGCGAGGTCGGAATACAGAGAGCCCGGCATGGAGTCCTTTGACGGAATCTGGTCCATACGGTTGGACACGATACTGAGCGCATCCGCATACAATGTCATGTCGGTCAGCAGCACCAGCACCTTCTCGTTCTTGTCCACGGCGAAATACTCAGCCGCAGCCAATGTCATGTCCGGAATGAGCAACCGCTCTACAGGAGGTTCCTCAGTCGTATTGATGAAACTGATGATCTTGTCCAATGCACCGGCAGACTCGAAAGCATGACGGAAGAACAGGTAGTCGTCATTGGAAAGACCCATGCCTCCAAGAATGATCTTATCGACATCCGCACGCAGGGCCACATCCGCCATCACTTTGTTGTAAGGCTGGTCAGCGTCCGCGAAGAAAGGAATCTTCTGGCCGGAAACGATGGTGTTGTTCAGGTCAATGCCGGCAATACCTGTAGGAATCAGCTCTGAAGGCTGACGTCTCTTGTACGGGTTCACTGACGGACCGCCGATTTCACGTTCCTCACCCTCAACCTCAGGACCTCCGTCGATAGGATGTCCGTAAGCATTGAAGAAACGGCCTGAAAGCTGCTCGCTCACCCTCAGCACAGGAGGTTCGCCGAGGAATGACACCTCCGCGTCCGTAGGGATGCCCTCTGTACCGGAGAACACCTGAAGAGTAACAGAATCACCCTTGGTCTTCACCACCTGGGCCAGACGGCCATCTACTGTTGCCAGCTCATCATTGGCCACGCCTGTCGCCTTGAGGGACACGGTTGCCTTGGTAATAGCATCGAGCTGCGTATATGTTCTCTGGAATGCTTTATTTGCCATTTTCTTCCAATAGTTTAGAGAGTTCAGAATTATATTTCTCGAATGCCTCGCTATGGAACTGAGAGTAGTTCATCTGACGCAAGTCATTGATAAGTTCCTTGAAGAAGTTGCGGCACTGCTCGAAATCCTCGAATGAGAATTCCCTGTCGCAGATATCGAGAATCAGATTCAACATGAATTTCTGACGCTCAAGAGGACAGAGGCTGTCCACGGCGTCGAACGCGTCCTGCTGGAGGAACACGAAGTCCAGAAGCTCGGACTTCCAGAAAGTCTCGTGATAGTTCATCGGCACACCGTCGTCACCGAGGATATTGATCTGCTCGGCAGCATCACGTCCCTGACGGACAATGTTCTTGGCGCGGTTCACCCTCTCAGTCCAGCCTTTCTCGATCTTCTCGTCGAGGAACTCCTGGATCTCAGGATATTCCAGGTACTTGGAATAAGAATCGATCGGGTTCACTGCCGGATATCTCTTCTGGTCAGCACGGTTCTGCTCCAATGCATAGAAACAGCGCGCAGCCTTCTTGGTGGACTCGGTCACAGGCTCCTTGAGGTTACCGCCGGCCGGAGAAACCGTTCCGATGAATGTGACAGCTCCAGTCTTGCCGTTGTTGAGCACGACCATACCCGCACGGGCGTAGAAGTTGGAAATGATGGATGACAGATCGACCGGGAAAGCATCAGCGCCCGGAAGTTCCTCCATACGGTTACTCATTTCCCTCAACGCCTGAGCCCAACGTGATGTGGAGTCAGCCAGAAGCAGACATTTCAGGCCCATTGCGCGATAATACTCGCAGATCGTCATTGCCGTATATACAGATGCCTCACGGGCAGCCACAGGCATGTTGGAGGTGTTGCAGATGATGGTAGTCCTCTCCATCAGCTTTCTTCCGGTATGAGGATCGACCAGTTCAGGGAACTCGGTGAAGATCTCCACGACCTCATTCGCACGCTCTCCGCACGCAGCCATCACGATGACATCCGCGTCACCCTGCTTGGCAATCGCATGCTGGAGCACAGTCTTGCCGCAGCCGAAAGGTCCCGGGATGAAGCCCGTACCGCCTTCGGCGATCGGATTGAGCGTGTCAATGACCCTGACACCTGTTTCCATAATCCTATTCGGTCTCGGCTTCTCCTTATAGGATTTCACAGCCACCTTAACAGGCCATTTCTGCACCATCGTCACAGGCACATCATTGCCCTGCGCGTCAGTCAGCACAGCCACAGTGTGGTCGATATTGTATTGTCCGGCAGCGGCGACGCTCTTCACGGTGTATGTTCCCTTGAATGAGAACGGCACCATTATCTTGTGAGGCAGCCAGCCTTCCTTGACTTCACCCAGCCAGTCTGCAGCCGAAACCGTGTCGCCCGGCTTTGCGACAGGTTCGAAGTCCCAGAGCTTTTCGTGGTCGAGCGGAGATGTGTATTCACCTCGTTTCAGGAACACGCTCTCCATAGTCGCCAAATTGTTCTGAAGACCGTCATAGATACTTGAAAGAAGACCAGGTCCCAATGTAATCTCAAGCATCCTGCCTTCAAACTCGACAGAATCACCGTTTTTCAGACCACGGGTACTTTCAAACACCTGGACAGAAGCATTACGGCCTTTCACCTTGATAACCTCGGCAAGAAGCTTCGTTTCGCCCAAAGTTATATAGCAGAGCTCATTTTCCGCCACCGGTCCGTCCACTGTGACCGTGACAAGATTCGAGACAATGCCCGTTACCTTTCCTGTTGTTTTCATTTATAGTCGTTTAATTTTTATTCAATGTATGCTGTTATGCGTCTCATGCGCCTACAGCCTTGTCTGCTGCCTCCCGGATTCCGGTATAGGAGCCGCGGACACCCTCCACAAGACGCGCGAACATCTGTTTTCCTGTTTCAGGATCCAGTTTCAGCCATCTTGCTACAATGTTCAGGCGGGCAATGAACCCGAGTATGACATTTATGTCGAAATAATCGAAAGTGGTGATGGACTCTATCTTGGACCACATCAGGTCATCCATTCCGCGTTCACGGGAAAGGATATCCTCCTGGTTCAGGACAGCGTCCAGTTTCTGGGCCTCTTCGAACTCGCCTTCCGCTTCCATGAAAATATCTGTGTCGGCGGGACGTTCCAGCGCACGGTTCAGGTATCTGACCTTGGCATTGCGGACATTCAGGTCGAATTTGAAATAATCCCTTATGAAACTGTTCTTCGCTTTCAATGCTTTCTGATAGAATTCCAAGTCGAGGTTCGCCCCGTCAAAGCCGGCTATCAGAACATCGATCAGAGCATTGTCCTCTTTCGAGCACAACTCCCTGATTTCCTGCACTATAGCCTCAACTCCCGCAGCATCGGCACCTTTCCAGTCAGGTGCAATGTCCGGCAGACCGGCAATGATATATTCGTAATTGTTCATTGAAAGGGACATTAGAAACTATTCTCCGAAAAGCAGTTTTCGAGTAGAGGGACGAAGATATTCGCTGATGAGTTCCTTGAATGTCTCGTCTGTCAGACTGATGAAATAGCCTCCGTCCTTAGGGCCGATGGTGAAACCGCCTGCGATCTTCTTGGTGAATGTCGCATTCACGCCACCTTTGAGAATCGATGTCAATTCTCCTTTGACGAACGGCTCAAGTGATGCCTTGAGTGATTCAGGAAGAACAAGTTCCAGATCCGCAGCATTCTCAGAATCGAACTTCTGGGCAACTGCCTTGATGATTTCCTTCACGAAAGCTTCCTCCGAAAGAGACTTTTCCACTGCTGCAGCATTCATCTTGAACACTACCAGGTCTTCGATGTCCTTCTTGGTAGCCTGAATGCTCTGTGACGCAGCCATCTTCAGGTCTCCGGTCACCTTGACCTTGAAATCAGCTGCTTCCTTTTCAGCTTTGGCTCTGATTTCATCAGCCTCTTTCTGTGCTGCAGCTACGATATCGGCAGCCTCTTTACGGGCATTGGCTAAAATCTCTTCGCCTTCTTTCTTACCCTTGGACAAGCCCTCGTTATAAAGCTTGTCCGTCAATTCCTGTAATTTGTTCTCCATATAGGATATATGATTTAATCGTTTTTATTCAATTATCTGACAAAAGTACTAATTTTGGCTCTATCCTCAAAGTTCGGGTTTCTTTTTGCGTGAAGTAATCCTTAAAAAATAGCTTGGGAATCTTTGCGGATCTTTCCGGTCTATATTCCTTTTCTCATCGGTCGTGTGCGTCCAGCACACTCCTTCTTCTAAAATGAATCTATCCTCGAAAATCCTCCACAAATCTTTACCAACTTATTTTTTAACGCTCACAAAAAGGAACATCTATTCAGCAAAAGCGGAAAATCACTTTGCTGAAACTTCATTGAGCCAAATCTCGAGAGACTGGAAAAAGACCGGTCTCCAGGCGCCCAACTTGTCCTTTCCGAACTCAGGGGTAGTAAATCCCCAGCCGTGTCCGCCATAAGGATAGACATAAATCAGGGCATGCACATTGTGTGCCACAAGCGCGTCATAATACAGGAAACTGTTTTCAGGAGCTACGATATTGTCACCCGTGCTGAGCGCGAGGAATGTAGGAGGAGTGTCTGCAGAGACATTGTTCTGAAGCGAATAGTGATACATCAGTTCCTCGTACTTCGCCTTTTTCACCAAGTAATCCTTGACAGGAAGGTTCTCGTCCAGCCACTTGGATTCCTTGCCTATGAGATTGTCGTGAGTGCCCTTGTGTGTCAGGGACAGGTCCATGGTGATTACAGGGTAAATGAGCACAGAGAAGTCAGGCCTTGTCACAGTGTCCACGAAAAGCGTTGAAGCGGAAGCGGCAAGATGTCCGCCGGCTGAGAAGCCCATCACACCTATCTGGTTCACGCCCCACTCCTGCGCGTGCGCGCGACAATATCTGAACGCATTCTGCACATCGTTCAGAGGCACGTTCCAGTGTCCGTTAGGAAGACGGTATTTCACCACGCAGACAGAAATTCCGCGCTTAACGAGCCAGTCTGCCACATAAGCGCCCTCATTGAATGTAGAAAGATTTTTGTAACCGCCGCCCGGGCAGACCACAATCATCTGGCCATTAGGCTTTTTCGGCAGATAGATATCTATCCTCGCATTGTCTCCGACCTTGGACATTGTCCCGGATGCTTTCATTTCCTCCGGCTCCGCGATCTTGTTCGACTCGCCCGGTCCGAGAGTGATGGTCTTTCCGTTCTCTTCAATGCCCTTGTTGACTTTCTGGCCTTCAGGATAAAGTGCCAATGTCATGTTAGGACGAAGTTTTGTCGCCGGCTCGAACGGCTCGGCAGCATTGGCTACAACAGGTGAAACTGCTATGGCCAATGTCATAAGGATGGAATTAAAAGTTTTCATAATTATTATATGGTTTTCAATTTTTCTGACAATGTTTCTTTCAGCAGCACGCATATCTGCTTGCCGGAAAATTCCGGAAGCGGGTTGAAATGCACGTCGAAAGCAAATCCCGGAAGACGCACGGGCATCTGGAGCAGTGTCCCGTCAGCCAATTCGTTTTTCACGGCCTGTGCAGGTACAATTCCCACTACGGAGACAGAGTCCCTGACTATGGACTTGACAGCCTCCACGGAATCCGAGAAGATTATGGTACGCGCTTCCAGATCCGGGGTAAGAAACGACCTGTAGCCGCTCCATACTGCGAATTTATTGGAAACAGGGATACCGGCTATAGTAGAAAAAGGCTTGGCGGTCTGTTCGTCATCTTCCTCAGATACCGCCGCCGAATTTACTGAACGGTTATGTTTAGAGGCCACCACAAAGGCATCCATGACGCCCACCAGATGGCTTTCGCCTTCAAAATCAATGGTTTCCGGACTCGGTGAAACAGAGATTTCCACATCCGCGTCCTGAGGTGTCCCGAAATGCGTGCCCGGAACATCCCCTTCCTCGTCGGTGGTCTTGTCGTGGACTGAAATCGAGGTCAGTTCGATGGAAAGTTCCGGCATTGCGCCGGAAAGCATTGACAATGTCTCCGGCAGCAGATAGGATGCAAGTACCGGATCTGCCGCTATCCTTATGGGTCTCCCGGCATTGATCCGTCCCTGCTCTCCGAACATTCCGGCGGCAGCCGAGTACCAGTACTGGATTTTTTCAGCATATTCCAGAAAGACGACGCCCTGGCTTGTCAGTGTCGCCTCTCCCCTGTTTCTGCTGATCAATGTGGCGCCAGTTTCTTTTTCCAATGCGCTTATATTCTGGCTCACGGCAGGCTGGGATATGCCGAGATGCTTGGAAGCTTTCGTAAAACTTCCTGTCTTTGCGACAGTTATGAATACCTTGAGTCTGAAATCCTCAAACATTATGTTCCAGTAATTACGTAATCATACAAAGGTAATCATTTTTGGCAGAAGAATTGTAATATGTTATATTTGTGAGATGAACAATTTTAAAAACTCTTTATAGATGAAAAAGTTTGTACTAATCATTGCGGCATTGTTTTCAGTGACGGCATTCTCATTGTCGGCACAGAACCAGCAGCTGCCGAATGACCCTTCCGTAAAAAAGGGAAAGTTGGAGAACGGTCTGACCTATTATATAATGCATAACAGTCAGCCGGCCAACAGGGCGGAGTTCTACCTCGCCACCAACGTCGGAGCCATCCAGGAAACACCTGACCAGGACGGACTCGCCCACTTCCTCGAGCATATGTGCTTCAACGGCACCAAGAATTTCCCCGGAAAGGGAATCCTGGACTACCTGCAGAGCATCGGCGCCTCTTTCGGTGGCAATGTCAATGCAGCCACAGGTGTGGAGCAGACAACCTATATGCTCAACAACATTCCGCTCGTGAGACCTACCGTAGTGGATTCCTGCATTCTCATCATGCACGACTACTCACACTTCGTGACCTGCGATCCTAAAGAAATCGACGCGGAAAGAGGTGTCATCATCGAGGAAAGAAGAACCAGAAGGGACGCTTCCTGGAGAATGTATGAAAAATCCAAGCCGTATCTTTATGGTGATTCCAAATATGCGGGCTGCTCGCTTATCGGAAGCCAGGAGAATCTGGAGACCTTCAAGCCTGAGAGCCTCACGAACTTCTACCATACATGGTACCGCCCTGACCTCCAGGCACTCATCGTTGTCGGCGACATTGACGTGAACTATGTGGAGGCCGCCATCAAGCGCATCTTCTCAGACATTCCTGCACCGGTAAATCCGAAGGCGAAGGACGTCATCAGGATTCCTGACAATGAGGCTCCGTCCATCGGCGTCATCACCGACCCTGAGGCAGTAAGCACTACCGTAGAGGTTTACTGGAAGAGCGAAGCCATGCCAGAGGAGTTCAACAGCACCATGCAGGGTGAATTGACAGACCTCCTCAAGAGCCTGATTTCCAGCATAATGAATGAAAGGCTCAGCGACATTGCAGCGAAAGCTGACGCTCCTTTCTCAAGTGCAGGTTTCGGCATCGGCAACATGTGCGAGACGATGGAAGTCACTATGGGACAGGCTGCCTGCCACGAAGGTGAAGCGCTTGTCGCGTTCAAGGCATTGCTGACGGAAATCGAGAAGATGAAGAGATTCGGATTCAGCAGCGACGAAATCGCGAGAGCGAAATCTGAACTTCTTTCCGCTTACGAGAGTGCAGCCAAGAGTGCTGACAGCAGGAAGAACGAGGAACTTGTACAGCCGTTGATCAACAATTTCTTCGACAACTATGCCTACATGCACCCTCAGACAGAATACGAAATCGTAGAGCAGCTCCTCCCTATGCTCCAGGACCAGATGATCAACCAGGTCGTAGCCCAGTTCATTCCTGAGAACAATCTGGTCGTCCTTTACAAAGGCCCTGAGAAAGAAGGACTTGTGACTCCTACCGTAGAGGATTTCAGCAAGGCCATTGCCGAGGTTGAATCTTCAGACATCAAGGCCAATGCAGTAGAGGCGATCGACTCCGACTTCCTCGACGAGAGCAAGCTCAAGGGAAGCGCAGTGAAATCCATCTCAAGGTCAGAGCTCCACGGCAGCACAGTATTGACACTCAAGAACGGCCTCAAGGTCATTCTCCGTCCTTCACAGGATGAGAAGAACAGCATCATCTTCAACCTTTACAAGAAAGGTGGACTGTCAATGATTCCTACCGAGGACCTGAGCAGTTTCGATGACAATGTCTGGGGTCTTTTCCTGAACTGCAGCGGTATTTCCAAATTCCCTGAGACCACTGTAACCAAGATGCTTGCAGGCAAGAACGTTTCCGTATCTCCTTATATCAATTCTCTGCGCCACGGTGTTTCCGGAAGCAGCACTACCAAGGATCTAGAGACGGCCCTGCAGCTCACCTACCTGTATTTTGCAGACCCACGTTTCGACCAGGCCGAGTTCGACCAGGCCATCAAGAAGCTTCAGAGCATCGTTCCTAACTATGTAAAACAGCCGAGCTACAAGTTCAGCAAGGAGCTCCAGAGCACTCTCTACGGCGAGAATCCCCGTAAGACTCTCATCACCGAGAAGACATTGGAAGAAGCCAGCCTCGCTACTATCGAGAAGGATTACAGGATGCTGTTCCATGATGCTGCCGGCGCTACCGCCATCTTCTGCGGTGACTTCGACATTGACACGGTTCTTCCTCTGATCCAGAAATATCTCGGTTCCATCAACAAGGGCAAGCGTCCTTTCGAATGCAAATATGAGAAGCCGGCGATTCTTTCTGGCAAGGCCACAAATGACTTCAAGACAGATATGCAGACACCGAAAGTGACTGTTATCGAGGTATTTGACGCGATTCTTCCGGAATACAGAGTACTGGATGACGTGGCTCTTTCTGCTGCCACATACATTCTCGACATGAGATATACCAAGTCTCTCCGTGAGGACGAGGGCGGCACATACGGCGCATCCGCTCATGGTTCAATGACCAATGAGCCTAAGGCCGAGGCTCTTCTCCAGGTATATTTCGACACCAAGCCGGCTGCTGCGGACAAGCTCGTAAGCCTCAGCCTCGAGGGACTCAATAACCTCGCTGAGGAAGGTCCTACCGCAGAGGAGTTCGACATGACGGTGAAGAATCTGAAGAAGAACATCCCTGAGTCCAAGCTCAACAACAGATACTGGCTCAGAGCCCTGAAGGAGTACGACCTGTTCGGATATGACTACGACAAGGAGTACGAGGAGGCTGTAAACAACCTCAAACCTTCTGACATTCAGAACATTCTGAAGACAATCCTCGCTTCCGGCACTGCCAAGACGGTGATTATGCGTCCTGACAAGGCTGCTGAAGCAGAATAGTAATACGGGGCGGCGCTCTGCCGCCCATAATTGAAACCGCCGCGAAGTCAGTTGTCTGCTTCGCGGCGGTTTTTATGTTGTACTGCCGATTACCGGAACGGTGTTCTTGTCCGAGCCGCTACTTCAGCTCACCTGCAAGACGCAGAAGATATTGGCCATAGTCATTCTTCGCCATCGGGGCTGCGACCTCGACGAGTTTCTCTCTGGTTATCCAGCCGTTATTATATGCGATGTCCTCGAGGCAGGCAATCTTCAGGCCCTGGCGTTTTTCTATCACCTCCACGAATGTGGACGCCTCCGAAAGAGACTCGTGGGTGCCGGTATCAAGCCAGGCGAAACCGCGCTGGAGAGTCTTGACATGGAGCTTTCCCCTGGACAGGAACTCCTGATTCACAGATGTTATCTCCAGCTCTCCCCTTGCTGAAGGGCGCACGTTCTTGGCCACTTCCACCACTTCATTCGGATAGAAATACAGGCCTACCACCGCGTAATTGCTCTTGGGATTCTCCGGTTTTTCCTCGATGCTCAGGCACTTTCCTTCCGCGTCAAATTCAGCCACGCCGTAACGCTTGGGATCACTTACCTGATAGCCGAAAACGCAGGCCTCGGAGTGATTTTCGACCAATGCGACGGTATCCCTGAGCATTCCGGTAAAGCCGGAACCATAGAAGATATTGTCTCCCAGCACCATGCAAACATCGTCTTTTCCGATGAATTCCTCACCTATTATAAATGCCTGTGCCAGACCGTCCGGCGAAGGCTGCTCGGCATATTCGAAATGGACTCCGAACTGGCTGCCGTCCTCTAAGAGGCGACGGAAGCCAGGCAGATCCTGGGGCGTGGATATGATGAGTATTTCCCTGATTCCGGCAAGCATGAGCACGGAAATAGGGTAATAAATCATAGGCTTGTCATATATCGGGATGAGCTGCTTGCTTATTCCCTTGGTTATAGGATACAGACGAGTACCGCTGCCACCTGCCAAAACAATCCCTTTCATCGAAAAATCATTTAAATTGTTACATATTGTTACAGATTCAGCGAATATAATTATTTATATTTGTTTCTGACGCAATAAGAATTGAGAAAATGGATGTGATAAAGACGGAACTCGAGGGCGTTTATGTCATTGAGCCGAAAATTTTCAGGGACGAGCGCGGATATTTCTTCGAAAGTTTCTCGCAGAGAGAGTTCGACGAGAAAATCGGCCATGTGGAATTTGTACAGGACAATGAGTCATTGTCTTCTTATGGTGTAATGAGGGGGCTCCATTTCCAGAGACCGCCATATGCACAGAGCAAACTTGTACGCTGCGTGAAGGGTACGGTTCTGGACGTGGCAGTGGACATCAGGGAGGGTTCGCCTACCTACGGAAAGCACGTCGCCGTGGAACTTTCCGAGGAAAACCACAGGCAGCTCTTCATCCCGCACGGATTTGCACACGGATTCGCAGTGCTGAGCGAAAAGGCATTGTTCCAGTACAAATGCGACAATTTCTACCATCCTGAGGCGGACGGCGGCATAAGCATCCTGGACAGCAGCCTCGGAATCGACTGGAAAGTCCCGCAGGAGGTGGCCATATTGAGCGAAAAGGACACCAGACATCCTCTCCTGAAAGACTTTGTCACACCGTTCAGAAAAGGAACAGAATTTTAAGAGATATGAAGCATTACAGCAGAGCGATTGTCATCACAGGCGGCGCAGGTTTCATCGGAAGCCACGTCGTCAGACTGTTTGTGAACAAATATCCTGATTATCACATCATCAACATTGATAAGCTCACCTATGCCGGAAACCTGGCGAACCTCGACGACATCAAGGACAGGCCGAACTACACGTTCCTCAAGGCGGACATCTGCGACTTCGAGACGATTCTCCAGACGCTCAGGCGCTACGATGTGGACGGCATCATCCATCTCGCCGCGGAATCGCACGTGGACCGCTCCATCAAGGACCCGTTCACTTTCGCGCGGACCAATGTAATGGGCACATTGTCAATGCTTCAGGCCGCCAAAATCTTCTGGGAGAGCCAGAAGGAGCCGTGGAAGATGAGCCGTGTCAATGCAGATGGAGACGAAGTGTGCACAGATTGCCGGTTCTACCATATTTCTACGGACGAGGTTTACGGCGCACTGGAACTCACTGACCCTCAGGGCATCGAGACTCCATTTTCCACCAAGGCGTCGTCTGCGCACCACCATGCTTACGGGCAGGAGTTCTTCACGGAGGAGACCAAATATCAGCCACACTCGCCATATTCTGCGTCCAAGGCATCGTCAGACCATTTCGTGAGGGCGTTCCACGACACCTACGGCATGCCGACGATTGTGACGAACTGCTCAAACAACTATGGTCCGTACCAGTTCCCGGAAAAGCTTATTCCTCTGTTCATCAACAATATACGCCACCGCAAGCCGCTCCCTGTCTATGGCACCGGGGAGAATGTGCGTGACTGGCTGTATGTGGAAGACCACACGAGGGCCATTGACCTTATCTTCCATAAGGGAAAGGTCGCCGATACCTATAATATAGGAGGGTTCAACGAGTGGAAGAACATTGACATCATCAAGGTCCTGATCTCGACTACCGACAGGCTGCTCGGCCGCGAGGAAGGTGCTGACAATGACTTGATTACCTTCGTGACCGACAGAAAGGGCCACGATATGCGCTATGCCATTGACTCGAGAAAGCTCCAGAGGGAACTCGGATGGGAGCCTTCACTTCAGTTCGAGGAGGGCATAGAAAAGACCGTCAAGTGGTATCTTGAGCATCAGGACTGGCTGGACAATGTCACCAGCGGCGACTACCAGAAGTACTACGAAAAGATGTACGGGGTCTAGGCCAATGTGGATCTGTACCAGTCGAACAGTCTGCGTACTCCTTCGTCGATTTCCACTTTGTGATGCCAGCCGAGGCTGTGGAGTTTGGAGACGTCAATGAGTTTGCGCGGAGTGCCGTCCGGCTTGGATTCGTCGAACACTATTTCACCTTCAAAGCCTACCGCATCAGCCACGAGTGAAGACAACTCGCGGATAGTCAGTTCTTTACCTGTACCGACATTGATATGGCAATTCCTGATCTCGCCGAGAGACGGAATCGCTCCGCCGCGTCCTTCGCTGTTGTTGCGGTTCACTGCCCCGTCGGTTTTCGCGCCGTAGAAGACTGAACTATATTTGTCAATGCCGATGATGTCGCTGAAATCCACATTGAGCAGGACATGTACGCTGGCGTCAGCCATGTCTTCGCTCCAGAGGAACTCACGAAGCGGCTTTCCCGTGCCCCAGAGCACTACTTTATTGTCGCTGATTCCGTAGAATGCCAATGCTTCCATTATCCTTTCGCGCGGGTTGGAGCCGTCCACATTGCCCTCGCCGATGATGGCGCGGAGCTTATTGTCCGGATTTATCGGGCGGCGGTCCATATCCGTTTCGATGGCATGCCAATCGCGGGCGTGCAGCAGTTTTGCGAGGTAGATTTTCCTCATCATCGCCGGCATCACGTGGCTGTTCTCCAGATGGAAGTTGTCATTCGGCCCGTAAAGGTTGGTCGGCATGACGGCGATGTAATTCGTTCCGTACTGGAGGTTGTAGCTCTCGCACATCTTCAGGCCTGCGATTTTCGCTATCGCATACTCCTCATTGGTATATTCAAGCGGTGAGGTCAGCAGAGCGTCCTCCTTCATCGGCTGAGGCGCATTTTTCGGATAGATGCAGGTGGAACCGAGGAAGAGCAGCTTCTTCACTCCGCAGCGGTAGGCATTGCTTATGACATTGCACTGCATCTTCATATTCTGCATTATGAAGTCCGCACGGTACAATGAATTGGCCATGATTCCGCCCACGAATGCTGCCGCCAGCACCACCGCATCCGGTTTTTCGTCATCGAAGAAGCGTTCCACGGCATACTGGTCGGTCAGATCCAGTTCGCTGTGTGTCCGGCCAACAAGGTTCGTATAGCCGCGGCTCAGGAGATTGTTCCAGATTGCAGAGCCCACGAGGCCTCTGTGCCCCGCGACATATATTTTGCTGTTTCTGTCGAGCATTTCCAGTTGTTTTACGTATTTTACGTGCTTCTTTACGATGGTTTTCCGCCCCTACTTTACGATGCCTTTTTCGAGGTATTCCACGAGGTTGGTGCGGACTTTTTCACTGGCATTGTCCCCTGCGACCTTGGCCATGTCGGCATCGACCATTATCTTCACGAGTTCTTCAAATGATGTCTTGGCAGGGTTCCAGCCGAGTTCCGCCTTCGCTTTCGTAGGGTCGCCCCAGAGATTCACGACGTCTGTAGGACGGTAGAAATCCGGTGACACCTCGACGATGACTTTCCCCGTTTTCTTGTCAATGCCTTTTTCGTCCGCGCCTTCGCCGACAAATTCGAGGTCAATGCCCACGTGCTTGAATGCCAGGTAGCAGAACTCCCTTACGCTGTGCTGCACGCCTGTCGCTATCACGAAATCCTCAGGCTTCTCGTGCTGGAGGATGAGCCACATACATTCCACATAGTCCTTGGCATAGCCCCAGTCTCTCAGTGAGGACAGGTTGCCGAGATAGAGTTTCTCCTGTTTGCCCTGGGCAATGCGTGCCGCGGCAAGTGTAATCTTGCGAGTAACGAAGGTCTCGCCACGTCTTTCGGACTCATGATTGAACAGGATTCCCGAGCAGCAGAACATGCCATACGCCTCACGATATTCCTTCACTATCCAAAAGCCGTAGAGTTTGGCGACTGCATAAGGGGAATAAGGATGGAACGGAGTATTCTCATTCTGAGGCACTTCTTCTACTTTTCCGTACAACTCGGATGTGGAGGCCTGATACATACGGCAGGTCTTTTCCAAACAGCATTGACGGATGGCTTCCAGTACGCGGAGGACTCCGGTGGCATCCACATTGGCCGTATATTCCGGCGAGTCGAAACTGACCTGGACGTGGCTCTGGGCCGCGAGATTGTATATTTCATCGGGACGCACACGTCCTACCACCTGAACCAGGCTCATCGAGTCGGTCATGTCGGCATAATGCAGATGAAAATGCGGGCGTCCTTCCAAGTGGGCGATCCTTTCGCGGAAATCCACTGACGAGCGACGTATCACGCCATGCACATCGTAGCCTTTTTCGAGGAGAAGTTCCGCAAGATAAGAGCCGTCCTGCCCTGCTATTCCCGTTATCAATGCTGTTTTCATAGTTTTCCTGTCATTGTTCAAAACTCAAATGTAATAATTATTCGCCATTATTCGCCGGAAAATGCCGGAAAATAAAATAAACTTGCGAAAGGTATTGATATAAAACAAAAAATGACTAAATTTGCAGTCCTTTTGCGCATTGTGCACTCAAGGAAGTATTAATTAACAAACAAAATTAAAAGTATGAAACAGTACGAGACCGTTTTCATTGCAACTCCCGTTTTATCTGAGGCTCAGATGAAGGAAGCGGTTGCCAAGTACGTCGACTACATCACCAAACATGGTGGCGAAGTTGTGTACGAAGAAGATTGGGGTCTGAAGCAGCTTGCTTACCCTATCCAGCACAAGACATCAGGATTCTATCACCTGATCGAATTCAAAGCTAACCCTGAGTTCATCGGAAAGCTTGAAACCCAGTATCACCGTGACGAGAGAATCATCAGATTCCTCACAGTTGCTCTCGACAGAGACGCAGTCGCTTATGCTGAGAAGAGAAGAGCCAACAAGCAGGCTAAGGCTGCTGCAAAGTCAGCTGAGGTTGCAGAATAATTTACGGAGGAAAGAATTATGGCACAGACAAACAATGCACAGCAGAATAACGAAATCCGTTATCTGAACCCTCCAACTGTAGAGGTTAGAAAGAAAAAATACTGCCGTTTCAAGAGAGCAGGTATCAAATATGTAGATTACAAGGATCCTGAGTTCCTTAAGAAATTCCTGAACGAGCAGGGAAAAATCCTTCCTCGCCGTATCACCGGAACTTCTCTCAAATTCCAGAGAAAAGTCGCTCAGGCTGTCAAGAGAGCACGCTCACTTGCGCTTCTCCCATACGTAACAGACCTTCTTAAATAATCAGGAGACAGTAATATGGAAATTATTTTGAAGAAAGAAGTGGCCAACCTCGGTCACGCAGACGAAATCGTTAAGGTAAAATCCGGATACGCTCTTAATTATCTTATCCCTCAGGGCTACGTTATTCTCGCTACTGAGTCTGCAAAGAAGCAGCACGCTGAGACAGTTCGCCAGAGAGCTCACAAAGAGGCCAAACTTATCGCAGACGCTGAGGCTCTTGCAGCCAAGGTTGCAGCAGTTGCAGTCAAGGTTGCTGTCAAGGTCAGCGAAAACGGCAAGATTTACGGTTCTGTAACTACAGCTCAGCTCGCAGACGCACTCGTTGCTGCTGGTGTTGAGGTTGACAAGAAAGACATCGTAATCCTTTCCAAGGAAGTTAAGGTTCTCGGAACTTACGAGGCTGAAGTCAAGTGCTACAAGAATGTAAAGGGCACTTTCTCATTTGAAGTTGTAGCTGGATAATCATTCAGTTCGCGATAGATTTTAAAGACCGACCAGTTATGGCCGGTCTTTTTATGTGCCTGGGATTTCCTCGGGGATTACTTGGGTTCGATCTTGGAGTTCCTACCCGCCGGCAGCGGCAAGGTCTTTCTCAGCACCTCTGACACGCAGATCGTTAAGACATAAGAGACTCAATTCTGACGAATGCACTTTGCATGCCGGCAGCGGCAAGAGCCCGCTCAGCTCAGGGTGCTTCGCAATTCGCCGCGGACCATGCCGCTGCTCGGCTTGCCAGCGCCACAACACGGCCTCAGCAAGTGCAACCTGTAAACCACTGAGTAACAGAAGTTTAGGCATTTTCAGAGTTGGTATTTTCACAACTCTGAAAATGCCTAAAGCGGTGATATTCAGCAATTTACGCGCTGCGCCCCGTGTGTCGTCCTGAAAAAAGTTTACCAAAAAAAAGTAAACTTTTATGGAAGCGAAATGAAATCGGGAAATGTGGCATGATCAGAGAGAAAAACCGAACAACCTGAAATTGGCGCAACAGACGAAAGCATTGATTCACAACCAGTTAGTAGATAAAGCGGAAGCCAGGTTACACACTTTTTCATATAACCTGCATTTGGTCGTTCATTATATCTCCTTGACACTCAAGAATATACACCAAATCACGACATGCAGGTTGTTCGAAAAAAAGCATCTCTGCCTGACATTTCCATGGGCAAAAGTACGGAACCGCTAAAAACGCGTCAACACGTAACCGCGGAGACGCTTACCACAGATTGGTCAATACGTAACCGCGGAGACGCTTACGCAGATCGTTCACCACTGGATTTCGGAGACGTAGGTCACGCCGAAATTATCCGTGACGTGAACTTCTCCTGAACGGACATTGTCGGACGGCATCACCTCGAACATGTTGTGGCTCTTGAGCGGTGCGCAATACTTCCGTGTCGTAGGATTCTTGACCTCGGCGAAGATATCAACATAATCAGGGTCTTCCATTTCGGTCCGGCTCATGTCGACCACCTTCTTGCCGTTCTCCCACCACTCGACATTGCTCCAGCCATCACCGTAATTCCAGATGTTCGCAACGATCCTCGCTCCGTCGGTGCGGCGTGGCGGATAGACTTTCATCTGCCAATTACCATTCCTGCCGACAGATTTATAATACCAGCGGAAAGAATCGCCATCGACCTCCATTACCATATATCCTTGAGGCGTACCGTCATTGTTCAGGTACTTGTTCAATCTGAGCGCCCCGGTAGAACGTGACACCGTGATACATGATATATTGTCCAGGCCCAACTCCTTTCCGGCATAGTCATAATAGTAATTTTCGTGATTGTGACCAGCCCATGAATAAACCTTGGAATAACGGGATATAAGTTCCTTGTAACTTGCATAATTCAGGTTATGTGAAGAATGGCTCGAACGCTTCTTGAACATCTGCGAATGTGCACATACAACAAGAGGAGTATCATGAGGCACGAAAGCCAAGTCGCCTTCCAGCCATTTCAACGCTTGTTCTTCCAAGCCGGAGCGGTAGGTATCCTTGGCGGAAGCCCTGCTGTAAACTATGTCATTGAGAACCACGTAATGGACCTTCCCGATATTGAACGAATAATTCTGAGGGCCCACATACGTTTCGAAATAAACGACACCCAGTTCAGAGTCATACATTGTGGTCTGGTCATAGTCATGGTTGCCCATCACATTGAATGTCGGACATTTCAGTCCTGCAGTGATATCCGTATAATCGTCATAAGCAGTCATGAAATTATAAACCAGGTCGCCAAGTTCTATTGAATAACATTCGTCACCGCACTGCTGCCTGAACGCTTCTGCATCAGGAATTACTGAATTCTTGTAAGCCTCCGCCGAATTGTCGACGCCGAACGGCCTCATCTGAGGGTCGGCAATCATAAGCATCGTATATTTGTCCGAAGGTGACTTGCGAGGCGCCAGCACAAAGTCCGCCATGACTGCCTTCTGATATCTTGCCACGCGCTTGTATCCGCAAGGCTTTCCGTCCACGGCATTGATTTCATATTCAGCAGGGAACGAGATTTGGACGAATCTGACAGCAGACAAGTCGCTCTTCATGGAATAATAACCATATCCGTCTGTCTGGACACTTTGGAAGCCATCGCTGACCACCACACCGGCGACAGCCTTTCCTGTCACATCCGTAACACGTCCGAACACATTGCTGCCGTCGGACATCGGTTCAGCCGCCTCCGCCCAATCGTCCGGGTATTGCCCTCCTGTCTGGACCTTGACACATGCACCGGAAATATTTCCGCACCTGCCGCCGTCAGATGTCACCTTTCCATAATTGGTGCAATCCCTAAGCATCACGACAGCCAGATCGGAACCTGATATCCATCCCGTAATGCCTCCCGTATGGATTGCATTGTCGCTGTTTTCATATTTGTTCGAACCGGAGCCGCCGGCGACATTGCCGTAATTCAGGCAATTACGGACATACGCACCTTCTTTGGCATCGCGCTTGACAGTGACTGAGCCGGCGATACCTCCACAGGCAGAACGTCTGTCAGGACTGAATCCCCCAAAAGTAATATCTCCACGATTCACACAACCCCTTACATGAACCGGTCTGTTTATGGAACCTGCAATGCCGCCTACGCAGCCTGGGGAATCATTCGTGATGCGGACAATTCCATAATTCACGCAATCCCCTATCACGATGGCCGCGTGAGGCATTCCACAGATACCGCCGACTACAGGCCAATGCGTGCCTGAAGATGAGACTTCTCCGAAATTGTCACATCCCATAATATCGCCTTTCGTCATTCCGGCAACACCACCGACACGTATCTGAGGAATCATTGCATCATTTCCAGGCTCTCCTTGCACAGTTATCGCCGTGACAGTCCCCCTGTTGATACAGAATTTAACGGGAACCTTGAAACCATTGCCTACGATGCCGCCCAAGTTGCATGCCGGGAAATCCCCCTCAAAGCGTATTTGTCCATAGTTTTCACACCAGGCGAAAACCGGGCACCTGAAAATCTTCAGGTATCCGCCACCGGCAATTCCTCCGATATGTGCGGATATTTCTCCCTTTTGGCTGACTGATGCGCTTCTGGAATCGATATTTCCATAATTACGGCAGCGAAGAATGGATGCCTGGTTTATGCCGGCGATACCACCGACATACACATCTTTCTCCGTAAAGCCGGAACGATGGCTGATGTTGCCGTGATTCTCGCAGTTTTCCAGGATTCCTCCATTCTCATCTGCAATGAATCCGACATGATATTCGACAGTTCCATTGGAAACTTTCATTGAACAGGAAGCGTCAATCTTCAGATTTCTGACAATGCCGCCTTCCGCTATCTGTCCGAACAGTCCCCTCTGGGCTTTCCAATTCATTATGGAAAACCCGCGGCCGTCGAATACCCCGCCAAACGTTTTCACACCGTCGAACTTCTTCACTTTCGACATGTCAATGTCTGCCGTAAGACAAATGACGCCGTCGGCATCTTTCCATTTGTTAATGTTTTGTCCGGAGTTGCTTGCGGCAGCAAACTCCAGAAGCTCCTTATAAGTCCCGATGCCTTCGGCATAAGCCACAACCGCCCAAAGGAGCAACAGGATGATAGATATTGTCTTCTTCATATGATTCACCATTACCATGACACTGTCGTAGAATATTCATTGCCGAAACGGTCTGTTACCGTGACGGTTCCTGAATCGGATTCCGCAGAAGAATAGCATCTGAAGAGGTGAGGCACAGGATTGGCCACTTCACCGGACTTGTTGAAAAGCACGAAATCAGATGATGAACTTAACGCAGAACCAGCCGATTTATAGAAATCAAACACTTCCTTGTAGGCGGCATCATATTTCTTGGTCTTTTCAGAGACTTTTGTCATGACCACCGAGCCGCTCTTCGATGAAGTGAATTTCACCTCGCCCCATGCCTCATCATACATGAAGACATTGGCATAAACATAGTTGTCGCCATAGGTTCCGCGCGGATAGGCGCGAAGCTGATAGGTTTCGTCCAATTTTCTTCCGTTGCGCATGGCGACGCCGTCCGAGGTCAAGGTATAGTCGCGAAGCGTATAGGGCGGAACCTCACCTACCGCCTTCGCGGTCTGATAGGCAATCGGCTTGAACTTCCATGTCAAGTTTTCACCGTCAACGTCCGCCACGACATATCCCCTCGGGGTTCCGTCTTCACACAGCCACTCGTTCACCCACAATGAGCCGGTAACCCTGGACACTGTATGTGCCTCTATCCCCGGATATTTCGAAGACGGGCCATACACATAGTTGAACGCGGCATGCATGTGCCCGGCCCAGGCATATACCTTCTTGTATTTGGAAAGCAACAGGGCATAGTCTGCCCCGTGACGCGTAGCCGCGGACAGGGACCTGTCACCGCCTGACGACAGCATGAACATCGGGGAATGAGAGCAGATGATGACCGGTGTCGAATAATCCACGTATGAAAGGTCTTTCTGCAGCCATTTCCAGATATCGTCAGTAAGCCCTTGGTCATAATCTTTTAGCTGCCTCGACGAATTCAGCTGCATTATCAGGTTATCCACCACGACGATATGGAACTTTCCGGCATTGAAGGAATAATTCCTCGGGCCCAGATAGTTCTCGAAACAGGCAGCGCCGGCTTCGTCATCGGCGGCAGACGGGTCATTGTCATGATTTCCGATGACACTGTACACGGCGCAATTCAGCCGTGCAATCCCGTTGCAATAATCCGGATATAAGGACATGTTCTCATGCACGAGGTCACCCAGCATTATTCCGAAGACCTGACGCCCGCCCAAAGATGAGGTATATTCGCTCATATCTTTCCACATGTCTTCATTGCAGTCAAGTGAATGATAGGCGAATTTGTCATAACCGGCAGTACGCGCACGCGGCTGCGGGTCTCCGGCAATGACCATCGAGAACTTGTCCGCATCGGATTTGATCTTGTTCAATGTAAACCTGAGCTGATATACTCCATTGATTTTCTGCGCATCGCCTTTGCCCAACCGCTTCCAGAACATTGATTGCCCCGATTCGACAGGGGCCTTATACCCGGAAGGCTGGACCATATAGACGAATTTGACCTTGTTCAGGTCGCTCTCCAGTGAGAAACGGCCGTCGGCACCGGTTTTCGCAAATATATAACCATCAGACACGAGGACATCAGCCAATGGTTTCGCGCTGTCGTCATATATTATTCCTGTCACGGTAATCTCTCCGGTTTCCTTCTCCGGAACATCCGGAGAAGAAGCTGACGGAGAACAAGACCAAGTTCCCGCAAGCAGCAGGAGTATTAGAACTATCTTCTTCATATTCAATTACTTACTTCCCATTCCAATAAGAGCAGGATGATATGGCTGCATTGCTGTCACCGGCCACAAATGAGGAATAATTGGATTCTGTTACAGTGCTGCCCAGGACCGATCCTCCAAACTTACACCCGGTTATCTTCGAACCGGCAGCGGTGGAACCGGCGACACTTCCGTAAGTCTCACCAGGCTTTGTTGGCGTAAGACTCGTAATATCACCGAAGTACACACAATTCTCACAACTTGAGCCTGTCCAAAGTATGCCCACGACTCCGCCTCCGCTATAAACCTCTGAACCGGCTGAGGAACCAGCAATATTGCACACTGCCGTACAGCCGGAAACTGACGAGTTGTCAGCAATTCCTATGACACCGCCGACATAAGAGCGGGAGCCATTTGCCATCGTACCGGTATTGCGGCAATCCGACACTTCGGCATTGCGAAGATATCCTGCGATACCGCCGGCCATACCCCTGTAGGACTTGACGGAAGCCGAATTGGTGCATCCGGAAATCTTGATAGATGCCTTATAATCATTGTCATACGCATACGCTCCGATGATTCCTGCCGTGGATCCGCTTTGCAGATTAGTTCCAGTCCACGGATTGTTGTTATAGTGCTCGTTGTCGATTTCACCGGTATTATGGCAATCGGTGATTTCCGAATCGCCGCCCATTACGATACCGGCGATACCGCCCACATGCTGGGCACATCCGTTAGATTTGCCGCAATAATCCGGCTGGAGGATTTTGGTCTCACTCGTGCATCTCCGGAACGAAACTCCGCCTGTAGAAACAAAACCTGACACGCCACCGATTCCTGCGAATGTATGTCTCATCGCATTCTTCTGATTTGCCAAGATGTTTACGATTCCGCCTACGGAAGCATCATCCACCGTAAGGTGACCGCCAGTGACACTCTCTTTTTCAAACACTCCGACACCGCCGATCACGCCGCCCACACCGAGGGCATAGCCGGCGAACTTGTTGTTTTTCAAGTTCATCGTAATGGTTCCATTCCATTCAGGATGCGAGATTGAGATATCATCAGCCAGGCCGGCATGTCCTATCATACCGCCGATATAGATGATGACATAATCAGCGGACGCTTCATAATTGGAAACGGTCAACGGTCCTGCGGAGCATTTTCCGTCTCCGGAAAAATCAAGCGCGGCACCACATGTCATTTCGCCATACAAGCCGCCGAGAGAAAGCTGACGGGCACCTCTGAGATCAGTAGATGCTCCCGTTATATCACATTTTCCATTGGCAGTATTGACATTCTTGGAAACCTGGGCACTCTCAAGATATCCGGCCACGCCGCCGATGCGCTGCAATTTCACGTCAGAAGTCGAAGCCAGGGCAGCATCGTTGGTACACCCTGCAATCTTTCCGCCTTCCATATTGTATCCTGTTATACCTCCCATGTTGATATAGCGGGAAACATCGTTCTGCGAATCCACGACACGCACGGCCGCCACGGAAATCCGTCCGCAATTCTTGGAAGACTGGACAGCTCCGGAATTTGCGGCAGCGACTCCTGCGAGTGAATGATTGTAAGAAACAGCCGCATCCGAAACAGCACCGTTATTGGTACATCCGTCAACGGACCCTTCGTTCATGGCGACAATGCCTCCGACGTAAAATGTGCCCTGGGCCTTGGCCGTCTTACATTTGCCAGATGCTGTAACGCTACCGTTATTTTCTGATTTATAGACAGTTGTATTACCCTTCATCACACCTACGAGGCCTGAGACATAAGCCACAGTCGCCTCATTGAGCGAGGACGCCTCCATAAGGACTGAAGCATTGTTGGTACACTCGGAGACTTTGCAATCCGTAAGCTTTCCGGCCAGAGGGGCAGCCACGCATTCCGTCAAATATTCACCCCGGACATTGAATTCCGAAGACTCGTCTATGATGATGTTGGACAATTCCGCGCCCTCGCAAGTACCGAACAACGGCGAAGAAGACTTCATGTTCAGAATCTTCCTGTAACGACCGTCGAAAATACCGGCAAAAGGCTTGTCAGCAGTTCCTATCGGAGTCCATTCTCCCGTCAATGCCGACATGTCAATGTTGTTCAGCAATATCGTCTTTCCGTCTTTCTGCCACTCGCTGACATCTCCGCCTTCGTTCACCGTCTTGGCGAACAATTTCAATCCGTCGGCAGTAGTGATGCCATGCACGGTATAGTAGTCCTGCTTGATGACAGGAAGGACCACATCCGAATCCTTGTCCGCAATATCGAAAGACACATTTGAATTGCGGATTGTCCTGGTATCACTAGGATTGTCCTCAAATATAAGATTGTACGTTATGGTATTGTCGGCATTGACTTCGGTAGTATAAGTTATCCATTCCGGCAGGACCACGCCATTGACACCGGAAGACGGGACCTTGACGGCGACAGCCGGACATTCCTTTGCAGGAAGCATGATGTCACCCGATTCATCATAGGTCAATTCATTTCCGAACTGGAACACGCTGAACTGGGCATCAGCCTCCTTGAAAGAAGACCTTCTGAATCCAATGGAGCCGAAACGGGCTGCAGAGGTGTTTTCGTTCCACCTTACGGAAACGCGCGTCTTGGTCACGCCGCCTTCCGATACCGGAGAACCTTCCTTGACAGCAGTAATCCAATCACTGTTGACAATGTCCCATTCGACTCCTTCCTTCACCGAGACTTCTACTTCTTCGGTTCCGGCAGAGCGTGAGCCCACTGTAAACAACTTGTTTACAATGAACACATTGCCCGTCTGGGAAACCTGCATCGTATATCCTCTGAACTGACCGGAAACGAACGTAAGCGTAGCCGGCTCACGGTCAGAATAGTCATCGTTTGCCAATATGTTCAATGTGAATCCGCCGTCTCCGCGATGCTGCTCATCAAACACCTTGCACCAGCTGGCGTCAGATTCGACATTCCACCAAATGTCCTGATTGTTCACCTTCACATCTACACGCACGCTACGGCTTGAAGAATTGAACGGAAGAGCTTTCACTTCCGCGCCGTCATAAGAGTAGCTGACTTCGATACTCTTTACCTCCGCGCCAGTGTCATCAGGCTGTTCTTCAGAACAACCGGCAATGAAAACCGACAACAGCAGCGGCAACAGTCTAATATATTGTTTCATAAATCTCATATTTTTCAATTATTTTCTACCACGCAACCTGGTATTGCGGCTTTCAGCGGTCGATGCCCACCAGACATCCGTACGCATATTGTTGGTACCGCCAAGCCAGTTGTCCAGAGCCTCCTGATATGTAACAGGATTACGGTATTTCTCATCGGCAGGATATCTCAGGCGGGTCGGCAGGATGTAATTGTTGTCCGCAGCCTCACCATTGGTCTTGAGGACAGGATATCCGGTACGCCTGTAGTCACACCAGGACTCAATGCCTACCCAGAACATTGAAACCCACTTTTGTGTAAGAATCTTCTCCAGGGCATTGTCCGCTTCTATTTCATCGGACAGGATTCCTATGAATTTCGTCATGTCCTCACTTCCTGCTGATTCCGTCGTATTCCATTCGAGGGCCGATTCTGTAACGGCTTCAAGGTAGATCTTCTTCACGACCGGATAACTGATATTCAGCCAACCTCTCTGTCCGGCTTCCGCGAAAATGAACAGCAGCTCGGAATAATTCATAAGTGCATAACGGTCAGCATTCTTGAGATTTCCGATCTGGCCAGAATTGCCGTTCGGATATCTTCCGACCTTGGAGTTTCCGGCAGCAGAAACATTCTTCGCCAGAAAAGCGTCCAGATTGCTCTTGAACAGCTGCGTCGGAGCGCCAAGAGGTTTCGTGAAATAGTAATAGTAACGAGGGTCTGCAAGCCCTTTCTTCGTGTTGTACATCTCTTTGACCAATGTCTCACAAGCGATTACGCTGTTCCAGTTTCCTGATGTGACAGCATAGAACGGCGTATAGAGTGCAGAGTTGTTCTTGCTGAACCCTACTACGGCAGCATCTTTCCGGTCTCGCATAAGAGGATAATCCCCACTGCCGGAATTGAAGCAATCATAAAGTTCAGCTATCTTGTTGACAATGCTGAAGTCAGGATGTTCTGTTCCGCTCATATTCATCACGCCGCCTTCTTCCTCAACTTTCATTGCCGCACGCATAAGCAGACGCAGATAGAGGGAATTGCCGAAACGACGCCATTTTTCCACATTGCCTTCATACATATAGTCACATAGTGCACTGAAGTCAGTCTGCGGGATCTCACCGGAATTCTTGAGTTCTTCCGCCTTCACAAATGCGGCATTGGCATCTTCCAGCAGGGCGAACATGTCGGCATAGATGAGTTTCATGTCATCATATCTGGTCGTATAGTTCAGGGTATCCTTCTGGAGAGCGATTTTGAGGGCATCGAAATAAGGGACATTGCCGTAGGCGTCCACGATATTGGACATCACCAATGTCTTGAGTATCAATGCAACTCCCTTCATCGCCGGGTTGTCTTCCTTCTCCGCCTGATGCAACATGTATTCCGCATTGCCGGCCTGAGGATAAAGTCCGAGCCAGATGGAAGCGTCCACGGACTCTGTAATGGAATAATTGTAATTCATCTGGGAAGTCACCTCGGTATTGTAATTGACACTGTATTGCATGAGTTCCGACAGGAGGTCATATGACCTGGAGACCAGAGTATATTCCGTATTGTACAGGATAGGTTGGACAAAGGATTCCGCAGGGGCATCGTAGAGCGCATACGGATTCTTGTTCATATCGTCGAATTTGGAGCAAGCTGTAAGAAGTATTGCAGCCGCTGCAACATATCTGAAAATTCTATTCATGTTCACAGTCAATTAGAATGTTATTTTCAGGCTTGCGCCATATTGCGAGCCCGATGGCATCTGAAGAATCTCAAAGCCCGGAATAATCGCGCTGCCTCTCATGGAGACGCCTTCCGGATCCCATCCCGGGAATTTGCTCCAGCAGACAAGGTTATTGCCATAGACAGCTATGGACAGTCCGCGGACCACCTTCGTCTTGGCGAGAAGTTTCTTCGGCAATGCGTATTCAATCCTTGCATCACGCAGTTTCAGGAACTGGGTACTTACGAAGTTTGCCTCCGCATTGGTATTGCTGTAAGCAGAATGGTAGTATTCTGAAATATCATTGCGCGGTATCGCATAATCATTGATCTTATAGTTGCCGTCATCCAGGAGGACAACGCCTTCGGCAACCATTCCGCCTTCACGACCGGCAAGAGTACCGACACCTTTTCCCCTGTAATTCAGCATCCAATTCGTATAAGAGAACACATGTCCGCCATACTGGCCGTCGAAGCTTACGGAAGCCTTGAGATCTTTCCAGCGGAACGACAGATTGAATCCGCCTCTCCACTTAGGGCTGCAGTCACCGATGTACTGCAAGTCCTCATTTGTCTGCGGCTTTCCCTGCTTGTCGAGGACCACCATACCGGAGACATTCTGCATTGTACCGTCAGCATTGACCACATATGAGCCTTCTGGTGCACGCTTGTAACCTTTACCGTACATTGATGTAAGAGAACTGCCTTCATAAGCAGTCATAAGTGCATGTGAAGAGTATCTTGCGACAATCCATGAATCGATGCCGTCACCAAGGGACAGGACCTTGTTCCTGTTGAGCGACCAGTTGAAACCGAGATCCAGCTGCATTGAACTGGTTTTCCACAGAGTTCCATTGGCAGTAAGTTCCACACCCCAGTTCCGGATAGTACCGGCATTGGTATAAACGCTGGTCGCTCCGGTAGCATAGGATACCGGCATGTTGGCGATGAGGTTTTTCGAATTGCCGTCATAGTACGCCACATCCAGGCTCAGGCGGTTCTTGAACATCCTGATATCCGCACCGACTTCCCATGAAGTGACGATTTCCGGCTTCAGGTGGCCGTTTGACTTCGCTGTAGGAAGAGACACCCCGCCCGGGAATTTGGTACTTGCAAGGTAATCCTCGATTCGGTACGCTGATGTATCATGTCCGACCTGTGCCCATGACGCCCTGATTTTCATCAAGTTGACCAAACCGTTGGTGCGGCCGAAATCCAGCAGGTCATTAAGGGCAACGCTGGTGGACACGGACGGATAGAAATATGACCTGTTCTCTGAAGGCAACGTGCTGGACCAGTCATTACGTCCTGTCAAATCCAGGAAAATGGCATTTTTCCAGGAGAACTGCAGAAGGGCGTAGAGTGAATTCGTCTGGGTCTTATACCCGTAATTGTCCACTTTGATTTCGCCAAGCGAATTGGCAAGAGAGTACACAGCAGCCTGCTTGAGTTTATCCGCAGTCTGTGCCTGACGTCGATAATTCTGATTGATGATATTTCCGCCGAAGTTTCCGGTAAAATGGAAATCCGCGCCGAGTTCCCTGTCATATTTCAGGAGAAAATCTCCCGTAATCTGCACCGAAGAAATGTTCTGTTCCCGGTACCATCCGTCAGGATTGGCCTGGGTGGATGTCGCCTGCTGCTGCGTACGGAAGTCCAGGTTCATGTCGAGGCCGCCACGGAGCATGAGGGTAAGACCTTTGCAGAGGGTCATGTCGAACTTGGCATTTCCATACACCCTGTTGCGCAGCTGCGTGTTGACACACTCGTTCGCAACGAAGTAGGCATTGTTCTTTCCGCCCGAAAGGCTATTGTCCTGCTTGAGGTTTTCCATTCCCGGAAGCCAATAATTCTTCACCCACGACATATCAACGTTAGGAGCATAAGTCCAAAGGCTGTACATGACGGAGGTAGAACCATAACCGGAAGACGTAGGGATATTGTCACACTGCTGCCTCTTGTAAGTTATGGAAGTTTCGGCAGTCATCCAGTTGGACAATTTGTTGCTTGTCCTGAGCGAAACATACTGTTTGCTGTAATCAGTATTGGGAACCATCATGTCTCCACGGGTATCGCTGAATGTCGCGCGGATAGAGTTCTTTCCGCTGATTTTTCCAGAAACCGACAGTGAATTGCTGACCACGTAAGCTGTCCTGAAATAATCCTTGAACCAGTCGCCGTGACTGACGAACGGAGTTGCTGTTCTCTGGAAATCACCATCTTCATTTTTGGCACCTCCGATTGAAAGCCTGTCATCGTAATACTGATATTGCAATGAACCGTCCATCCGCGGGCCCCAGGACTCCAGGCTCACGGTACTGGTATAATCCGGTACAGGATGATAGCCCAATCCCTTGGCATTGTCACCGCTTCTGAGATAGTAGTAATAGTTGGAATTGGTACCCTGACCATATTCATACTGAAGTTCAGGCGATGTCGTCAATGTTTCGAACATCACATTCGTGCTGTATGAAACGCTGAGTTTTGCATCCTGGTTTCCTCCTGATTTGGTAGTGATGATGATAGCGCCATTGGCGGCATTCGAGCCATAGAGCGCCGTGGCGGCAGGTCCTTTCAGCACCGTAATATTCTCAATGTCATCAGGATTGACATCACTGGTTCCATCACCATAGTCGATGGCAAAGGTGGATTCATCACTGCCTGAGGTAGATGATGTGGACGTATTGAACATAGGCACGCCGTCGATGACGAACAATGCCGAGTTGTTGGCCAGATCTACAGACGACTCGCCTCTCAATGTCACACGCATTGATCCGCCCGGGCCGGAGTTTGTCCTGTCAATGGCGAGACCTGCGACCTTGCCGGCCAGTCCTCCTACCCAGTTGGAAGATGTGGCGGCATTGGAAAAGTTCCCGCCGTCAACCTTGGTCGCAGCATATCCGAGCGATTTTTCATCCCTCTTCATACCGAACGCCGTAACGACCACAGATTCAAGCACCTGCGCATCGTCCATCATTCTCACGCTGATTTCCGACCTGCTGCCGACCTTGACAGTTTCGTCTTTGTAGCCCATTGAACTGAATCTCAATTCCTGCCCAGCGGCTACTTTGATGGAATATGCACCGTCATTGTCAGTAATGACACCCGTAGTTGTTCCGACAATTAACACGCCGACTCCCGGAAGAGGTTTCCCTTCAGAATCTCTCACGACTCCAGACACAATGCGAGTTTCCCGGGTGCCGGCAGATTGTTCCGCCACCGTCTGCGATTTTGCCGCAATATTTGCATCGGCAGGCTTCAAACTTGTATCCGTCTTGATGGCAATTTTGTTTCCGAGCACCTCGAACGTGCATCCAGTTCCTGCCAATGCTTTTTCAAGCACTTCGCTTACGGGCTCGTTTTCGGCATTGACCGTCACCTTCCCCGCCTGTTCAAGTACTTGAACGCTGTAAAAAAAGGTATAACTGCATTTCTTTTCGACTTCCGCTACAAATTCCCGCAGCGGCATGTCCTTGACAGATATGCTAATGACCGGTTCCTGCCGAACTTCCGCCGCATTGACGGAAGAGGAAGCCCCGTGGCATACTGCCAACCCCACAGAAAACATTGCGACAAGCAATCTTTTCATAAAATTATTCATATTGTCGTGATTTATGGTTTTTCTCTTTATTGGAGAACACCGTCCCACAGATAGAATGTTCCGCGTGTGCCGGTGGTGCTGCCGATGGCGCAGGTGCTGAGGTTGGTTTCTTCGGTGATTGTGGTGCCGTTGATGGTTCCGCCGAATCCGCAGGTTGTCGTCACGCCGGCTGAACTTGCAGCGTCGGCTTTGCCTATGATGCCGCCGGTGCTTACCTTTGCTGCAGGTATCAGTTCTCCATAGTATCTGCAACCATCAACTGTAGAAGAAACGGCTTCACCGACTATACCACCACAGTCTGCATTTGTGCTTCCGGCAGCGGCAGTTTTTATACTGGCTTTGACATAACATTCGGAAATAACGCTTGAATTAGCCACACCTGCTATTCCGCCACCAGGGGCAGAACGAGTAATGCCTCCAGTAAAACTGTAGCCTTTCATAGTGCCTTTGGACACATAACCGGCTATTCCTCCACTTGCTCCACGGAGACTATAGACAGTACCAGAATTTTGACAATCCTCAATAGTGGCAAGGAAATTATTGTCTTCAGAATAACCAACACTACCGACAATGCCGCCAGCAACATTTCCATTATATGAAATCCACGGATTGTTATTAAAGTGCCGGCTCTCAATTCTTGCTAAATTAGTGCAGCTCTTTATAATAACATCTCCACCAGAGATTCTGCCCGCAATGCCTCCTACATGCACGGAGTAGTCATTCGTTTTAGCCTTATTCTCTTTAACTGAGACCTTGGATGAATTTGAACAATCGGATATCGAAGTTCCTTTTGTAGCTCCACCTATAATGCCTCCTATGCCTGAGATCGCATGTTTTAATGTGTCGATGGCAATAGTGCCTTCTGACTTCATCCCGGAAAAGTTTATAGATGCACCATATGCACAACCGCAAATACCGCCAAAGAATGATTCAGCAGCAATGTTGTCCCCATTCGTAGCCTTTACGACATAAGATAAGCTTGATTTCCAAGTGGCACTACCACTTACTTTGACGTCCGCTGTTGTCTGTCCGATAAGGCCTCCACAATACAGATAAGATACTGTAGATGATTCTATTGTACCGATCTTGATAACTCCGGTATAAGGCTCTCCGTTCAGATTGAGTTCAATAGCTTGAGTAACCGCACCGAAAAGTCCCCCACAATATAGATTTCTCAGTCTCTTGGTCGTGGTAATATTACCAGAACTTGTGTTATCGGTTAATGTTGTATTGGGCGAATCCAGCAACCCTGCTACACCACCTATATAAAGTTGCTTGACATTTGAACGGGAAGTAATGGCTCCTGAATTTGAGCATCCATTGACAATAGATGGGGAATTGTCCTTGTATGTATTTATGACGCCGAATAGACCTCCGAGATAGAGGAACTTGCAAGGATCTTTTTTAGCGCGAGCCATGGTCGTTTCTATAGAACCGGAATTTGTGCATTGCGATACTGTTCCGGCAGAACATCTTGCGCAGATGCCGCCTACATAGATGTTCCGAGCCGTCGATGCCACGGAAATGTTCCCGGTATTGGAGCAGTTTTCAATTACGCCGTTAGGATTTGAGCAATAGCCTGTGAAACCTCCAATATACAAGTCAGTTGCGGCTTCCGCATCTGTGACATAAGTTGCATCAGACACAATTGTTGCTGAACTTGTACAGCCGCTGATAGACGCTGCCCTATTTCTTCCAATAAGTCCTCCTACATAAAGCGGAAACTTGTTCGCTACGACATTGCACTGAGAAACGGTTACAGTCGCCTCGCTGGTGCAGTTCTTGACCATGCCATCTGAGCAATAGCCTATGAGTGAGCCGAATTCAAACTGCTTTTCACCACCGTACCATGGTGTAAAACTGCAAGTTTCGTCGATGTTGATATCCTGCACCAAAGCACCTGTTCCAATAGCCTGAATGAAAGGAACATCGGTTTTCAGATTCAATATCCTCTTCCCGTTGCCGTTGAGTGTTCCGGCAAAATATTTGGCCGGCCCATCAGGGGACTGCTTCGCTCCGTCACGAAGTCCCAATGTGACAAATTTATCGGCGCCAACTGACAAGAAATCCAAGTCCGCGGTAATGGTTGCAATCTGTGAATCAGGATATTTGCCTGCATTGTAAGCCGTCGCGAAAGAGTTCCAGTCCTCCGGCGTGGCAATCTCCACACCCTTGTCTTCAGAATTAGGCACGAATGTCAATTCCGGCATAAGCATCAATTTCCCTGCTTCGAGTTCACGGCTTCCCTTGATGCTCCTGACCATTGCCCGACCATTTTCATCCACGACTTTTACCTGGAACCCGGCAGAATACACGCCAGCAGGAAGAATGACATTGAATGCGCTTGCGGACTCCGTTGAAAGGGCTTTCTGAACTTCCATTCGTATCACATTGGCATCTTTCGCTTCAGATGAAAGCGTACTGTTCTGGAAATCAACTGAAAAATCACCGCATACGGGTTCTCCTCCCAATGCAGTAACCTCGATATAGCGGATAAGGTTGGTCTCCGTTCCCATTTTCAGCCTGATTCCCAGTATTCCGCAAACCTGTTTCATCATGACAGATTCCGTGGTGGAATAACCCGCCATCGGCATTGAACCGGAAACGATATTGTCACCGGATGCAGCTTTCTGCTGTGAGGGCAGGGTGATGACCGCACCGCCATCCTTGACCATAGAGGCAGGATAAATTATTGAGTATGGAGCAGACAGTTCTTTTTCAAACACGAAACTTGCTGTCGGAACATTTTCTTCAATCGCGAGGGCTTGGGAAGCGACCCCATTGACAGAAATCTTGTCTCCTTTGCACCAAAGGACCGGACGCACTCCGCCCTGTGCTTCTCCGAGAACAGTCTTGGTGGTTCCAGGTAATTCCACTGTCAGCACTGTACGGCTATCATTCTGATATTCAAGCTCATTCGAGCAGGCAATTGCCCCCATCAGGCAAAATGCCGCCAATATTGTCTTTTTCATAGGCTTACTTGTTATCAAATTCTTCTTCCCAGATCCAACTGTCGTCAATTCTGAATTCTTGAGTCTGGGAACTGCTGACGATATTACAGATATCCGCTTCAAGCGACAAGTCGATGCCGGTAATGACCGGTGCTTCATAACTCGGTTTTAGTGTTTTAACTTTTGGTTTCATATTCTAGTGATTTAATTGTTGTCTTGTTGATTTTTTGGAGATGTAGTATTCTCCCTTGAATTCCGTGACGGAGAGTTCAACAGGAGAAGTCATTGAAATCAGCCTCAGAGCATCCTGCAGGGATTCACGGTCAAGACATCCGTCATAGACAATGTCCTCAATCGAGCTGTGCACATTGATTTTCACATTGTACTTGTGTGAAACCTGGTTGGCGACGTATTTAAGCGGCAGTGATGAGAAAGACAACTTTCCGCTGTCCCTCCACTTCGCAGAATTGGAGATATCGACCGTCTGCTTGGTAATCTGGTTCATGTTCCTATCAATTCTCAACTCGTCACCGGGCTTCAGCATGATGACATCGTCATGAACCCGGGCTTCAAGACGTCCGGTATGCAGTGTCACGATAGAGAATCTGTCGTTCACATATGAGGAAACATTGAATGATGTACCGCGTACGATATATTCATTGTCACGGCAGCATACGATGAACAGCTTCTCCGGATTCCTCGCGACATCGAAGAATGCTTCGCCGTCCAGGTCCACGCGACGTTCGGTTTCATTGAAATCATCCGAAAGCATCAATTTCGCTCCGGAATTGAGCATGACCTTCGTATTGTCCGGGAGAATCACGGTTTTCTTTTCACCGGCAGCTGCCGTGTAAATGAGCGATTCCTTACGGGCCGTGACTGCATTTTCCTGCACCTGCACTTGCTCAGCGACAATGCCCTGCTCCGGAATATCCTTCTTGTCAATGTTCATAATCAAGATTGAGACACTGACGATGGCCGCTACTGCAGCGGCAAATGCACCGGCATATTTTGTCCACGTTCTCCTGAAAGATTTTCTGGTGCTATCCTTGCCAGAGAATTTGTCTTCCGCGAGGCGATTCCAAAATTCGACCGCATCGGAGGTCGTTGTCCGGTTTTTCTCCATGGCACGTACTTCAATGCGGAACAGTTCCGCATTGTCCCCTGACATTTTTATCCATTTTGCAAGTCTCACGGCTTCTTCATCCGACAAAGTTCCGCTGACATATTTGCTTACCAGTATTTTAATATATTCATTCATCTTATTCATTGGCCGGCCTCAGTTTTCCGGGCTCGTCATAATAGACACGACATTTGAAAATCCCGAACCTGTTTTTTCAATTTTTTTTATATTTGCCGACAAATTTGAACTATGGACACGCGGTTATTTACATATTCAGAAGATGAAGTGAGGGATCTCGTTCTCAAGATCCACCCGCGCATAGTGCCGTATATCAACAGTTTACTAGCCGGAGGCTGGCAAAAATGCTCTACATCGAACAACGCCGAAGACATTTTTTATGATGTCCTTTGCGCATTTCTCGACAAGCGGATTGAAATCAGTTCAGACAAGGTTCCGGCATATCTTTTCAAGGCAGTAAGAAACAAATGTTACAATATCATCAGCCGGAACAAGGAAGAAAATTCTGCAATACGATTTGATGAACTGCCATTGTCGGCAAGGGAAATAATCGCAGCTGCTGATTTCGAAGATGAGAGCGATATCCCCGGAGAAAAAGTTAAGCAGCTGCCTGACATTACGGACGTTCTGGATTTTTCGAATTTCCTGCCGGAGCGTACGAGGGACATCTTCTACATGAGCCGCATTGAGGGCATGACGCACAGCGAGATAGCCGAGATTCTCGGAATCTCCACCAGAGCCGTGGAAAAGCACCTCCAGAATTCAGTCCAAGAGTACCGCCGCCATTTCGGCATCTCCGACAGCCACCATAAACCGTCATAAACGAAAAAAGTCCAGATACCTGTGAAGATATCTGGACTTAGTTGTTATAGGGTCGGCTGATTATTCAGCTTTGCCGTCAGAACCGAGAACGTCTTTGATCTTGTGCTCGTAGAGTTTCTTCATCTCGTCACGTGCAGGTCCGAGGTACTTACGTGGGTCGAACTCGCCCGGTTTCTCAACGAATACCTTGCGGATCGCAGCGGTCATTGCAAGACGTGAGTCTGAGTCGATATTGATCTTGCAGACAGCTGACTTGGCAGCCTCGCGGAGCTGCTCCTCAGGAATACCTACTGCATCTGGAAGTTTTCCGCCATGAGTATTGATGATATCTACATACTCCTGTGGTACTGAAGATGATCCGTGGAGAACGATAGGGAATCCAGGGAGCTTCTTCTCGATCTCGTGGAGAACGTCGAATGCGAGCGGCGGTGGAACGAGACGACCTGTCTTAGGGTCACGTGTGCACTGCTCTGGTTTGAACTTGTATGCACCGTGTGAAGTACCGATGGAGATGGCGAGTGAATCGCAACCTGTACGGGTAGCGAAGTCGATAACCTCCTCAGGCTTTGTATAGTGAGATTCCTCAGCAGCAACCTCATCCTCAACACCTGCGAGAACACCGAGCTCAGCCTCTACGGTAACATCATATTTGTGAGCGTACTCAACAACCTTCTTTGTAAGAGCGATGTTGTCCTCGTATGGAAGAGCAGAACCGTCGATCATAACTGAAGAGAAGCCCATATCCACGCAGCTCTTGCAGAGTTCGAAAGAATCGCCGTGGTCGAGGTGAAGAACAATCTGAGGATGTTCCCAACCGAGTTCCTTGGCATACTGTACAGCACCTTCTGCCATGTAACGGAGAAGAGTCTGGTTCGCATAGTTGCGGGCACCCTTAGAAACCTGAAGAATGACTGGTGACTTCAACTCTGCTGAAGCCTGGATAATAGCCTGGAGCTGCTCCATATTGTTGAAGTTGAAGGCAGGAATAGCATATCCGCCTTTTACAGCCTTTGCAAACATTTCTCTTGTGTTTACAAGGCCTAATTCTTTATAAGAAACCATATTCTATAAAAATTAGAAATTATTTCAATGAACATTACGTAAGCCCTAAACGCTTACTGAATCCGCAGGCTCTTCTGCAATAATTCTGCCACCTCGCTACTTTACCGACAAAATGTCATATAATTTCTCCGCACGGTTCAGCAAAACTCCACAAAATTAGTCAATTTCATCAAAATTAAAGAATTCCTCCTGAACTTTTTCAGTATAATCCACTGCCCTCCTATAGAGTCCAAAACGTTCAAGCAAGAACTTATGGCTCTCAGTATCAGGATAATAGACCTTGGAATTCTTGTGTATCATTGACCTTTGCGCTGTTCTGAAATCAGGATAGACTCCGGCAGCGGCAGCAGCAAAAATGGCAGCCCCGAGCGCTCCCGACTGCTTGCACGAACAGATTTCTATTTCCTTGTTGAGCACATCAGCCACCATCTGCACGGCCAAAGGCGATTTCTGGGCAATGCCGCCGGTAGCAATCACCTTGTCGATCTTCAGCCCGGCACTTTCCACGCCATCCATTATCACTTTGGAAGCAAACGAAGTCGCCTCGACAAGTGAACGGAATATCGCCCCCGCATCCGTGGACAGCTTCAGTCCCATCAGCGAGCCCCACAGACGCATATCCGAAGCCGGCGCCCTGCGGCCGTTAAGGAAGTCCGTCGCGAAAGGATTGTGGATGTTCGGACTTACCCGCTCCGCAGACCGGTTCAGCTCCAGCATCATCTTATCGTCAATGTAGTCCGCAATCGCTGCCACATTTTCCTTCGGTAGCACGTCGCAGTCCGCGAGAATATTGTTTACCGGAGTCATTATCAGGCGCTTGAGCCAAGCGTAAACATCCCCGTAAGCGCTGAGTCCCGTCTCGATGCCTATCATCTTGGGAGTGATCAGCCCGTCCACCTGTCCCATGACACCGTCAATCACATTGTCCAGAGTCTCCGGCCTGAAAACAGTGGTATAGGCAGCCGAAGTGCCGAAGCTCATCACGAGCACGCCTTCTTCCACGCCTGAGCCGAACGAGCCGGAGAACGAGTCGATATTGCCGGCACCGATTACGATTCCGTGAGGAACGCCCAATCTGTCGGCCCACTCGTCAGTGATATTGCCCACCGGCACATCAGGAGTCCTGTCATTGTCAGACAGACTCTTCCTGAGTTTCACGAGCACCGGATCTATCTTTTCGAAGAATTCCACCGGAGGATAACCGCCCCACTTCTCGCACCAGAACGATTTTTCGCCCACACAGCTGTGGCTGATACAGAAATTGTCAATGTTGTGGCATCCGGTCAGAAGCGCCGGAATCCAGTCACACAGTTCAATCGCCGTAAAATACGCCTCACGCACCTGCGGAGAAGTCCTCAGCACATGCAGGGCCTTGGACCAATATGCCTCAGGAGAGTAGGCAAAGCCTGACAACATGGTGTAGTCAGGGACATTGGCATGACAGGCAGCCTCGATCCGGGCAGCCTCATCGGTCCCCGTATGGTCCTTCCACAGGATGAACATCGCATCCGGATTTTCGCTGAATTCCGGCTTCAGGGAGAGCGGAACGAGGTTCTCATCCACGAAACACGGTGTGCTTCCGGTAGTATCCACTGACAATGCCACGATATTCCGTGCTTGCTGCGGATGTGCGGAAGTGACCGAGCCCACTGCCGACTCTATCGCGTCAATGTAATCCTGCGGATGGTGTCTGAACTGTGATTTCAACGGGTCGCAGAAGAGTCCCTGCTTCCATCTCTTGTAGAAACTGACGCTTTCTCCGACTATCGAGCCGTCCGCGCAGTTCACAATGACCGCTCTTGCCGAATCTGAGCCGAAGTCAATGCCGATGACGTATTTGTCTGAATTCATAAATTTTCGTGTCCGATGAATGGTTAACTACTTTTTCAGCTGGTTTGTCCGGTAAAGTTACCAACTTACGGGCAGTTAAGCAAAAAATGCTTACTTTTGCGTCAGAATCCAACAATTATCAGAATGAGCAATAAAGTAATCATATTTTCAGCCCCGTCAGGTTCCGGGAAAAGCACCATTGTGAGCCACATTCTCAAGTTGCATCCCGAGATGGAGTTCTCTGTATCGGCGACTTCCCGCGCGCCACGCGGACAGGAGCGCAACGGCATTGAATATCACTTCTTTACGGCAGACGAGTTCCGCAAGATGATAGCGGAAGACAAGTTCGTGGAGTACGAGGAGGTCTATGCAGGTTCGTTCTACGGCACACTCAAGTCAGAGGTCCAGAGAATCTGGGACAAGGGCCATGTCATCATCTTCGACGTGGATGTGAAAGGCGGCGTGAACCTGAAGAAATACTTCGGAGACAAGGCATTGTCAGTATTCATCCAGGCTCCGTCAGTGGAAGAGCTGAGGAAGAGACTCGTCGCCAGAGGCACCGACAGCGCCGAGGCCATCGCAAAGCGCGTCGCAAAGGCCTCAGAGGAAATGACTTACGCTGACAAGTTCGACTATATTCTTGTCAATGATGATTTGCAGAAAGCTTATGCCGAAGCTGAAAAAGTGGTTGACGACTTCCTACAATAATTTTTGATCATGCGCATTGCCGTTTACGCCGGTTCTTTCAATCCGCTCCATATCGGTCATCAGGCCATAATGGAATACCTTACCGTAAAGAAGGAATTCGATTGGGTCTATCTGGTGGTATCGCCCAAAAATCCGCTTAAGGACTCGATTGATGCAAGTTCCGGACAGGACCGGTACAATGCCGCTGTCCAGGCTGTCCGCCGCCATCCTGAACTGAACGTGTGGGTGGATGACATTGAACTGAAAATGGAGCCTCCGCACTACACGATCCGCACATTGGATGCGCTCAAGCGCCGTGAGCCGGAGAACGACTTCACATTGGTCATAGGCGCGGACAACCTCTCTTCCATACACAAATGGCGTGACTTTCCCCGTATCCTTTCCGAATACGGTGTAGCGGTGTATCCACGTAAAGGCTTCGACATCAAGGCATTGAGGGCAGCGCTCATGAACGAGTGCAAGCACTTCCCCGCTTTCTACGTCCTGGACGAGTCGCTTTCCGGAGCGGAACGGTTCAGTCTGGAAGATGCCGACCGGCAGATCTATCACATCCAGATTCTCGATGCACCGATCGTGGATATCTCCTCCACCGAAATCCGCGAGGCCCAGAGCCGTGGCGAAGACATGAGCAAGTACCTCATGTGATGCGTGGCATTTACGGACGGGTCCCGTGCGACGGGTTCCGTGTGCAGAATGAGCGGATCTGCTTATTACTGATATTGGTTGACCCGGAATCTATAGTTTGTCCGTAAAAAGGCAGGGTTTCACAGACAAGTTACTCAAAATAAACAACCTATCCGGTAGAAGGCGGGGTTTTACGGACGAATTGTATTTTGAATAACTTATCCGTAAACTCCCACCATTTTCCGGACGAAATCACTTTTGCGAGTGATCAGCGACTTACTAAAGGCGGAAGTGCCGGGGCATTGGCGCGATAATGAGGGGCGTAGAGGGATTCGATCGTCACGACAGGAGCTGAGAACGTGCCTGTCTGAGTCACGAAGAACTCTTCACTGATTACCGTATTCTCTTCCGGGTACGAATCGAAATAATATTCCGTGAGAGCAGACTTGACATTGCGGTAGCCTTGAGGCGTGAAAGAATACCAGTCCGCTATTCTCAGCGGCGAGAGCCACCATCCGTATCTTCCGGAAAACTGGTTTGCCGGCCTGAATGCAGCCTCGCGAGGTGCACTGAGCTTCACGAAACTACGGTTCTCATCATTGTGGATAACATATTCGGCCACAATCTTGTCACCGACATTGACACGGTCCCCCGGCCTGATCTCCTGACGTCCTGCCTTATCAGCTGTCGTGCCGGCCCCTACTCCAGACGAGCCCATAGACGCTTCAGCAGGCACGCTGACAGAGGACGCTTCAGACATTCCGGCAGGATCCTCCCCGGACGCACTCGGGCCAGCTCCTATTCTGTAGAACTTCCTCTCGACAGTGAATCCGTTTCCGGAAGCCTTCACCTCCGCAAAAGGCAAATCAGTAACAGCTGAAAGCACCACCACCTTCGTGGATTTCACGGCCGCATCCCCTTCCATAACGGAATTTATCGCATCCACAAAATCCGGAGTCGCCTCCCAGTGCTGCGTCTCCTTCTGCAGCATAAGCCATAGACGGATACCGTCAGCGACACGCTTGGCCTCAGAAGCATTGACAGAGCCCTTGCCGGCACTCTGCATCCTGAAAGCATAGTCCGAAAGCAGATCGCAAAGCATAGAATGCGCGTAAGCTTCACTCTCAAGCAGTCCGCGGAACGGCATCACGGCATTCGGATAATACATCCCGCCATCTTTGTGCATCACGGCATATTCGAGAAGCGACGCCACATCCGCCTCGAGCGACCTTTTTAGACGTGCACCCGCATTGACCCTCACGCCCCACGACTTCGCCAAGGCGATTCCGTCGGAGGAAGAACTCAGACGGATCAATGTCGATAGTCTTCGCGCCTTATCCAGTATGTGGCCATTCAGTCCGCGCTCCTTGGAAGGAACCAGGTACGCTTTAGCATCAGAGCGGAACTGTTTCGCCCTCTTGCCAAACAGCTTGCCCAAGATACCGGAAACGGAATCCCACTCAGTAAACTTCACCGAAGCATACATTGACCGCACATACATATATTGGCTGTCTGAAAGGCCGCCGCACCAGAACGGAATCGCCTGAAGATAAGCGAATTGACTCTTGTCAATATACTTCACGGCAGAAGCGAGCACCTCTTCCACATTCTTCGCGGACGCGGCATCGCCGGCCACTGCCTCTGAGCCGTCAAGCAACCCTGCCTTCAACATCTTCGCGCACCGCTCCAGCAGCACAGCCGTTATGACAGGAGACGAAGACATCCCCTCGAACCATCCGAAACCGCCATCCGCATTGTGGCAGGCCAGCATCTTCTTCATCAATTCCTCATCGGAAAGCACTACACTGTCCCTCGCAGGCATTCTGCCGGCATCCCTTAGCGCATCGGCCAGCCGTCTCACGTACAGAGCCTCCGAAAGTGTGAGCACATCATTGCCGGCAGGTTCCACCTTTGACGGCACAGCATCACGGACCATATCCATAATGCTGAGCACCTTCACTTCGGCATTGTCCCCGTCAGCATTGACAAACATCTTCCTCAAGCGTGAAATCAGGGCATCCTGGTCCGCACCTGCAAGCAGCACAGCCGAATGAGCCTCTGTAAGACGCTGAGTATCAAGATATACAGAAACAGGCACAAACATCGCGTCAGAGAATGCATTGCCGCCGTTTTCCGCCTTGAACACAACCTTGAATCCGAGAGTGCCGCACTCGGGAATCAGTTCATTGACATTGACATCGAAAAGCGAACGCAGCGAACCTCCCGCAGGGACCTTCACCCGCAGGGACTGCACAGAAACAGGCTTCGCGCCCGACGACTCGAGAGCCTTGTAATCCCCACCCTCATATATATTAAGGGTCAATGTTCCTTCGACGTCGTTTTCCGCAACCGAAGAAAGCCCGACCGCAAGTCGGTAATTATCAGAACGATAGAGATATTCAGGAGCCACGACATTGACCTTTACAGGCAGCGAGACAGTCATTTCCCTGCGAAGTGCTGAATTGCGCATGCTCCGGTCGTGGGCATACAGAGACACGATGAAAGTGGACAGCGTGCCGCCAGTGCGGAAAGAGAACGAAAGGTTGCCGTTCTTGTCCGGGCGCAGGAAAGGCTGGAAAGTCAATGTGCTGGCAAAATTGTCTCTTACGGCCGGTTCTGCTCCGGATCCGCATTCCAATGACTTGGACTCCATGACAGGAGCAGCGTCTTCTACACATTCCATCTCCACGCCAGCCCTCGCATTCATCGCACAGAACACAGGAGACTTGGACTTGCGCACTGAGCCATAAGCGATTACATCATCTCTGCCGTCCGCATCCACTGAACCCGGTGAGGTGTTGTAACTAATAGTGCAGACATTGTACTCGACAGGAGAATAGGCCTGCCAATGATTCGGCTCAATGAGTTCCGAGCTCTTGTCAAACACCGCAGCCAGACATTCCGTTTCAGGGGCGGTCTTCACCGAGAATGTATATTCCGTATCAGGCAATGTCCTGTCTTCAAATGAAGAGAACTCCAGCGGCAGGATGTCAGACTTGCGGACCTTATGGAACTCATATGAATAAGATACGGAATCGCCGTTCCTGAAATAGAAGACTTTTGCCAGTACAGCATCAGGATACTCCTTCTTGTACGGGAACTCCAGTTTCACAAGAGAGCCATCCTTGCCGCGCATTCCGCTCAGCTGTACAAACTTGATATCCAACACATTGGCTTTTTCTCCAAAAATCTCGGCAATCGCCCAGACCGGAGCGTCATCGGCCATTCCTAACCAGATGGAAGCATTTTCGCCCTCCGTCACCTGCTGAGCGAACGGCATTATGAAATCCTTCACAGGCGCGTCCAGAACCGTCATGGAATCATTGACCAGAAGAATTCTCAAACTCGACGAATCAGTATATTCCTTTCCGCTCTGACTTCGGGCCTGAGCATCTGCCTTGATAGTATAAAGTCCTGACGGACAAGATTTAAGGTCAATGTTTTCTGCCTCTCCGGAAGCCGCTTCGCCGCTCAGAAGAGTTGTTCCACGTTCATTCAGAAGAGTGTATTTCACTTTTACAGGCACGGCTTCCCCATCATCGGACAGGACATCCATCCGGACAGAAGCGACATTGCCGCGAAGTATGCTCACACTTTCTTTTCTCTGCCATCTGCGAGGAGTGATTTCCGACTTCTCGTCGGTTGCAAATGCCTGACCTTCAGCTTCATTTGCAAGCTCCAGTTCCAGAGTCAGCTCATCCGCCACCCATATTGTGCGACTGTATTCATGAGTTTCTCCTGTGTCGTCAGAAATTCTCACTTCCACATTATAGTATCGGCTCCACTGAGAGGGAAGAGCCTTGAAACTTACGACAAAACTGCCGTCCGAGGACATTTTCAGTTTGCCCGAATCGATCTTGTCTCCGTATGAAGTCACCTCGTAAACAGCATTGGCAGAAGATACAGGATGACCGGACAGACTGCGCACACGGCCCGAAACCGTAATCTCGTCACCAGGGAAGAACAGTGTTTCGGTCTTGTCGAACTCCAGGTCGAAAGTCGGAAGGACGAACTCGTCCACACGTACCGGTTTGACCGTAAGCAGCTTTTTTCCGCCGACCAGGACATTGACATACCAGTATCCGTTCCTGAGTCCCTTCGGGAGCGCGAATTTTCCGGCCAATGAACCAAATTCATTGGTAGTCAGCAACTGAGACGACACTTCATTGTCCTGCGCGTTCTTCAGGACCACTTTGCATTCCGTGCCTTGAGGTGCCACACGCGCATTGTTTCTACCTTCTATATTATATAGGAGCACCTTGAACTCAAGCGTTTCGCCAGGATTGTAGGCCGACTTGTCGGTGAAGATCTCACCGCACAGACGCACTTTGGCGTCATCTCCGGAATCCACCGTACTATACCAGCTGTTAAGTGACAGCTGCTCGGATTTTCTCAGGAAACCATCTTCGCCCTTATAGGAGCAGGTCAATGTATAATAGACATTGTCCTTCATCACGGACACGAACTCCTGTGGCAGCGGAGTGAATCCGTCAAACTTGAAACCAGCACAAGACGCTATGACCTTTCCGTTCTTATACAGCTGCAAATCAGCACATTCCAACGGCTTTCCGCTTATCCATCCGGCAGCATAGATGCATTTCCCCCGGCTGTCAGTCCTCGACGCAACGGAAATACGGTGAGAGCAGAACCTCCTCGATGAGACGTTCATCCCGTTTTTCGCGACAATGACATAATCCCCGTCATCTACCACAGGCAAATCCACCGAGACCGTATCCTTTACATAGAAACTGCATTTCTGATTGGCCAGACTTTCGGACAGCACCGTTTTCGAACCTGCCTCATCAGGGGACATAGACAGCTTTGCCGACTTGAGATTCTGAAGCAGAACGAGTATTTTCCCGTCTTCAATTCTCACATCTACCGACTTGGCAGTCAAATGACTGCACAAGTTTTCGACAGTAATCAGGTCTCCGACCACTTTGCTTTCGACACCAGAAAATGCAGTCCTCTCCTTTTCAAACGCCGCGCACTCGTCATACAGTGCCTTATACTCATCTGAGCCTGCCTTTTTCTCTCCCAGTGAAGAAAACTCCATCTCCAACAGGGAAGCTTTTGCAAACATTGACACAGCCTTGCCGGCATATTTGCCGGCAAACGCCTCCAGAGAGGATTTCTTTACGGATGCGGGAGTCTTCCCGTCCGCATTACGCCAGGACTTCTCCAGCTGAACATATTCAAGAAACGCACTCATAGGGTAACTGTCACCCTGATATTCGGCCAAGGCATCGGCAATATCGGCAAACAACTTGCCCGTATAGTAGTTTTTTGCAAGAAGTGTCCACAATGCGTATTGATAATCATTGGCATAGAATTCCTTCACGAATCCGCTTCCCGGGATACCCGGAACAGAGGACCTGCCATCGTAGGAAGTCCAGAACGGCTGATTGCAGGAGGCTTCCAGTCTCTTCGCATTGGCACGGACATATTCGAAAATGGCTTCGGCAGTTTCATCGCCTTTGGACAATTTCCAAACGAACGACATCACCGGCTCATCGAACTTCGCTATTTCCTCTCCAAGGTTCAGTTTCAATGAATCCTGAAGTTTCCAGTTACGCGATGCAGCATCGGAGACATATTTCTTCGCCGCGTCATAAAAGTCCCACGCAAGACGCTTTTCGGACGCTTCAGACTTGATTTTTGACAGGATTTCTACCTGTTTTGCCGGGCGGTCAAGCGAAACCGCCTGCTCATAATCAGCCCACAAAGCGATCAGTACATGTCCCTCGCTGTCAGTTTCCGCCGATTTTTTCTTTGAATTCCAAAAAGCGCTCATTGTCAATGTGGTTAAAGTTATAGTTACTGCCGTCAGGGCCAAAATCAATGTGTTCTTTTTCATAATGTTACATTGGTTTTCAATGATTCACGCCCGACACGCGCCGGACATCGGATAAAATGCCGGAATCATCGATACATTGCACGGCAATATAGCGTTTTTTTACTTCATCGCACGAAGGGCATTGAGCACAGCGATTACTGTCACTCCCACGTCAGCAAAAACAGCCTCCCACATGGTGGCGACACCGAAAGCCGCCAGAATCAGAAACAGCAGTTTCACCCCGAGAGCAAATGCAATGTTCTGATGCACAATGCGTACTGTTCTGCGTGAAAGCGTAACTGCAGCAGCGACTTTTCCGGGATTGTCATCCATCAGCACGACATCAGCGGCCTCGATGGCGGCATCACTTCCTGCAGCTCCCATCGCTATTCCCACATCAGCGGTTTTCAGGACAGGAGCGTCATTGATACCGTCCCCGACAAATGCAAGGCTCTTGTTTTCCGGCAATGCGGTCATCATTGACTTCACATATTCCACTTTGTCGGCAGGGAGAAGTTCCGAATGCACTTCATCGAGTCCAAGCGCAGAGGCAACTTCCTCAGCCACAGCCTTTCTGTCGCCTGTCAGCATCACAGTTTTCATCACGCCCTCTGTCTTGAGAGCAGCCACGGCCGCAGCGGACTGAGGTTTCACGGAGTCAGAAATAATGATGTATCCGGCATACTCCCCGTCCTCGGCCACATGGACTACCGTGCCTGGCTTCTGAGGTTCAGAGGCACGTACACCGGCGCGAAGCATCAGCTTGGCATTGCCCACATAGACCGTATGGCCGCCAACGTCCGCCCTCAGCCCTTCACCGGCAAAGTTCTCCACATTGACAATATCGGAAATGACGGGTTCTGCTGCCGTTTTCAATGCCGTGGCGACCGGATGGTCAGAGTATTTCTCGGCCGCAGCCGCCATCGACAAGAGTTCTTTCTCATCGTGATTTCCTGACGTACAGACAGCTGTAACGCTGAATTTGCCCTCTGTCAATGTTCCTGTCTTGTCGAACACCACCGTCCCGAGGCGGGCCAATGATTCAAGATAGTTCGAGCCTTTTATGAGGATGCCGCGCATGGATGCGCCTCCGACTCCGGCAAAAAATGTCAGAGGAATGGAGATGACCAGCGCACAAGGACAGGAAATGACCAGGAAGATCAATGCCCTGTGAAGCCAGAGCAGCCATTGCCCGTCAATCAGTGGAGGAATTACGGCCAAAAGTACGGCAGCGCCTGTGACGGCAGGGGTATAATACTTTGCGAAACGGGTGATGAACTTCTCGGTTTTCGCCTTGCCGTTTTCAGCATTTTCCACAAGATCCAGAATCCTCGCCACAGTAGATTCGCCGTAAGTGCCGCTTGTCCGCACCCTCAACAATCCTGTCATATTCATTGACCCGCTTATCACCTGACTCCCCTCTCCAGCTTCGCGCGGCAGGCTTTCTCCTGTCAATGCTGCGGTATCCAATGATGAATTTCCTGAAATCACGACACCGTCCAGAGGAATTTTTTCACCGGGTTTCACGACAATTATGCTTCCTTTCGGCACAGCATCCGGAGCCACACGTGTAAATTCTCCGTCGCGGGTTTCGAGATTGGCATAGTCCGGACGGATGTCCATAAGCGATGTTATGGATTTGCGGCTTTTGTCCACGGCGATGTCCTGAAACATCTCGCCTATCTGATAAAACAGCATAACAGCCACGGCTTCAGAGTATTGCCCCGTAGCGAATGCTCCCGCCGTAGCGACTGCCATAAGGAAGTTCTCGTCAAATACTTCTCCCCGGACCACATTTCTCAATGCATTCCACACGATATCGCCGCCGATGACCAGATATGCCGCGGCATAAAGAATTATCTGACATGTTTCTGTAAGTCCCGGTTCGAAATGCGCTACCGCCAGCAGCACTATACTGCCTGCAATCCGGGCCATTGTTATCCTGTGTTCTGTTTCCATCTTCTGAATTCTGTTCTATAACGTCATTTGTCAGTTCGGTTTATCCGATAACCACAAATGTAACCATATTCACAGACTTTAGAAATACCAACTAATGGTGATATTTTCATTATAGGTACCCTTATCATATGTATGGGGCATACCACAGCAGCGCAAGTGGCGGCCTTAAACCACCTCCCTCCGAAGCGGCGAGAATCCTTTTGTTACTTCATAGTCGGCGTGAAGAAATCTTGAGATATCACAATTTGAGAATTATCGAAGAAATACTCTGCAATATGAGCAATACGAGGATGAACAGTCCCCGGTTTATTATGAGAATGGAAGACAATATACTTTTTGCCATCATTACCATCAAATAACGCATGATGCCCAACTCCTTCTAAACCATGATAGAATTGCAAGATAGGGTTGTTCTCACTCTTTTTCCAAGGTCCTTTGACTGATTCAGATACAGCGAAACCAACTCCATATGAAGGACTTAGATAACAGTTGGCCGAATATGTCAGGTAATACTCGTTTCCATTTTTCACCACAAAAGGCCCTTCATTCACAGAAGGCCAAACTTTTTCCCAATCTTGGCTCGTCTTTATACAGAGAGTTTCAGTCCCAGGCACAACATGAGCAAGGTCTTCTTCAAGTTCCGCCACCCATATTTCGTTACCATTATTGTAACGCACCCAAAACAGATAAGGTTTTCCATCATCATCGACAAACAAATGGCTGTCAATTCCCACTTCTTCTAAGATTGGCTTTTCCTCTTTTTGTTTAAATGGTCCTATTGGAGAGTTCGATTCAGCCACACATATATGTTCCTCCGATGAATAATACATAATATACCTATCCCCGACCTTATAAACTTCTGGAGCCCAGAAGAAATAATTGCCGTAGGAATCATCTCTATTTAGGGCCAAGCACAAGTTCTCTCCATTTGGTGATGACCATTCCTTCAGATTGTCCGACACCAGAACAGGAATGCCCAAATCCGTGTTAGTTCCATAAAGATAATATTTCCCATTATCTTGCAGGATAAACGGATCTGCAAATGGTATGGAGCCACCATTTTGAGCCATTGCTGCTGTTAAGAAATAACTGAAAAACACAAAAAATGATAAAATTCTCTTACACATAATTATCTTATTTAAATACTTAAAAACTCAATCTTTTATAGCCGTTGCGGCAAAAATGGTAACAAATCTGTCATCGGGCAGTATAAGCTTTTCACAACCAGCCGCTACCGGAACTTCAACATAATACATATACGTATATTCCATTATCTCATTCCTTTTGCGCGAATCGTGCCTATGTGTTCCTACATATGCGATATCGCCTGACCGCAAGAACGAATCATAGTATCCTTTCCAGCCATAGCTACCATAAAATCCAGAATAGTAAGGGACCCTTCTGACAACTTTGACACCTGCATCGAACTCAACATCCCTGTCGCCATTTGAAGACGCAACAAGCATCGCCACCTTTGACGTCCCTTGAGGAAGCCCAAGAGTATCCATCCTGCAGCACAATGCATTCCATTTATCCGCTTCACCAAGACGGAACGTGACATTATTATAGACCAATTTCTCAGGCAACAGCTCAGCCGCATACGAATGCCAATCATCATCCATGTGTCCCAAAGAACTGAAAGCATCGGAAGTTATCGCCAACTCATTGTACGGAAGTCCAATATGTTCAATCTCCAGAGCGTCAATACGTACATCCGGGTCATAAAGAAATACTCTAAAAGACTTTGGCTCGAATCCTTTGACATTGACATTCAACTCTCTTCCGGAAAAAGATGCCGTTGAAACAGTCTCTTCTATGCCATTGACTTCCTCAGCATAACGTATGTTGCATGGGAAAATGATTCTGCCGCTGGACTCTTTACCTGACAACTCATAAGTCCGTACAATAATACCGTCACCATTTTGGGCTTTCTTCAATGCCTTCACTCGAATAGACGGCGTATCGGTACTGACCATCGAAAATTCTTTTTGCAAGCGGCCTCTCTGTTTTGGTGCCGCAAATGCAATTTTCTTTTGGTTTAATGCATCTGACAATGCTGCCGCATTTTCCGGCTTCAACTCTGACGGATGTCCAACTATCGAATAGGTAAAACAGTGTTCTCCAATATCTTGGGTGGCTTGGTTAGAACACCACTCCTTGGTCTGCGGCGTATGCAAAAGTGTAAGTCTCAAGGTATTTTTGTCAGGCTTGTCCCATCCATACTTGCAATCATTCATAATAGTAACGCCATACGAACCGTTATCTGCTGTAATATCAGCCCATTGATGACCATAAGTTTCATAAGCGATGTCCGTGTTGTTCCCTCGACGGATACTTGCAGCTCCAAGGTCATAAGTTGCAGAATCCGCATCGAATGAAACTGGGAATGATGCTTTCAACAACGTTGCCTCAGACTGCCAATCCACATAATTTTTGACATCGATGCGATTGTCATCCGCGCCTTCCGTCATTGAATATTCCTGCACGAATCGAGTGCCTCCATACTTCCTCTCAACCTTCAGAGTCGCCCTCAACGGGCCTTGCTCTGAGACACTTACGACAACATCCTCATCAACATTGACAGGATTCCGATCTATCACTTCTTTAAGAATCTCCCAAGCGGGCCAATTGAATGACTTATTGTCGTTGAAAACAGATAGCGCAAATGACTTGCCCTTCTTTACGATTTCTCTTGAACATCTTTTGTCTGTCAACGAGACAATATCACCGTTCTCATCAAGTACCAAGCGATAGATTTTATTTTCAAGAGTATTTGATGTCACTTTAAGAGAGGTCCGAGGTGGCTTTGAAACAGTTGCAGTCTCTCTCAAGTCATATACATACAAACTCATCGGCTTCATTTGTGACTCAAACAGCACCTTGACTTTACTGCCATTCCGACAGACAATCTGAGATTTCACTTTTCTTCCATCTTTGTCATAGACAGCCACATCATTCATTCCCGGTGCAAGTGTCATCTCGAACTCCACAGGTGTACGGTTTTCTGTCGAAATCGGATTATAGACTACCACAGGAGTACCTTTTACTAATGTATTCATTCCTGATGCAACCGAAAGCATTCCGGTACGAATGATATTCTCAAACTGATTCAAGTTGATGTATTCATCATTATATGAGAACTGATATGCTTCTGGGATACTTGTACCGGTCAGGTCATCATGAAACTGATGCCAAAGCAGTCTTTTCCACGCCTCATCGATTGTATAATGCGGGTAGTTCACACCTCCAAGCCAGTCTGCGACAACGCCAATTCCTTCAGCAGCAATGGCCATCTGTTCATTTCTCCGATTGAGATATTTCATCTGAGAAACAGAAGTATAACACCCTGTAGCGTGAACATCCATAAGAAGTTCGCCATGATATGTAGGAAACTGCGGATAATTCTCATACTTCTTGAAGAAGTCATTTACACTTGAAAATTTCACAGCATACTCATTCGGATGCCTGGACGCATAGTGTATTGACGCCAATGATGAAGGGAGTGGAGAGCCTCCCCTGTCTCCCTCATATCGTGAAGATTTAGTTCCATAATAGCGGAACACCGCATTTACCGGTGATTTGCTCAAGCGGTACTTGAAATCCTTGTCATCAGTAATATTACTTTCTGCAGGATCCCAAGAATAATTACCGCCGTCCATTACTGAAAGAAGTTTTGCTCCACCGGCTCCTTCCCACCAGCCGACATGAAAAGGAATTTTCCAGCCATTGCTATAGAACGGCTTGTTCCTCCATTCCAGTTTCTGTGTGTGAAAATATTTCAAGCCACAATGAGCTGCAAGTGTCGGCAGAGTGTAACCGAAACCGAAGCAATCCGGAAGCATAATATCATCTGAAGTTTTACCGAATTCCCTTTTATAGAACTCCTGGCCAAGCAGCACGTTCCGGATAAAGGATTCAGGAGACGGAATATTCGGATCATTCGCATCCCACGAACTTCCGGCCACATTCCATCGACCTTCTTTCACATATTTTCTAACCCTTTCAAACTGTTCAGGATAATACTCCTTCATCCAAGAATATTTGACAGCGCCTTCAAAATTAAATTTATAATCACTGTAATCTTCAAAAAGGCGAAAATTCTGATACATCGTATTCGGGATAAATTCACCTATGGACTGACGGACATCCCATCTCCATTGCGTATCAAAATGCGCGTTAGATACCATATAGACCGCAGGTGGATAGTTTTCCTTTCCCAGATTGTCTGCAAATGAAGCCAATGACGAGATTATCAGTAACGTCGATACGATAAAATGTTTCATAATACGCTATTTAAAGATTTCACCCTCCATGATGTTAAACTTCGTATTTAGCCATTCAAGCCGCTTCAAATAGAAATCTTTCAGATATGCTATCTCTGAACTATATTTTCCTGTTACGACCATATTTGGCCACACATAAGTATTTAAAATATCCCACCTCTGAAAATTTCTTGTCTGGGCATCATCTATCAGCCATGCCTGCTTATCTATAAGCGAAGGGACCTCTTTGAATTGAGGGTAAACTTTATTCCATATTTCCTTTACTTTCGCACAAAATGCAGGATCCTGAGACAATCGTATATACCAGTTGATGCCCTGATCCATTGATGTGGTTTTAACGAACCATCCTTCCGGTCCATTGGAAGCAACACCCCCACTTAATGATGCCATATAATCACAGTTGCCCAAAGTAAGATCATAATCCCAAAGAAAGTACATTTCAAGTTTCTTACCTCGCTGTTTAGTGATAAAAGAGCTTTTACGCATATTTCCATCAATATTTTTCGTCAACTCATTTACGATAAACGCCTTAGCGAAAGATTCCGCATCAATATACTTTTGCCAGCCTTTTGTCGTGCTCTTGAAATCAGAGCCATTGAGTGCCAACTCAGTATCCCGGAAATATGTTTTTACATAGGACAACTGTTCTGGAGTAGGATACTCAGGATCCTTGAACATCATCGGAAGATGATTTATCTCTGACAAGAAACAAGTCGCCTCGTCCATACGGGACTCTATTTCAAAGTAATAATCTCCAGTAACAAGATCTCCAGTATTATCAGTATCAGACACTATATTGAGGTCAATCCTATGTTTCGCCACCTTTTTATGCTCCGAGAACGTATAACAGCCTAAATAATCATTATTCAAATATACTTCAACAGGAAGCATCGCAGGTGTCCACTTCATTCCGACAATCTTGGATAATTTCATGGCTACAACATTGCGAAGCAGCGTTTTATCTGAATAATTGGCCAAAAGAACCCATTCCTTGTCAGCAGGAAGATTAAAAATGCTGACTTTTTTGTCCAATTTGATTTTGTATGGTTTCTTAGGCATATCCCAGGTTGTATTGCCTCTACCTCTTATACCCTTCTCCGTCATTTCCAGAACAAGTTCCGGGACATCCCAATACAGAGCATCAGGATCTGATATTGTTATTTTCCCATTGATATAATTCTTCTTGTCTAAGATTTGTGCACCATTTTTTGTTTCAATTTTAATAACCGGGAGTGAAGGCTTTACAGGGAATGACATTTTCACAGTATATTTACGGAAAGTCCCATCCATCATTTTAGCCTCATAAACAACAGGTTTAGAAAAATCCTGAACAGTGGTTCCACTTATTTGAAGCCGTGAAGAGGACGTCACGTACTCACAATCATATTCAAATCGTGGTACAAGGTGATAGTCCTCCAATAGTTCAGGGAAAGTTCCTGTGATAATGCCATCTTCTGATATTGTACAAACAACATCTTCAGACAGTGAGGGATTGTCTGACTTGAGGAGTGAAAAGTTCAAAATCCCTTTTCCAGGATTTATCGGCTCCAGTTTTTCTTTTTGACATGAAACAAGACAAGACAGGAGGCAGAATGATGTAAACAATATACCGAGTCTATTCATATACCTATGAGATTTACTAATAAACGGGCAACCAATAGTCTTATACTGGACGTATCAGTTACCCGTTATGAATCATTTGATTGTCAAATCAGACAAACAAAATCATTTTCACAGTTGAGGCACGACCATAAGGAGTTCGCCGTTCTCAGTAACATCAATGACAGAAGGTGCATACATGCCTGCAGCAATATCATCGTATGCCAAAGGCTTCTCTCCCGACCATTCTTCATCAATATTCCCTGCATCCCGATATACAAGTCCCTGCTGTTTCTCATCTCGATAAATCAGCATAAATCTGACAAATTTAGGATTATATACAAGTCCCGGTTCTCCACGTGAGCCGCAAATCAGGCGAATCGGGTCTTCTGGTTTTGCTGCCCACTCGTCACCATGCACCCATTCAGAACCAGTAAAGTAATCCCAATTCGAAGGATCAGTTATATCGAGTGAAGAATCCACTTTAGCCATCCAGAAGTTTGCCCACTGAGAATTAGGGTCACGTCCTTTGATGGTTCCGAGCACATAGATCCAATTGTCCTTCTGCGTGAATGAAGAAGCCACAAATGAGCCGTCTCCTCTCCATTTTCCGGTGCCTGGCTTCCAAGTCTTTCCGTCATCTTCAGAAACCAAGAAGCCTGCATGCGACACATTCCAATTGTTTATGTTATTCTCGTCCTGCCACGTCTTCACATAGTAGTGCATATATGTCTTGCCATTAAGGACAAATACATCGTTAGGGACAATGGAAATGACATCTGCGCCAGGAGCAAGAACCGGTGTCAGTTTTCCGCCGGATTTAATGAAACGTTTGATTGACACGCTCTCATTAAGATCAGAATCTTCAGTCAAGGCTACGGCTGTGTCATAGTGAGTGCCATTTACAGTGATATCTGAAAGCACGAAACAGAGATGGCCTTCACTATTTTTCCAAGCGACAATCTTACCGAGTTCAGAGACTTCGTCGAATGTGGTATTGGATATAGTCCCGAGTACTGAATGAGCAACTGGAGCTGTGGACTTGGCAGTATATCCCTCAGGAATAAGCCTGATCTGGTCATATTGAGCTTTCATTACTGGTTCCCACCAGGCACCATGTATGACTTCACAGAAAAAGTCAGACCCCGGATTTACAATATGTGAAATATATTTCCACTCCTCAGTAGGGCCCCAAGCGAAACCGCTCTGTTCACGATTTGTCCCTGAAGGTAACGTCCGGCAACTGAAATAAGTATTGCCATGGGTACAAGTAGCCCATGCACTATATTCATAATTCTTGTTCTGTCTCAACGCACATACCTGGAAATTTCGATGCCAGCCGAATTTATCTTGTGTGAGGTCCATAGAGCTTGCCGGGGTTCCATCATGACCAGGCACCGCAACTGTTTCAGCATCGAATACCCAAGGAGATCTATAATTTAGAGGCTTGTCCGGAAAATATTCGAACGATCCTTCAGAAACCATATTGAATTCATCTTCCTTGAAACTTGCCTTTACAATAGATACCGACGGAATAGTCGTAGGATTCGGATTTGGTTCCATATACCATTCCATATTTTCAAATGAGCCCAAGTCATAAATTGCATTTCGCTCGAACGTAACAGGAGTATCGACTCTTGAGACAAAACGTTCCTCATTGGAATTCACAAAAGTAAGGGTATAACCCTGACTGAGAGTCTGAGGAATGACTGCAACATAAAATACTCCATCCATCGCATTGCCGCTCAAAGTCACATTGGCAACCGCACTTTCTGCAGCTTCTATAGTCGGCTCACTGAACAGTCCCACTTTAACATCTCCTGAAAGAGGCTCGCCGGCATTGGCTTTCATATCAACAGAAACAACGTCATCAGATGCTGACAATTTGATTTTCAGAAAAGCTGTCATTGGTTTGAATGTCAGACTTGTAGTGCCTTTCTCCACGTAAGCCGCAAACAATGAATTCTGTTTCGGAAATACATCAGCAGCATCTTGATTCGACAGTACTTTCATATTTACCTTTCCATAATAGCGGCCACCTGTAGTAGATGGATAAATCGCCATCAGGTTCTTTGCATTATCGTCTGCAAGGCCACTGAACGTTGCAGACTCTCCCCCCTCAGCTGCCACAAACGGGTTTACGTCTTTCCCGTCATAAACTGTAAATTCATCATTCGCAGCCCAAGACCATGACAAGCCTGCTGTGGTTTCAAAGCCTGCTGTCAAATCATATTTTACAGGGTCACTTGGTTTGACCACTTCTTCTTGTTCCTGACAAGCAATGATGCTTCCAAGAACTATAAGCATTGAGAATAATTTATTAGTTTTCATATACTAAAAGTATGTGTGTTATTAATATTCAGGAGCATACTTTACATCAGCCTTCATAAGGAACACATTGTACGGTTGCCACTGTGACATTGTCCAATATATGGTGCTGGAACCTTTCTTTGCAGACAACGGATGTATATATGATCCGTACAATTGTGCATATTTTGAATTCCGGCCACTACACAGCACCCTTTCTTTAGACCAGGGGCCCTGCATTCTTGCGGCAGACCTGTAACAAATCGCATATTCTTCCGAATCGAAATAAAGTACCAGAAAACGGCTATATTCTTCAAGATACATTACGGAAAGTTCTCCGACTGTTCCATCCAGAACCGTAGTTGCTTGGGATTCCTTTCCTTTTATCCATTCCCTTTTCCCGCCGTTCCAGAATTCGTATTCCGTCTTATTCAAGATATTATCATATTTGAATCTTGCGAGCTTGGCAGTAGATCTCCTATATCCTCTGCCTGACTGTGCACCAAGCATATAACAATATTCATCACCAGGCTTCTTCGCATATCCTGCCATGGCAAAATATGAATCTGTGTCAAATGAGATTTTACCTCTGCAACTCGACCAAGTCTGGCCATAATCTTCCGAACAATATATCGAAGAATAGTTCTGATCTGCTCTAATGGCATTACCTACTTCCCAATACATATAATGCATATATTGCTTCCCATTAAGCTCCACCGCCGCAGTAGGGATATAGGTAAAACTGAAGTAATTTTCTCTTTCTATCACAGGAAGTGCCCTGTCGGGTCTGTACTTGTTAACCAACATGCTCTTGAACTTGAGACCGTTGTCAAGATCCGTGTTCTCAGAGAACGCAAGCACATTGCTCCTCCAGTCGCTTGCAGCACCCGGGCCTCCTCCTACAGGTTTAAAATCCGAGCCATAGGAATCACCGAACAGAATTCCATACTCACCATTTCCCATTTCCCAGATAATACCGAGATCCGTACCACCCAAATTCCATCTCAGATGAGTATTATTGGGATTGGGAAGGCTCTCTCCTGAAAGGCTTGCTCCCGTAACTCTTGCAACCTTTCCTTTGTCCGTAAGAACGATGTCTCTTGAATATGCAGCATATAGCGTCAACTCCCTGTCAACTACTGTATTATCAAAATCGAAGGGAATAGTTGCCGCCTCATCTGTACACCACCAGGCAAAGGTATATCCTGTCTTAACTGGTATATATGATGGTTCACAAGTTTGCTTTCCTTTCTCTACCTCAACAACCTGCGTCCCGTTTTTTCCGTCTCCGTAAACAAGAGTGACTGCAACTTTCTCTACCCCCTCATCAGAATCTTGTTCTATCGTATTGCAAGAGCAAAATTCGAGACAAAAGGTTAAAGCCAATAATATTGTCAATAATCTGCTTCTCATCTGATATGTCATTATTTTGAAGATACAAATGAGCCTAATTCCAAATATTTCGAATATAAATCATCATATATGGCTTTCTTGTTCATATCCGGAATATATGTTCTTCCATCAGGAGCCATCATCTTGGATTGAGCTTCAGGAAGTGACGAATAGATTCCGCATGCCACGGAAGCAAGCATTCCGGCACCTAAAGCACAAGATTGATCACAGTCAACGACAGTGACGGGCATTCCTATCACATCCGACATTATCTGCATCACAAGTCCGGACTTTTGAGAAATTCCTCCGACAGCCCTTACGGACGAGATATTTACACCTTCCTCCTTGAAACGCTCAATAATCGCCCTGGTTCCAAAAGCAGTTGACTCTATCAAAGCCCTATATATCATCGGAGCATCTGCACCGAGAGTTATCCCCGTAATAGCTCCTTTGACTCTTTGGTCGGAATCTGGAGTACGTCGTCCATTCATCCAATCAAGCGCCAACAGTGACGACTGTCCAGGAGAAACCAATGCTGCTTTCTTTTCCAATGAAGGAAGAATCTTGCTTTCAATACCCTGCACTTCATTAGGCAAAAGGGTCTCGACTGGCCACAGCATGAGCCTTTTGAACCATGCGAAAATATCACCGAAGGCTGCTTGCCCTGCTTCAAAACCAATCATTCCTGGAATTACAGAGCCATCTACCTGACCGCAAATACCGTTTATTCTTCTGTCACCGACTTCTTCATAAGAACTTACCAGAATATCGCAGGTAGATGTACCCATGATACGGACCAGGACACCATCTGAAATCGAGGCCCCTACAGCACCGACATGAGCATCGATGGCGCCAACTCCCACTTTGACGGTTTCAGGCAAGCCCAACTCTTTTGCAAGTACCGGATCGATTGAGCCGGCACAAACATCAGAGGTATGCGTTTCTCCCGAAAATGTTTTTCTCATTTCTGCAAGCCTGCAATCAAGTTTTGCGAGAAACTTTTCTGATGGAAGTCCACCCCATTCAGCACGCCACATAGCTTTATGGCCAGCAGCACACCGGCTTCTGCGTATGTTTTCCGGTTTCGTATTACCTGTCAGCCAAGCAGTCATCCAGTCGCAATGTTCCATCCAGGAATAGGCTGCCGAAGCTGCTTTTTCATTGGTCCTCAGCAAATGCAGTACTTTGGACCATCCCCATTCCGGAGAATAAGTACCGCCGGAAAATTGAGTGTAATCCACCTCCCAGTCATGAGCAAGAGCATTGATCTCATCCGCCTCTGCCAATGAAGTATGATCTTTCCAGAGGACAAACATTGCATCCGGTTCTTCCGAGAACTCAGGAAGAAGTGACAATGGAGTACCGGCCTCATCTACAAGAACTGGAGTACTTGCAGTCGTATCGAAAGAAATGCCTCCAATACCGCATACAACCTCCGGCTTGACCTGCGAAACGATATCTTTTATAACCGTTTTGAAAGTATCAATGTAATCTTGAGGATGCTGCCTGTATCTATCAATCAAAGGATCACAATAAAGTCCTTTTTTCCAACGCGGATAAGCACACGATGATTCTGCAATCCGTGTTCCGTCAGCCGCATCGAGCAGTATGGCACGACAAGAATCCGTGCCATAATCCACTCCTATAACGTATCTTTTATCAAGCACTTGCATGTTTTTTTACACATTTTCCACATACAACCATAGCATAATATGCAATCACGGCAAATGCAACCGCCGGCACTATATAGGCTACAGCGATATTACCGAATTTATCTGAAAGAATACCCATAATCTGAGTGAGCACAGAAGCACCGGCTATTGCCATAACCATTCCTGAGCCGCCAAGTTTCGTGTCATCGCCAAGTCCTTCGATACCCATTCCATAAATTGTAGGGAACATCATTGACATACAAGCAGATATCCCCATCAGGCAATATACGCCGAAGAAACCGGTACTGAAAACTGTTCCAAGACAGCACATGACAGCAATGACCGCCAGAACTGACAGAATTTTACGATGATCTATATACTTCATAAGCCAAGTGCAGACAAATCGCATAATTACAAAGAGCACCAATGACATTATATAATATGTTGCTCCGGCCTGCTCAGCTGTTCTTGGGAGAAGCGCATCCAAACCTACAGCGTCACAGATTGCATAAAAGCCACCTGCTACAGGCTCCAAGTTCCTCAACGCATCAGTAATCATATCAGCATCCGCATTAGCGCCCAAAGAAGCTATAACTTCATTGAATCCGAGATTATGCATCGCATATCGGATAATGAATGACCATACAGCAATCTGAGCCCCGATATTGCAGAACTGAGCTATCACACCCCACACATAATTCTTATTACCTATAAGCCTCTTGAATGACGCTTTTATTTCAAGAGATCCGCCTTCCTTGAGTTTCGGCATCTTGGTCAATGCTATGGCAAGCAGTATAACAAGCATTATGGCACCCAGAATCATATACGTATTAGTAACTGCCGTCAGTTCAGTTGACTGGATTGCTGCAAGTTCAGCATCAGACAACGTTGCTCTCTCAGAAGCAGTCATCGTATTGAGATTCGAGAGTATGAAAATCTGGGATACTACAACCCCTGTTATTGCCCCAAACGGATTAAACGACTGCGAAAGATTAAGGCGCCTTGTCGCTGTGCTTTCCGGACCGATTGCGCACACATAAGAGTTGGAGGATGTTTCAAGGATGGACAATCCGGCGAAAAGGACCAGAATTGCCAACAAGAACAAGAAATAGCCAACACCATTGTTATGAAGCGCAACAACTGATGCGGGATAGAACATAAATGTTCCGAGTGCGTACAGACCCAATCCAAGCATCACTCCCGCTTTATATGAATATTTCTTGATAAATATTGCTCCCGGAACCGCAAAACATCCATATCCAAGCAGATAGCACACGACCTGAATCCAAGCAGTTTGCGAATCCGTGAAGCTCATTATTCTCTTGAATGCAGCCAACATCGTATCCGTCAAGTTGTTTGGAACAGCCCACGCAAAAAACAGCGTAGTCAGCAAAATATATGGCCAAAGTATTCCTTTTGGAATTATTCTGTCTTTGTTCATGATTGATTATTTTACAAACATCCCGATTATTTTCTCCAGTTCCACGCCGAACAGTTCCTTGACAAGACCTGCTATAAGTTCTTTGTCTCCCTGAATATGTGTAGTGTATTGAATGTGTGACAATGATTCACCGGGAGCAAGTTTCGCTGCTGGAGAAGATGCTTCAATTTCATAGAACGGTCCCATTATCGTACCATCTTCTGTAGGGCCGTCATTATATGAATTTATCACATCTCCGTCAAACGGATTCTCCTGCTCTCCCCATTGACTGTTAACATACAAGGCATCCTCTTCAGGTCCAATATACTTAAGTATGGTCAAGACGCTTTTTTCCGTATCGTAACTTGCGGCATAGCCTACAGCACTAGTTGGAGGAAGACCCAGTTTAGTACGACACTTTCCATCTATCTTGAAATACAGCATACCATCCTCAAGGACAAGCCTGTCTGAAGGAATCTTTCCAAAATAGTCATCTTTAACTAACTTGCCTTTGCATTCCTTGTTGTAAGGGATGAACACAGTTGTCGTAGGAGTCGGGTTAAATAATCCAAGCATCCAGATGGAAGGCATACCCGTCTTTTCTGTCCATGCAGCTGCTCCTTCATTACTGAGCACATTGTCCGAACAATAAGAAATAACATTAAGCCTTTCATTTATTTCTGCGCCAAGGACCTCCGAGATTTCCGCTCTGTCCAGAATGCTTACTGTTCTTTTCACACCCATGTCAAAACGAGTATCAGAAGCATTGACAAGAGTAAATCTCTTCGTAAAAACCACACTCTTCGCATCTTGGCTTTGGATATCATAAGCCTCTGTATCTATCACGGAAGGGACCACCCAATTGGCATGTACCTGTTCTTGACACTTTTTGAAATACCACGAGTACGCGCCGCCCTCAGGACCAAGCCAGAACCGTTCCTCACCACCGACAGGATTAAACTGAGGACTGACTTCGCCGGATTCTATAAGTTTATAGTTTATCCAGCCATAACTGTCGCCGTCGTTTCCTCCTGCCGTAGTGGTCATTACACGTCCCTGCCAAGCAGGTATCACCATCACCTTAGACTTTCCGTCATCGCTTTTAAGTTCCACGACTTTCACATTATGCTTTTCAAGAAAAGCAAGGTCGTATCCGTAAGTGCCCATTTTGCATTCTTGATTATTGCAGGCACTGCTGCATATTACAGCAGCAGTTATGCCTAAAACAATTTTTCTGTCCATATATCCCATGGTTATTTATAGATAGGGCCATAGACTGAGCAAGCCCTAAAATCAGAGCCTTCCGCATCCATTCCGAACGCTTTCCACGCACTCGGACGGAACATCTCTTCTTCATTAAGATTATGCATGCATACAGGTATGCGCAGCATAGAAGCAAGTGTCACCATATCCTGTCCTACATGACCATAACATATTGCGCCATGGTTAGCACCCCAAGAATTCATCACCGAATAAACGTCCTTGAAAGCTCCTTCTCCAGTAAGACGAGGAGCAAACCAGGTTGTTGGCCAAGCCGGATCAGTCCTCATATCAATCTTCTTGAAGATTTCTTCATCCACGTTTACAGCCCAACCTTCTGCAATCTGAAGAACAGGACCGAGTCCCTTTATAAGGTTGATGCGGCACATCGTCATAGGCATATCGCCTTTCGTAAGGAATTTGGATGTAAATCCACCGCCTCTCATATATTCACGACCTGCCGGATGCCATTTGGTTGCAGCAAGACATGCTTCTGCGTCATCCTGAGTCATCTCCCAATAACGTTTCATTGCCGGCTCACCGTTTTCAGTCGCTGCGCCGGAAGCCTCTATACAAGATGAGCCTGAATTGATGAGATGCATTATGCCGTTCGCGGCCTTTCCTTCCAATTTTCTACCGGTAATACGCTCCACGGACTCCGGGCTCCAATATGTTCTGACATCTGAAAACAACTGTGGACGTCCAGTAAGCAAATGCAGGAAAAGCATAGTAACACCATTGAGAGTATCATTTTCTGTTGCAAATGGTATTGACTCCCGAAGGCCGTTCCAATCGACATTGCTATTAAGTATAGCTTCAGCAAAGTCTCCGTCAGGACGGAAATCAGTCCACTGTCTTTGTCCCTGGAAGCCTCCGACAATAGCATTGTGCCCCATTGCCTCCTCATAAAATCCCATCTTGTCAAGAGCAGGGTTTCCTTTCATCAGGTCCCGGAATATCATTGTCATTTTAACAACATATTCCCAAACTCTATCTTTTTCCTCCTTATTGAATTTAAGATGCTCAGGGTTAAAATCTTCGCCCTCATTTGGCTTGCAATATTTGTCAACCCAAGCCATTGCTTTCTTAAACTCTTCCTTATCATAAATTCCAAGTTCTATACGACGCTCAATCTCAGAACAGTCCACATACTCGGAACGCATTCCAAGATATTCCTGAAAGAAATCAGGATTTGGAATAGAACCGGCGATACCCATTGAAACAGAACCGATTGACAAGTATGACTTCCCTTTCATCTGCATTACTGCCACGGCAGCGCGACCCCAACGAAGAAGTTTTTCCCTCACATCCGCCGTAATCGTATTATCATCCTTATCCTGAACATCTCTTCCATAAATGCCAAAGGTAGGAAGACCTTTTTGATTGTGGGCAGCAAGAGCTGATGCCAGATATACTGCACCAGGTCGCTCTGTCTTATTGAATCCCCAGATAGCTTTAGGCGTAAGCGGATCCATATCAATAGTCTCAGAACCATAGCACCAGCAAGGAGTAACAGAAATAACAGCGCCAACATTGCTGTTCTTGAATTTTTCTGCCGCCGAAGCAGCCTCTGCTACTCCACCAATGGTAGTATCCGCAATAACGCATTCTACTGGAGTTCCATCACTGTATGTAAGTTCTTTTGCATAGAGTTCTGCGACGAGCTTCGCCATAGACATAGTCATATCTTCCAGAGATTCTCTGATACCACCACGTCTGCCATCTATAATCGGTCTAATACCAATTTTCGGATAATTTGTCATAATAATTATTTATTTAGATTCAACTGTAGTCCACCCAAGATTTTGAACGAGTTCCCTTCCAGAGTGTTTGTCAATTTCTTCCTGATCCAATGGGAAGAAATAATGCTTAGGAGACTGGAATACTCTATCTTCCACTTTAATTCTCTGATAGAATGCCGGATCTTGAAGATTTGTTCCTGCATAGATATTCATTGAATGAATAGGTGTCCCCTGTGTTTCTTCTCCAATCAGCCATCTTCTCACATCGAAGAAACGGTGCACCTCAAATGCAAGTTCGATCCTTCTCTCGTGACGGATACATTCACGCATCTGCTCTTTTGAAAGGCCTGATGCCAAGCCAGGAAGACCTGCTCTATCCCTGATAGCATCAATGTATTTATAACATTCCTGAGTAGGACCTTCATATTCATTTATAGCTTCTGCCGCATTCAGATATATTTCACCCAAACGAATATAACACCACATCTGATTAGGGGTGTACTGCCAAGGAATCCGCTCCGGATTGTGCAGTTTCTTCATCAAATATCCTGTCTTACAATAATCAGAACCGGCATTATTCTTACCATCACATCCTGTAAACCAGAACTCATTGTAGTGAGGTTCTGTCCAGTTTGAAGCTCTGGTGGTTTTCCATCTTCCTCCAGCGAAATTTATGCTCGCATAAAAGCGAGGTTCTCTGTTGACATACATATTCGACACTCCTGCTTCCCAACGGCCAGCATATCCGTCGGCAGCGAAACCTTCCTCTGAATATCCGGAAGCAGGATTGATGATTGGTGTCATACCGTTGTCTTTGTAACCAGTAATAGGAGTTGAGCCATCAGCCATCTGATATGCGTCAACCATCTCCTGTGTAGGATTCAGAATCGAGAAGCAACCGAAAGAGATAGGGTCCGAGCAGTTGAGCATATGGTCATACGTACCGATATTCTTAGCCCAGATAGTCTCACATTCCAAGGCTTATTATTGATATTCATATAGTTGACAACAGGATCCGCATCTTCGTTGTACAACTTGTACGATGCTGCTTCAGCCACTTTTATAGCATCGAGTGCTGCATCCATGGCATCTTTCCACTTTGTCTCCGAATAAGTCTGACTGATCAGATTCGTACCATCAATCGGGTCTTTGAGGTCTGCAAACAGTGTGCAGCCATTATAGAGAGGCGATGCAAGATAAAGCAATGCTCTGGATTTAAGCGCAAGAGCAGCGACACGTGTAGCACGTCCAGTATCTGTTGAAGGCCAGACATCTCTATCATATAACAGTTCTGCTGCTGTATTGCAGTCCTTCACGATAAAATCCACGACCTGATCAACAGGAGCTCTTCTCAGAGCAAGAATATTTTCATCAGTCTTAAATGAATGATCAGCAATAATTATAGGACCGTACGCACGGAATACAAGAAAGTGATAATACGCTCTAAGAAAATATGCCTCGCCTTTCCAACAACGTTTTTCGTCATCAGCTGCAGGACATTCATCAACGCGCTCTATAATCATGTTGACTTTTCTTAACGCCATATAGGATTCCTGCCAAACCTGCGTTCTTTTTATATCAGTCGGGTTCCAGCCGCCATTATTTATCTGGTGAGCATAAGCACCGCCGAATGCGCACTCCATTTCATCACTACCGGCCGTAAACGGATTTCTCCAGGCACCGCCATCATCAGCCATATTGGCTTCTGTCGGAAGCCATGAATATGTGTGAGTCAAGAAATCTCGTGTATAAAGCCTATTGGCAAACACGTCGTCTAAGGTAAGGTTCTCATCCGGCTGTTTATCCAGAAAGTCCTCACAGGAGGCAAGCGACAAAGCAACTGCCACCAAAGATATTATTTTATATGCTTTCATTTTGTACCAATTCATTAGAAACCAATCTGAAGACCAAGTGTAAGACCTCTCTGGGTCGGATAAGAACTTGCGCCAAGATGTTCTGATTCCGGATCGACAATCTTGATTCCGTCAAAACACAAGAGGTTATTGCCATTAAGTTGTTGTTGCTGGTGTAAAGTTAAAAATTCTGAAAGCAAATCACAACGCTCAAAAATGCCATATAAATGGCCACAATATAGCATACGTACAACATCATGGGTGATGCCATTTGCGTTTGTTGGCGATTTTCTCTGACAAATATAGTGAAAATGTTGTAATATTGTTGTACTTTCGCAGAGAACAACAAAAAAACTATGGGAGCCTCTATAACTTTCAAGCCGGTGGTATATGGACAATACCGGCGGCAGGACGGAACATATCCTGTCAGGATCAGAATGACGGCGAACAGGAAGTCGCGCTTCATTTCCACAACAATAGCCGTAACCTCTGGACAATTGACCAGAGGGATGAAAATCAAAGACCGGGCAATTCTCGACCAGTTGGACAGGCTCATGTCCGAAATGCGCCGGTCGGTGGCGGCGCTGGACCCGTTCACAATTTCCGCGATGTCGCCGGACGACATCCTTATGTTCATGAAAGACAACAACAATGGCTTCCGGCTCGATTTTTTTGACTTCGCAGAATCCGTCATCAACAGCAAGAGGACGGCAAACACGCAGTGGCACTATCGCACTCCTGTCAATGCTCTCCGAAAGTTCGTCGGGAAAGACCGCCTCGACATTGCTGAATTAAGCTCTTCACTAATGCGGGCATTCGAGCAGCATCTGCGAGGAATCCTGGGCGATAAAGCAAGAGCGATAAGCGCCTACACTTCTGCAATAGCTTATATACACGCGCAGGCTCGCGCAAAGTACAACAATGAGGAAACTGGGGACATAAAGATTCGTAACCCTTTTGCCTACTATCGTACTCCTCGCGAGCCACAGGCTGCTCATAGGAATATCAGCCGAGAGGCTGTCCAGAAACTCATTGACGGGCTTCCTGCTCTGACGGATCCAAGCGCTATATTCGCCGTGTCACACTTCCTGATGTCGTTAGCCTTGATGGGCATGAATGCCGCAGACATGTACACCTGTGCTGCTCCGAGCAAGGAAAGGATAATCACTTATAAGCGCCAGAAAACTCGCGACAGACGAAGCGATGAAGCAGAGATGAGGGTGAGGATAGATGAGCGGACAGAAGCGCTATACGAGCGGCTGAAGGACAAGACAGGAAGGAGGGCATTCGCCATTTACCAGCACTACTCTTACAGGACAATAGGTGCTATTATATCCAGGGGACTGCGGACGGCAGCAGAAATTCTGGAAATCGACGAGCCGATGACTTTTTACAGCGCCCGTCACACCTGGGCTACTCTCGCCTATTCGGCAGGCGTGGAAAAAGCCGTCATCAATGACTGTCTTTGCCATATCGATAGCAAAATGAAAGTGACGGACATCTACATCGCCAAAGACTGGCAGGTCATGTGGAGGGCAAACGAAAAGGTGCTCGACCTTTTTGACTGGTCAAGCACCCAGAAGTGATCGCGAGCCTTAGTCCTGCTGCTCGTACAGGTCTACGAGTGTGGCGATTGCGACATCTATGACCTTGCCGCGGGATATTCCCTGCTGCTTTGCCTGCTCGGCTATGAAGGCGAATGTCTCAGGGGCAATCATGGCGTTGAACGTCACTCTCTTTTTTTCTGCCGATATTCCAGGGCGGCCGGCTCCTGGCCGAGCGCCGCCGTGCGTGAATTTTTCTGCCATATTCGAATGGTTTTAACAGCCGCCGCCCGGAAGCGGCGGCTTGTCATTATTAGTCGGCGATAACGCCTATTGTATAGTACTTGCTGTCGAAGGTGTATTCTACAGGGGAAAGAGTCTGCCTGTAGAGGTAGATGCCTCTGTAGTTTTCACAGAGGGCAACCTCGCCTTCATCCAGATCGTCGATGGCATCGTAGGCTTCTCTTATGTCCTTCATGGTATTCTCGACCTCCTTAAGGTCAGCGCCATCTAATTTTTCAGCGAGGACTTCCTGGGCATCCATCCAGTAGTTCTCAGCGTTATCGAATATCGCGTAATTATCGCCGAACATCTCTGCCGTGAAAGAGACTGGCTGATACATGTGACCTTCGCGTGTCCAGAACTCGTCGCCAAAAGGCTTTACAAGCTCTTCAACATGGCCGCCGATTTCCTCGGCAACCTTCTCGGCTTCCTCGAAAGAAGCAAAGCCTGTCAGGGCTTTCTTCAAATCATACAAATTATAACCTACAGGATCTGAAGTGGTGTTCACGATTTCGAGATTGAAATTCTGAGCTGCTTCGTTTAAAGTTTTCATAGCAATTATTTTTTTTGAGTTTAACCTTTGTTTCATTTAACTGGTACAAATATACAGCTTTAATTTGAATAAAACAATAGGAAAATCAAAAAAAGTAGAAATTTTTTCACTTTTTTAGTCAAGCACGCTCCTGGTGTCAAAAGTCAGGCGACAGGTAGCCGGGCTTGCTGAAGTCAACAGCCTCGGTGAACATCCGGTCAAACACGTCAAGCGCCACATCCAGCGTCGCCTCCTCTCTAAAGCCTCCGGTCTTTTCGTCAATGAGAAAATCGAAGTAGCCGCTTGCAAGCCCAGTCTGACAGCCGAAAGCATAGATGTCGTCAAACGTAACGCGATACCTGCCATTTTTGACTTGCACGACGACACGAGCCGTGAACTTGTCTATGTTGAGCAGGAACACCGGCATCTTGGCTCTCTTGTAGCCGCACTTCTGAACAGGAATCGGACCTCTCCAGGTGTAGTCACACACCAGGGTGGAATCATCCAGGATCCGGCAGTGCTGGAAACCCTTCCAAAAGAACAAGCCTTGAAGATCCTGAATGTTGCCGATGTCGGAAACAAATACCTTCTGCCAGATGACATCGCTGCCGTCAACGACAATGAAATTATGCGAGGCAATCGCCTCGACCGGGACTGTCTCCTCCTTGTTGTTGCCGATACTCAGCTTCAATTTCCGCTCGAAGTCCTGAGCCTGGCACAAAACCGGCAGCATGATGACCGCCGCGAACAACATAATTGCTTTCTTCATATTTTTTAGAGATTTAGATTCGAGTCGGCAGATCCGCCGTTGTGACAGCCGATGGTGTAGGTGTTCCGGCTTCCGGTGAGGCTTTCCGCCAGACGGCGGTAATCCTCCTGCAATTTCCAGTATTTGTCAGTCGCGCTGTGGAGCTGCTCCTTCAGAGCGAGCTTGTCAGCCTCCAGCATCTCGATTCGACGCTGCTTGTCCTCGCTTTCCTTCGCGAAGGAACTTGTCAGCCTATCAAGAAGAGATACAAGTTTAGCATTGTTCTTCTGCGACGTATCGCGCGAAGATTGCAAACTGCCGACGTGTGAGGTGTACGCGGTTTCAACCGACTTACAAGCGTTAGTCAATTTGTCAATGATGATGTTTGTCCTGTCGATTCGCGCTTCTGAGCGCTCGAGCATCTGAGCAACTGCTTGAAGCAAATTGGAGATTAAGGTCTTTAGATCATTGTCACAACTTTCAGAATCTTCCATAATTATAGTATTTTTTTAAGTCATTGTTTCTGCTGTGAAGGAATCAGAGACTTCATGAACTCGATTTGTTCGCGGAGCATCTGGTTCTCCTTCTCGAGCACCGCTATCTGTGTGTTCGCGTCCCGGGAGGACGGGTTGCCATCGCCGCTCCGGTTCTGACCAATCTGGACATTCACCGAGCCGCCGTTGTTGTTGCCGGCGACAATGCTTGTATCTGACATCAACGCGGACGTCTCCCAGCCTTTCTGATTCGACAAAAGTAAGTTAAGTTTATCTTGAGGTAACTTACTTGTGCCATTCTCCACCATTGAGATGAAAGCGCGTGTAACGCCCAGGAACTCTGCAAGTTCCTCCTGCTTTAAGCGGTTCGCTCTCCTAAAAGCACGAATATCAATCATTTATGAATCAACGTTAAAAATTTCATAAAAATTTCATAAAAAAGGTAAGTAAATACTTGCAAATGTAAGTTACGTTGCTTACCTTTGCTTTCGGTTACCTACCAACCATTAACAAAGGTAACAAATACCATAATAAAAACAAACGACAAGACTATGGCAAGAATAATTTATAAGGAAGGATGCGAGGGTCAGAATACCCTCGAAAGCATTGAAGGAATCGAGATAGAGCTTCTCAACGGCCGGAAGGCTCTAATCTATCCGAAGTACGCAGAACTGCCGCTGCTGACGGATGAAAAGATAGAAGAGTATAAAGCGAGGTCTCTCGCTGAGTTTAAAGAACAGCAAGAGGGAGCAGATGACTATGCTACAAGACTTCTTCTGTATCATAATAGTCCTGCAGCGAAATATATTGCTAAAATACATTCAGACAAATACGGCGTGTTCACATTGCCCACACTGCTGGCTGTCACGAGCATTCAAGACCAGAAACAAGATATAGATCGTCTCGCGGAGACTATTGAGGGTGCAGACTTACTCAAAGACTTCACAAGTAACATTTGGTCTTATTGCTACTTCAATAATAACCTTGGATGGGTAGCTGGTGTTGGTATCTGTTTTTTAATTAGCGAATTCATGAAAAACACGAACCTTATTGTTCCGGTCATTCTTTACTAACAACGGCGGGGCGCTTGCCCTGCTTTAAAATCGAAAAAATATGACTCACATGGAATTTAAAAAAATAGAGAAAGGCAAACAAGATTGGAATCTCGACAGAATAGCCAGCAGGGTAATCGGCGTAGCGATTCTGCTCGCCGGAATTGGATACTTCTTCTTCGGCACCTTCCAGCAGGACGAGATAAGGTTCGTCGCCTTTGCCGCCTGCGTGGCAATCGGCATGCGGATAATGAAGGAAGACAGGCCAGATAAATAGGCGTGCAAGCCTGTGAAGGTGAGCACCCTGCACAAATCAATAATAACATCAGAGCTGCCTGTTCACAGGCAAGAGCAGGCAGCGACATGGGGAACTTGCACGGGTGGCGTGCCGTCCGCCGTCTGAAAGCAGAAACAGGCCGGCAACGAGGGAAGGTTCGAGACCTCCGTTCCCCACCAACCAAAAAAAAAGGAGAAAAAAAGATGCAAGGAAAAATCAACGTAGCGGGAACAATCAAGATGCTGGATGTCGGCGAATCATTCGTCTTCACCTCCAGCCAAATCAAATACACGTCGCTGATCTGCGCGTGCTCAAAACTCCGGAAGGATGACGGGCGAGTGCGCTACGGAATCAAGACAATCTCAGAAGGAACCTACAGAGTCACACGTTATGAGTAGCATTGAACTTTTAGCCCAGAATTACGAGCAGGTGAGCGAACTCATCGCCGGTGCCATCGTCAGGCGCGTAAAGCCCGTGGATGACGAGCTCAGCGAAAGCGAGGCCCAGAAGGCATACGGGACCAGGTGGCTGAACCGGATGCGCGATGCCGGGCTCGCGAAATTCACACGGATCAGCAACAAGAAAATCTACAGCCGGCTTCAACTCGACTGCTTAAAATCGGCGGAACGGGAACAGGCGAAACTGATAATCAAAAAAAACAATTGAAATATGACAGCGGCAATCACAGCGGCAGACCAGCGGAGGCTGGCGGAAGCAAGGCACTTCCTGTACTGCGACTTCACGGACGAATTCATGGCCTCTTTCGACACCCAGGAGGCAAGGTGCAGCAGAAACACTCAAGAAGAACCAATATCACAGGGAGGAAGACAATGTTTAAGAAGGATGACGTCATCATATGGGATACGGTGAAAGGAAAGCAAAGCGGCAGGGTCATCTGCCACAACACCCTCGGCTTGGGCTATATGATAGTCGCGCTTTCGGACAACCGGCGGATGCTGGTGCACGAGTCAAGCGCCTCGCTCAAAACGGACACGACGGTAGTCAATTATCATCGTTAACAATCATAGTCTTAAAGTCCCCCGCAGGGATGCGCGGGCAACGGAAGGATGACATTATATGTGGTTTAGTACAGGTAACAATGTTATTTCAATCGTCAAAACCTTCCGTTTATCCCTGGAGGGGTGAAACTCTCCAGGGGTACGAAACCAACAAAAAAAACAAAGTAATATGGAAAAGAAATCAGAAACGACAGCGAAGCCGGCAGGGCTTTATCGGAAGCTCCTCGAGCTGCAGAAGGCTGTGCGCGGATTGTTGCCGGACGCAAACGGCGGCGGACAGCGGAATTCTTACAAGTACATTTCAGGCTCGAAACTCCTCGGACATCTGCGCCCGAAGATGAACGAACTCGGACTCCTGCTGAAGCAGGAAGTCATCGACATTTCCAACGACAAGAATGACTACGGGACAACGACCGGAATGCGTTCAGAGATGTTCACGTCAATCAAGATGCGGTTCACGTGGGTGGACACCGACACTGGTGAGAAGGACGAGAACTTGTTCATCGCCAACGGCCAGAACGGATGGGACAAGGGCCTCGGAAGCGCGCTGACATATGGAGAGAGGTACTTCCTGCTCAAATTCTTCCACATCCCGTCAGACGAGGATGATGTTGACGCGCTGCCGATCGTTGAGGCAATGCCTGCTCCGGCTCCGGCCGTCCAGAAGAGATCCGCCGCCGACTTCGCGGTCGTGGAGCCTGGTGACGAGACCTTCAACAAGCTGATGGCGCGGATAGCGTTCGGTCAGACGGACACTGTCGAGCGGGCGCTTGCAAGCGGGATGAAGATATCGGAAAATGCTCTTGCGATGCTCTTGCAGGCACAAAGAGATTATAAACCAAATCAACAATTTTAATTATGGAAACAAGAAACGAATCACAGAGATTGTCTCTGTACGACCTCCAGGCTCTTGCCTTCAGGACGGAACTCGAACTCGAGGAAAGCGGCGGAGAATTGACTCCGGAAATCGAGCAGGCGCTCGCCACGACGGAAGCGGAAATTCCGCGAAAGATTGACGCCTACAAGGGGTATCTGGACTTCCTTGCAGCCAGGGCCGAGCAGCTCGCCCAGACGATCAAGACGCTCCAGGCAAAGAAGAAAGCTGCCGAAAACGCGACCAAGCGAGTCAGGGAATATGTGAAGGACACCATGACGACTTTCGGACTCAAGAAAATCAAAGGTGACGTGTACACTGCGACATTGACTGAAAAGAAAGGCATTGACGTCAACGAGGATGAGGTTCTCGCGCCTTACAAGGACAGGGCTCTTGCCTTCTCGGAAAGCCTTCCTCCTTACATTTCCGTCGAGCTGAAGATAAGCAAGACCGGCATCTCAGATGTGACGAAGGACAATGACGTGCTGCCTGCCGGCATCACCAGGACAAAGAGCGACGTGCTCACCATCCGATAGCATCATGTCCGCAAAAAGGGAATCATTCGTATATCACCTTAGCTGGGAGGAAGTATTGGACAACTTGCCAGAGGAGGTCAGGGAGGAGGTGCGCGGCGGCATAATCGGGTATGCCCGCACGGGGGTCGCCCCCGAACTGAAACCTTTGGCAAAAGTAGCCTTCGAGTTCGTGAAGCGTGATATGGACTGGGACTTTCAGAAGTACCAGACGATGGTGGCCAACAGAGTTGAGAGCGGAAGAAAGGGAGCGGCGACGAGGGAAGCAAATGCAAGCATCGCCAAGCAGAACCAAGCAAACCAAGCAAGTGCTTCTTTTGCTAAGCAAACCAAGCAGGCGGAAGCAAATCAAGCTGTATATGTATATGATAATGATAATGTCACACAATGTGTGTGTGATAAAAGCGAGCAGGCGCGCGCGAGGGAGCACACCACACCACACACAGAGTTTGATTTTTACTTTCCGATTTTTTGGAAACGTAACATTATCGCCGCTGAAGCCGAGACGCGCAGGTTCCTTGACTTCTACGAGGCTGCAGGCTGGATACTGGAGAAGGGCGCAAAGTTGGACACGGACGCAAAACGCCTTGCAAAGGCCAGGCAATGGAAGCCTGAGAAGCCGGGCAAGCGCTTCCCCGAGGACTTCCTGAAAGCCTGGTGGCAGTTGGCACAGGCGGCTCCGTCGGAGGGAATCAGAGGACAGATGCTGTCTGACAGGGTGTCCGTCGACATGACTGGAACTGAACCGGTGCTGAGGATTGGCGCGGCGACTCACGCCTGGATAATGGGCGAAGGCAGGGGCATCGCGGAGAAAGCGCTTGCTGGGGATTGGCTGAAGGGCCGCGTGCAGCTCAAATTCAGAGCATTCTAAAATCAAGATTTTACACAACAAAAAAACAGGAGGAAAAAATTATGGTATTGAACAAGGTAATGCTGATAGGCAACGTGGGAAAGGATCCGGAAGTCCGCTATCTCGAGACACCGGAACATCCGAAGGTGGCGCAGTTCACGCTTGCGACTACGGAAAGGTACAAGGCTAAGGATGGAAGCATCTCAGAACAAACGGAGTGGCACAACATCGTGGCATGGCGAGGGCTGGCGGACATCGCCGAGAAATACATCCACAAAGGCTCGCCGCTGTATGTCGAGGGAAGGCTACGCACGAGGAGCTGGGAAGCACCTGGCGGTCAGACGTGCTATCGCACGGAGATAGTCGCGGACGGCATTCAGATGCTCGGCTCGAAGCCGAAGGACGGACAGGGCGGCCAGGCACAGTCACAGGCACAGACACAGGCGCAAAGGACTTGGGAAGAACCAAGACAGCCGAGGGCGGCCACAGCAGCGAGGCCGGTAGTGCCGGCTTACGGAATGGCTGAGGCAATGTACGAGGATCCGAAAGATGACCTGCCGTTCTGACGACCTGCCGCCGATAACACTGACGGCAAGGGAGCACCAGGCGCTGCGCACCTGCATCGGCAGGCTGCTGCGGCTTGGAATAAAGGACAATCGGCTGACGAACATCACAAGTCAGATGTCGCTCGCTTTGAAGAAAAGCGCGAGAAGGGCGGAGAAGTCCGCCACAATGAAACGAAATGCCCGAAGTGGTATGGTTGGCCGATTGGTTGAAAATAAATCTAATTAGTGGCATTTAAACGCGAAACAATGTTACCAAAAAAAACGATATCGAAAAGCCGGGCATCGGAGAACGTGAAGAACTTCCGCAAGGAACTCAAGGAAAAGGCGTGGAACCGAGTCGCCAACTCGAAGATTCCCGACCTCGTGAGGATGGGGATGCTGATGTCCAATGCTCTTGCGCTGCTCTCCTCCCAGATAGACGCGAGGATCAGGGCTGAGCTGAGGGCTGAAGGGATGCAGGCGAAGACAAACGGAGGAGATGGAGACATCATCTGCGGCCTGAAGAACTACGCGGAAAAGAGCAAGGCTGCCGCATACTGGTTCGAGCGGGATCTTCAGCCGTTCATCAACAACTGCACATTCGGCAGCTGTGGTGTCAAAGCTTATGACGATTTCAATCACAGCTCGAGCGAGGTCATCCAACTGATAATGCTCTGCATCGACAGAGGTGAAATTGACGGAGGGATGGAAAAGATTTTCAGGGCTCTGAACAGGCTGAAGAAGGGAACGAGGTTCTCTGATGAGGAAATAGCAAGGTTTGACTTTAAAGAGTAAATAAAAATGAAAGTAAGAATCAAAAAACTTAATGACAAGGCGGTGATGCCGACAAAGGCGCACGCGACAGATGCAGGATTTGACCTGTACTGCACCAGCAAGGAAATTGACTGGACAAAGCGGCAGCTATAAATATAAAGGCTGTATTCCTATCACGGTGTATTGTGTACAGGTCCGTGTAGATAAGATGTTCACGTGCGAATATGTGAACGTGAAAGAATTTGAATCATACAGCCGTGCCAAAGAATTATTGAACTACTTGAATGATTAAATATGTCAAAATATAGAGTTATTAAGGCCGTCAACGGCTACGGAGAGACAATCTACGTTCCGCAATACAGGAGGTTCCTTATTTGGCGGAACGTAGGCAGAAAATATGACGACTTCACGAGCGCAATAGCCTACGTTCGGGAATACGGCATCTGCAAGAAGGAAGAAGTGATTTTTGAAATATAAAAATGATTGAATATGAGTTATATCGAAGCATTGAAAGCGCTCGAGGACTGGCAGCGAGGAGTGACCGGGAAGCGCCGGCGGCATCCGGGGCACGCGGAGGATGACCTGCAGATGCAGTGTGTCCGCTGGTTCCGGCTCCAGTTCCCGCAGCTCTCCAGGCTCCTGCACCATTCCCCAAATGGCGGGCGCAGAGATGCCAGAGAGGGTGCGAGGTTCAAGAAGATGGGAACGCAGCCAGGCTTTCCGGACCTGATCCTGCTCGTGGCATCTCAGGACTACCACGCGCTGCTCATCGAATTGAAGACGCGCGCAGGGCGACAGCAGGACAGCCAGAAGGATTACCAGAAGCGAGCCGAAGCCCAGGGCTACAAGTATGTCGTAGTGCGGTCGCTCGAGCAATTTATGGCCGAAATGAAGGCTTACCTTATTGTAAGTGATTAACTTACTTAAGCGGAATTTACTTAACTTTGTAAAGAAAAATATCAGAAATGAAAACAGGACACCAACGAATAGCCATCTCCTTGCTGGAGACGAACAAAGGACAAATTGAAGGACTGCCAGCCAACCCGAGGCAGTGGACTAAGGCGCAATTCGAGCAACTGAAGGCATCAATCAGGGAAACGCCAGAACTGCTTGAGGCACGCGGCTGCATTGTGGATTACCACGACGGCAAGTACGTATGCCTTGGCGGAAACATGCGCTATATGGCATGCAAGGATTTGGGAATGACTGAAGTTCCGTGCTACGTCATTCCGGAGGGAACCTCAGTGTTGAAGAAGAAGGAGATCGTGGCGAAGGACAACGTCTCGATGGGCGAATGGGATTATGACGCACTGGCGAATGAGTGGGGTGATCTGGACTTGGAAGGATGGGGCGTGCCGTTACCTCCGGAGTGGCAGGACAGCATCAAGGAGGCTGAAGAAAAGGCAAAGGATGATGACTTTGACGAGGAGAAGGAGGAAATTCCGGCACGCTGTGCGAAATGCGACCTGTGGCAGCTCGGCGAGCATACGCTCATGTGTGGGGATTCTACATCAGAAGAAGATGTAAGGAAGTTAATGGGAGGGGGGTGGGGAATAAAGGCTGACCTGATGCTCACTGACCCGCCGTATAATGTCAACGTTTCCAACTCGCAGGGAATGACCATTCAGAATGACAACATGGCCAAGGAGGACTTCAGGAAATTCCTTTCAGGCGCAATGAACAATGCCGCCAATGCTCTCAAGCCAGGTGGCGCCTTCTACATCTGGTATTCGCATAGCGAAGAACTTAACTTCAGGGAGGCGGTCGCCAAGACGGGAAGTCTCGAGGTAAAGCAAACGCTGATCTGGAACAAGAATGGTTTTACCTTCGGCCGGCAGGACTACAAGTGGAAGCACGAGCCTTGCCTGTATGGGTGGAAGCAAGGAGCCGGGCATTGGTTCAGAGACGAGTTCAACCATACGACAGTTATTGAAGACAATGTTGACGTCGACAAACTGAAGAAGGATGAACTGAAGGAGATGCTGAAGAGCATGCTTGCGTCACCGGTGCCGACAGATGTCATAGATGCCGACAAGCCGCTAAGGAATGACCTGCATCCGACCATGAAGCCTCTGGAGCTTTGCGGGCAACTCATCCACAACAGCTCACGACCAGGTCAGATAGTCCTTGATTTGTTCGGCGGATCCGGAAGCACGATGATGGCTTGCGAGCAGCTCGGGCGGAAGAATTATACGATGGAGTTTGACCCGCACTATTGCGACGTCATACTTGCGAGATGGGAAAAACTTACAGGCAAACATGCCGTGAAAATTGAATAGACAAGAAAAGATATGGATGACAATTTATGGGACTTAGATTTTTCCGCTTTGGGAGGAAAAGACAAGAATCAGGATCCTGAACAGCAGGCGATGCAGGCAACGACATCTCACAGGAGGAAGACAGCGCTGCTCGAGATTTCGCAGAAATACGAATACCGGCGTGCTTTCAGCGAGATGAAACTGCTTGACCTTTGCGGTGAGTTCAAGTTTACGGAAGGGCACTCGTACAACTTCCTTACAGGAGGAGACATTGACAGCCTGTCTTTCTTGAAGTGCATCCTGCGGCAGCAGAACCTGGAGCATTGCCTTGCGGCAACGTGGTGTCTCGCAGGTGAAGACATCCTCCAGTTAGAGGAATGGGTGAAGGAAGGAAAGATAAGGCACTTGGACATGTACTTGGGTGAAATCTTTCCGACAAGCTACATCATCGAGTGGGCAATGCTCAAGGACATGTACGAAAGGCATCCGGGGCTTGGGCGATATGCGGTGTTCCGCAACCACTCCAAGATTTTCGCGGGAACGGGCGACAAGTTTTCCTTCGGAATTCAGTCGAGCGCGAACATAAACACTAACCCGCGAACTGAACAAGCCTGCATAACTATTGACCGAGGCTTGTATGAGTTTTACAAAGAATACTTTGACGGAATAATAACAATTGCAAAGGAGTGACTATGGCACAGAGAGAAATCACAGAAGACCAATTCAGCGCGCACTGCGACGAGAGCTTGCGGCAACTTGCACGCGAGGTGCGACGCTGCGACTTGACGATTTACGAGATTGCGAGGCTGTCCGGACTTTCGTGGCGCTCGGTCAAGAAGGTGAGCGACGGAATACCTGTCCGCTTCGACACCATCGACCGAATCAAGATGGTGCTCGAAAGGCATGCAACCGCTATCGGCAATTAAACGGGGAGATTCGTCATGGGAAGACCAGGAAACAAGAACATCGCCAGCATCGGCAGGGAGACGCGATTCAGCAGCAGCAACCAGCCTCGGAAGAAAGGACGGAAGCCGAGCATCCTGAAGAAGCTGAAGGCAATCGGGCTGAGCCACGAGGACATAACCGGCCTGCTGGAAAATATCATCATGGCGAACAAACAGGAGGCTCAGGAGATGCTAAAAAACCCGGAACTTCCGATAATGGCCGTCGGATACCTTTCCGCACTGATTAAGGAAATACAAGCCGGAAAGAGCATCACCATCGAGGCAATCATCGACCGGCTCGACGGAAAGGCCACGCAGAAGGTGCAGGCTGAGACTACGCTCCGAGACGCGCAGCCGCCGGCAATCTACTTCGGAGAAGAAGATGAAGATATAGAGAAGGAGGAATAATGCTGTTCTCGCCGCTATACAAGCCATTGTTTCGCGCAATGCCGGACACTCGTTATACGCTCGTGAAGGGCGGTCGAGGTTCCGGCAAGTCGTATGCTGTCAATACTGCTCTGTGCCTGAGCACATATCGCGACCCGTTGAACATTCTGTTCACGCGATACACAATGACATCGGCGGAAGACTCTATCATCCCAGAATTCACCGACAAGGTTTCAGCCCTGCAGATAGAGGATCACTTCAGGGCAATGGCGACCGACATCGTGAACCTGTCAACCGGCGCGAAAATCATTTTCCGAGGACTGATGGCTTCCTCCGGCAATCAGGTCGCAAAACTGAAATCACTACATGGTGTAAAAACATGGGTGCTGGACGAGGCTCAGGAACTGACCGACCCGAACCTCTTCGACGCTATCGACTTCTCCGTCCGAACTCGCGAGGCGCCAAACCAGATCATCCTTTCCTTCAACCCTACGGATGTCCATTCGTGGATTTATGAACGCTTCTACAAGAATGTGCCTGAAGGCTTTAACGGCGTCATTGACGATGTCCGCTACATCTCCACCACCTACCTCGAAAACAAGCAGAACCTCGACCGGACACTGCTCCGACAGGCTGAGAAGATGCGCCTCGCGGATTATACCAAGTACTGCAACATCTGGCTCGGCGAATGGGCCACGCTTTCGGAAGGAATCATATACAAGCAGTGGAAGGAGATTGACCTGAAAGACTGGCCGAAGACTTTGCCCTGCTTCTACGGCGTGGACTGGGGCTACTCCAACGACCCGACGGCGGTCGTATGCTGTGCCTATGACATCGACACGAAGACGGTCTATCTGCGTGAAGTCTGCTACCAGCCTCGACTGCTCGCAGGACATATAGCGCGAATCATATACGAGGACATGGAGACATGGGGCGTCAGTCGTGAAGCGGACATCTACTGCGACCCTGCACGACCTGAACACATCGGCGAACTGCGGATGAACAACCTCTGCGCAATGCCGGCGGACAACCGGAACAAGGCCGGACGAATATCCTACCTTCAGTATTTCTCCGTCAGATATGCCGGTGAGCACATCAAGTGGGAGAGCGAGCGCTACTCCTGGAAGCCGGACCCGAAAGACCGGAGCCACTATCTGAGCGAGCCGCAGGACGGCAATGACCACCTCATGGATGCCATCAACTATGCCTGCGTCACAAAGCTCCGATATCTCGGACAGACAAACAATCTGGGCGAGCGCTGACGCCTTGGGCGTTGTTGACTGTCCACCAGATTTCGATGATATTTGGGCGTTGTTGACTGTCTACCAGATTTCGGTGATATTGAACAACACAAACGCTCATATATGCACATTTGAGACAATAGCCCCAACGGGGCTATTTTGGGGCAAATTTGAAATTATATGTTCGGTCTAAGTCTCATATCAACCAAGGAAATAGAGTCGCTCAGAAGCGAGATGAAGGGCTTCTATGACGATATCAGCAACAACGCAAACAACGAATATCTGAAGGCGATCGCGGACTGCACGCGCGGACTGGAATTGCCTCCGTTCCAGGAACTCGACCGGATGAAGATTCAGCAATACTACCGGCAAAGTGCCCCGGTGCAGGGAGTCGTGAACTACATCGCCAGAAACGTGGGCGAGGTCATGCATTACCTGCTTCTGACCAAGAAGTCAGACGACACTCCAGTTGAGAAGCACTGGCTCATCGACCTTCTGGCGAAACCGAATGACAGGTTCACGCTCAGGAAGTTCGGCACTGCATGGGCAATAAACAAGCTGCTGTACGGCGATGCCTGGGTGTATGCACCGAAGGCCGTGGGCCGCAACCTCGGCGAAATCAAGGAAATGTACGTCATCCCTTCGTGGCGCATCGGCGCACAATGGGGCGCGGACTCGGTTCTCGAGGGAGTGAAGCTGCAGGGGCTTGCAGGAGACAGGACAATCAAGTTCTCGGACGTGTTCGAGAGCTTCGACTATAATCTTGACGACCAGAGCGCCTTCGGCACGTCTCGCCTGGTGGCTGCCTCAATGTATCTCTCGATGATGCAGAGCGGCATCCTGCGTGAAGACACCGCGCTCAAGAATGGCGGCGTGACGAATATCGTGACACCGCCGCAGGACAAGCTGACAGGCATCACACGTCCGGCAGAGGGTGACGAGCTCGAGCGGGAGTTCAACGCTCAGAAGAACATCGGCAAGACCAAGGTGCTCCGCTTCCCTATTGACGTGAAGACGCTCGGAAATGCGCCTGTTGACTTGAACATCCTCGAGAGCCACAAGGAAGCAGTGACTGCGGTCTGCTTCGCGTACAATCTGCCGGTTGACCTCTACTACGGCCAGAGTAAGTATGAGAATGCGAAAGAGGCTAAGAAGACCATCTACGAGATGAATGCAGTGCCGATGGCGAATGAGTTCGCCGAAGACCTGCTCAACTACTGCGGACTGTCGCACGAGTTCTCGCTTGAGGTGGACACCCAGAAGATTGACGTGCTTCAGGAAAAGCCTGCGGATACGCTTGACGCGCTCGACAAGATGAACGCATCGGTGAACGAGAAGCGCGAGGTAATGGGCTACGAGCCGATAGAGGAGGATTGGGCAAATAAACCTATGATTCCTCTCGGCGTGCAGTTCGGATACGAGGCAGGAGACATTGACATTGACGAACTTTCCGGAAATGCGTAAGAAGATAAATCCTGCGACGCGCAGGCATCTGGACTACCTGCGGCTCAAGGCGCTCCGCACGGCGGCAACCTACGAGACGAGGCTGCGGAAGTGCCGGAGGACTGAAGTCAAGCGAGTGCTGGAGCTGTGCAAGGACAAGGATCCTGCAGAATGGGCGGGCGTCATTGACACGAACCTTTCTGAGCCGTATCTCCGGAACATCGAGACGGGGCTGCTGACGGCGGTAGGAATGCCGCACGCAAAGAGCGTCGTCCGTGACATGAACAAGGCCAAGGCAGGCGAAAGCGAGGTTCTGACAAGCATGTGGCTGAATGCAATCGAGTCGTATGCCAACGATCGCGTCGGCGAATTGATTGTCTCGGTAACGGGAACGCTGAAGGAGACGCTGATTCAGATACTCCAGGACAGGATGGCCGATGAGGTCACCGGCATCGAGAAACTGACGCTTGACGTGTTCAAGAACTACAAGGAACTCGAGCTGTGGCAGGTCAGGCGGATAATCCAGACCGAGACGATGTTCGGGCTCGGCAAGGCCGGAGACGCTGCCGCACGCTCGCTCGGGGTCAAGTTCACGAAGCAGTGGAGTATCAGCGGTCTCGGAAATTCACGGGACAGCCACATCGCGGTTGACGGGGTAATAGTTGCCCAGGAGGAGCCGTTCAAGGTAGGCAGGAGCCTGCTGATGTATCCTCACGACACCAGCCTCGGTGCCCAGGCGAAAGAAGTCATAAACTGCGCGTGCGACGTGATTCGCATACCAGTTTAATTCTCCATAGTTTAATTGTTTTTTTGTTGTGTTGGGGCTTCGGATTTCCGGGGCCCTTTTTCGTGTCTCAAACGTGCCTATATTCCCATTTAAGTTTCAGGCGGTCAGAAAATTAAATTCATCGCGTTAATCAGTAAACGCAATGGATATTCAGTTTAAGAATCACGCTGGAAGCATCGAGGTCAAGAAGGAGAAGGATGACGGCACGCTGTCCATCCGCGCGTATGCGCTTGCCTTCGGGAACATCGACAGCTACGGCGACATCATCAAGGCCGGCGCCTGCGACAAGTGGCTGCTCTCGAAGGACAGCGACCGCTGCGCTCTCTGCTATCAGCATGACATGCACAGTGTCATCGGCATTATAACCGCGAAGGGAGTTGACGACAAGGGCCTGTGGATAGAGGCGGACATCCTGCCTACTCAGCAGGGCAAGGACGTTCAGATCCTGATACGTGCAGGCGCAATCAAGGAGTTCTCCATCGGCTACTACGCCGATTCATGGTCATACGGCAAGGTTGAGAACCAGGAAGTCCGCTATCTCGAGGAAATCAGCATCGTCGAAGTTTCGCCGGTCACACGCGCGGCAAATCCGCTCGCAACCCTGACGGACATGAAGGCTGAGGACATGGCAGGCTCTCTCGCCGCTATGCCGGAGGTGCAGCTGCTCTCATTGCAGACTGCCGTCAAGGAGGAAATCGCAAAAAGAATCTACTCAAAACTATAAACAATCTAATTCTTACAGACATGCCAGAAACATTGGAAAAAAAAGCGCAGGAACTCCAGGAGAAAATGGAGGCTGCGAAGACTAAGGCCGAGAATGCAGCCAAGGAGGCAGCAGACGCAAAGGCCAAGGCAGACGAGACAGCGTCTAAGCTTGAAAAGGCCGAGAAGGCGCTCGAGGAAAGAAAGACCGAGGTGTGCAATCTCGACAAGACAGTCAAGGAGCAGCAGAAGGCTCTCGAGGAAAGAAAGACCGAGGTGTGCAATCTCGACAAGACAGTCAAGGAGCAGCAGAAGGCTCTCGAAGACCTGAACAAGAAACTGAAAGAGAAGAATGGAAAGTCCTTCGACATCGTCCTCCGCGAATTCATGGAGGAGAACAAAGAAGCGATGGAGAAGTTCATCGAAAGCAAAACCTACGGCACGGCGTCGTTCAAGTTTGCGACATCGAACATCACCAACAGCTCGCTCGGCGTGCAGCTGGACCAGAACATCTATGCTGAGAGGCTCAAGGCAAACACCTTCCTTTCGACATTCCCTCACATCACCAGGACCGGAAACTCCATCGAATGGCTTGAAGGTTCAGACACCGACAACACCGGCTATGTAGGGGAACTTGAGGAACCTGCTACAGGCAATTCTTATGAGCTCGCCGGCAAGACAAGACGCTTCGCGAAAGTTGCGACATTCATCGAGGTCTCTCAGGAAATCGAGGACTGGTTCAATGCCGTTTACCAATGGGCAAGAACCCGCGGTATCGCACGAGTTCTCCGCAAGGCGGACACCTTCATCTGGAGCGGTGACGGCGCTGACACTACGAAGCCGAATCACGTCTACGGCCTCAAGACTTCCGGCAGCACGGCATTCGCGGCTACCGGCGCAAAGTACGAGAATGCGAACATCGCGGACGTCATCCTCGACGCCATCGCACAGGCCAAGGCCAACGGCTTCTCTCCGAATGTTGCCATCGTTCCGACAACCATCGAGGCTCAGATCAGAGGACTGAAGGACAAGAACGGCAACTACCTCTTCAACCAGGTTACCGGAATGCTCGGACAGGTGAAGATTGTCCTCACCGACCAGCTCTCAGCAACCGAGATCGTCGTCGCTGATACGTCATGCGTCGCAATCATCGACAAGGGGGAATATGAGATGGAGCTCGAGAGACTGGCAGGAAAGGACGGATGGAGAGTTTGGCTCAGGAAGTCCTTCCAGATTCAGGTTCCTACCTCAGAGAAGAAGGGCGTCATCTACGTTGCTAACACAACCACCGCGATAGCAGCGCTTGCACCATCGGCCTAAGCGATGCCGGCAGAGATGAAGAAGCCCGAGCGTGCGTCTCGCGCTCCTAAAATCGGCGAAGTCGTCGTGTGTGAGGTGGTAAAGCCGCACGACGGCATCCCTGCCGGTGAAAAGCGCAAGGTGCTCGTGAATGATGCGGTGAGATATATGCTCAAGGAAGGTTTTTGGAAAATCATCGGATAAATTATGAGTTTGACCGTCACAAGAATCATAGACGACAAGAGGTCGTACCTGCTCCCAAGCCTGAAACGCTACGTGGGGGCAGTTGACGAATCGCAGGACGCGATACTGCAGCAGATGCTGACGACTGCGGCCCTGGAGATCCAGGCGCACGCGGATGTGAGCATACTGCCGTGTGAATTCGAGCTGCGCGTAGAGAACAACTCGCAGCAGGAGATTCGGCTGTACCAGACGCCTGCGGAAGTCTTGTCGGTGGCAACGGCTGACGGGGTAAACGTGGACTACACCATGGACGGGCGAAACGTGCGCACTGCGGGCGTTTTCCCGTCAGTGGTGATAAACTATACCACCGCGCCGAAAGAAGCCGAATACGGGCGGCTTCTGCCCCTTGTGTACCAGTACGCCACGGCGCTCTATGACGGACAGACGGATGAACTTGTAAAAATCGTGTCGCAATGCTGAGGACTCCGGAAAATGCAAGACGCTACAGGCAGCCAATCAAGCTGCTGTTCTTCGAGTCCCAGATTGACGAATACGGACATGCGAGCCTCGCCGAGCCGAAGGTGGTTCTGGAGGCTTTCGCTTCCGTAGAGCAGATGAGCGCGACCAAGACGATGATGACTTTCCAGCAGGCGAATGTGGTAGGGCTGGACATTGAGATGCGGTGGACGGACGTGAAGTTCAACGGCATACGCTGGCAAGGACACGACATCGTGTTCCCGCAGGCGGAAAACGTTGGCGAGCGCAACCGCACGCTTCGGATATCCGGATATTATCAGATTGACAACCCTTAGCAGAATGGAGGCAGACGGTTTCATAGTCGAGAACTTCAGCGAGCTGAAGGAGCTGTTCCGGAAGCACGAGAAGCAGATGCAGCAGGCTTGCGACAAGGCGCTTGCCCGAGGCGCGATGAACATCGTGGCGGAAGCGAAGCGGAACCTCCGGCTGCACGGCAACAATGTGACAGGTCTGTTGACCAACAGTGGCAAGGCTGAGAAGCTGTCTGATGGCGAATACCAGGCAGGCTTCTTCTCGAGCAACGGAAAGGGCTATGCCGAGTATCTGGAATATGGGCGAAGGGCAGGCAAGATGCCTCCGCCGAAAATCCTCGAGGCGTGGGTGTACAAACGAAGTCGCGACCCGAAAGTGAAGAAGAATGCGGCAAGCATCGCATTCGCTATCGCCCGGTTCATCGCAAAGCACGGAACGAAGTCGCATCCGTTTTTCAAGCCGGCCGTGGACTCGCAGACGAAGGAAATCGTCAAGGAACTGAAATCGGAGGCAAAACGAATTGTTGACAAAGGCAAATGATTGAGATAGGCAAAAAGACACAAGCCTGCGACGAGCTGTTCAGGCATTTGACGAAGGCGATGCAACGCAAGGGGGTATCAGTAGGCAGCACTGCCGGATATCCACGTGCGGAGATATCGTCAATCAACGAGCAGAGCAGTCTCGACAAGGCAGGCGAAGTGAGGCAGATATCCGTCGTCATTGACGCGATGTCCAACAAGAGCCTCGGCGAGGCCCTGGCAATCAGCCAGGAGAACCTTGACCGGATCAAGGAGGCTGAGGACAAGACGAAGTCCTTCACCATCCTGGGCGTGACGGAAAGCACGACAAACACACTGGAGGAGGTATCTGACACGCAGGTACTTCTCTATCGGGTAATAACTAATATAACTTTTTATTTGGCAGCTAAATAAGGAACATCATGGCAAAACTTGGAAACGTGAGGAAATTCTACCTCACAACCGGAAAATCGGCTGGAACCTTCACATGGCTGAAGGGCGAGCAGAACAACAGCTTCAACCGCACAGCTGAGGCTATCGAGGTGAGCGACAAGTCAAACGACTGGGCTCAGTTCATTTCAGGCAAAAAGGGAGCGACCGCATCGGTGACCGTCTTCACTGATGACACTGCGAGCGAGCCGCAGCACAAGATGATAAGTTCGCTTCATAACGGACAACCGGTGTTCGGCTTCATCGGCGAGCTTTCGGGTGATACAGGCAGCGCAACACCTACCGAGGGGGATCTCTTCGAGGCAATCATCACCGGAATCTCCGACACCAACGACTACGGCTCTGTCGCTTCGAGGTCGCTTGACCTGACAATCACAGGGGCGCCTGTGCATTATCCAAACATATCGGCAGAAGTATGACGGCGGAGTTTTCTATCGAACTGAAGAAAGGCGTGGCGGTGAACATCTTGATAACGCCGCGCCTTTTCGTTTACAAGGGGCGAGAAGGCATCAGCCTCGAGGCTGATGCCGACAACATCCCTGCCGTCATGTCGCTATATGCTGACGTGCTGTATTTGGGCGCTCTGAACTGGTGGGAGCTGTCCGGCAAGGACGTGGATGACTATGAGCACAAGCGAATTGACTTCCACATCTGGGCTGCTGAAAACCCTGACGACTTCGGGCGCATAGTGACGAAGGTCGTGCGGCTGCTGTCAGGCAAGAGCCTCGCGGAACTTGCAGAGGATAAGAAGAAGGAGGCCGAGCCAAAAAAAAAATCCTGCTGGCGCTGGATTATGGAGAAATTGAGGCGTTTCTTGTGGGGCAATGCCACAAGACGGAGTCAGAGGCGGGGAGAACGACCGTCAGGGAGTTTCTCCTCCTGCGTGAAGCGGCCGAACAAGCCGAAAGGAGACGCTGGGAGAGAGCAAGGTGGCAGATGTTCCTGATGCTCCAGCAAAACCCTTACGTCAAGCAGAAGCCTTCGACACCGGCCCTGTGGGTGCCTTTCGGATGGGAGAAGGAGGCGGAACTCAAGCGGGCGCAAAGCGGAGAATGGGCGGTCAGCGACAATGAAAAAAAAGAGTTAGACGCAATGTTGCAGGAATTCATTAACAGCAAATAACATGGGAAAGATAGGCGACCTCTGGGTCAAGTTGAAACTCAAGTCAGACGAGTACAAGAAGGGACTCGAAAGCGCCAAGCAGGAGACCAAGGACTTCGGAACTTGGGTGCAGGCGAATTGGAAGAAGGTGGCGGCTGCGATAGCCGCCGCCACTGCTGCGATAAGAGCATTCGCATCTGGAGTCAAGATCATCGCGGACTTCGAGAAGGCCAATTCAGTGCTCGCCGGCGTGCTCGGAAAGACTGTCGGAGAAATCAAGGCTCTTTCCAATTCTGCCGAAATGCTGGGGCGCTCGACTGCCTACACGGCCACCCAGGTAACAGGCTTGCAGACTGAACTTGCAAAGCTCGGTTTCGGGGAAGGACAGATAATGTCGATGCAGAAGGCTATCCTCGATTTTGCAACCGCGATGGGTGTTGAACTTGCAGATGCTGCCGCCTTCACAGGCTCAACGCTGAGGACATTCGGCCTTCGCGCAAGCGACACGGAGGATGCTCTCAACGTTCTTGCCGTTGCTTCAGACAAGTCAGCACTCGGATTCTCAAAACTCAATACCGCGATGCCTATCGTGGGGCCGGTTGCAAAATCCATCGGCCTGGACATTCGTGACACAGCCTCGCTTCTGGGCGTGCTGGCAAATTCAGGCTTCGACGCTTCAAGTGCCGCAACGGCATTGCGAAACATCTTCCTGTATCTTGCAGACAGTTCAAGCAAACTGTCTCAGGCCATCGGCAAGCCGGTGAAGACACTTCCGGATCTGCTGGACGGACTTGACAAACTCAAGGGACAGGGACTTTCTGTCGGAGAAGCCCTGGAACTGACGGACAAGCGAGCCGTCGCCGCATTCACGACATTGATAGAGGGCACGGCTTCCGCAAGAGAATTGAGAGCGGCACTCGAAGAAGTCAATGGAGCGGTTGACAAGAAAGCACAAGCACAGATTGACAACATCAAGGGCTCCGTGGAATTGCTGAAGTCTGCATGGGAGGGTTTTATCTTAGGCATGCAGAACAGCAAGGGAGCAATCAAGAGAGTCCTGGACTTGCTGACTGAAGCGCTTGAGAAGGCATCGCTGTTGTTCGACGGAGTTCGCAAGCAGAATTATCAGCGGATGTACACGGCCGCCGCAACCAATGTCTATAAGGGTGGCGGAAAGGCTGAGGCTGAAGCCTACATGCAAAGGGAATTGAAGGCAAAGGAAGCCGAACTCGCAAGACTGCAGGCCCTCAGCAAGCAGACGGTAAGCCCTTTTGAATCCACGCCTACAGCGGCGGCCAGAAATGCGCGAAGCAAGGTGGGCGGCGTCCAGGAACAGCTCGAAGCGATGAAGGATGCTTTTGCTGCCGTTGCCGACCAGATAAAGAATGACTCTGCTGTCATTGTCCAAACAACGACAGATGCCGGTAAAGATGCCGGAGATGCGCTTCTCGAGGCACTCACGCAATCGCTGTCAAGAGGGAAAGTCAAAGATGACATGGCGGAGTTTCGCGCACTGGTGGCTGAAGAAGCGGAAGCAATAGCAGCCGATGACGCTTTTCAGAAAGCCGCCGATCCTCTGGAGGAATTCGAAAGGACACACTCTGAAGTGCTTGACAGATTAAATGAAAAACAGCAGACATTCGCCGACTTGGTGCAGGAGTCTTATGCCAAGGCGGCAAAAGCAGCCTATGACTTTGCGAAACAGGAAAAGAAGGCGATGGAAGCGTCAAAAGAGGCTGCGCAAAAGGCAAAGGAACAGCTCGAGAAGCTCGATGACATGTCCGTAGACATTGGAAGCTTCCTCGGCAATTTCGCTTCGAGCGTCGCCGATAGTACCCAGACATTGACAGACGCTCTGATTGGCGTCGGAGACGTAGATGCCGGCGCGATTACGAAAGCTCTTCTCGACCCTTTTGCAAATATGGCAAAGCAGCTGGGTGAATTTATGATGTCCGCCGGAGCCGCCATTCTGATTGCCAAGAAGTTCGCATTCACGAATCCTGGAGCAATGATAGCGGCAGGTGCGGGCCTGGCAGTCCTCGGCGCTGCCCTGTCAAGCGGAATACAGGCGATTACAAGTTCACTCGGCAGTGGCGGCGATGCGTCAACATCCTCCGCATCGGCAGGATCATCTACTTCATCAATCGACAGCAATGTCTCAACCGAGATGACAATCTATGTGAAGGGCAAATTGTCAGGCAAGGACATCGTGATTTCAGGAGACAATGCCCGAAACTATTATGGAAGATAATCATGGCTACATACGGACTCAAATACTACAAGCGCTTCACCAGCCGCAAGCAGGCTCGCGCAAACGCTTTCTCGCTCGAGATCTACCAGAAGAATTATGACGGCTCCGCCCTCATGATCGGAGAATGGCAGGGAGTGACGCTCGAGGTGGACGGAGATGAAGACCCTGTGTCTCCTATCCAGAAGACCATCGTGAACTTCTCCATCGTTGACATGAATGACGAAGCGGACACGGCAGACGTCAAATATGGCAACTGGCAGGAGTTCTTCACGCCGGACAGCACGATGTACAAGGTCGTCATCAAGCAGGGAGACGCGGCCGTCTGGAGCGGCTACATGACACCGGACAACTGGCAGGAATCGCTCGTATACCGAGGGACAATCACCATAACCGCACGTGACAACATCGGGCACCTTCAGGACTTCGAGTTTGACCTTCAGGCAGGAGAAGGCGGCACGGCCACACTCGGCGACCTGCTGAATGCTGCCTTCCGGAAGATTGACTTCCCGATGGGCATCGTGAAGCTGCTTGACTTGTCACAACTTGACAATCTTGACGAGCCGCACGATTACCAGGACATAACATTCGGAGAAGGCACGACTCTCTCGGACTTGAGGATAAACGTCCTCGCGTTTGAGGGCAAAGACTGGTATGATGTCCTCGAGCAGGTGATGTCCTCGCTGGGGCTCTGCTTCCGCTACATCGGGAACAACCGGTGCCTTGTGACATATCTCCGTTACCTGCCGTTTCTCGGGCACCTCAAGCGCAACGGCATACCACTTCAGAACGTCATGTTCCTCGGCGGCGGAACACGCACGCTTTCGCCGGCATACAAGCAGATCATCGACAAGATGGAGTTTGACTTTGACGAGGAAGCGGTCTTTGACGCAGGCGAAAACCTGCAGCTGTCGTCCTCATCTACGACATACCTGACGAACATCTGGACAAACAACACGGCCTCCAACATGCGTCCTACGCCGGCAAGCGTGCAGATAAATGGTGCGATTGCGGAGAATGACGGCAAGGCGGCTACAGGATGGAAGACAGGCAACGGATTCGCACCGACCGACGGGCGGAAATCGTCAGTCATTGACCTTGAACACACGGCGCTTCTGGCAGCAAACGAAAGCACTCCTTCATCCGTTTTTGTCTATAACATCAATGCCCTGCTTCCAGGGCTCAGCGGCACTCTCGAGGTGCGGCTCGGAGAATATCCTGTCATATATGCCGGCGGCCGAAGCCTTGAAACCGAATACCGGTTCTTGTCGCGCACGACTACGGGTGGAGGATCAGGATCCGTACAGAGGGTGGACTTCACCCCGAGATTGTCGTCATTCAAGTATAGCATCCAATACACTACCCTTGACGGCACAACCTATTACAAGGCTGATGCAGGATGGCAGAAGACCAGCGCAACGCTAACATACAACAACGAGGACGGCAAGGGGATGTCATCTGTTTCGTTCAACCTGCAGGCAACCTCGACGGTGGCCGAGCGTGAACTTCTTACGAAGCCAGGGCGGTTGACGTTTGTCATCGCTGAAATCAACTTCGTCATCGGTGACACGACCATCCTCTCAACTCCGCAAGGCTGCGGAATATATCTCGCAGTTACCGGATTTTCGCTGATAGCGGAAACTGCCGGAAAACTGGAAAGCGACACGACCACGACAATCAATGATGAGACGTTCAACATGACCAATTCTCGCTCGCCGGAATTGGGCTTCATCACGCGCAACGTCGATTGGCAAACGCCGCAGAACTACGGCAATGCTTTCTATGCACTGCGGAAAGACGGGGTGGTCGCGCCTGTCCTGAGCACGACCACATGGGGCAAGGCCAAGGCTCCGTTCGCGGCATTCATGGCGAAGCAGGTTCTGCAGTACCACCAATCGCCTATGGAGATCCTGGACGGCGATTGCATGCCGTCTCGGGCCGGAATGTGGGATTATTCTGCGACGCTGCAATACATCAACCACAACTATCTTCTGCAGGGCGGCACGTATGATTTCATTTCCGGAGTCATGACGGGTGCAAGGCTGCGCGAGTTCGAGTTTTACGAAGACCTGTGGGATGATGAGAGCGGCGGCGGAGGAGATCCAGGAGGAGGCGGAAGTACCGGTGTGTCATACACTGCGACACTCGTCAGTGCCGGCAGCAACAAGATACTTGTCATCAATGCTTTGAGGAATAGCGCTGGTCTCTCACTGAAGGATGCGAAGACGATAGCGGACAATGCTCCTGCCGTCATCGGCAGCAACTACACGAAGAACCAGGCAGACAACATCAAGACGGCTGTCGAGGCTGCGGGCGGCTCGGTTACGATAACGAAGAATAACTCATAACATAATCAACATGGCTAATTTGAGAAAAATACGAATCGGCACGGACATAACCATTGCGCTGTCCGTGAATGTCTCCGGACAGCCGGTGACATGGAAAGATGGCGACATCCGCCACGTGTACGCATTTTCAGACGTTCAGGGGCAACCAGTTGCGGAAATGGCGCACAAGGCTGAAGGGAAGACGCTGCGCTGCACATACGCGGCGAAAGACCAGAACTACACGGGCGCCTTTCGCGTGATAGTCGAGTTCGCGAGCGGTGAGGCTTTCTCCTCCTCGCTGGACGTTCCTGCATTCGAGATTGTCAGGACTACGGAAGAAGCCGATGCGGACACAGGCGAGGTCGTTCTGGACATTGACGGCACTATGCGCTTCTACTCACTGTCCGAGGCAATCGCCAAACTTGAGGCTGCGACGAAAGCGGCCAACGATGCGGCAGCGTCAGCTGACAGATCCGCCGGCAATGCGGATGCGAAAGCGAAAGCAGCCAACGATGCTGCGGAAAAGGCCAATGCGGCAGCACAGGCGGCAGGAACGATAAACACTGGCATCGCAAAGGCAGAGGAGCAGCGCATCAATGCCGAAAACGCACGAAAAGAGGCTGAACTGGCACGTTCTAAGGCTGAGGCGGCAAGAGCCTCGGCAGAGGACAAACGCGCCGAATCAGAAGCCAAAAGGGCGGAAGCAGAGACACGGAGAATCGCCGACGAGCAGTCTCGTGTGACCGCCGAAACTGGGCGTGTCAATGCGGAATCTGCAAGGGTGAAGACAGAAAGCGCAAGAGACAATGCTGAAGCGACAAGAGCGGAAAACGAGGCGCAGCGGAAGAAGAACGAGCGCGCAAGGGCATCGGCAGAGGCTGTCCGCGCGGAAACGGAAAGAGGAAGAGTATCCGCCGAATCAGCACGCGTGACAGAGTTCACACGCCTAAAGACTGAATCAGAGACAGCGACGGACAACGCGGCAAAGGCCGCGACAAGGGCGAACACTGCGGCGGCAGCGGCGGAGAAAGCCGCCTCGATAGAGATTGTCGTGGACGCGGAAACAGGCATCATCAGCGTAATTAAAGACGAATAAAATCATAACGATATGGCAAAAGTAAAAGTGGATATTGGGCGTGTTCCTCAAGCACGCGGGGAATATGTTGCCGGAAAGGCTTATAAAAAAGACAACATAGTTACTCGTTACGGCTCAGCCTTCCAGTGCGTGGTGGATTCTACCACTACGCCTCCGGCGACGATTGACGCTTCAGGCAAGGTGCAGCTCGGCGAAGGGTGGATTTTCTTCGCGGACGCGTCCGGCGTGGCGGAGTTGAAGAATGCAGTCGATGCCCTCAAGTCCGGCAAGGTGACAGACAACAGGGTGCTGGCTGAGGCGCTTGTAAGTCTTGAAGCCCGCATCGCCGCTCTTGAAGGCGGCAAGCCGTATCTCGGCAATGCGACTGCAGACGTCATCGACGTGAACGAAATCACGCGAGCGCGCTATCCGCTCGTGATGGTGGCGCACGGAGTCCCTGCGGAGGCAAACGTGCCGGATAACCTCCCTGCGGGGCTTCCGTGGGATGGAGTTCCAGCCTTCGTGGGGCAGCAGTACATCAACCTTGACGCGCCTTCCGGAGGTCTTTATTACGCTACCGGGAACGAAAATGTAAGTGATTGGAAACAGGCTTAAATGATTGAATTATGATAAGATATTTTGATACGGAGGCGGCCTACCTTGCCGCCGTGCAGGACTCTGAGAGTCGGGTATCCCTCGTAGGAGAGAGCAACGAGTGTAAGTTCGACGGCCGGAATGTGGTGGTGGGATTGAACTCCGCCACTACCGGAAGTATTGCTGTTCTCGATGGCCTGCACGCATTGAGGTTCATAGCGCCTCAGACGTTCAGCTCGAAGAGTTTTATGAGCAACTACGAAATCGTGGGGGTTGTGGCCATCGGTGTGGACCATCCGGACTTCAGAGGCGAAGTGGCGGTAATGAGTCACCAGATCTCAAGTGCCGAATTGTCCACCAGATGCTACTTCAAGCTGTCAGGTTATACGCTTGACGGAGCAGAGCACACGGGAGTTCTGAGCATCAGAAGCGCTTCTGATAATTGGGCGGCCAATCATGACTACACGATTACGTACAAGGCGGACAATATCGTCGCCCTGG